>Ga0307379_10005836_pt1 | contig 17070 bp, 11 predicted proteins | sample UN2MG_FD_202237 | JGI IMG/M metagenome (GOLD analysis project Ga0307379, IMG submission 202237) | Soil microbial communities from Risofladan, Vaasa, Finland - UN-2 | ecosystem: Environmental > Terrestrial > Soil > Coastal area > Acid sulfate soil | place: Finland: Risofladan, Vaasa | collected... | reverse complement strand
AGAAGTAGATAACTCAGATTCAGAGAAAGGGCACAAATGAAGGGTGAAATTGTTGTTGTAGGACTCGGTGAAATCGGAAAGCCGCTATTTGATTTAATTAGTAAGAAGTTTGAGACAGTGGGTGTGGATGTCCATCCTGTCGAATTAGATGGAACATGTGACATTTTACACATTTGTTATCCATTTCAAATTGATAACTTTGTTGGCACATGTGTTGATTATATTGAAAAATACCGTCCATCGTTGACGATTATTAACAGCACTGTGGCTCCTGGAACGACACGGCATATCCATAAACTAGTTGGCAAACCTGTGGTCCACAGTCCAATACGTGGCAAACATGTGAAAATGAGCGAAGATATTCCCTTCTACGCAAAATTTATTGGAGGTGTCGAAGAACAAGACAGCCAGAAAGCTGCTGAACACTTTAGGAGCGTTGGACTGAAAACCAAGATATTGTCTTCTCCAGAAGCCACTGAATTAGCTAAACTTACAGAAACAACATATTTTGGGCATCTGATAGTCTGGGCACAAGAAATCGAAAGGTATTGCACCAGACTTGATCTTGACTATAATGAAATAGTTTCTTTTTATGAGGAGATTAATTTCTTGCCACCCGTCAAGTACTTCCCGGGAGTTATTGGTGGCCATTGTGTTATGCCGAATGTGAAAATACTGAAAAGAGTCTTCAAATCGGATATCCTAGACGCAATTGAAAAGTCTAATGAGATAAAAGCCAACAACATTGGGATAGAAGGTTGGGAAAATAAAAGATAAAGTCTTAAAACTACTAAGATCATCTAACAAAGATACCAGAGATTTCGGAGATCCGATTGAGAAAAATATAAGGGACATAGTTTTGAATTCGAGATTGAAACAGTTGTCCTGTGATCTGAAAGTTGATTTATCAGAACCGTGCGACTTCTTATGAAAACTTAGATGAAAAGTTTGCTTACTATCAAAATCGTTGTGAAATGATGATTGACTTTTTTGACAAAATTATTTATCGACTATGATTAGTGGAGTTTGGGTCTATATTGAATTTGTTAAATGTCCTTTATGTGTCGTGAACAAGTACTATTTATAGATGTTTCTGCAGGCAAAACAGCTCCTACACGCCAGTTCGAGCTTGCGTGCACATTTTGCGGATTGAATGTGATACGCCTATTTACAGAGGGTAAAGATAGCCGCAAGCTTATAGATTCTTTAAAGCTAAAATATATACAAGCAATAGTTATTACAGCGAGAGCTTTGGCAAATCCCGATATAAGGCATCTAATGTCTGCCATTAAGTGCGAAGATGGCAAAAGGCGCCCTTTGATGATCATAGGCGTAACTCCAGAAGTGGATTCAGGCTTACTCGATACATTGTCTGGTCACAAGATCACGGGATGCAGAAGCTCCATAACAGTCCCATTTCATGGATTCTACAAATTTTCGGAGTCGAAAAGTATTACCCGGCAGCTTGGTGGTCTGGACATTCCATTCGCATGTGAGTGGGCGAATTACTTTTCGTTAGATGAAACTTCAAGTGTCGAGACAATAATTTACCTTACGAGTGCTAAGGAAGAGGCCATATTGCCAATATTCGTCAAGACTGTGCTTAACGGACAAGAGGTGTTTTTTCTGACAGAGATCGGTCATTTGGAAACATCCGATGAATCAATCTCATATTTTACCAAGAAGGACTTTCTTGAGATTGCACCTTTGGTAATGTTTTTGCGATATGCCTGTGGGCAGAAGTGCTGGCACACTCCCGGGCATTATGCTAATCTCACTATTGATGATCCCTGGCTGAGAGAGCCATACGGTTTCCTAAGTTATAAAGGACTTCTGAAGGAAATGGAAAAAGTAAATTTCCACACAACTATTGGCTTCATTCCCTGGAATTATGACCGTAACGAAAAGGATGTGGTGTCACTTTTTCGAGAGCATCCGGACAGATTCTCGATATGCGTCCACGGCAATAATCACGATCATTATGAGTTTTACAAGTACGAAACAAATAAGGAAGATCCCTGGTCCGCAAGACCATTGAATTTACATGAGGCGAATATCAAGCAAGCTATTGCGCGTATGGAGAAATTTCAGGACATGATGGGACTCTCTTATGATTCCGTTATGGTCTTTCCCCACAGTATCGCGCCGGCTAAAACCTTGGGATTGCTCAAAAGATATAATTTCTTAGCGACTTCGAACGCTGCCCAATCGCCCTTAGGCTCAGAGCAACCGAATGATCCTTTGTTTTCGTTAAAGCCTGCCATTCTGGACTTCGAGAACTTTGCAACTATTGACAGATACTGGCCTAAAGAAAGAACGAAAGCAGATATTGCTATCGACCTGTTTCTTGGCAATCCTATCTGTTATCATAACCATCACGATCTTTTCAAAGATGGTATCGATTCATTCAATGAAACAGCGGAAATGATTAATGACATCGAACCAAAGGTTAGGTGGCAAAGCTTAGGTTATATTGCTCGGCACCTATATATTCAAAGAGTACGCAGTGATGGTAACTACGATGTTCGCGCGTTCTGCAGAAGCATTGAACTTGAGAACACGCAGAAACGTGATATGGCCTATTATGTCCGAAAAGAGGAATCATTCTCACCATCAATTCGGCAGGTCACAGTTGATGGCAAGCCACATTCATATGAAATATCTGATAGTGACCTTTGCCTCACACTGTCTATTCCCTCGGGAGAATCCAGGTTTATCGATATAGAATATGAGAACGATTTCGACTTTACATCAATTGACATCTCTAAAAGTGACTCTCGCGTCAACCGATTACGTAAGCTGTCAGATTTTCGGGATATAACTTTATCAAAAAGTATACTCGGACGAACCTTTGCTAATGTATACTATAAGACCGGTTTTTACAAATCTGGTCTCAAACGGCTGTTGACTATTTGTTTTCTCCCTGCTGCCATCATATGCTCAGTAGGGCGGTATTTGTCAAATTGCATTAGGAAACGAAGCCCTCGGAAACCTATTATTGAAGAAAAAAAGTAACAATATATGAAGGATAAAATTGCAATTGTTAACAATATCTCTCTCGATTTAAAGCTATTCACAGAAAAAGATTTGTTTTTTATGTCTATATTGATATAAGAAAGGATTCTGTTGGCTCAAACGCTCCGCTTCAGCGTACATTATCGTAGGTGAGGGAGCTATAACAGGAGCAGGAAGTTTAGCAACCAAGGATGTGTCTGAGAGTACTGTCGTTTCAGGGAATCCTGAGCGGATATTGAGGAAAATCAACGAAAGGAAAACCACAAGTAATGAAAGTTCCATTTCTCGACCTTAAAGTTCAGTACGAATCCATTCGGGATGAGATTACAAGTGCCTTGCAACAAGTGTTGGATAATACGGCATTCGCAGGGGGACCGTTTGTCGAGGAGTTTGAGAAGGATTTTGCCTCATTTTGCCAATGTGAGTTCGCGATTGGCGTTGATAGTGGAACAACCGCGCTGTGGATGGCCCTGTTGGGCCTGGGGATAGGTCAGGGCGACGAAGTTATAACCACACCCAATACATTTATTGCAACTGCTGAAGCCATCAGTTTCTGCGGCGCTAAACCGGTATTTGTTGATGTTGATGAGCAGACATATAACATAAATCCTGATCTGCTTGAGAAAATCATCACGCCCAAGACCAAGGCCGTTATTCCCGTTCACCTGTACGGCCAAACGGCTGATATGGACCGCATTACAGAAATTGCACGAGCGCACGGATTATTCGTTATTGAAGATGCCTGCCAAGCACACGGAGCTGAATACAAGGGACGGCGAGCGGGTTCTATCGGGGATGCGGGGTGTTTTAGTTTCTACCCTGGCAAAAACCTGGGGGCATACGGGGAAGCCGGTGCTATCGTGACTAACAATGCTGAACTGGCTGAAAAGATGCGTATGTTTCGTGATCACGGCCAGGCCAGGAAGTACTATCACTCCATTATCGGCTGGAACGCCCGTATGGACGGTTTCCAGGGAGCTGTGCTGAGCGTGAAATTGAAACATCTTAGCGCATGGAATGAAGCGCGAAGGAAAAACGCCCAACTATATTACGAGCTTCTGGCAGATGTAGATGATGTAATCACACCCTTAGAAGCTAATTATGCCAAGCATATCTACCACATCTTTGCTATCCGCGTTCGGAGTCGTGAAGAGCTTATAAGCAGTTTGGCACAAAAAGACATACATTGCGGGATTCATTATCCAGTACCGATACATCTTCAGGATGCCTACAAAAATCTGAACATAGGAAAGGGCAGTTTCGTTGTAGCCGAAAAATGCGCAGCCGAATTAATCTCCTTGCCTATGTTTCCGGAATTGGCCGGAGAACAGATTAGGTATGTCGTACACGAGATAAAACGCTTTGTTGCCGGATAATTAGTGATGATCAAACAATGCCAAGAACAAGTAAATTAATTGAATATCTAAGATTTGTTCTCAGTACAAAAGGATTCATCGGTTTTATTCTGCGCATCGGAATGCTCATCGGAAGGTTCGACCTCCTTGGGAATAAAATGAAAAAGGCAATTCGAGAGATAGAGCAAGCCGGAAAAAAGTACAAGTATAAACCCACTATAATCATACCAGCTATCATTCTGAAAAGGCACCATAAATTTTTAAGTCACTTATCGAATGAAAGCCTTGAAATGGCTATTCATGGTTATACACACATCAATTTTGAACCTCTAAGCTTAAAGGAACAGGTTGCCCAGATAATGAAAGCTAAAGATGTTTTCAAAGAATTCAAATTAACTCCTAATGGTTTTCGGGCACCTTATTTGAGCTGGAATGATAAAACAACAGAAGCCGTTCAAAAAACTAATTTGTTATGGCAAAGTAATGAGACATTTATATGGAATGACTTCGTTAGTTCTCAGTTGTCCAGATGGAGACATTTCATGGCAAATGCTATTCATCTACTTTATAACCCGCTTGATGCTCAAAATAATGTAGTAATTCCTCGACTACAGGGTGAATTAGTTAGCATTCCCATAACACTTCCAGATGATGAAATATTAATAGATCGGCTTGGTATTAAGGACTCTAATAGAATTGAAGACATATGGACTGAGATTCTCGAAAGGGCTTATCGACGAGGTGATATTTTTGTTTTGCAGTTGCATCCTGAAAGATTTCAGATTTGTAAAAAATCCATGGAGGACCTGCTCAATAAGGCCACAAATTCCAAGCATGGTACCTGGATTGTTAGCATGAGAGAAATAGCAGAATGGTGGAAGGAAAAAAGTCAATTCAGATTCACCTTTGAAAAAGTCCTTCAGAAAGGATATCAGATTCATTGTAAATGCGCTGATCGAGCAACCGTTCTAAGCAGAAATCTTGACACTGAAACTTCACAAGCACCCTTTTATCAAGATTATCACTCAATTGAGGCGAGGGATTTCTTCGTCGAATCGGGAAATCTGAAGCCGTGCATAGGAGTTCATCCCAAGTGCTCAAAAATGCTGCTCTATTTTTTGAGAGATGAAGGATTCCCTTACGAAGTATCGGATAGCAATAAAGAATATTCTATTTTTTTAGATGAATACGAGGCCTTTAATACAAAGGATGAGAGAGGCCTTTTAAGCAGGATCGAAGAAAATTCGAATCCACTCGTGCGATACTGGCGATGGCCGGATGGAATGAGAAGTGCTTTTGTAACTACCCATGACTTAGATTGCCTGGCTCTAACAGACTTTTTGCTTAGGATTTTCGGAAAGTAAACGATCCGGATATGAACGATAGTTTAGACACCTTGCGGAAGATTATTAGCTAAACGGATACTGAGGTATCATATCTGGCCATACTTATCTATGACAGAGAAAAACTACATCTGTGAAAGTCACAGTATAGTGGCTTACTTGTACTAATATTATGAATTCAGATAAGGTAATAGAAATTAATCCATTAAATGACACAAGATGGGATTCATTTGTTGAGAACCATCCGTACGGCACTATTTATCAACACTCTTCGTGGATGAGAGTAGTTGCCCTTACTTATAGGCATACGATGCCATTGTGTTTTGTCTTGGAGGATGAGAAGAACAACATTCGGGCAGCTATCCCCTGCTTTATTGTTAAAAGCAAGTTGACAGGAACAAGAATTGTATCATTGCCATTCACACCTTACTGCGATCCTTTGGTGGATAACAAGAAAGATTTTGCCAAGCTGCTTGATGAAATAATTAGCAAACTTGAGAGTATTTCAGCTTCCTATTATGAGCTTCGCGTTCTTAAATGCCGGGATCTGGTTAGTAGAGACAGATTGGAATGTCATAACTACCATAAAAATCATGTTTTTGATCTTGAAGGTGGTTTTGAGAAAGTAAAGAAAGGATTCCACAAAGACTCTGTTGTATGCACGGTAAGAAAGGCAGTGAGATGTGGAGTCAAAATTAGAGAAGCTTCATCTGAACAAGACATAAAAAAGTTCCATTCCATACACGCGATAACCAGAAAACAACATGGTTTTCCGATTCAGCCACACAGATTATTTAAGAATATGTGGCAAATATTACATTCAAAAGGTTATTTCACACTGCTACTGGCTGAGTTGAATGGAACCGCAATAGCTGGTCTCATCTTTTTCAAATTTAAAGATACGGTTTCTTTGGAGCATATAGGATCTATTCCAAAGTATTTACCTTCAAGACCCAATCATCTTCTTTTTTGGCGGGCTATAGAAATGGCGTGTTTGGAAGGATACCGTTATTGTGACTTTGGCAAGACGCCGATTGACAACAAGGGATTACTTGACTTTAAGAGAAGGTGGGGCGCGAAAATGTATGATCTGCCTTATTTCTATTATCCGAAAATAAAGGGAACGATGTCGTTGGAACAAAACGATTTCAGGCATAAACTGCTAAGGACTATGGGAAAGCACACGCCGCTGCCTTTAGCAAAAATCATGGGGAAAATTGCTTACCATCATCTCGGCTAAACAAGACAGCTCTTGCTCTAAGGGAAATAATGAAAAAATAGCAGGTGGCAGTGTGCGCAAAATGTTGAAAAACGGTGCAGTTATAATAGGTGGTGACTTCCAGGGTCTTGGTATTGCCCGGAATTTAGCTCCTCTCGAAATCCCAGTCATCATCGTTGACCAAGTTTTTTGTATCGGCCGCTTTTCAAATCTTGTACGAAAGTGTTATAAATGCCCCCCATTGACAGATACCGAAGCATTTATAGGGTTTTTGGAGCAGTTAGCAGTTGAGGAAAAGCTTAAACACTGGGTCATTTATCCAACTTCTGACACAGCTGTTTATATTCTTTCAAAATACAAGAGCCGTTTGGCCAAATATTACTTAATACCAACACCGGAATGGAAGATTACTAAATTTGCCTATGATAAAAAGCTTACATATCAATTATCACAGCAACTTAATATACCTGTCCCAAAGACATTCTTTCCCGAAAATATCGAAGAACTGAATCGGACAGACCTGGATTTCCCGGTTATTCTAAAGCCAACTGTGAAAGAAAAGTTTTTTTCGATTACCAAACGCAAGGCAATTCAGGCAAATGACAAGAATGAATTGAAAAAAGCTTATCAATATATGACTTCAATAATTGACAGCTCACAAATTATGGTGCAGCAACTGATTAGAGGAGGTGGAAATAATTTATATTCATTCTGTTCGCTTTTCGGTGACAGCACGGTAAAAGCAAAAATAATCGCCAAAAGAACTCGTCAGCATCCCATGGATTTCGGTAATGCAACTACCTTTGCAGTCACATGTGAAATTCCCGAACTGGAAGATACCTCAGTGCGGATATTGAAAGAGATGGACTATTATGGTCTGTCCGAAGTGGAATTTATGTATGACAACGATGATAACACATTCAAACTGATAGAAATTAACGCACGGACGTGGGGTTGGCATACGTTAGGTTCTAAGGCAGGAGTAAATTTCTCCTCGCTTCTATTTAGCGACATTAACAATAAGCCGGTATCAGTGGAAACATTTAAAGAAAATATTAAATGGGTACGATTATTGACAGATGTCCCTATCGTAATTTCAGAGATTCTTAAAAAGCATTTGAGCTTTAGAGATTATCTTAAGTCAATGAGAGGGGAAAAGGAATTTGCAGTCTTTTCGAAAGAAGATCCGTTACCTTTTATTGTTGAACTAATCATGGCTCCTTATTTTTGGTACAGAAGAGGATTTTAAGACAGAAAATGGAAGATATCGTTATTGGTCTGGTTCTGGCCCAGTTGCTCTTGCTTCCTTTGGCCTATAAATGGGAATTGAATCTGAAAGGTGTCTTGATCGGCGCTCTGATTATAGGCATTCTTGTTGGTTTGACTATAAGTATAATTTCATCATATTTCGATATGAATCTACTATCTAAAGTAATAAGTTGCTCGATTTTAATTATTTTAACTTCTCTATCCGCCCTGGCTGTTCGGTTTTACAGGGATCCCGATAGAGTTTCCCCTGAAGGGGAAAATATAATCCTGGCCCCTGCAGATGGAACCATCAAGTATATTAAGCACATCGAAAAGGGTAACATTCCATTTTCAGCGAAGGGCAGAGAGAAAATGAAACTCTCAAAGCCGCTAACAGATATCCTGAGAAACGAGCAAGGCTATTTAATCGCAATAGGAATGAGCTATTTGGATGTCCATATAACCAGGGCACCAATCAAGGGGAAGCTCGTCTACTTCAAACATATCCCCGGAAGCTTCAGTTCCTTGAAAGAAGAGACTGCTCCATACAGAAACGAGAGATTGATTGAGATTATTGAAAATGATAAATGCAAAGTCGGCCTGATTCAAATAGCATCACGGCTGGTCAGACGGATCGTGGCGTATGTAGCAGAAGGTGATGAGCTGGCTTTGGGACAGAAAATAGGAATGATCAAGTTCGGCTCACAAGTAGATGTCGTCTTGCCCAAGTTACAGGATACAAAAATAAAGGTCGGCATCGGCCAGCAAGTGTACGCAGGCATTTCGATAATTGCGGAGATTTAGAATGGATTCACAACAAATCTTAGTACCATACTCGTTTAATACCCCCTTTCAAATCACCCTAACATTTAATACTGCCTCTTTAACCTCGCCCGCCATCACATAAAGCTCCACTATACCCTCCCTTTCCTTTAGGCACTCATGCCTTAAAACTCACTCTTTATTAGATTCGATGAAACCATCACGGTCCCGATCGAATCATTTCTGCAATTCATCCTTTACAGCCCCCGTCTTCAACATGGAATGATTGGCCAAACCAAATCCACCCACAATAGATAGAAAACCGTTTTCGTTCATATATCAACAACTTTTCCTCTATCTGAGATTTCCATTTTACAGGAGTAGTGTCAAGACTGACAGGCAATTAAATGTAGTTAAAGCCTTAAATAATCTTGAAGTTGGGGGCTTTATCGTTTATTCTGTTGGCATAAGTGAAGTCATACTTTCTATCAGTTTGGTAAATGCAAATGAAGGAGATATACTATGAGTCATCAAATCAAACGTCGTACATTTTTAAAAGGTGGAGCCATAGCCGGAGCAGGATTAGTGATCCTGAAGTCGGGTATACTCAAGGCCGGGCAGTCGCCGAATGAAAAGCTCAATATCGCAGTCGTCGGCGTCGCCAGACGCGGCGGGGCCAACTTAAAAAACGTCAAGGATGAGAATATCGTTGCCCTGTGTGATGTCAATGCGGAGAATCTCGCCGCAGCGGCCAAGCAGTTCCCAAAGGCCAAGACATACACCGACTGGAGAAAGTGTCTTGAGCAGAAGGATATCGAGGCAGTTGTGTGCTCCACCACCGATCATACCCATGCCTTTGTCAATGTATGGGCGATGAATCGCGGCAAGCATGTCTATTGCGAAAAGCCTCTTGCCAACTCGGTAGAGGAGGCACATATAGTTCGCCAGACATATCTGAAGAATAAGAATAAGATCGCAACACAGATGGGCACCCAGATTCACGCCAGCGACAACTACAGAAGGATGGTGGAATTAATTCGCAATGGAGCGATTGGAACACCAAGCGAGGCCCGTGTCTGGTGCAGCCGGATGCCGGAGGGTGGAAGCTACCTGCCGGAGGTCAAACCCGTGCCGGATAATATCAACTGGGACCTTTGGGTCGGCCCATCGCGGTTCCATCCGTATAATCCAGGTTATATCGGGGGTTGCCTGAAATGGAACCGCTTCTGGGATTTCGGCAGCGGACAGATCGGTGATATGGGCAGCCACATGATAGACATGGCGTATTGGGGACTTGATTTGACATTACCCACGACATGCGAAGCCGCGGGCACACCGATTAGCACTGATACGTGCCCACAGTGGCTTACAGCAGAATGGGATCACCCGGAGAATGATTGGCGCCCGGCCGTCAAGGTCTACTGGTACGACGGCGGCAAAAAGCCTGGAATGCCAGCAAAGGCTTTTAACAGGGAAGAACTGTTCAAAGGCGTATTATTTAAAGGGGACCAGGGCTGGCTGCTGGCGGACTATAGCCTTCGGATATTGATGCCCAAACTTGACAGTGATATGACGCACTATAAATCACCAAGGTCTGAAGAACTGATCCCAACATCGCTCGGCCACCACAAAGAATGGATCGTCGCTTGCAAGACGGGTAAACCGACGACATGCAACTTTGATTATTCCGGCGCACTAATCGAACACAACCTGCTGGCACTGGTTGCCTATCGGGTGGGCAAGAAGCTCAAGTGGGATGCCGAAAACCTCAGGGCGACGAATTGCCCCGAGGCCGATCAGTATATCCGTAAGACTTATCGCAAGGGCTGGGTACTGAACGGATAGGTCGAGCCATAAGCAGTAAATCCTGCGATTGAAAATTAGGAGCAGATTGTTTAGAAGGCCCATCCAACATGCCAAGGAGCGGGCTTATGCAGCGAGTTTAGATAGTCTCTCGACATAAACAGAAAATATTGTTTTGCCAAACATTTTCCATAGGAAACAAAACATGCCAAGAAAACTAAATCGTCGCAATTTCATAAAGCAGTCGGTTGTGGCCTCGGCTGGGGCTTCGTTGGCTTTAGGAATTGGCACAAACTCAGCAAAGGCAGCCAGAAAAAGTGTTTCAGAGACTACCGATAAAGGTATGCCGATGGGTAAAATCGGCAACCTCAAGGTAAGCAGATTAATCTCCGGTGGTAATCTGATCAGCGGCTGGGCACATGCCAGAGATTTGATATATGTACACGACCTTATGAGGCATTACAACACGGACGATAAGGTAATGGAAACGCTTGAACTGCTTGAGGAACATGGCGTAAATACCATTATTGCGGATCCGAGCGAAAGGCCTTACAGGATTTTCCCAAAATACTGGAATGAAAGAGGCGGCAAGATTCAATGGATTGCCGAAGGCCACCCGATTATAAAAGACCTCAAGACCGATATAAATAAATCATTGGATTATGGAGCCTCGGCTATATACATTCAGGGTGTTATCGGTGATAGGTGGCTTCGAAGCGGTCATATAGACCTGCTTAGGGACTGTGTGGACTTTATTAAATCGAAAGGAGTGCCGGGAGGTATTGGTGCTCATCTGCTGGATGTGATTGTAAAATCGGAGCAGGGCGGATACAACGCGGATTTCTATGTTAAAACTTTACATCACAGCAACTATTGGTCGGCAAGAAGGCCCAACCAAAATTTAGATATAACCAAAAATAGTGCCGACAATTACTGGTCGATGACTCCTGAGAAGACTATAGAATTCATGAAGAAAGTCAATAAACCATGGATAGCCTTTAAGACATTAGCAGCCGGCGCCATCCATCCCAAGGATGGCTTCAAATATGCGTTCGTAAATGGAGCCGACTTTATTTGTGTGGGGATGTTTGATTTTCAGGTAATAGAAGATTCGATAATCGCAACAGACACACTGAGAGCCATTAAAAACAGGCAACGCCCCTGGAGAGCCTGAAATTGGCCTTTCGCTTTTGGACAACACATTAACGCCTACGGCGAAACCATAGCACACTTGACAAAAAGGAGTAAGAACAATGAGCAAGACAATTATCACACGTCGTCAGTTCCTAAAGACAGCAGGACTCGGGTCCCTGCTGATGGCGTCCGGAAGATTCCCGGTATTTGGCGCCGACAAGCAAAAAAAACGTCCGAACATTCTTTTGATAACAGCGGATGATATGAACAGGGACGCACCGGGCTGCTTTGGTGGAAAGGCCCCGGATATTACCCCCAACATTGACCGCCTCGCATCCCAGGGGCTGCGTTTTGAATACGCCCATATTACAATAGCGGTTTGTCAGCCGTCCCGGTCCGTTCTCATGACAGGGCGATACCCGCATCGCAACGGTGCCGAGGGCTTTGAGCCCATCAATACGAGCGTTACAACGCTCCAGGAGCAACTGCATAAGGCCGGCTATCTAAACGGCATACTCGGCAAGGTAACACACCTGGCGCCGCAAGAAAAGTTCAAGTGGGATATGTCAGAGGATTTCATGGAACTTTGCTGCGGCCGTAATCCCGAACTTTACTATAAATTCGCCGGGCGTTTTTTCCAACAAGCCACAAGCCAGAATCGTCCATTTTTCCTCATGGCCAATTCGCACGATCCGCATCGACCGTTCCACTCAAGCGAACAGGAGCAAAAGAAGTTTGCCAAGCAACTCAAGGATATTCCGGCTCCATCGCGTGTATACAAAAGCGAGGAAATCGAAGTGCCGGGCTTTCTGCCGGAATTACCCGATGTGCGAAAGGAAATTGCACAGTATTACAGCTCTGTCCGGCGGTGCGATGACACTGTTGGTGCCGTCATACGAGCACTTCGCGAATCCGGCCAGGCCGAGAATACCCTGACGATGTTCCTCTCTGACAACGGTATGGCACTACCTTTTTCCAAAACCAACTGCTATCTGCAAAGCACGCGAACGCCCTGGATTGTCACCTGGCCGGGCATTGTCAAACCCGGCACAGTGGACAAGCGGCACTTTATATCCGGTATCGATTTTATGCCTACCGTACTCGATGTTGTGGGCGGGCCTCAGTCTAAGGGCATGGATGGTTTTTCATTTCTGCCGGTCCTATTGGGAAAGCAGCAGGGCGGACGTGAGATGGTCTTTACACAATTCCACCAGACCTCCGCTCGCAAACGCTTCCCGATGCGATGCTTACAAAACAGCCGGTTTGGCTATATATTCAATCCATGGTCGGACGGCCAGCGAGTTTTCAAAAACGAATCGCAGTCCGGCTTGACTTTCAGCGCGATGCAGGCTGCCGCTAAAACTGATCCAGTTATCGCAGCTCGTGTCAAACTCTTCGAGTATCGAGTCGTTGAGGAGTTTTATGATTTCAAAAATGACCCTGACGCACTGCATAATTTGATCGATGACCCGGGCTATAAAAAGCAAATCGACACGATGCGAAAAGAACTGCTCAAGTTGATGAAACAAACCAACGACCCGGCTTTCCAGGCTCTTAAGGAGCGAACTTCACCGGACGCATTGACAAAGTTTATGGCCGAACAGGATGCACGAGCCGGTAACAAACAGCCAAAAAAGAAGCCTCGCAGTACCGGTAAACGCAAAAAGACTTCGGGCTAAAACCATCAATCCGGGGGACACCCGATGAAAAAACAAAGGTTTACTAAAATTACCGGCAAGCAACTTCGGCGTTGTCTTTTAGTGATGTTAGCCATTTATCCTGCTTTAGTATCTCAGGGACAGGAGTGGACACGGTTCCGCGGCCCAAACGGGCAGGGCATCAGCCACGCAAAAAATATTCCCGTCAAATGGACTGAAAAAGATTACAACTGGAAGATTGTTCTGGCGGGAGGCGGTCATTCCTCTCCGGTACTATGGGGAAATAAGTTATTCGTGACCGGCGGTGACCAAAAGGCCGGCCGAGGCATCATACAGGCCGTAAGTGTCTCTAACGGTGAGGTATTATGGCAAAAGGAATACATATTAACTGCATACCGTATGAACAAACTCAACAGTTACGCAACCGCCACGCCGGTAGTGGATGCCGACCATGTTTATACGCTCTGGGGTACTAAAAATGAGACAATCCTCGTGGCGCTTGACCACGAGGGCACTGAAATCTGGAGGCGTACTTTTGGAGGTGTACATTGTCAGCATGGGCCAGGCAGCACTCCCATCGTTTTCGATCACATCGTGGTCTTTACACAGGAGCATGAGGATACAGATAAGCAAGCCCAGAGCATATGGATTGCAGTTGACCGCTTGACCGGCCGGACACGCTGGCAATTAAAACGGCAAACCAGCCCCAAAACATCCTACTCGACACCCTGTGTTTACTCGCCGGCAACGGATAAACCACAGTTAATCTTCACCAGCCTCGCTCACGGTATGACCGCCGTCGATCCCGGCACGGGGACAGTCGTATGGGAGCTGAGTTCGGCATTTATCAGCCGCGTTGTCAGCTCACCTGTCATTGCTGACGGACTATTAATCGGTACCTGCGGCGATGCTTCCAGCGGCAAGCGTCTGATAGCGATCCGACCGGGCACAAGTGACAAATCCATCCAGCCTGCAGAGGCCTATAAAATCGAAAGCAGTTCGGTACCATATGTCCCCACCTCTGTGGCCAGGGAAGGTTTGCTTTTTACATTTCATGACAGGGGATATGTCTCTTGTCTGCACAGCGCCACGGGAGAACAGCTCTGGAGTGAGAAGCCGGCTAAAAAATTCTACGGCTCGCCGGTTTGGGTAGATGGCAAACTGTATTGTATCACCACCGAGGGAGAGGTTGTTGTAATCAAAGCTGCCGCTACTTACGGACTATTGGCTATAAATCCTTTGGGAGAAAAGAGCCACGCAACTCCGGCCATTGCGGGCGAGAGAATGTACCTCAGGACCTATACGCACCTTATCTCCATCGGACCAGAGATGAAACTATAAATCCGGATTTCCAAAATAGTTCGTGACAAATGAACAGGATTATGATAGTATAGACCCTACGGAGACCACTTAAGATCTTCTTATACAGGAGAATTCAACGAAGATATGATGAGTGGTTGAAACACGCAAGAAGGCTCTTAAACTCGATTTTAATCAGGACCGTTTTCAGCTATTTGCTCTGGCTTACAGCCTCGGTATTTTTCTCAGGCGTATGGCATTGCCCAAGTCACTGAAACAATGGTCCCTTCGAAAGCTCAGGGACAAGCTCATCAAGATCCGAGCCAAGGTGGTTAGCCATTGTCGTTACGTGATATTTCAGATGTCGGAAGAGGCTGTGCCCCAGACACTCTTTCAAGAAATCCTTAACCAAATCCGATGATTACGGCTTTTAGCAATACCTTTGAGCCCCGGACGATGTGTAGAACCGCTAAAAACCGACTTACATAATAAAGGGAAACGGTTGCAGTAAGCCAAAAAAGTAGGAAAAAGTGGCTTTTCGACTTAATTTTTACACACCGTTGGCATTTTTCGCAAAAAAATTCGCTGATTTCACCGGAATTTTGTTGACAATGAGATGAAATAACATTATCTCGAAATTAGTTAGAGGGTTTAATTGAAGTGCAGAGAAAAATACCGGATAAATTAAATATCATCGGTAAGCACATTGTGATACAAAGAAAGGAGGGTTTTTAAAACAGTTAAAAACATAAAAAGCACAAGTCTTACGATAGTAGCTTACATGCAGATATATGTCGGTGATGATATAAATGCATCATTTACTTTGTGCTCAGAATCGTAAAATACAGAAATAAACTTTTTAGAAAGGGAATATTATGAAGATTCTAAAAATTTTAGTTTTAGGAATATTTGTAAACGGCATGTTTTTAACTATGACACAAACGGCGTCCGCAGCAGATTACGATCTTCGATTAGCAGGCCCTGTGTCAATTGCTACTTCTGAGGGTACTGGCATCTTCGAGGAATTCACGCTTGAAGGTTCGACAGGCACTGGCACCTTTAAGCCCTTCCTGCAAGTCAACAAGATTGGCGGTGAGCCCCAAAGCCCAGTATATGGTTATAATACTGATAGGAGTGTGGGTTCTCACCCTGATTTCCCTGTAACATTCTATACAACAGAACCCGCCTATGCTTGCACACTGGCTGAACTCCCGAGAGTAAAGGTTGGTAGTATTAACTACATTGAGTTTATGTGTGATAACAACCAGGCCAAGAATTCATCGAGTCGGGTTCTCAGCTGGGATAAGTTACAGATCTATCAGACCGACAACAATCTCATTGAATATCCTGAATTAGGGACAACAACAGCACCTCTAGTTTGGGACCTTGATTCAGCAGGCGACAACACCATTGTTATGGACGCGCAGTTTGGCTCCGGAAGCGGACAGGGAGATGTGAGAATATTAATTCCGCTCTCTCTTTTCAGCACGTCATACGACTACGTCATAGCGTATGTCTCGTTCGGAGGGAGTGACTATGGCGTTCCCAGTAGCCATCCTAACGACGATGGTTTTGAAGAGTTCGGCTATGTCTTATATCCCACCGAACCCGATACCATGGTCACAATCGTGACCTCAGCCGCTCCTGGAAACCTTATCTATGCCGGCGAGACGGTTGACCTGACCGTCACCGAGATAAATACTGGCACTGCTCCCCTGACTAATGTCTCGGTAACTGTCAATGACGGCACCACCAATATTGCTACGCTGGACGCGTCCACAGCCATCGAAAACGGGACAAATAATAATATCCTTGATGTCGGTGAGACCTGGACCTGGAATGCAACTACCAATCCTGGTCCTACTAATTCACTGAACGACATCGTTGTCAGCGCCCAGACCACCTTCACCGTCACCGGCTACGGCGAAGACGGAGATACCCAAATTACTTTTCCTGCCTATCCTAATGAGCAGGACCAGATAACGGTTTACACAATCGATCCCGATACCCTGATCGATATCTCTACATCCGCTACCGTGGTACAAGCCGGCGGCACGGTTGACCTAACGATCACTGAAGATAACACCGGCGACGATCCGCTTGATGCCCCGTACGTCGAAGTGTCTCCGGGCGGTTACACGCTAAACAAGGCCTCCGCTTATTACGATAGCGGCGACACCAACAGTGACGGCATCCTCGATACGACTGAGACCTGGACCTGGATTATTACAGGC
>Ga0307379_10005833_pt1 | contig 17072 bp, 14 predicted proteins | sample UN2MG_FD_202237 | JGI IMG/M metagenome (GOLD analysis project Ga0307379, IMG submission 202237) | Soil microbial communities from Risofladan, Vaasa, Finland - UN-2 | ecosystem: Environmental > Terrestrial > Soil > Coastal area > Acid sulfate soil | place: Finland: Risofladan, Vaasa | collected... | reverse complement strand
TTGGCCAATGATGAATGAATGGGGTATCCCGACGTTCTATATCCAGTCACTGGCAAATGAGTATGCAGAACTCCTCAAGAAGAGGGGCATGAGGGTTCCCGACATTGCAATGGCCGGAGGATTCTCAGACGAGCCAAACGTCTTCAAGGCAATCGCCATGGGAAGCCCGTACGTAAAGGCGGTATGTATGGGAAGGGGTCTTATGATACCTGGCATGGTCGGGAAGAATATTGAAAAATGGATCAAGGCTGGCCAGCTTCCGAAGACTGTATCCAAGTACGGGACAGTGCCTGAAGAGATCTTTGTGACCTATGAAGAGCTCAAGGAGAAATATGGCTCCAAGTTCAAGGAAATTCCCATGGGTGCAATTGGTATCTATACCTATGCACAGAAATTCAAGATAGGCCTCCAGCAGATAATGGCAGGTAGCAGGAATTTCAGCTTGAAAACGCTTGCAAGAAATGATCTGATGGCCCTTACCGAGGAGGCATCAAAGGTGTCCGGCATACCGTATGTGATGGATGCCTATGCGGATGAGGCTCTTACAGTTCTCCTCGACTGAACTGAAGAAGAACCGAATTAAACCAAATTACATTTTTATTTTTTCTGAGAAAAAGCATCCAGGAGGTTATCCGAGATCCGGGCTCCGAGAGCGGGAGAGAGTGATTCCAGCCACATGAAGAAGCCGACCTTCGACGGTGTAATGCGTTCGAATTTGAAATTTCCAGATTTAATCTGCACCATTTTAAGGTATTCCTGCCTCTTCCGCGAACGTAAATAGAGCAGTGGTTCATAACCGGGAAGATCGGTGGCCAGAACAACTTTTGAAAACTGATGTCTTATATCGTCATACTCGATTTTCTTCCCTTTTACCGTAATTTCGTGCTCACGGCAGAGAGAACGGATCGCGGAGGGATAAAGTGCCCCGTATAGTATCTTTTTTACCAGTTGGGACGTATCGTCACCATTGCCGGCGTTACGGAAGTCAATATGACTGCTGACACCTTCGAAAACTCTTATTTTCTCCGTATCATGATATCTCTGGTAATCAAAAGGCCGGGTGAGAGGAATATCGGGTGCCCGGATAAGTTTGGGATGCTGTATCTGCTTTCCTGCACCTCCCTTTAGGGTCTGCCTGCTGATTCCGGCCTTTATCTCCTCACATGACCTGGTCTGGATATTGAGATTGGAAGGTGATTTGAGAATTCTTCTGGCAGCAGCATAATTTGTGATATCAAACGAGGAGATGAGAAGAAACGTCACGTCATCCTGATCGAAAAGGTATCCGAGCAGGCGTTTTTTATATTCTATCTCCTTCTCAAATTCCTTAATATCTGATGCGGAGGTGACTACTTCCCCAAATACCACCTGTTTATCACCGTCTACCAGTAAAAGATCAAACTCCGCAAGGTCCTGCCCATTTCCTCTCACTGTGATATCGCCGCACCGGGAATAGAAAAGTCCGTTCTGGCCAAGCCGGACCCTTCTCCCTCCTCGTGGTGCATCTGCTCCTTTAAGGGCCATGTATTGGATATGATCAGTATCCATGGCCATCTCCACGAACAATTCATAGATAATATTTTCGAACCAGCGGCCTTCCGCAGTTCTCATATGCTCAATTTCATCAGAGAATAGTTTTTTTTGCTCTATTTTGCGCATGTGCCTCGTGGCCCGGATAGCTATCGATTTTGTAGGTTGAAATGAGGAGACATTCTTTTTCAACCACGAGACAAGATCTGCCATATCTGATACAATTATTTATTCTTTTTGGTTAAAAAATTTTACAAAAGGGTAAAATCAAAAAAATTTATTATTTTTTTTAATTTCCATAGCTATAATAGGTCCGATAACATGAGCGGGTCCTGATTGGCGATTATATAGATCCCCGGGTGAATGGATTTTATCGGATTCAGATATTCAACCATGCCGGGGGATGTCTTTTAGAATCTCCCAAAAAGATATCACCTGTCAACTCGTAACTTCACTGCATCCGCCGCTCAACTGGGAAACCTATATGATTGGGACTATCTTGGTCGTTGATGACAATACCTATATCGTGGACGGTCTTGTAGCTATCCTCAAGAAAAAGGGCTATCATACCATGGCCGCTCATAGCGGCGAGGAAACTCTGACACAACTCAAGGCCGGATCTCCTGACCTTGTACTTCTTGATATATCTATGGAGCCGATGGACGGGTGGGAAACCCTTGAAAGGATTCGGAAAGACCCGTCATCCTCATTGATACCTGTAATAATCTTCTCGGCCAGAAAAAAAATCGTCGATGAGATACGGCAGACACATCTTGCGGTGGACGCGGTGATCGCAAAACCCATCAACACCGGGCTTTTGCTGAATGCCATAGAAAGGGTACTGCAAAATAAGAATGAAAAGAAAGAAAATATAACAAATAAAAAAGAAATAATGATAAAATTAGGGTTTGATCACCATCTCCATGACAGCTGAATTGCTATGGGATTGTTATCCCCTCCCCCCCCGGGAACATAAAAGATGGAAATGATATGATCTGTAAATACATTTATATATTTTTATTGCATTGTAATAATGCTGTGTCGTACTTAAAGGTGGGCTTGTAGCTCAGTTAGGTAGAGCGCTTGGCTTTTAACCAGGTGGTCGGGGGTTCAAATCCCTCCGGGCCCGCTTCCACGGCGTCGACCAGTGGATTTTTAGTGGTGATGGATCTGGAGATTAAAATTCTGCTGCACAAGGGGGGTTTGGGGTGAGCACAAAAATGAGTGTTTTGGACCATATCATGGTCCCTGATCATAAAATTATGAGTGAGGAGGAAGTAAGCGAGCTGCTTTCCCTCTACAAAATTACAAGTGAACAATTACCAAAAATGCATCAGGATGATCCCGCAGTCAAGGTCATCGAGGCGAAAATCGGTGATGTGATAAGGATTATCCGCACCAGTCATACAGCCGGTAGAGCCGAATCGTATAGACTTGTCGTCAAGCGACCGAAGAAATAAAAGGCGGGGCTGATTTTTCTGATAGACAGAAGCATATTATCAAAGGCGTATTTTTCACGAGAGCATGTTGCCCGCCACCAACTTGACTCCTTTAACAATTTCGTTCTGCACAATTTACAGAAAGTTGTAAATGAACAGAAGGTAATCGAGACCGATATCGAGATTCGTGGCAAGAGTAACGAGCCTGTATGGGTGGAACTTGGAAAAATCGAGGTCAAAAAGCCTCTTGTACGAGAGGCTGACGGATCTCAGGGAGATCTCTTCCCAAGCGAAGCACGGTTGCGGAATCTTACGTACGCCGCACCCATCCATCTAGGACTGACCCTCGTACAGGGTGAAGATCGTCAGGAGCCAGTCAGTACCACCATCGGGCAGCTGCCAATTATGGTCGGTTCTGTACCGTGCAATCTGTATGGAATGAGTGACGACGAGCGGGTCATTCATGGAGAAGACCCACTCGATCCGGGAGGATACTTCATCGTGAACGGAACCGAGCGCGTCCTGATGACGCTTGAAGATCTGGCCTCCAACAAGATAATGACCGAGTATACCGAGCGCTACAATGAGCGTATCTATGTGGCAAAGGTATTCTCCCAGTACAGGGGCTACCGGGCACTGGTCGTTGTGGAGAGAAACCGGAAAAATCTGCTTGAGGTTTCATTCCCCTCGGTTGCAGGTCATCTCAAGTTTGTTGATTTGATGCGAGCACTGGGAATGGTAAGTGATCATGACGTGGTGAACGCCGTATCGACAGATGAGGACATTCTCACCTACATGATGCAAAATCTGGAAGAGTCGGATTGTGACAATGTGGAATCTGGCATAATGTATGTCGGCAAGAAACTTGCCCCGAACCAGACCCGGGATTACCAGAGGAAGAGAGCAGAGTTCGTTCTTGATAACTACCTTCTCCCACACTTAAACTACCTGATGCCCCTCAATATGAAGGAAGACGATGAAGGTTATATTGAAACAGTGGAAGGAGTTCGCCTGGCGAAGGCCCATTTCCTGGGGAGAATGGCTGAAGCATGTTTCGATCTTGTGTTAAACAAGAGGCGCATCGACGACAAAGACCACTACTCGAACAAGCGGCTCAAGCTTGCCGGAGACTTGATGGAGGACCTTTTCCGAATCTCCTTAAACCGGCTGACCAGGGACATCAAATACCAGCTCGAAAGAGCCAGTATGCGTCATCGCGATCTTTCCATCGGAACTGCGGTTCGTGCTGATGTTCTTACTGAACGGCTTTTGCATCCCCTGGCTACAGGAAACTGGGTGGGAGGTAGAACAGGTGTCTCGCAGCTTCTGGACAGGGTGGATCATATGAGTGTCCTTTCGCATTTGAGAAGGGTGATTTCACCTCTCTCCAGATCACAGCCTCATTTTGAGGCTCGAGATCTGCACCCGACCCAATGGGGCAGGATCTGTCCAAGTGAGACCCCGGAAGGTCCGAATTGTGGACTGGTGAAAAATTTTGCCCAGATGGTGGAAATCAGCTGCGGGGTTACGGATGATGACGAAGTGGTCAGAATGCTCTATAACCTCGGTGTGGAGCAGATCAAGGGGGATATCCGATGAAAAAGGCAAGAGTATTCGTAGATGGCGCCCTTATCGGACTTGTCGAAGATCCGAAGGCTTTAGTGGGCCATATCAGAAATATGCGAAGACAGGGGGCCCTTTCTACAGAGGTCAATGTATCCCATAAAGAATTTAATAATGACGTAATTCTGCATACAGACCGGGGGCGGGCCAGGAGGCCATTGATTGTAATGCAGGATGGGAAATCTCTCATTTCCGATGAGGAGTTACAAAAACTCAAGAACAAGGAGATAGAATTCGATTATTTCATCAAGAAAGGACTAATCGAGCTCATTGATGCAGAAGAGGAGGAAGATCTCTTTATTGCTATTCATCCTGAAGATATTACCCCGGAACATACACATCTTGAGATCGATCCATCACTGATACTTGGTATCGGAGCTGCCCATGTGCCATTCCCTGAACATAATGCTAGTCCCAGGGTTACCATGGGTGCGGGAATGGTCAAACAGGCCCTTGGGTTCGGAGCTTCAAACATGAAGCTCAGGCCTGATACTCGCGGGCACCTCCTTCATTATTCCCAGAGGCCGATCGTCCATACCCAGACTTCTGACCTTATCGGATCGGATGATCGACCCGGCGGCCAGAATTATGTAGTAGCCATTCTGAGTTATGAAGGATACAATATTGAAGATGCCCTTATCTTTAACAAGGCCTCCATTGAACGAGGCCTCGGGCGATCTCATTTCTTCAGGACTTATGAGGGTGAAGAGAGGCGATATCCGGGTGGCCAGGTCGATCGCATTGAGGTTCCGGACGAAGAAGTAACCGGGGCTCACGGTGCGGAGAGTTACAAGAATCTTGATGACGATGGAGTTATCAACCCGGAAACGGTTGTCAACGAAAAAGACGTCCTGATTGGGAAAACTTCACCGCCAAGATTCCTGGAAGAACCCACAAGTGATCTTATCACCGTGGAGAAACGCAGGGACACTTCCGTGACCATGCGCAGCAACGAGCATGGAATTGTGGACACGGTCATTATCACCGAAGGGGAGAACAGTTCCCGCCTGGTAAAGGTTCGCACCCGTGATCTCCGTATTCCTGAAGTGGGTGACAAATTTGCATCCCGCCATGGGCAGAAAGGAGTAATCGGCTACATCGCTCCCCAGGAGGACATGCCATTCAACGAGGCGGGCATAGCTCCAGACCTGGTAATCAATCCCCATGCCATCCCCAGCCGTATGACCGTCGGTCACATGCTGGAAACGATTGGCGGGAAGGTCGGTTCACTCGAAGGGCGCCGGATTAACGCGACCGCATTCTCGGGAGAACTGGAAGGAGATCTCCGCAAATCACTCAAGAGCCTGGGCTATTCTCACACGGGAAGGGAAGTCATGTATGACGGCATCACCGGAAAGAAATTCGAGGCTGATATCTATGTCGGTGTGATCTATTACCAGAAGCTCTACCATATGGTCTCTTCAAAGATGCATGCCCGGTCCAGGGGTCCGGTACAGGTTCTCACCAGGCAGCCCACCGAAGGCCGGGCCAGGGAAGGAGGTCTGCGTTTCGGTGAGATGGAGCGCGATGTGATGATCGGACATGGCGCAGCCATGGCATTAAAAGAGCGGCTGTTAGACGAATCGGACAAGGTGCAGGAATTTGTCTGCGCCCATTGCGGTATGGTGGCAATGCTTGACCGAAGGGCCAACACTACAAGGTGCCTGGCCTGCGGAGGCGAGACTGACATTTACCCTGTGGAGATGTCGTATGCCTTCAAACTCCTGCTTGACGAGATGAAGAGTATGGGTATCGCACCGCGGATGAGACTGGAGGATGTAGTCTAGGAGGTGAATCATGCCGAGTCCAAAACGAATAGGAAGAATTGAATTCGGGCTCTTATCCCCGAAAGAAATACGCACAATGAGTGTGAGGAAGATCATCTGGGCAGACACCTACGATGATGACGGGTTCCCTTACCCGCAGGGGTTGATGGACCTGAACCTTGGGGTTATAGATCCCGGACTCCGTTGCAAGACATGTGACCAGAAAGCCAGTGAGTGCCCCGGTCATTTCGGGCATATTGAACTTGCAAAGCCGGTGATTCATGTAGGGTATACCCGGCTGATCAGGAAGCTGCTCAGGGTCACATGCCGGAGTTGCAGCAGACTTCTCCTCTCCCCTGAGGAGATAACGAAGGTAATTGGCAGCGATGAGGAGAATACCGGCGAGATTCTCTCTGAAAAAGATATCAAAAAGGAGCGGTTATGCCCTCATTGCGGGGAACAGCAGTTAAAGATCAATTTCGAGAAACCTACAACTTTTTCCGAGGTAATGGTTGAGGAAGGAAAGAAGATCGAGCACAAGCTCACTCCTGCAGACATCCGCGCCCGCCTGGAGAGGATACCCGACGACGATCTAAAGCACCTTGGGATTAACCCGGACGTCGCCCGGCCGGAATGGACTATCCTCACCGTACTTCCGGTGCCACCGGTAACCATGCGTCCCTCTATTATTCTGGAAAACGGTCAGAGATCCGAGGATGACCTTACCCATAAACTGGTGGACATCATCCGTATCAACCAGCGTTTCAAAGAAAACCAGGACGCAGGAGCACCACAGCTGATTATCGAGGACCTGTGGGAGCTTCTCCAGTATCATGTCACTACCTATCTGGACAACGAAGTTGCCGGCTGTCCCCCTGCCCGGCACCGCAGTGGCAGACCCTTAAAGACCCTCTCACAGCGCCTTAAAGGAAAAGACGGAAGGTTCCGGGGATCTCTGTCAGGGAAAAGGGTGAACTTTTCAGCCCGTACCGTTATTTCTCCTGACCCGAACCTGAGCATAATAGAGGTGGGCATTCCGCTTGCGGTAGCCAACGAGATGTCCCTGCCTGTGCATGTCACTCATTATAATATCGAGGAACTCCGGCAGCTGGTTATGAACGGGCCGGTCAGGGTATCCCTGGATCAACCCTGCGGTGCCAATTATGTCATAAGGCCGGATAAACGCAGGATGCGACTGGCAGAAGGAAACCTGGAGACCGTTGCAGAGACGCTCGAGCCCGGCTGGACCGTGGAGAGACAGTTACGAAATGGTGATATTGTACTCTTCAACCGCCAGCCGTCACTGCACAGGATGAGCATCATGGCCCATCGGGTAAGGATAATGCCCGGGCGGACGTTCCGTTTGAATCCTGCTGTCTGTCCCCCCTATAACGCGGATTTCGATGGCGATGAAATGAACCTTCATATCCCGCAGACTGAGGAAGCCCGTGCCGAAGCGGCTATCCTGGTCTGCGTGGAGGAAAACATTCGTTCACCGCGTTTCGGCGGCCCGATTATCGGAGGCATTCATGACCATGTATCAGGGATTTTCCTTATGACCAATCAGTTGCGCTGGTTTTCCAAAGGAGATGCCCTCTACCTGCTTAAGCATGTCAATATTGAGCATCTCCCTGCGCCCGGAAAAACAGAGGAAAACATTCCGAAATGGTCCAACAAGCAGGTCTTCTCATTAATTCTTCCCGATGACCTGAACATGGTCTTCAAGGCCAGTTCCTGCCAGAACTGTGACACCTGTAAAAAGGATCAGTGTGATCGCGACGCGTATGTGCGAATTATAGATGGGAACCTGGAGACTGGAACAATCGATAAAAAGGCGATTGGAGCATTCGACGGGCAGATTTTGCAACGCATTATCAGGCAGTATGGAACGAAGAGGGCGGCAAAGTTCATTGATGAGATCACCCACCTTTCTATCAGGGCGATCATGATGGACGGCTTCTCATTTGGTATTGATGATGAAGACCTGAGTAAGACTGAATACGGGCAGATCGACGAAGTTCTCCAGAATGCGGTCTTTGATGTCCAGAGAAGGATCAAGATTTACGAGGACGGGCAACTGGAGCCCATGCCAGGCCGAACACCTGAAGAGACACTGGAAATGCAAATAATGCAGGTGCTGGGTAAGGCAAGGGACAGGACGGGAGAGATTGCCGGACGTCACCTCGGGCTGGGCAACAGCGCCGTGGTCATGGCCGTGAGCGGGGCCAGGGGTTCGATGCTGAACCTTACCCAGATGGCGGGTTGTGTGGGGCAACAGTCTGTGCGTGGGGAGCGGATTATGAGAGGATACGACGACCGCACCCTTCCACATTTCAAGAAAGGGGACCGCGGATCCGATGCGCACGGATTCATCATGCACAGCTACAAGGGAGGTCTCAATCCAACTGAGTTTTTCTTCCATGCCATAGGGGGAAGGGAAGGTCTGGTGGACACTGCAGTCCGTACTTCACAGAGCGGGTACCTCCAGCGGCGTATGATCAATGCTCTGCAGGATCTCAAGGTGGCCTATGACGGGTCAGTCCGCACCACCGGTGGGAGGATAATCCAGTTCCGTTATGGCGAGGACGGAACTGATCCCATGAAGAGCAGTTTCGGGGATCCTGTTGATGTCAAGGGTATTGTGGAAAGCGTACTCAAGGAGGAGGTGTAAGAGATGCTGCCTGAATATGATACTATGATCAAAGAGGCGGAACTTCCCGTTAAAACCAAAGAGCAGCTGAATAAATATTTGGCCGGACGGGACATTTCCGCTGAAAAGTTTGAAGCTGTGCTTTCGCGGGTGATCAATGAATACCAGAACACTCGTATTGAGCCATGTGAGGCAGTGGGTGTTATCGCAGCCCAGTCGATAGGTGAGCCCGGAACCCAGATGACGATGCGGACATTCCATTACGCGGGTGTTGCTGAGATCAACGTAACCCTGGGTCTTCCCCGCCTGATAGAGATAATGGATGCACGGAAGGAGCCGAGCACACCAACCATGACCATCTATTTAAAATCGGAGTATTCGGGGGACAGGGACAAAGCCAGGGAGGTTAGCTGGCAGATTGAAGCCGCCCCCCTGCATGAATTCGGGGATATCACCATAGATATGGAGAATATGCAGATTGTAGTCCATTTAAACACTGCAGTCTGCGAAAAACGCAAGATCCCGGTCTCCACAATTGTTGAGGTAGCTCCCCGGAAGATGCGTGAACACCGGCATTACAGGGATTTCGCGTACGAAGAGGGTGAGAATAAAGCAACGATCATATTCACGCCAAAAAACCGGGAAAGCTATCAGAACCTTTTCCAGCTTGCAGAACATGTCAGGAATGTCGTCGTGCAGGGTATCGATGATATTGAGCGTGTAGTGGTCAGAAAGGAGAGCGGAGAGTATATACTTTATACTGAAGGCTCTAACCTAAAAGATGTCTTTGATGTTGAAGGAGTGGATACAACCCGTACCCGCACCAACAATATCAGCGAGATATCTCACGTGCTCGGCATTGAAGCGGCCCGGAATGCCATCATTTACGAGGCGGTTTCCACTCTATCAGAGCAGGGTATTCTCGTGGACGTCCGGCATATCATGCTTGTTGCTGATATGATGTGTATGGACGGCGAGGTAAAGCAGATCGGAAGGCATGGAATTGCCGGTGAAAAGGAGAGTGTCCTATCCCGTGCAGCCTTCGAGGTTACTGTCAATCACCTGCTTGATGCTGCCGTGGCCAATGAAGTGGATGAACTGAATGGAGTCACTGAAAACGTCATTGTGGGCCAGCCTATACAGATGGGCACCGGAGATGTCAAACTTATCGCGAAACCTTTGAACTAGGAGAATTGTAATGGACTTTAATGCTTCGCTACGAAGAGCCATCAAGACAGGCGATGTCCTTCTTGGTCAGAACAAAACCGAACAATGTATACAGGATGGCAAGGCCCAGATAGTGGTCATTGCAAAAAATTGTCCTAAAAATTTCAAAGAAATGATTACAGCAAAAGAAGACCTGTTTGTCTATACCTTTGATGGATCAAGCGTACAACTGGGGAAGGCCTGCGGAAAACCGTTCATGGTGAGTGCCCTGGCAATCGTGGATCCCGGAGAATCAGATATTCTTAATCTCAAGAGGGCGTAAACATGCCGGAAGTAATCCTTACAGAAGACTGTATGCGCCTGATTTCCCAGTTTGAGCGGCTCACCGGAGCAGGGAGCAGGGACTGTGTAATCGATGAGAGAAACAACAGGCTGATCTTTGTTATAAACCCGGGAGAGATGGGTCTGGCGATTGGCAGGAACGGGTCCAGCATCAAGAAGGCCATGGAAGTGATGGACAAAAAGATCGAGGTGGTGGAGTACTCCCCGGATCCCGAACAGTTCCTCAGGAATTGTTTCCTTCCAGCCAAAGTGACTTTGGTGACATTAGAAGAGGATGAAGGATCCCTTGTAGCATATATCGAGGTCAACGATGAAGACCGTGGTATCGCGATAGGCAAGGAGGGTAAAAACATCTTCAAAGCCAAGAAACTTGCCCAGAGACAACATGATATTGCAGATGTTCTTCTGGTCACAGATGTGGCGGAATAAAGAATCAGTATATCTTTTTTAATTTTTTTAAAAGACGGGCTTGGAGGGATTCGAACCCCCGACATCCGGGTTAGAAGCCCGGCGCTCTATCCAGGCTAAGCCACAAGCCCCCGGAGTAGCAATACATGTTGGTCATTCTCCATATTTAACTATTGGAATACCCATATCTGCACTATTGGGGAATACTTCCTCGATATGGTATTTAAGCCAGGCATTTAACTGTTTTCCTTCCAATCGGTATGATTTTGGAAAAGGTCCTTGTGCGGTTTTATCCACCGGGCGCGGGACACCTGCATCAGGGGACTTTGCCCAGATGACCAGGGAGAGGCGATAATAAAAAGAAATTGACTATCGAAAGAGAATATCAGAATCGTTCGATTTCGAGATGTATCATCAACGAAATAAGGTTGAATGCATATTCATTATCCTAGAAAGGAAATATGGAGAGGACCACAAGGCCAGAAAATACAGGCTATAAGTCAAAGAGATATACAGAGCCGATATTTAAAATCTTTATAAAATTATCACTCCCAAATGGGAGTGTTCTAGGGGCAGTGGCAATCTTCACAGAAAACAATCCTTCTTCCCAATTCATCAATACCTATCGGACCTGAACACTGATCTCCGTAAAAGTCGATATAAGTAACTAACTGGTATTGGACTTCTCCAACTGGGACATCCGGAGGACAAAAATAGTGAGATTTGGGAAATTCAATTTCAGCAAATGTTGAAATTACCTGCAACTATGAGTTCATCCTGGAAGAAGACCGGGATAATTCCGCAAATGGTAAAGTTGTTGGCAACTCTGGGGTTATCCTGGAAGAAAACCGGGATAATACTTCATCTCTGCTTAAAGCCATAGCGGGAGAACTAATAATGATAAAAAATAAAAGGGCGATGAATAAAATTTTTTTAGATACTATTTTCATGTGTATCAATGTACGATTATAAGACATCGGATATATTAATTTTACTTGATGGAATAAATCTCTCTTGAATAAATCCCCATTAAACAGGTGATTGTGTAAGATCAACCCTACCCTTTAGTTGGAATTTGATAGCCCCCCTATTGTTGAAGTGTCTCATCTATCCCATTGACCGATCCCTCAAATCTCAAAGAATTTTTTTTGGGGATAGGATTTCAACGAAGCGGAATTCCTTAATCTTTGATAAATCCTGATAATAGTGAACAAACCTGGTAGAGAGAATGATTTATTTGTAGACCTTGTGGATTTGATGGCAACACTAAAGGGTGTTAGGAGTCGATCTTACCTAATCACCAAGAAAAATAAAAAAATTCTACACGGCATGGTAACATGAAGATTTTACTACATCTACGGTGATAGGCTTGATCATCCCTCCATGAGTGACGGTTTTTACGGTGGATGAACCAATACATTTAACCTTTACTCTGGCGGACATCCTTTCCCTTTCTTCATAATGGTATCCCTGGGTAAATTCCACCATCCTCTTCATCGTTATACTGATGGCTATAAGATCCACAATAATTCCCGAATCTCCCGTTGTGAGATCTTCCATGTCAATGGATGTCATGAACATAGACGTACCAGGATCTATACCTGCCAGTGTCACCACATTAGGGGTGCTCTGCAGCTCAAGTGTGCGTGGTTTTCCCATTTTGAGCTCTCTGATAACTTCGGGAGAAATTCCTGTCAACGCATAACACTTCATTTTAATCACCCATACATCGGAAGCTGTTCTTTTTTGGGAATTGTCTCTGCAGACTGCACCTGTTCGGAAAGTTTTTGCATTGTTGCTTCGATCTCCTCGGCCTGTTCAAGAAGAGGCTGAGTGTCAAGGGAAATGTCATACATCTTGTTCAGCACTTCAATGGAAGCAGCAGACGCACGGGGATCGGGCGCGTTGATAGTTTCCCCAAGCAATCCATAGGCATTGATGTTTCTGATCTTGCATTCGGTCAGAATACTGCTTGCTATGCCCGATATACTCCCTATTGGCAGGATGATGGTGCTGTCCTTGATGCGGGGTAATGCCTCATTAGAGGTGGCGACTCCAAATACTCTTTTTTCAGGTTCATTCGTAATAATTCCGGCGATAGTCACTACTTCCCGTATCTTGAAAGGCATAAGCCAGTCCATGATTCCATTGGCAACCTCATAACAGATCATGGGATGTATGGGGATATCGGCCACAATCACGGCGAGGGCATCCTTTTCATACATACGGATAGGGACATTGATTACTCCTTTGTTCATCATGGCCAGAGGCGGGAAGTATTTACTGTTCATACTCCCGATCTCGTTAAATTCCAGCTGTTCGACCATATATTGGAGAGCAATACTCCCAACAAGGCCACTTCCTGGAAATCCCATGAGAACCGATGACCCCTCCTGTGTGAGGGGCTTGGAGTAGATTTTGATATCTACAGGATCAGGCGACATTAGATTAACATATTTCATTCACCTAAAAAAGTATTATGCAAGAGTATCCGGTAAAAAGGGGATATACAAAAAATCTCGAAGTAAACATTGTCGAAAAGCTCAAAGAACATTTCGGGACCGAAATTCAGAATGAGGGGGGACATTACCGCATATCCTATGGAGCGTTAAAGCTGCTGGATGTCTCCATTGGTGATGGAGAAAAATCCGTGGTAGTTGATACCGAATCCGATACGCAGGCGAATGATGAGGTAATCCTCGATACAAACAGGCGTTTCAGGCGTTATCTTGATGATATAACCGGGTATTCCACCAAGCAGCGGGTGAAAAAGGCAAAGACAATCGAGAAAAAATAGGGATTAGCCTTATTCAATCACAATAGCTGGTTTGAATGGAAGCGCGGAGAGAGCCTTTGCATGCCTGCTTTCGCCTGTGTCTTTGATAAGGATTGGAACCCCGAATTCTTTTTCCAGGAATTGTGTTGCGTCCTTGAAAACCCGTCGTTCATCAAGGTCGAGTGCGAGGAAGAGTTCGACCAGTTGGGGCGGTAGCCTGTGGATGAGCGTTGTTGTCTGTTTTACGGTATCTGCCGCCTGTTTTCCTCTCTTTCGCATGGTATTGTCTTTCATGATCTCGCGGAGAACGGTGGTCCGTTCTTCTGATCGCGCTACCCTGGAAAATATTTCTTTTTTCCAGTCGGGTGCAGTGAAGATGGTGATTGAAGAGGGAGTCATCTGAATAATTTTAAGAATTGATTCTATATCATCAACCGTTCTGGCCAGAAATTCCTCTGCCAGCTCCAGCCTGTTGTCGATCAGGGCAGGATCCGGTTCCGGCCAGGGCGCAAAGGATACCAGTCCTTCGCCGCCCATATCTTTCCAGAGTTTTTCGCAGGTGAATGGAATGATCGGTGCAAGCAGACGAACCCATGAGGAACACAGTTCCTTCAGCGCCCTGTTCCCCGGCACTCCCTCCGGCAGACGGCGGCGATACCATTTCAGGTCTGATTCGATGGCAAAGAACGACTCCTGCAGTGCCTGCCGGGTCTGGAAGTTCTCCAACGCAACAGTGGCACGTGAAATATGTCCCTGCATCCTGGAAAGGAGCCAGAGGTCCAGATCGGAATTCTCCCCCGAATAGCCAGGGGCATCGCTGACTGTATTTTGGAATCTCTCTATCTGTTTTCTTATGGAGGTGACAAGCTCATTTCTCCAGTCAAAGTCCTGCCAGGGCTCCGCACTGCCCACCAGAAACATCCTCACCGTGTCTGAACCGAATTCATCGATTGCATCTTCCAGAAGGTACACGTTCCCTTTGCTTGAGGACATCTTTGCGCCGTTTAAAAGACCCATGCCGAAGACTACCATTCCCAGGGGGAGACAGGGCTTGGGAAAGATTGCGGTATGATGGAAGAGCTGGAATGTGAGATGGTTGGAAATGAGGTCCTTGGCAGAGAAACGGAAATTATAGGGGTACCAGTAGAGGAATTCTTTTCTCATTTCGTCCAATTTTTCCTTTTCAGGGAGATTATCAGATTCCATTCCAAGGAAGATATAGTCGAAGACATCAGGAGTAAGCAATTCTTCCGGAAAGTCCTTCACCTGGTGAGCGATTGTATAGTATGCCATATATACGGTCGAATCGCTCAATGGCTCTATCAGCCATGCAGGGTCCCATGGCAGCCGCGTACCAAGCCCAACCCTGCGGGTGCAGGCCCAGTCATTTAGCCAGCCAATTGTACGTTCGAATTCTGCCCGGACTTCAGGCGGAACCAGATTCATATCTTTCAAAAGTGCCGCAACTTGGGCTTTCCAGGCCGGGTCGCTGTACTGCAGGAACCACTGGTCATGAAGTATCTTCACAAAGACCTGCGCGCCGCACCTGCACACGACCTGCCGGGTGTCAAACTCATACATATACACAGACTGATACTTTTCCACCATCAGATCCGCAACGCTTTCGCGTGCTTCGCGAACGCTTTCCCCACCATAGCGATCAAAAAGTTTTCCGTGGGAAAATTCTGCGCTATATACTTCCTGGGTAAGGGCCTCCATCCTGGGATCGTGCTGGTCTGTGATTCCTGCCTTTTCAACAGCCTCGAGTGCAGGGATTTCGCCGTACCCCTTCACGGTAATCAGGGGAAGCGGTTTTATCCCGGTATACAATCCCCTGGACTGGAGATCGCGGAGTGCAATATAATCGAACGGAGCATGGGCGGGAACGCTCATGACTATCCCGCTGGCCATATCAGGGTCGACAAATGCAGCAGGAAGGATTGGGATTTTTCCACATATGGGGTGAGACACTGTCTGGTCAATAAGCGATGATCCTGGAATTTCCTCAACAATCTCCACGGTATGATCCTGTAGAGCCAGTTTTTCCGCAGCCTCTCTGCTTACGATCCATGATTTCCCATCCAGAAGTACCCTGACATACATCACATCCGGGTTGACCCACAGGTTTGTCACACCGTAAATGGTTTCTGGCCTGAGAGTGGCAGTAGGAATAAATGAGTCATTCCAGGAAAACATGACGAGGGTGAATTTGATGATCTCAGCTTTATCTCCTTCCAGAAGGTCATGGTCTCCCACCGGGTTATCGCACTGGGGGCAGTAACGTACAGGGTGGGCGCCCTTGACAACGTGACCTGCTTCGTTCAAGTGCTTCCACTGCCACTCGATGAATTTGCTATACTGCGGATCAACCGTAGTGAAGCGGCGCCTCCAGTCAATGGAAAGCCCGCACGCACTCATTACCCTCTGATACTCCCTTGAAAAATGGCGAACGATGGCCAGGGGGTCCACAAATTTCTCCAGTACATCTTCAGGAACTTTGTAGAGATCACGATACAGCTGTATGGCCTTGGGATCCCCCTTGGCTATCCGCTTGGAAATTCCAATTACCGGGGCACCGGTGACATGGAATGCCATGGGATACAGGACCTCACGTCCCCGCATCCGCCAGAAACGTGCGATTACATCCGGTACAATATATGTTCTACCATGGCCCACATGCATTGCCCCGCTCGGATAAGGGTAGGCCACGGTAAGATAGAATTTTTCACGGGAAGATGGATTTGCTTCAAAAGCATGTTCCCATTCAGTGAGTGCAGTCTCTTCCGACTGCCTGGTTTCTCGACTGCTCACGAAAATATCACCCTTTTTTCGAACCTGGAAATAAAATTTATACTGGTCTTAATTTGATTATATCGCCATCATTATAGCGTTTTATCATTTCCTGGGCAATGGTGGAGTTCTTCGCCAGGTGTATTTCGCCGACTTCGTTGACCGTTGCAGTGAAAAGGTACTCCTTGGCGGCAAAAACATCCACGATCTTTCCACTCTGTTCCAGGCATATTATGGCCAGCTGTTTCTTGTCCATTCGAATTCTCACACCTCCACCCAGTTGGAGTTCTTCTTCTGCGTGCGGCTGGGGAGGCTGTTTTTCAAGCTCGGTCCTAGGCCTGATATCGATTCCGATTCCCACTTTATTCACGATACCAGCGATATTTTTCCCACCTTTTCCAATGGCCGCTGGAACGTCCTTGTCATCGATGTACACCAGAGCCTTGTTGTCGGAAAGCATCTGTACATCGACAAAGCCGTCTGTATATCTCCCGATCTCCCTCTGGATCTCCTTCTCTATAATCTTCCATGAAGACGGTTCTTCCTCTTCTATCTGGGCTGAGAGAAGTTTTAAAGGAGTA
>Ga0307379_10005832_pt1 | contig 17076 bp, 12 predicted proteins | sample UN2MG_FD_202237 | JGI IMG/M metagenome (GOLD analysis project Ga0307379, IMG submission 202237) | Soil microbial communities from Risofladan, Vaasa, Finland - UN-2 | ecosystem: Environmental > Terrestrial > Soil > Coastal area > Acid sulfate soil | place: Finland: Risofladan, Vaasa | collected... | reverse complement strand
CATCCGTCATCGCGCCGGCGCAATCCCGTGACATCTCCCCTGTCGCTCGGCGCTCCGGTGTTCGATCGGCGATCTCCTGATGCGGACGATGTCCGTTGAAGAAGTCGCAGTGGACTCGCAGCGCGCGCTGCAGGCTGCTCATGCCGAAGAGGAGGATGAGATGATCCAGGCATTCACCGGTCACGCTGCGCACCCATCGTTCCGCGTGGGCATTGGCATCGGGGGCGCGGAAGGACGTCTTCACGATCTCCGCCTCGGCCGCAGCCAAGACCGTGTCGAAGTCCCAGGCCAACAGCTTGTTCCGATCATCCAGTATGAACCGAGGGGCGATCCCCAGATCCTCAACTCCCGGCACAGTAACCGGCCCACGGTGGCGATCACAGGCAGGGCGACCCAGTCCACTCCTCGCTCAGCATCCCTTTCCATCCTCGGTAGCCAGGGGTATCAGCGAGTGCCGAGAATACTACGAGAGAGGCTGCACGAGCATCCTGGAAGCCAGATGACGTTCTGGACAGGACGGGATAGGGACCTCGACAGCAACTAGCAAGTCGAACTCGGTTCGAGTCCCCGGTGTTCGGCTAGTCATCGCATTGCCCCCCAAGGCGTGAAATCCACGTGAACCTGGACATCACGGCTGCCGTCTCCCTCTACTGGAACGAAGAGATAGTCTTCGCCCAGACGCCGCTGCCAAGTTCCTTCCACGGCCGCCCCATCCACGCTAACCCTTGGACGCGCAGGCGGCGCGCCTGTGCCACCGGCCGGGATCATGAGCTGGAGACGGCCCGTCAAGTTGGACACGGTACAGGTGAGAGTATCCCCTTCGAAACGCTGCTTGACCCGCGCCGCGTGCCGGCGATCGTGAAGTGCGCACCATTCGTCACCGTTGTAGACCGGGACTCCCTTCCGGGCCAGCGCCGCCAGACAGGCCTCGATGAAGGGCCGGCTGTAGGTGGCGAAGCTCACCGGGTGGGAGGCGAGACCGATGCTGGAGTGGTGCTCCCGACAGCAACCTTCCAGCAACCGCTCGAATTCTCCAAGGAGGGTCGCGCAGTCGTTGTTGATGCGCGGTATCAGGCTAGCGTCATCGAAAGTGATCAACGGCTGCTGCCAGCAGTCGTGTATCTTCCCGTCGAGAGCCACGAACTTGGAGGGCCGCCCCGACCCGCACAAGAAGCTGTTCAGCCGGTGCACTGGAGCGCTGAGATAGTGCATCAACAGCCGATAGCCGTTCCGCACGAAATGAGGGACGTAGGACTGATAGCCGTACCAGGGGGCGCGGTGCGCCTGAAGGGAGACGCTGGTGCTGCCGATCCGGGCCCTCAGCAGCGCCGATTCCTCCTCCACGCAGCCCGGGAAGCCGAAGAACATGTCTGAGTCACTCCTCGCGTCGATGTGCGGCGCGAAGGTATGCCCGAGCCCGCGCATGCGCGCGATCTCGTCATCCCCGAGCCGGGTATCCTTGACGAGATAGAAGGTTCCGTGGGCGCCGTGTCTTTGCAGCGCGTCCGTTAGCTCGCGGAATTGCTCGGGTGTGGACCCATCGTCGTCGCTGCTGAAGACGGCGGCGGCCCGGTGCCCGGCCTCCTCATAGTACCAGAAGCGTGTCAGGGGATAGGCGCTGATGGCGGAAAGGAGCTGGGCCAGCAGTTGGGTGTGCAGATCAGCCACCGGCAGATGCCGAAGGTTGTCATCCAAGTATCCTGTGAATAGGCCGGCCGCGTGAGGCCAGTCCCAGATCTCCATGGTGGCGAAGGAGGCCAGCTCGGGGTCGCCGAAGCGAATCCGCGCCACCGCCTTTGGCAGGTCGAAGAAGTAGAAGACCACTTCGCCGGCGCCCACCCGCTGCCGGGCGATGGCCGGACGGCCGCTCTTCTGCCCGTCGTCAGAGCAGGCTTCCGCGACACATTCCCAATGGAGTGAGGGATCGGCGGGTTCGGCCAAAGCGATAGGCACGTGTGTCTGAAGGGGAGCCCCTGCGCCCCGATAGCCAGGCCGGACGAGCACTCGTCCCGAGTAGAGCACGGAGTTGGCCGAGCGCCATTGGAAACGCTCCAGCAGTCGGGGCGACGGCTGCAAGCAAACTAGCCGCGCTCCCGACTCCACCGCTTCGTAGATTGCGTTAATCTCGCTCTGCTGGAGGAAACATCGCGTCAGCACCACCAAGTCTTCGGGACGCAGGTAAGGCAGGCCGGCGGCATCTATGTCCACGACCCGGAAGCCGTTTAGCCCCTCGGCTATCAGCAGCTCTTGCGCGAACGGGCCATAGCAGTTTTCCTCTGGTTGCCCGGATCGTATCAGCAGCAGCGGCTGGCACTCACTCAAGGCCTGGCCTCCTTCACCGTCGCAAGATCGGAATCTCAGCTCGCACAGAGACTTCGCAACCGGCTCAGCCTCAGGGCAGTATTTCGCCGATGTACGGCCCTTGGCCTGCTCGCGGGCGATGCTGTTGCACGAACTCGGCGAGCCGCGCTCTCAAATCGCCCGCAACGCTGCTGCGGTCGGAGTCTTGCCGGGGATTGGCTAAGGCTTCGGCATCTCGCCGGGGCGGCGGTTCTTTCCGGGTCGGAAATCCGGCGCGCGCAATAGATTGCTGCCCTGCTCAATGGATTGAGCCGCCAGGATCGCCGGGGCCGCGGTCTCCATCGCCCGGTAGATGTCGAACTCGGCCGGCTTGATCCCGAGGACAGCGTCGCGGAAAGCGGCGTGTACGTAGTAATCGGCCTCGCCGTGCCCGGCGCCGTGGGCCTCCGGCGGGGCATCGGTTCTCTCCCAGCGCCAATCCACTTCCGTCATCCCATGTGCCTGCGAATCCGCCAGCCACATCTTTGAGAGCTCGCGTCGGGATCGGGTCCACTCGACACACCCGCGAGTCCCGACCACCTGGTACCAGTGGAGATCCCGCGGCGGGTGGGGCTGCACGAAGCTTACCGCCATCCGCAGAATGGTCCCCCTTTCCGTTTTCATCAGCGCCATCTGCATATCGGGCTGAGCGATCTCCGGGTGGACCCAGGAGGGAGAGGGTGTGCTCATCGCCGTTACCTCTACCACGCGGTCGTCAAGCACCTTGAGCATCGGGCCGAGCTCGTGCGGCAGATAGTGAATGGGCGGCATGAATTGCAGGCAGGCGGGCTTGGCCTCAGGATGGGAGGCCAGCTCGTCCGGGCCGTAGAACCGGCCGGTCTTGGGATCCTGGAAGTAGTGTTGGGGATAGTAATGAAAGTACTGCCCCTCACAGAGGGTGATCCGTCCCAGTCGCCCGGAGGCCACCAGGTTGCGCCAGTCTTCCACAAAGCCCCAGTAGCGCGTCTGCTCCGCCAGGTGGTAGACCAGCCCCGACCGCTCCGCGGCGGCGACGATGCGCCAACAGTCCTCCATGCTGTGCGCTGCCGGCACCTCGGCGTGGACATGCTTTCCCGCATCCAACGCCTGGGCCGCCATTCCTCCCTGGCTCATGCTGCGAACGCAGAGCGCAATTGCGTCCACATTCGGGTCGGCCAGCACGTCCTCGTACTTATCATAGACCCGGACTTCCTCCGTGTGTGCCAGTTTGGAGAGCGCCTGCTCGTGCAAGGCGACGATCGGGTCGCAGATCGCCGTGATCCGATGCCCCTTGATCTGCTGGAGTATCCGAATCCAGCTACCTGATCGGCGGCCCAGGCCGACAAGGCCTACGCGTATTTCGTCCATCTCTTCTCCTCGAATTGACAGAATGGAGCAGGAGCAAGCTCCTGCCGAACGGGTACGGCAGAGCCACTTATCCTCGCCCCAGGCTTTCGACTGCCTGGTGCAGCTTCTCCGCGTCTCGCTTGGCCGATTCCTCCGGTGCGATCATGTAGCCTATGATCAGGCGCGGGATGACCTTCTCGGCCACCGGGCAGAGGCCGTCAGGATATAGATCCTTTTCCCTGCGGTTCTCAGAGCAGTGGAAAGCGTGTGCAAGCCGGTCCCGGAGCACCGGATGCCTATAGGCGGGCATCTTGGTGTAACCTATGCTGATGGACGGGATGCCGGCGGCCTCTACTGCTGCCACAAAATCACCCAGGCTGATCCCGACCTCTTCGCCCTGGAAGGTGGCCGCCCAGTGGTAGAAGGAATGGTCGGCACCCTGGGGGCCGCGCTGAAGCTGAATCCAGGGGCAGCAGGCCACGGCCTCATCGTAATACCGGGCGTGCTTGCGCAGTTGCGCGATCACTCCCTCCAGCTTCTCCAGTTGCGCCAGGCCGATGGCGGCAGTCGGCTCGGTCATTCGATAGTTGTAGTCCAGGGTGTACGCAACCGAGAGGAAGGTCGGCGCGCCGGCATGCCTGCCTAGGCTCTTGTAGAGCTCTTCATTGTTGGTGGTGGCCATCCCGCCGTCACCCAGGGAAAGCTGTTTGCTCGCCTGGAAGCTGAAGCAGCCGATGTCGCCCATGCTGCCGGTGCAGCGACCCTTGTAGGTGGCAAGGACGGCTTGGGCGCAGTCCTCGATGACCAGTAGATTATGCCGATGTCCGATCTCCACGATGCGGTCCATTTCCGCCGGCAGGCCCCAGGCATGGGTGGTGATGATGGCCTTGGTCCGGTCCGTGATCGCGGCCTCCAGCTTGTCCGCGTCCATGTTATGGGTGACCGGGTTGATGTCCACGAAGATGGGAAGGGCATTGTTGTAGAGCACCGCGAGCGCTCCGAAGACGAACTCGGAATCGCAGATCACCTCATCGCTCGCGCCGGCCCCGGCGCAGATCACCGCCGCGTGCAACGCGCTCATGCAGGAGTGCATCGCCACCGCGTGCTCGGCGCCGATCAGGCGGGAGAACTTCTGCTCGAATCGGGGCGTAAACGTTCCCCCGCTCAGCCCGGACAGATTGCCCGAGGCCAATACCTGGCGCAGGTACTCCAGCTCGTTTCCTGCGTATGACCGGGCGGACATTTCGCGCTCGCGCTCCAGAAAATCTTCCTTGCCCATGGCGTCTCTCCTATCTTCTCATCTGGGTAATCTGGTAATCTGCGGATGATGCCGTTTGGCCCTGGAACTCCGCCACCTTGACCGGCTGATTCCGTTTCGCCGATTTGACGCCGGCCAGACATACCGCTACCGTTCGCGCTCCTTCGTTCGCGTTCGCGGAAGGCTCTCACTCTTCGCGATCGCCACTAGCATTTCCTCTATGTCCCGATCGTAGTACTGGAATTCTGTGCCTGTGTCAAACAGCGCTGAGGCACTCGGTCCTGCTGAGCTGAAAAGTGAGAATCGCAAAGGGCTGGTCTTCCGCTTGTTCTGGATCAGTTCACGGTAGTCCTGCGCCCGACCCCGTTCTCGACTTACAGCGCGAGCACCGGCAAATCTCGCCTTGGACGATGTCCGCCACGGCCGCAGGGAAGCGATCCTGGCGCGGCGAAAACCGCCCCTATGCCCCAAAGGGGCCGGGGCGCCCCGGCTTCGCACAGGGGCGCTTCAGGCTCGGACTCTGGTGGCCCGGCGACAGCATTATCGCCAGATGAGGGGGAACGGTCAAGATGCAGCGGCGGGGACACCCCGACTGCGCCTTACTTCACCCCCGGATGCGTCCCAGTGACGCTGAGGGCCGACAACCCTACGGCTCACAGGCAAGCCCAGAGAGGTCCCGGGCGTGTCTCACTGCGATTTGACAAGCACAGCCCCCGATTTGGCGCACGAACCTTGAGCGACGACGATGCGCGTACAGCTTCATGGGAGACTGCAATGAGTACGTTTGAACCGCTAGGTGTAGTGCTTCCGCCTTCCGAGTCAGGTTGGGATTCTCAGTCCGTCGCCGCGCCGATTGTGTGGCGCGATGACGCCGGCTACCACATGCTCCACCAGGGCTGGCGCGCAGGTTCCGGCCCGCGCCTGCTGGGCCTCGCCGAGAGCGACGACGGCCTCCACTGGCAGCGCGTGGGGAGTGAACCAGTCATGACGCCGACGCCGAATTCCTGGGATGCGCGCGGCTTTGAGGCCGGCTGCCTGATTCACGACGGAGACGAGTATTGCCTCTACTACAGCGGCTTGGGGCCGGATGATACATACCGCATCGGCATTGCCACTTCACGTGACCTATGCGTCTGGCATAAGCACGGAAATAGCCCCATCCTCGATGTCGGCCCTGTTGGCGCATGGGACGCGCGCGGGGTGGCATTTCCGGCAGTTCACAAACGGCTCGCGCAAGGCGAAACGCGCTGGCGCATGACTTACGGCGGCTATGGTGAGCGCAGCATGCAGCTCGGCACCGCCCTTTCCGGTGATGGCCGGACCTGGCGGAAGTATCCGCAGCCGACATTTCCGCAGCGCGGCTGGTTTGCCGACGCCGACTGCGCGGCCTGGGACGCGGGCATCGAGGTCCATCAGATGTTCGCGATGGGTGACTGGTATGTGATGCTGTATGAAGGCTTGGGACCGCCAGCGCGCTACAACTTGGGGGTGGCGTTTTCTCCGGATTCAATCGCCTGGGCCCGTTCATCGCGAAACCCTTTGTGGCCGCTCAGCAACTGCGCGGTCAATCAGGGACTCAGCAGCGTTCATCCGTTCTTGCTGCAATCGGACCGTATCGTTTATTATGTCGAAGTCCTTGAGGCAAGCACCGAAGCCCAGCATCGGATCTGCGCGGCGCGGTTGCTGGACGACACCCTCATAGACCCAAAGGCACAACCACGGCTTGACTTTTGCTTGTGGCGCGCTGAAGAGGTTGATCCCGAAGGCAAGGCAACGAGAACGCTGCCAACGGCCGGTTACTCGTGGGCGTCATTCAGCGCGGAAGCAGACGCACCTGGCCGGCTATATCTTGAAATGGATGCCTTTGGTCGAGGAGACTGGCAGAGAGTTGAATCCTACGCACTCGATCCGAATGGGTTGCTGCGCGGGCGGATCATGGACTTGTGCGGCTCGGTAAGGCTCTGGTACTCACCCGAACGGGAATGCAAATGTTCAGCCTGGGTGTCGCTGCATTGTCGTTGAGAACCAATGGCGAAGGGCGTCAAGACTGGTGCCGTGTGAACTTTGATCTGAGTGACAAATGATCCCCGAAACCGCGTTCTGCGCTCTCTGGGACATCGCCGATGAATACGGACCAACGTGGCTAGGTCGCTCCGCGACCGCCACCCCGGCGGCTTCGCCGCCTAGGGGCCGACGAAAGAAGCGGAATGCTGCGACCGCCGAAAGCTGCTTTCCTCAGTCCATATCGGCGCCAGTCGGCGTGTGTCGGCGGCTTCATTCATTAGTCAGATGAACGCTGACACGGCACTAGCATCGCAGCCGGTCGTGCTGTCATCGACGGAGTCAGTGCTCGCTGGAGTTGCCGTTTCTCACGGCCGGAGCGGAGATACCTGTCATGCACGAACCGGAATGGTGCCTTATCTACGACGTTCACACCATGCCGGCGTGCGCGGACGTGGGCGCGAACTTCGACGCCAACGCTTTCGCCGATCGCATCAAACGGTGCGGCGTTGATTACATTGTCTTCCACGCCCGATGCAGCCTTGGCATGGCGTATTATGACACCAAGGTCGGCATCCGCCATCCTTCCCTGAAGTATGACATGTTGGGCCGGCTGGTTAAGGCGTGTCAAGACCGGAAGATCGCAGTCGGCGCGTACGTCAATGTGGGCCTCAGCCACGAGGAGGGACTGCTCCATCGCGAGTGGCTGGTACTTACCCCTGCGGGTTACACCTACCAGCCCGATCGGATGGACCACTTCTTCCGCATGATGTGCTACAAAACCGGCTGCGGCGATCACGTCCTAGAGATGGTGGGGAAGATCCTTGGCCAGTACCCGGTGGCCGGGCTCTTCCTCGACTGCATGCATCAGCACCCGTGCGTGGGCTACGAAGATCAGCAGGAGATCGGCACCTATCTCGAATACGAGTGTCTCCCTACGGGGGGCTGGGGGTATGATGCGCTACCATCCGCGTGGAGAGATCAACCACGCCGTCTTCGACCTAATCGAGCGCGTCTACACCCGCGTGCAGAGACCGGAGCCGTGGATAGACGGCGCCAAGCCCGTCGCCGAGATCGCCGTGGTGGCGCCCGAGCCAGGTTTCAGCTACGTGCATCCCACCTTTGGCCGCAGCCAGGACGCGCTGAAGGGTGCTACCCGCATCTTGTGTGAACTGAAGCAGCAATTCGACGTGGTGTCCGCCCGGCGCTCGTGGGACGGCTACCAGCTCCTTATCCTGCCCGACCTCGTTCTGCTGGACGAATCAGCCGCCGCCAAAGCCCGCGCACACCTGGATCGGGGAGGCGCGGTGCTGGCAACCGGCTGGTCAGACGCCGATCCCAAGCAGCAGACATTCGTTCTCAAGGAATGGGGTCTGGACCTCCGCGGAGGAGGGCGCGTGAAGGGTCCGTCCGACAGGTTTCTGAGACGTCTGCCGCTCCGCCTGTGGGGTGGACTCACGAGGGGGTCTTCGAAGCTGCGGTCTCGCTGATGGTGAAGCCGATGATGCTGGGTGCGCGCCCGGCGCGCTAGGTGAGACGCCGCAAGCCCTGACGGGGCGATGAACACGGACGTCCTCTTGTCCGATCGTAGCGCAGGTGGCCCGCAACATCCCGAGCGCGCCCCTTTCGCTGACGACGTACGGGTGCAGGTGTTCGCGGAGCGGTGTCGCAAATACTATAGGGCTGCGTGGTTGCACAGCGCTTTGGGCCGACGACCATCGGCGCTGCAAGGGGGACGGAGCGCCGGGCGTCCATGGCTGGGCAAGCCGTGGGAGTGCTACGAGCATTGGCGTCACCCGCAAGGACGGCCCAGAGGAAGGATTGGGCAATCATGATGCGTGTATGGAGGGTCGGCATCTCAGCGATGCTGACGGCGCTCTACTCGGGTGCGATGGGGGCGCTTGCTGCGCCAACCGGAGAGGAGCCGCCCAACGCGCATCTGGACCGCGAGCTCTATCCGAAGGCCTATGGGATCCTGAGCAGCGACCACCTGATGTTCCCGGTGGATGTCAGCGATTGGCCGCTGCGAATTGATTCGCGCAGGCAGCTATTCGTGGATGATTACCTGATCGCGTCGCTGAAGGACCTGAAGCGCGAGTGGCATCAGCCCGTCAAGTACCCGGGGAATCCCCTGATGTCGGGCGAACTCCCCTGGGAGGGGGACTGCCTCATCCCCCTATTCATCCAGCGTGACGCGGACTCCGGGCGGTTCCGGATGTGGTACTCGAGCTGGCTGCGTTACCAGGGACCCGAGGGGGTCGGGATGCGGTTCCCCACTCTCTACGCGGAAAGCGATGACGGCGTGACGTGGCGCAGGCCTGAGCTGGGCATCCTGTCGTATGCGGGCTCCACGAAGAACAACTTCGTGATTCACGGCGGCAGCATTCACGGCCTGCTGGAAGCGACCGCTCCTGCGCGGCCTGAACAGCGTTTCACGGCCCTGGTCCTGCTCGAGCCGGACTACGTCGAGCGCGAGGGGTACTACATCTACACCTCCGCGGACGGGATCCACTGGAGCAGCGACCGCACGCGTTGCGTGATCCCCAGCCTGCGAAGCTACACGATGCCGCAAGGGGGCTTGGGCGACACGACCATTTTCCGCCACGACCCCGTGCTGGGGCTGACCGTGTGCGACGCGAAGTTCGTCCTCCCGGGGAAGATGCGCAGTCGCGGCCAGTGCGAGAGCGAGGACCTCATCCATTGGTCGCGGCCGCGGTTCACGTTGTATCCGGACGAGCACGATGAACCCGACTCCGAGATCTACGGCAACCTCAGCTTCGTGTACGAGAGCATGTGGCTGGGCCTGTGCCGGGTGATGCACAGCGAGCGAACGGGATGGAAACAGGTCGAGGTGGAGCTGAGCCTGAGCCGCGACGGGTACCATTGGGCTCGGCCCGCCGAGCGCAAACCATTCCTGCCATTGGGCGACGCCGACAGTTGGGAGCCGGATTACACGGACGGCGTCTCGAACGGCCCCCTTCTCATCGGGGACGAGCTGTGGTTCTACTATCGCGGCAGCCGGTCTCCAGACCGCACCCAGAAGGCGAAGCGGGCCTGGGAAATGGCGATAGGGCTGGCCAAGCTGCGGCGGGATGGATTCGCCTCGCTCGACGCCGGCGACTCCCCGGGGTCTCTGGTAACGCGCCCCTTGACCTTCAGCGGCCGCTCGTTGTTCGTCAACGTCGCGGTTGACAAGAGCGGATGGGTGAAGGCGGCCGTGCTGACGGGGGCCGGCGAAGCCATCGCCCGGTACGGACTCGAAAACTCGATCCCCGTCGCGCGGGATACGACTGCGGCTCGCATGACCTGGAGCGGTGTCGAGCGCCTGCCCTTGCCGGAAGACGAGCACCTCCGCCTTCAGTTTCAACTCAAGCATGCCCAGCTCTATTCCTTCTGGATTGAGTAGATCGCAGTCCGCGCCCCAGGACCACACCGGATCCGTGGGCTTTCGACCGCCAGGCGTTTCGAGGAGCAGACTTCCGCGAGGCCTCGCCGCCATGGCCATGGCGGCAGCCGGGTGAGGGAACTCGAACGTGACCACCTACGCACTTGTGGATGAATCCATCGTGGCGCAGACCTTCGCCCTGCGCCGCGAGGCCCCCACGCCGTCGCCCGTGCGCGAGGGGCCGATCCTGACCACGGCCTGGGCCATGGGGAGCGTGATCCGCGACTCATCGGGCCTGTTCAGGATGTGGTACATGGCGCCGCCCGTCTACTGCCAGTATTTCGCCACAAGCCTGGATGGGATTACATGGGAGAAGCCCACGCTCAACCTCGTATCACCGGACCTCGGTGCAGGGCCGAATGCCTTTCTCTCCGTGAGGCAGCGGGATGCCAACGGTCGCTGGCTGGTGGGTGAGGTGGCCGGGCCGGAGGGTTTCAGCGTCCTGGACGCCGAAGCACAGCCCCACCCCGCAGCCAAGGCGCGATTCACCTCCCTCTACCTGGCGTGGTTTGGGGAAAACGACGGCATGCGCGCCGCCAAGGGGCTGTGCCTCGCGCACTCCGACGATGGCGTCCACTGGCTCGCGGACGAACACAATCCGATCATACCCGGGTGGCACGACACCTCCAATTGCCTCGTTTACGACGAACCGATCGGTAAGTACCTGGTTTTCGGGCGGCCCCCCGTCCGCGTTGGGCTGGGACGCAATGCCAACATGCTGCTGAGCCGCATGGAGAGCGACGACCTCGTCAGCTGGAGCGCCCCGCGCACGATCCTGGATACGGACGAACGCGACGCGGATGCCTTCGCCTTCACGGATGAGATTCGGCTAAGGAAGGCGAGGCTGGACCCGCGAGACGCCGATGCGCGCGCGCTCTTGGAGGCAAAGGCGGTGACGCCGGGCGCAGCACCGGAGATCATGGCGCGCGGCCGCAACCGCGTGTTCTACGGCATGACGGCGTTTCGCAGCGGCGGGCTCCACGTGGGGTTCGCCACGCTGTACGACGTCCCGAGCGGGAACACGTGGATCGAGCTGGTGCACAGCCGCGACGGCCTGAACTGGATCCGCGAGCCGCTGCGCGAGCCCTACCTGGGTCCGCGGCCGGGCACCTGGGAGAGCTGCCAGGTGCGCCCGACGATGGCGACGCCACCGGTGCCGGTGAAGGATGAACTGTGGATCTACTACAGCGCCTCGCCCCAGTCGCACCACGCCGGCAAGGCGTTTGAAGGACGAGCGATCGGCCTGCGGGCGGTCAAGGCCGACCGCTGGGTGGCGTATCGCTCGGGCGACGTCGAGGCCGAACTCCTGACCCACCCGATCAAGGCGGGGGCGCGCCTGTGGCTGAACGCAAGCACCGCGTCGGACGGCTGGCTTCGGGTCGCGGTCTGCGATGCCTGGGGCAACGCCCTCGACGGTCTTGGGCACGAGGACTGCGACCCCATCGCCGGCGACGCCATACGACACGAGGTGCGATGGCGAGCGGGGGCGACGATGCCCACGCTTCCCGATGAAGTCCGCCTGCGCATCAGGAGCCGCAACGCCTCGACCTTCGCCTTCTGCCTGGCGGCGGAGTGAGGGCCTTGTCTCTGGTTCTTGCAGGGAGTCGCTGATGCCGTGGAGATCCGCCTGGGCGACGGTCGCGGTGCTCTTGCTCGCCCGCTCCGTGGCGGCTGCCGGGCTGGCGCTGGTGCTGCGCGAGCAGCCGAGCGATGTGGAGCGCGCCGCCCGCAGAGGTCAAGGAGGTTTGTCGCGCGGCGATAGGCGTCGCTTACCCCGGCTACTTCATTGGTACCACCACCGAGTCCAACAACGGCGTCAAGCTCGAGAAGCTCATCGCGATGCGCGAGGTGGTGATGGAGGGTCTGCCGAGGTGACGTGTGAAGGCCGTGGCGGTGAACGTGCGGTACATGGCGGGAAAGGAGGGTTCGTGCAGTGCATACGCAGTCGGTGATTGACATTGGCACGCGTTTGGAGCTACTGGTTGATGAGCACCTGGTGGACCGGATGATCGGCGGCGCCGAACTCCGTCTGCATCACCCATCGCCCGCGGACATCGCTCTCGTCCTCGACCGGCCGTGGGAGGGCAACAGCTGCGGCTACGTGACCGTGTTCCGTGACGGCGACTGCTGCCGCATGTACTACCGCGGGTACCATGTGACCTATCTACCGGACCACTGGCATGACAGCCACATCGTCACCTGCTGCGCCGAAAGCCCCGATGGGCTGACCTGGCAGCGGCCGGACCTCGGGCTGTTCGAGGTGATGGGGACGCGCCACAATAACGTGATCCTGACATCGCAGGCGGGCGGAGCCGCTACCCACAACTTCTGCCCATTTCGCGACTTGCGACCGGACACCCCGGCCTGCGAAAGGTACAAGGCGGTGGGCGGCCTCGCCGATTGGTCAATACCGGGCCCCCAGGGCCTGCTGGCGTTCGTCTCCGCCGACGGCGTTCGCTGGCGCAAGCTCCGCGAGGAGCCGGTGATCACCCAGGGCCTCTTCGATTCGCAGAACGTCGCCTTCTGGGACGGCGCGCGCGGCGAGTACCGGGCGTACGTGCGAGACCTCCGGGAGGGCCGCGACATCCGCACGTGCACATCACAGGATTTCCGAACCTGGACCGACCCGGAGTTCCTGGAGTACACGCCGGGGCGGGTGAATGAGCTGTACACCAGTCAGGTGCAGCCCTACTACCGCGCGCGGCACATCCTGCTGGGCTTTCCCACGCGCTACGTCGAGCGGGCCTGGCAGGCCGCGACGGACTTCCTGCCTCAGCCTGAGCACCGGCGCCTGCGGGCGAGCCGCGAGGCGCGTGAGGGTCCGGCGGTCACCGACGGCATGTTCATGGCCAGCCGCGATGGGCGGCATTTCCGGGTCTGGCCCGAGTCCTTCATCCGACCCGGCCTGCGCGAACACGACGGCTGGTTCTACGGGGACAACTACCAGTGCCTGGGGATGATCGAGACGCCCTCCCGCATTGACGGCGCGCCCCGGGAGCTGTCGTTTTTCGTCAACGAGGGATACTTACAGCGGACGCCGATGCGGCTGCGCCGGTACACGATTCGCGTGGACGGGTTCGTGTCGCTGCACGCCCCGCTCGACGGAGGCGAGCTCATCACCCGCCCATTGACGTTCACCGGCCGAAAGCTGCTCATGAACTACTCCACCGGAGCAGCGGGCTGGGTCCGCGTAGAGATCCAGGACCCGGCCGGGACCGCACTGCCGCGCTACAGCCTGGAGGACGCGGAAGAGATGTTCGGCGATTCTCTCGAGCAGCCGGTCCTGTGGAAGCACGGGGCGGATGTGAGCGACCTGACCGGCGAACCCGTGCGCTTGCGCTTCGTCCTCGCAGACGCCGACCTGTTCAGCTTCCGTTTCTTCTAGGCGGAACCAGGCCGTCGGCATGAGAGGGCGTCCGGCCCGGACTGGGCCGGGCGTGTTCCGGCAGGCTCATGCGGCTTCGGCTTCGGCCTCGGGCCCGGGCGGGACTCCCGTGCTCCGGTCCCAACATGGGATGCGGTAAAGAAAGCAGAGCTGGTCGAGCCGGTCGCGCAGGGCTTCCTTTTGCTCGGCCGCCAGGCGCGGCAGGGGCGGACGCGGGTCTCCAGCGGGCAGGCCCAGCCAGGCCAGGACGGCCTTGAGGGAGCTGACCAGCCCCGGCGCACCGTTGCTGCGGATGGCGGTGATAACGCCGTTGACCCAGGCCTGCGCTCGCCGGGCCTCGCCGGAGCAGGAACTATGCGCCTTGGGGTGAACGGATCTCCTCGCGGGGGGATCAAGAACGGGGATCACTCAGGTGGAGTATAGCGTCCAGGTATTGTACCGAAGTCCAGGCACACTCACCGCGTGGTTCGCGCCCGAGACAGTGGAATGGGTAACGATCCTGGCGGTGACGCCGTTCGTGGTGCTGTGGCTGTTGTGGCTGCTGATAGGCCCACCATTCCGCGCCTGGGCGGACAGAAATGCGGGGATGCCGAAGAAAGACTACCGGGCCGAGTCCGCGGCGAAGGCCTATGCGCACGCAGGATATCAGAAGACCCTGATGGCGCTGGCATATGCTGTGCTGCTGCTCTCGGCGGCCGGGGCGGGGGTGTTCAAACTCGGCCTCTACAATGACTATCGGACCAGCATGTATGTCAACGTCGCGCAGGGCCTGCCGGCTGCGAGCGCGCTGCTGGCGATTCCGGCGCTCGGGTTGCTGATTACCAGCATTGGCGCGGCTGCCGTCGGTCCCTACTACGGCGCCGCGGTGGCGGAGGCCAGCTTCCTTCGGGTCATATGGTGTTTCTCTGGTACGGTCGGATTCGGTTTTGCGGGTATCTTCTCTGGCGTGGCCGGAGGTGCGGTGGTCACGGTATGGGAGGCGCTGGCCGCACTCCTGCTCATCGCTGGACTGCGGCTCAGGTCCTTATACGCAGGCGGGGGACACACGGTGGCGGAGCAGGCACGGATAGCGGAGCACGCGCTGCAGCGGAGCCACGCCGAGCGGGAGGCCACACATGCAGAGGCGCGGGGCGAGTATCGCGGCGCCACGCTCCGGCGGTACTGGGGGCGCATCATCAGAACCGGGCTTACGCCGCCGATCTTCTTCATGGCGGCATTCGCGGTGATGGGGCGGGCAATGAGAGATGCACCGCTGCGTGACCCCGCATTCCTGTCATTCGCGTGGGGAGCTGGTGCGATATTCGGGGTGTTGGCGTGGCTGACGACTCGGAGACGAGCGCGTGACATAACCTGGGACGAGCAGGGCGTGGAGGTGGCATGGTACGCGGGACAGCCCAAGCGATTCGCATGGGAGCAACTGACTTTGCTCAAAGAGACGCAGGTTGAAGAGGGCACAAAGGGAGCCGTGGTGACTGCTGCAAGCGAGGAGAAGTTTGCAGTGGTGTCCGGTCATGAAGGCTACGAGCAGATTGTGCTGGCATTGGAGGCGCACATCTGGAGGCGAGACGAGGGATAGCGATCAGACCTCGCTGCTGATGTCAGATACGCCGACGACCTGCGCCGGCAGGTGGCGGAGTTGCCAGGGAACGGATTGCGGCATTGACAACAATCAGCGCCGCCTGCGCATCAGCTTTTGGAGCACTGGCGCATTGCCTCGCGACTGGTCGGTAATCAGTGCCGCCCTGCTTGATTTTCACCTCCCACGTCTGGCACATCCACTTCACCGGACTACTGCTATCGCGGTCATCAAGACCCAGGCTGACTTCGACCTTAGGCCTAACAGCGTCGGCGTCCTGTCACCTGCTTCCGAACCGCGCGCGCCACCATCCCCTTCTATGCCGATAGGTGGCGGTCGGCGGTAGATTGCGCTCGATGATGCCCCGTAGTTCCGGGTTGCCGCAAAGCCCGGGCACCGCCACAAGTATCACGCGGTCTGCGGCGACGATGCGGTAGTAGTAACGTCTGACCTCGAACCGCTGCACCTCGTGCCAGGGGATGGTTAACCTATTGTGACCGCGAATCATGGATATGCCTTGATCGTTAGTCTCGATCGCCTCACCCCGGTGCCGCAGCAAGCTGACGCCACTTCGCGCCAACACCAGAGCCAAGACGGCATAGAAACAGATGAGCACAGCCGGCACCACTATGGCGGGTTTCACCTCGCCGATGAACTGGGGGTCAATGCCAGCCCACGACGCGATGCGATGAACCCAGATGCCGGCGTCCCCTAACAGCGCGAGGCTAAGGCCCAGATACCAGGCGATGACCGCCGACGAGTGCTTGAAGATTGCCTGGTTAGGCCAGATGATGGAATGTTTAGCGGAAGCAGGGGGCTCGATCCCCAGCAACTCGCGCCAACGTGGCAGGTAAACGGGCTTCGCGCCGCGAGGCAGATGCCGCCGCACGATTGCGCACAGATTGCTCTTACTGCCCGTGATCGCGATGCGCTCGCCTGCGCCCACAAGCGCGTCCTGGTAGAAGCCGCGCCTGTATTCCTCCACCTGCTCCCACGGCACGACCTTGTGCAAACCGTCCTGGGTGAAGGTAAGAGCGGAGCTGTCGGTCGTTGCCGCTTGTCGCCAATAAGACAGCCGCGGGCGGGCGAGGTTAGCGTAGAACAGGGCCGCCGCCACACACATCAGCACAAGAGTGGCTTGCAGCACGCAGCGACCCAGCCAGGCGCCGACAGACGCAGATCGGTTTGGCCAGCCGTCGCCGAGCAACGCACCCGCGCCGACACACATCGTCAGCGCGAGGGCCAGGAGTACAATGGCCTCCAAGCGGCCGTAAGAGGTGAACGTCGCTTCATCCGGACCTCGAGATGCTCGCTTGCGCCACATAGTGAACATCCCCTGCTGTCACCCGGGATTTCCCGTATCAACCATTCTTCGCTGCTTTTGGCAGTGGGGTTTCTCCACTGCCAACTGCTTCCCTGTCAGCAGCTCGATAGAGACCTCTGAATCTGTCCCGATCGCCACCCATGCCCTGCGGGCGCGGCCCAACCTGCGCGCGGTGCAGAAGCTACTGAGCCACTCGAGCGTCACCACCACGCAGCGTTATGCGCATATGGACGCCGACGACCTGCGCCGACAAGTGGCGGAGTTGCCCGCCAACCGGTTCTCGCATACCGACTGACCTATTGAATCTCGCGTAATAGGTTTGATTTCTTGGTGCAGCTATGATATGCTGTAGGCATGAAAGCGCACATTGGCGGCCGACGAAACTTTGCCGGTTTGGAGAAGCGCAGGTTGAAGGCGGCCC
>Ga0307379_10005831_pt1 | contig 17078 bp, 19 predicted proteins | sample UN2MG_FD_202237 | JGI IMG/M metagenome (GOLD analysis project Ga0307379, IMG submission 202237) | Soil microbial communities from Risofladan, Vaasa, Finland - UN-2 | ecosystem: Environmental > Terrestrial > Soil > Coastal area > Acid sulfate soil | place: Finland: Risofladan, Vaasa | collected... | reverse complement strand
ACCAAAGGAGGGAGGGAGTGCTACTCAGTGGCAGCGGCGGTGGCGTCCGCCTTGGGTGCCTTGGGTGCCTTGGGTGCCTTGGGTGCCTTGGGGGTCAAGCTCAGGAGGCTCGACAGGCTCTTAGTGCCAGGTGCCTTGGTAGGCTTGGCGGGCTTGGGTGCCTTGGGTGCCTTGGCGGCCTTGGCGGCCTTGGGTGCCTTGGCGACCTTCGCGGGCTTCGTATCCTTTGCGGGCTTCGCGGCCTTCGGTGCCTTCGCGGGCTTCGTATCCTTTGCGGGCTTCGCGGCCTTCGGTGCCTTCGCGGGCTTCGCAGCCTTGGTGAACGGCGTGGCGACTTCCGATGTACCCGATGCAGAGAACCGTCCGTCTGGTACGCCCGGCCCGCGAACCGAAACGCCTTTCTTGCCTGCATCGAAATGAAACAGGTCAGGTCCGCTCACGCTGCGCCATAGCCGCGCTTGGACCGCGCCGGAAAGTGACGTGTACGTGTTGCCGTTCGTAAAGAATCCGTCCTTGACGATCTTCACCTCCAACGGCCCAGTGGTTCCGTCCGGCAACGGTCGCTTGAATTCCTTGGACAGCGTTTGCCCGATCTCAATATCGAAGGGCAAGGCCAGGCGTCCGTTCAACTTGCCGAGCGCAAGCTGCATTTGCTCCGGTGTCACGGTGCCTGGTCCGGCGACGGTGCGCCCATTCGGCAGATCCACGGATCCGTCCGCACGAACCTTGGCCTTGCCGGGGTACTTGAAGTATCCCTTCTCACCAAGGCGATTCTTCGGCCCGGTGAACTTGCTGCCGCTTTCCGCCGCGTCGCGCGGCTTGAACGCCTTGGCGACCTTGGGTGCCTTTGCAGCCTTGGCCTTGGCTACGGCCTTCGCGAACTCAGTTTTCTTCGGTTTCTTTTTGTTTTTTGGCATATCTTCCTCCGCTTCATCGTCCTTTTCAACCACGGGTTCGACAGCCAAGCGCACCGCGCTTGGACCATCGTTGCTCAATTCGTCCAGCCCAAGATCGGGCAGGTCGTTGTAGGCGACACCCGCCGCGAGAACGGATCGCCCGCCCGCGCGCATTTTCGCCCGTATCTCTAACCGCTTCCGCAACGCAGACGGCGTGATCAAGCCGTGGGCCAGCGCCTTGACTTCGGGGTCAACCCCCAAGTCGGCCTTGATCAATCCGCTTGCGATACCGTCAATCAAACACGTCGCTTTGTCGCCGCAGTCCTGGCAGTCCTGCGCATCGGCAAGTTCTGTTTCGTATCCGATCGGGTCTGCCCCGCGTGCGTGGCAGTCCGGCACCTGTGCCAATTTCTTGTCCATCGTCTTTCCCTTTCCTCGGAGGTTTGTATCTACACGATATGCAATCCCTGTCAACAGACGCTCCGCACGTAAGCGCGCAGCTTCCACTTTTTCTGGCGATTCACTGACTCCATCCACGAACGCAGAGTAGAGTAGCAACCGATCTGCGTTAGACATGGTATCTAGCGCAGAGATCAGTTCACGGGTTTCGGCCTCTTGCTCCGGTGTAGGGCCGCGCGCAACCGGCATGGCCCCGGTGTGCCAGTCCAACTGCGTCGGAGCATACGTGCGACCACGCGCGTCCAGCGGCATGTGATTAGCCGCGCGCCGTCGCATGTTGATTATCGCGTTTCTAACTGCGCGCCGAACGTAGGTCCGGCCTGTGTTGCCTGTGATTCTCGGAACGCAGCCAAGCACGACCACACGAAGTTCCTGTAAAACGTCCGCGCGATCGATGCCTGGGATCGCGCCAGCGCGGCGCGACTCAAATCGCAAAATATCTTCGTACACCGTCAATCCCCTTGGCGGCACTCCACCAACATTTCGGTCAGTGCGTCAAGGGCAGTCGTGGCGAGATCCTTCAAATCGTTCACGACAACGTGGCGGGGGTAGTAGTTCTTGACGGATTCGGTCTGAATCCCGATCGCGTACACCTCGATTCCGTTTTCGATCATTTGCTCCACGCATTCGCGAAGATACCGCGCGCCTTGCTCACTGCTTCTGGATCCGGCAGGCACGCCGTCTGACAACACGAACATCACCTTGCGCGGCTCATGCCGTTCGACCAAACGGCGCGCGGCCCAAAGCACCGCCTCGCCGTCCAGGTTCTCATGCACGCCGGTCATTCCGCCAAGCCCGCCAAGCGCGCTATCGAAATGCTTGAACACCGCGTACATTGGCAGTAGCAGGTTGGCATGGCTTGAACTGCGCGAGTTGCGATAAATCTCGCGAGCGAATCGAGTGGCTGACACCCCAAGCGATTCCTGTTTCGCAAGCCCTTCGCGAAGTTCCGCAAACGCCAAGTCTGTGTTGGGGGCAGTCGCGGGGTTGCCAAGGGCACGCCACTTCCGCATGTATCCAGCGTCGGAGCTTTCGAGGCTTGTAAAGCCGGTCACTTCCACCGGCACTGCCAGCGTTTCCAACGCCATGACCATCGCCTGCGTTGCGAGCCTAGCAGTATGCGACTTGGACCCGGCGTGATCACCGTGTCCCATAGACGCCGAGCAATCCACCAAAATCGAAACAGCCGTGTCGCGCGATTCGTCGGGGGTAAGTGACATGAAGATTTCGTCGGAGCTAGCGCCACCCGCTGAGTAAGCGGCCAGCATTTCAGTATCCACGATGCCCTCATCCGACCCTGGCACTAGCCTGCGTTCTTTTCGCGCACGCAAGCCAGCCTCAAACGCGGACACAAGTGGTGCGACGGTGGCCGCGCATGTTGCCTCGATAGCCACGTCCACCGCATCGCGGGCGTCGGACAGGTCATACACAAGTCCGTCGTCTGGATTGAGGTTCACGTAGTCGGATTTGCCCGGTGCGGCATCCAGCATCGCGTGAGTTATCAACTCACCGATCTCGGTTTCGGGAGTCCTGACCGGATCCGACTTGTCGTCTGGATCCCAGTCCAGCACGTCCACCTCAAGTTTGCGCTTGCGCTTGCTACGGCCCTTGCTCTTGGCCTCGCTTTCATCCTCGCCTTCGCTATCTGCGTCGGCCTTGCCTTCGTCGCCGTCATCGGCCTTGCCTATGCCGCCGCCTTCGGATTTATCCGCGCCTTCATCCTCGCCTTCGCCTTCATCCTCGCCTTCGCCTTCATCCTCGCCTTCGCCTTCATCCTCGCCTTCGCCTTCATCCTCGCCTTCGCCTTCATCCTCGCCGTCGCCGTCGGTATCTTCATCCTCGCTTTCGTCGCTGCCGTCGCCGGGGGCGCTTTCGTCATCGCCCTTGTCGTCGGGCTTTGACTCATCCTCGCCCTTGTCGTCGGGCTTTGACTCGCTCTTATCCTCATCCTCGCCCTTCTCGCCTCCCGCGTCGCCGTCGCCTTCGTCATCGGCTTCGCTGCCGCCCGCGCTCAAAACGTCAAGCATGCGCAAGGCGATATGCAACGCGGTCACGCTGCTACGGCAAGCGTCCACTTCCGCAATTTCCGTGGCGATTGCCTCCAACGCCGCATGGACATTAGGCCACGGCTCGAAATCAGCAAGCACACGCGACTTCCGTGTGATAAGCGTGACTGCGAGCATGACAGCCGGAAACTTCCCGGCGTCCATTGTGGCCTTCGCGCCTTTGCCATCGCGCACGACCGTCCAGAACCATTGGTTCTTGCGGTCCATGTTGACACGCGCGCCGGGGTATCTGCGCCCTTGCGCACGCTCCATCCATCCATCCTCGATCGCATTCAGCAAGTGGGCCACTACCGACTTGTAGCGGTACACCTTATCCTGATCTTCGGCGCTCAGGCCCACCGCCGTAAGATAGGCACTGCCCTTCTTACCCTTGGTGTGCATGTTGACGGCGTGGATGAGCTTGAAATCTGAGTACGCCGAATGCCCAGTTTCGTGATCGCACAGACCGTTCAGCATTTTGCGCGCGTCCCGGCCCAGCACCTCCCACGTAGCGATATTTGGGAGCACTACCTCGCCGGGTTGCGCGTAGGCAACGCAGCCCTGGATCTTCACACTCAGACATTGATCGCCTGCCAGTATCCTACCAATCCGTTCCATTTCGTTCTGCAAGTCAGCCATGATTTCCTCCCTGTCCCTCAATGTGTTGGGCGTTTCCCTTCATAGATATAAAAGGCGACGCCCAACACGGTTGGCATAGTTACAATCAGCCGCCGCTTCGCGCTGCGCGGAACAGCTTTGCGAAGTCATCGTTGCTTATCGCGTGCATGTCCTTAGACAGCTTTTTGACTTCGGCGGCAGCTTCGCTCACCACGCAATGCCGCTTATCGCTGATTTCAGCTTCCACCACACGCACAAGTTCATCGAATGTTTGATCACAAGTGAGGATGCGATGCGCCGCACCGGCAGCGCCGTACTCACTCCACACCAAAACGCCATCGACCGGCGCGGCTTGCTCATATAACTTGGGCATAGCAACGCGCGACGTAACCCAGACAGCCGGGCGCTCCTGTGAACCCAGCCGCACCGATTCCACCGTCCAGTACGGGTATGCAGACGGCGGGGCGCAGACAGGTTGGTGCTCGACCGCCGCCACTAGCGTCAAGTCCGTTATCTGCAACTTGTACCCCGGTGCTAAGTCACCCGGATTCACGTAGCACTCGGCTTGATAGACGCGGCTTTTCATTTGAGCCACCGTGTCGCTGTTATCTATGGTTACGTTGCCGTGCGACACCTGATCCAACAGGTCCAACAACGGCACCGTGCGCTCGCATCCAAACGAAAGCATGGTTGCGCTATCAGACCCGTATCGCACGTACACAGGCCAGCGATGCCCAGCCTCGACTCGTTTACCGGAGTACACCACCGGCACCCTTTCCGGCACCTCTTTTGATTTCGCCATGATCAACCGCCTCCACAAATGCGTTGCAGGATTTCCTTGAACACCGCAATGTCGCCCGCGTTTTTCATCTTGCGCGTCACCGCGCAATCCGCCGCCTCAAAAATCGCAGCGGGACCGCCCAACTCGGGCACCAAGCGCGCCCACTGCACGCAACGCCGTGTCGAAAAGTCCGACCGGAACTTCGTATCTTGCCGCAGTTCCGATGCCACGCGGCAGATCGCTTCCACGATCATTCGCGGGCAGTCAGGCACGTTCGCACTCACCCGCGCGACTTCCTCATCCTTTGCAGGATAATCGCAACCGATCACCATGCCGAACCGATCAAGGAACGCATCGTTCACGGGGTTCGTTCCGGCGTGCGCGCTGCGCGTGCTGTTGCGGTATCCAAGTGTGTTGCCGGTGGCGAACACTTGGAAGCCTGGGGCGGCAACGACTTCCGCGTCCAACTCGGGTATGAACACGCGACGATTGCCTTCCTCCAACACGCTTTGGAGGACGAACAGCACGGGCGCTGCCGCCGCGTCGATTTCGTCAAACACGACCCAGTATCCATCGCGCATGGCGCGCAGCAACGCACGCTCACTGAATTGCAGCGTCAACACGCCGTCCTTTGCAGCCGGGCGATCAAGCCCGACCATGTTGCTGACACGGGTTTCGCCGTGGCAGTTGAACCGAACCACCGGCCAGTTCAACACGCTCGCCAACGCAAGCGGCAACGTGGTTTTGCCGCACCCGGTCGGCCCGGTCAGGGCGATGTTCATGCCCAGTCGAACGCCGACCGAAACCTGCCGCACCTGTACCGGATCGAACACGTAAGGCCGCGCTTGCGGAACATCGGGTCCGCGCTCGCGCCTTGCTAGCATCGAAACGTCCGTGCCAGGTATCTTGACCATGACGCCTTCCACTTCTGCACTCGCCACTACTGCACTCGGATTTCGCTTTGCCATTTGCTTTTCCTATTCATCGTCTGAGGTTTGTGTCCGTATCCTGAAAACTTCCGCCCTACGACAAGCGCGACGGGCTACGCTTGCGCTTGCCCTTCACCGCTGCGAGCTTCGCCGCTTCGTCCGCTTCCCGCTTGCGCTTCGCACCAAGCCCGCGCAAGTGTTTGATCGCATCGGCCCAGCGTTCGTCGGACGAAAGCCGCCAATCGTTGATCGCCGGGTAGCGATTCGCCGCCTCACGAAAAATCGCGAGGATGCTTTTGTTCTCGCCGTACACGCGCACCGCATCACGCCAAATGACGGTCTTATCGTCGCTCAAAAACCGCTTGCGGTCATAGAACTTGGACGCGGTACGGAACGGGCGATAGAGCACCGAATACCGCCGATAGAAGTCCGCCGACCCAGGCAAGCCGTAGGCGACATAAAACTCATCCGGGTACGCTCGCATCGAAACGGGGTGGCGAAACTCTTGCCATGTGTCGGGAATCGTTGCGTGGTCGGGATTCGCCAACTGCCAATCCTGCACCTTCCATGTGCGGATATGCTCTTGCAGCGACTTGCGCAAGACTTCCTTCGCTTCCTCCATGTTGGCCGCACCGTCAACGTGCAACCCGTGTTGCCAGATGCAGCTACTCCCGACCCAGATGCTTTCGCCGCCCGCGTCATTGGCGAGCAAGAACTGGTAACGCAGTTTATCTACGTTGCCGCCGTCATCACGGCTATCGCCCTTGCCGCACAAGTCGCAGTGGCCGGACGCGGCTTTGAGATCCCGAATCGAACCGTAGCCGGGGCTGAACGAAAACTCCCCGGTGATCTTGTCCGTCACCTTGCCATCGAAGTACGCGAAGATGTACTCCACCTCGCGCGGCTTCAATCGGGCAATATCGAAGTTCACGGTACGCAACCGTGCGAGCACCGCGTTCAGGCTCTTATCCTGCTTCGCTGCGATCGTGTGACTGTGCGCTGCGAGCACCGCCGTCGCTCGGGTTTTCCGATACCCGATTCCATCACGATCCAAGTACCCGACCTTGCCGTTTGCGACGGCGAATGTTTTGTTGCTGCTACTTGCCATGACTATCTCCCTTGTGTTGCGGTTTCTCTACACCCATATAAAAGATGACGCCTAATAAAGTTGGCATAGTTAGATACTAGGCCCCGTTTTTGGTCGCATTCAGCAACCCCAGCGCGAGCAGGCTACTGTTGCTAGCCTCACCCAAGATAATGTGATCAAGGCACGTAACCTTGAGGATTGCGCAGGCATCCATGATGCGCGTGCTGATCGCCACATCCGCTAGACTTGGTGTGGGGTCGCCGCTCGGATGGTTGTGCGCCAACACAAACCGATTCGTGCCCGACAAAAGCACGGCGCGGAAAAGCGCGTCCATGCTCACGGCGCATTCATCTATCCCGCCACGCGCGATCTCACTGTACCCGACAACCTTGTGCTTGGCGGTCAGGAAGATCACAATCATCACCTCTTGCGCCTCTTTACCGATAATCGCGTTCGCGATCATCGCCGCATCGTCGGCGTGCTGAATGTACGGCTCGACTTCCGGCAACGGCAACGGCCGCCGCACGCGCATCACCTCCAACCGTGTTATCGACTTCATACGCGCCTCCTTTTCACTTTTGGTTGACCAGCCATCGGTATCTTTTCTACAAGGACTTTTGCAGTGCGCCCTGTGGAGTCGTCCTCATCCGGGTCGTAACCGCCAGGACGCAGACCGGGGTTCTCCCGAAGCATGGTGCGCACAGCCGCCACACCGGAGCCGTTCAAAGCAACTTTCCGCGACATGGCAGTCGCCATACCGGCTTTATCGCCTGACTGGACGGCCGCCAAGAAAGCATCCTCAGTGGCCGCGTGCTCGTTTAGCAAATCAAACACCGCGTTCATTGCGGGGCCAGGCCAGTCCGCGCGAGCGCTTTTCGTGGCCACGCGGACCTTGCGGTCTGCGTCGCGTTTCAGTTTCTTTTTCATCACGAACCTCCGTAGTTGAACCCGTCGCGGTATCGTGCCAGCAAAACACCACGCTTTGCTGCACTAGCCGCCGCACGCACCTTCGCCACGAACAATGCGCCCACACAAAGCTCCCCGTGCGAGCCGACCCACCCGACACGCACGGTGCCGTCGGCGCGTGGCCACGCCAGTATCTCGCCAGTGGACATGCCGATTCGGATCGGCGTGCCGGGTTTCGCTATCGCTGCTTTCATCGTGAACCTCACTTATCCTTGTTGTTGTAGTTTGCGATTTGCGCGAGCACAGGAGCGCAACGCTCTGTGTAGTCGTTGCGAGCCCTGCACCGATTGCCGATGCAAAACCCGTCCACATACGCCCCGTCGCCGTCGCCAGGGATTTCCGCGTCACGCTTGAACACGTAGTCGCCGGTCACGTCGCCGTAGAAATGCACGCGCACATGCTCTGTACTGGTCATAATCGCGCCAATGTGATACGCGAAAATGCTCAATGCGTGCTCAAGTGTCGGCATGTCGCCGCGCGTTTCTGGGAAGGCGTCCGCGTAAGCCGCGTCATACGCCTCATCCGCTGCCTTGCGAAGATCAGCAATGGCGGCTTCCGCAGCTTGGACCATGCGCCGACTGACTTCCGCAATCGAGTTCCCAGCGAGGTAGGAACTGCGGCGGGCGTCGTCTGCCGCATGCCAAACAAGCCCCTTATCCTCGCCGTCCCGCATAACCGCCGCTCGCGCGGCTTCCGCGCTATTCGCACGATCCTGCACTGTGCCCAAGTCCGTCAATAGCTTTCCCATTTGCGTTTCCCTTCATTCGTACCGATTGGCGAAACAGCACCATGCTGTATCGCGCTCACAAGGCCGCTTTGAGCGCAACGGCAATGCGCGTTTTCACCAACGACTCCACCTCTTGAAACGAAACGATCGGCTTCACCCTCGACCACTTGATCCCAAGCGCGGCGACACGCTCCGTCAACGTGCCATCGGCGTGCGGCGCGGCCATAGCCGCTTCAATCACGTCCGTCGCCGCGTTCAAAGAAACGGCGGCATTGAACGCCTGGTCGGCCCACGCAGCGAACTTATCGTGCAAGCGTACCGGGCGCGCGAAGTGCGGCTGCGCGGTGCGTATTTCAATCCCAAGCAACTCCAACTCTTTTGTCGCCTTCCAGTGGTCCGCCAGCACGTACTTGAGGGCGTCAAGCTCGCGCAGCGTGCCGAAGTCGCGTATCAACACCGTCGCCGCGTCCGTGCCGAGCGTAACCGCCAAGATTTCTTGAACGGCAGGCTCGCCCTTGCGAGCGACAATCCGCACAAGCCCTGCGAGCACACGGTCCTCGGTTGCGATGGACTCTGCCGTTTTCGTGCTGTTGCTCCTGGGCGTATCGTTACGCTTCTCTGCCGCTGTCATCCGTATTCGCTTTGCCATGCCTCACTCCGTTGTTAGTTATCGTCTGTAACTGCGACTGCCACCGTGACAGTCGCTTGGCCGCGCGGCTTTGAAATCATCGCCGCCGCGCGAACATTATCGAATAGGAACCGTCTGCTCCCGCACGAACGCGAGCGTCGCTTCCAAGTCCGCCCCGCGCGCAGTGAACACCGAAGCGCCCATGACGCACACTTCAACCACGAACTCGCCAGACTGCGCTTGCATGCGCACAGAGCGATTTGGACCGCCATTCACGATTTCCCCAATCACCTCTACGATTTTCATGCTTACTTATCTCCTATTTGTTGAACGTGCTTACCACTACCGCTACCGCGCGAATCCCTGCCAACTGCACTCTGCCCCGGTGTTATCCTTACGGAAGCCGGGAGCGCCGAAACGGTCACACTGGTACCACCCGGTCAACGCCAGGTTCGCATGCAGCCCGGCACCGCAGAACGGACAGTGCCCAGATTCAAGCACCGCCATTGTCTCGCGATGCGCTTGTGCGATCCGCGCGGCGCTCACTATCCACGCCGCCTTCTTTGCGCGGCGCTTCGCCAACTGCGCGGCGGTCATTCGCACTCACCATCGGAGTTGCTATCGGCCACGTCGTACAGCGATTGGCCCATCGCGTCGTTGAAAGCGTTGGCACCGAACGCCATGCCCTGTTGCATCGCGTACTCCATACGATCATCGCCGTTATCCTTGTACGGCTGGTACGAAGGATTCTTGCGAGCGTAGTGAACGTCGGGGCCGTCCAGTTCGATCCACGCCGTACCCCGATCAAACTTGCCGCCGTGATACTCGGCAAGTGCTTCCTCAAGAGTCGCGAAGTCACGACCCTGCCAACAGTCATCGTTCCCTGCCTTGGGGTCAGACCCCCACGACAAAACCACATACGGAAGTTCGATAGCCATCGTCTGCCTTTTGTATTGGAGAGGGGATTTCCTCTCACCCATACAAAAGGCGACGCCTAATAAAGTTGGCAGAGTTAGATATTCGACAGCGGGGCGTCAAGTTTGCCCGGCGAAAACGGCACGGCAGCGCGTAACACTTCCGCGTTCTGTTCCATACTCAAACTACCTGCGTCATGGCCGACAGGCGGTTGCGCGATCAGTACAGAAGCGAACGGCGATAACTCACGGGCAAGCGCGGCAGCATTCGCAGATTCTTCGGCACCGCGATCAAGGTAGATGATAAACGTGCGCGCAGCGGTGCGGCGCAGCCGTTCGATTTTTACGGACTGCGCGACCTTGCCCAACAGCGCGACAGCGTGTGGTCCGACCTTCACCGCGTCCACCGGCCCCTCACAGATCACGATAACTTCGTGACTGCTCGCCAGGTCGTAATTGAACAGCACTTCGCTCCCGGTTGCGACGTTGCCAACGGACACGGGGTTCAACGTCTTTTTGTATCCTGTCATCGCGACCCACGCTTTGCGCGCGTCGCCTGTCAGTTCGTGTGGCGGATCCCACGTCTTACGCCCCTGCCAGAAAACCAGCGCGTGATCCATCACGACTGGAAAAATAATGTACCCGTCCAGCTTGCCGGATCGCCCGTAGCCCAGCCCGTAGAGCCTTACAGCCGCCTCCCCGATGCCACGGCTACCCAGGTACTCCCAAGCCGCTTTGTGCGGCGCACAGGACGGGTCTGTGAGCCTGTCCACACCGGACGGCCACTGAATCTGCGGCAACCGCCGCATCCCTTGTTTGACGACTGCCACAAGCCCGCCGCGCAGCGATGCAATCTGCGAGTCACCGCCCACGTACCCGTCCAGCACGATCCCGATCGCGTCGATTTCCTCTAACCCTTCCATCACGCAGATAAGGCGCAGCGTGTCGCCGGATCTGCCTGCGTAATCGTGCGTTGGGTGGCCCCAGCATATCCACGTTCCTTTTGCAGCATTCCATCGCAACCGCGACGATCCGCATGGGCACGGCAACAGATATTCGTGCGACAACTGCGACAACGATTCCTTGTAACCGCCGTGCCGTTTCGTAAACGCCGCCGCGTCGAATGCGGCCAACGCACGCGATAAAGCGTCTGGGGCGCTAGGCACTCGCACCTCTCGGCTTGCGCGCCTTGGGTGCCGAAGGTGCCGAAGGTGACGGAGGTAGCGGCGCAGCTACGCGCTTTTCCTCGCTCATGCTGACAGCGATACGCATGCGGTCTGTTTCGTTGTGCAATCGGAAAACTTTGCCGACTGGCCCGTCACGATAGTTTTCCAAAAAGTACCGACACTCGCCGCGTGTTTGCTCCGCTCGCGTGGCATTCAACGAACCGTACCCGTCCGCGATTCGTATCTTACCGTAGGCGTCCGCAATCTGAGAAGCCTTCAACAAAAACTCGCGATCTTCGTCGCCCTCTTTAGGGCGTTGCGACTGGCAAGCGGTCCACACCAAATATCCGCGATTAGCCAGTCGCTTCGTGTCATTCATAGAGTCGATTTGGTGTTGCGTTTCGGACCCCACTTGATTTCGTGAACGTAGGCGATCCACGTAATCCAGCATGATCGCTTCCGGCACGAAGCCCTGCGCCTCCAACGATTTCAGTTCCGCTGTTATGTGCAGGATATTTACGTCCCAATCATTCAACGTCCGTACCACGCATAGCCCGCGCAACTGCCGATATTCCTCCGTCATTTCTCGGTACAGGTTTGGGCGTATCTCGCCACGCCGGACAGCGGTGTAAAGTTCAGTGGAAAAGCACGCATCGAATCGATCCGTGATCAGCCGCGTGGAACCTTCCAAGTTTATGTAGAGCACTGGCTTGCGTGCTACGCGAGTGATAACGAACGCCTGATTGATCAGCCAAATCGTTTTGCCTGCTTTCGGCGGCGCGATCACTAGATGCACCTCGCCGCGCTTCGCGCCGCCATTCAAGCAATCGTCTACGCCCTCCATGCCGGTAGGATACACGCCCTCCGTAGGATCTCGCGTGCCCTTGAATCTGGCACGCATGCGCTCAGGCAATTCCTCAAACAACCAACTGCGATCCGGTATGTCGAACTCGACTTGGCGCAAAGCATCCATCGCAGCGCAAGTTATCTCGTATGCCTTGCCGTGCTGCCCCGCGTTGTAAAGTTTCTGGGATTCCTCATGCGCCCTGGCAAAAATGTTGCGCCGAATGAACTCGCGCAATTCCGCACGGATAAACTCGCCTTCTGCAACTTGGCCGACCGCAATGATGGCCTCGACTTCTGCCGAGTGCTCAGGATTCTTCAATGCCGCTTCGCGCAACGGCAGATCAGTCATGCGCATTTCATACGCAAGATAATACTTCTGCATCACCGTGAACGCCCAGCCAAGCGAGCGCGTTGTGAAAAATCCCGGCTCCACGTAGCTCATGGCACGGAAGCAAAACGCTTCGTCTGTCTGAATCAGGCGCAGCAACGCCCGCTGAAACTCGGCACCGAACGAAAACGTGTTCATTTCTTGCCCCACCTAATACACGATACCGTCACGCCACAACGCTTGCAGAAGTCGCTCAAAGGATTGTATCCGCCGCTATGCTGCGAAAGTCTCGCGCACGTTTCTTCTGTGGCAGTGCCCACGTAAAACGACTTGAATCGCTCTTGGTGTGGACGCAAAGCCCGCGACGTTGCGCGCGGGTCGGCCTCCTTTATCTCTGCGTCCGCCTTCGCCGTCACCACACGCGCAGCGCCGACCTCGCGATGCACTACGAGCGCCGCAGTAGTGCCCAAAGATCCGATCGGCGGCAATGACTTGCCGCTTCGCTTGGCTTCGGCACTACGATCTGCAAGATAAACAAGCGGGTCAACGCCGTGCTTCTCACACCATCGCAGAAACTTGCCTGCCTGCTTCCGTTGCATTGGGTGACGCGGGCCACGCACCGCAGGCATGCCTAACCGCCCTGCGGCTATCCGGTACGCCGTGATGAAGTCACCAATCGCGTCCGTATCTACCATAGCCACACTGCGCTTGTGTCTAAGCACCCTTCTGCAAGCGCCACGCGATCGTTTGAATGCTGACTCAGTGTTTGGTGGTGTGTGTCCTTGAAATCGTAGATAAGTCCACACGCCTTGCCGGGGTGGCCTGTCAACGGTCGGAAGTAGCTTTGGATCTGTTGCACGGTGCCGCCGCCGCCGCTTGCGTAAATCACCGCGCCTGCATTTGGCAAGTCCACCCCTTCACCGATCACCGTAGTACCGATCACGATCGGAATGTGCCCAGCGCGAAACGACTTTATCGACTGATTCGTGAGCGCATCCTCCCCGCCCTTCACGACTACGCTGTCTGGGATCATTTGCCCCAGCAAGTTTGCGTGCTCACGGCGACGCACTAGCACAATCGTTTGGATGCCATTATCTAGTCCAAGGGTCTTAGCGATGTATGCGATCTGCGCGTTGCGCTTTTCGTTTTTTACGATGCCCTGATCATACACGTCATCCCAAGCTCGGGAGGATATGCGGGGGGATTTCGGCACGCTCACTACCAGTCGCGGGGGAGCGAGCCATCCACCGTCCACCAAGTACCTCACAGGTATCTTGTGGAGGATAGTAGAGCAAATCGCCTCCATCGCCATTCGATCTTCCGGGTCAGATCGAAAATGCGTGCCGGTGTAGCAAAGCCGGTAGTAGACCCTGTGCGCGAGCGCATTCAGCGCATGATAAGACTCTGCCGCGCCGTGATGAAACTCATCTATTGCCAGCAAGTCAATCGAGTCGAAATACTCTTGAGGCAAACGAATCGCGCTCGCAATCGTCGCAACCACAATCTGCTTACTAATATCGCGTTCCGCTTCGGTCGCGGTGCCGTCAACACGGGACACCATTTCCGATCCAAAGATACCCGTCAACACCTCGTAGGTCTGCTTCACGATTGCAAGCGACGGCGCGACGACAATCGTGCGCACGTTCAACGTGTCGATCGCACGGGCCATCATAAGCGTTTTGCCCGAACGCGGGGGCGCGTCTATCACCCCCACGCCATGCAGCATCGCGGCCTTGTGCGCCTCATCCTGATACGGACGCCAAACCGAACGAACACACCACAACGGCAATCGTTCGTCTGGGCGTGTCCGAGAATCAGATAACTCGTACCTTTCGCCGTAGTGGGCCAGCAACAGCTTTAGATGCGGCGTAAGCCCGGCTGGCAGACGGTTTTTGTGTAGCAGCGTTCCCCAATACGTCGGCTCGCCGTTCGCATCCGTGGCTTTGAAAACATACGCGAACTTGTGCCCGCGCTTCGCTGTAACCGGCTGTACCTGCACGGCCAAGTTGCGGGCCAGCTTCACTAGCAAGTCGCTGGACGCGCCGTGGATCTCTGTGTACGAGTTGCCGCGCCACAACTTGATCACAGGCACCCCGATCAAACGGTAGCGTCAACGATAAACACGTCGGCTGGGAATGTCCGCACGCGAGTCCTGCCGCCCGCCAAAAGGCGGATCGTCACGAACTTTGTGCCGACTTCCACAACGCGCTGCGCCACAGCCCATTCCGCACTGCGTAGTACAGCCCCAGGCGCAAACCCACGGTCCCTGCATGCAGTCACCGCGCACACGCGCCCAACACGCACTCCGATTCCACTCGCGCCTTCACGTCCAGCCATGCCGGACTCTACACGATACGCTCAAACGTGCGCCACCGGCACGTCGAGGCTTTCGACTTCCACAGCCACAACGCCGGGCGGTTTGAAGCAGAATGACAGATCATACAGATAGATTTCGCGTGCGTTGAACATCGTGCGCAGCAACGCATGGATCTGCTTACCATCGAACGTGCGGCACGAATCCACGTCGATCCGTCCGCCGCAGACTTCCGGCCAAGTGTGTATCGCGGCATGTGAGGTGGACAGCACAGTGATGCCTGTCACCCCGCCTTCGTCTGTGAGGGGGTCTTGCCCAAGCCGCTTCACCGCAATCGGCACGTCATAGATATGATGCCCCAACGCGGTCATGCCGATTTCAACCACAAGCCTGCGAAGGAACAATCCAACCTGACCGGGATCGGCCAACAACGCAGCGTCGCCCTTGAACGTCCCACTGAATTTCGTGCCATTCCGGTAGCCCATGATTCTCACCTCCGTCTGACTGTTGCAATTTACTTGACTCGCGATTTGGTTTCCCCCCCCAATCCCCCCTTCGTTCATTCGCTCCGCTCATTCACCCTTCCGCTCCGCTTCACTCCTAAAGGAGCGAAGCTCCGCAGTGCGGCGCGTATCTTTGACCCGCTTCGCTTCGCTCGCGGGAGCCCGCTTCGCGGACGCTTTTTTGGCAACCGGCATGGCCCGGTTATCAGTTGTAAAGAGCCACATTGAAGTTCACGGTGGCGTTGGCATAGCCAAGTGCCTCCGCTGCCGGGGCACCTGCTAACGTGTTGTGGCCGATTGCGCCTAGATGGAAGTGGTTGGACGTGACAGTGAGAAGCAAACCAGCGCCGACATTGATTGCTTGCTTGACGATGATGAACGTGCTGCCACCAAGCCACGTCCAACGATTTCCGATAAACTGATTCTGATCTGTGAGGGCGTCAAACAAGTCGATGCCGCCGTAGAAGGCGTCCTCATCGTTGCCTGGCTCAAATATGTTTTTGTCGAACGCGCAGTTGGAAACTAGCGAAGGGTCACTCGCGTAGATAGCCGAACCGCTGTACGTCGAAAACAGATTTTCTCGGAACACGCTAGTTAGGATAAGGCCGGAAAGTAGGATGCACCGGCTGTCATCGAACTGATCCCCGTTGGGGATCGCAAAGCCCCTGAATGAATTGTGGAGTATCCACGAGTCGGTAATGTTAGCCAGCACCATCGCAGGGGTTACTAGCGTGGGAGGTAGTGGCGGCACCACTCCGATCGATTCGTCAAAGCCGCGACCCCACCGAATGAACGTGTTATCCTCTATGCGCACGTTACGCGCGCCGTTGACGAAGATAGACATTAGGCTGACTGGATCCCCAATCCAATCCCCGAAGTAGTTGCCCTTGATCTTAAGGTCCACCGGCAGCGCAACGCCAACGCCTTGCGAGAGAATGCGTATCATGGTGTTTATGCCACCAACGCCAACGTCTGACCAGTTCGTGAATCGGTTATCCTTTATCCTGAGATTGCGCGGCGCGAGCAGAGATATGGCACCTGCGTCTAGCGACTGAAGCGCGGAAGTGCCTGCAAAATGGCAATCCTCGATACTCAAACCCGTTGTTTGCTCATTTGAGCCAGTCAGCGATTCGTGTTTGTTGAAGATATGCCAGCCGCTACCATCGGCCCCGTTCACCCCGCCGTTGGCGACGTGGGCTGCGAAGCCCAGAGAGAACGCACACTTGCTGAATTTTATGTCGAAGTTTACGGACCCGGTTTGCAGATCCGCTGCCGAGTACAAGTTACCAAGATACACGCCGTTTTCATCCGCAGAGTGAAAAAACCGGCAACCGTCGAATTCGGTGTTGAACGCTCCCCGCGCATCTACCATGCCGAACTCATTTGGCACGACAGCACCGGCAAAGACCTGTGGCCCAAAAAACGTGCAGTTCTGAAACTTCACGGTGTTGCACACCGCAAACTGATAAACGGCTGCCGGAAAGACGGTCATGTCCGTAAGAAGGCGCAGCCGAACGCGGGCTTCCCCAAAGTACGTGTTCGTGATCCGTCCGCCACGCACCTGAGCAAGATCGGCAGAACCGCCAATGTTCACGTCGCCAACGAACTTGGAATCTTCGATCACCGTGCCGTCCGTGCCGCAAGATAAAACAGGGGCGTCCGCTGACTCAGACGCGCCCCACAGTTCAACCCGCGAAAAATCGACTGCCCCATTCACGAACAAAGCCTTTTGCCCAAGCGTGAGGTCTGCGGGCGCGGAAAACGTGATCCGGTCCATCTTGAGCGTGGCAGACCCGTTTATCTTTAGGGCAGTCGCGCCGGGCGCGATGTCGTCATACTTTATCAAAGTGTTGCCGCGCCCGTCTATTGGG
>Ga0307379_10005829_pt1 | contig 17082 bp, 12 predicted proteins | sample UN2MG_FD_202237 | JGI IMG/M metagenome (GOLD analysis project Ga0307379, IMG submission 202237) | Soil microbial communities from Risofladan, Vaasa, Finland - UN-2 | ecosystem: Environmental > Terrestrial > Soil > Coastal area > Acid sulfate soil | place: Finland: Risofladan, Vaasa | collected... | reverse complement strand
GCACCACCCGGGTGTAATCCGCCCGCCGCGGCGAATCCAGCACCAGATAGGCCCGCACCAGGCGCAGAAAGGCGTCATCCTCCAGCAGGGCCTGGGGCTCGAGATCGGGCTGGTATCTCCGCACCAGTTGGCGATAGCGGGTGCGCACTTGGCTCGGCGGCGCGTCATAGGGCAGCCCGAGCACATCGTATGCCGACTGCGTTCCGCGCATGGACGCTGTGCCTCCCCGGCACCCTATTGTAGCAATGCTGCTGCGCCAAAGCAAGCAGTCACGCTCGCGAAGAGGGTACGCAAAGAGGGCTTGACACAGACGGGCACGATGGGCTAGAGTCTTACGTAGTCTGTAGAGGGCACGCGGAGCGGAAATAGCTCAGTTGGTAGAGCATCAGCTTCCCAAGCTGAGGGTCGCGGGTTCGAATCCCGTTTTCCGCTCCATAAACGTCTGTCGGCCCTGGCCGGGCGATCCGACAGACCACTGGTTCGCGGGGCGGTGCCGTGGCGGCGTAGCCAAGTGGTAAGGCAGGAGTCTGCAAAACTCTTATACACCGGTTCAATTCCGGTCGCCGCCTCCACACGTTGTACAGTATTAGCCGGCAGTTTCACCCTCACTTCGAGCTCGCGCTGGTCAGGATAGAGCGTCACTCCGTCCAGGAACCGACGCGCCAGCTCCCGCTTCTCTTCGTTCGTTGCCTCGGACATCAGGGCAACAACATCGGCCAGAGAGCGCCGGAGTTCTGCCTCGTCCACTCGCGGCGGCGCGGCCGGCCCCACCGTGCTGCCACCCGTCGCGAGCGCTGCTTCTCGCTCTCGCCCAAGCTCGTCCAGCCTATGATTCGCCCAGGCGACATCTTTGAGCCCGCCCTCCAGCGCAGCCCGCACGTTAGCTATCTTCTCGTCAATCTGCTGGAGCCGTTTCCGCGCCGCGGATGCGGCCTTCCCGCCGCGCTCTTCCCATTCCTTTCGCAGGCCGTCATTCAGCTTGGCCAGCACACGCTTGCCCCGGGCGCTGGCCACCATATCCGCGAGTTCCTTGACGCTCTCCCACGTGGCTGTTTCGACCACTTGCTTCTCGACGAACATGCTGGACCCGCAGCCCAGCCCCCGGCGATACTTGGCAGCGCCGCAGACATAGCCGTCGCGGCCACGATCCGTGTGCCCCGTCATGCTTGCGCCGCACCTGGCGCATCCGAACAATCCGCCCGACAGAACGAACCGGCTGCCCTGCGACTTGACACGTGACATCCCCGCCGAGCGACTGCCATGAGCCGCCAATGCCTGCTTCCGGGCGCTGAGAGCAGCGTTGGCCTCGTCCTCGCTGATGACCGGCAGATGCACGTTCGGGACAATCTCCCACTCGCTGGGCTGATTCCACTTCTGCCGCCGCTCGTGCGGATGATGGAGGTGTTCGAGGCGCAGTCGGCGTAGGCATACTGCACCAGTCCGCAGCAAGCACCGGCGAACCGCCTTTCCCTACTGAGGAGGGCGGTTCGTCGGCATTTCTCCTACCTGCTGGCGACCAATATAGTCGAGTTCGCCGTGGTAGATCATCGTCCGGTAGTGCTGGGCGCGTTCCCTGGCCTTCAGCACCAACGGCACCGACACTGCAAGGCAACCCAGCGCGACCACTGCGGTGAGTGGAACCGCCACTGCCGCCAGCGTGCCGACGTAGTGTCGCCCAAACCCCGGCACGCCGTTGCGCATCCCGGCCCGGCGCCGGAGCCGCCATGTTACCACCAGCGTGCTCACCACCAGCAGCCCCAACGCCATGACCGGCGCCGGCCTGAGCCAGTCCAACTCGTAATCGTCATTTGAGAGACCCGGCAGCGGCCTACCGGGGCGCCACCCAGCATGTGCCGCCGCGATGGCGAGCGGTCCTACAAGGCACGCAACTATCAGTAACGCCCACTTCCATCGCGCCCAGATAATCGGCCGCGGCCGCCTTCGCAGAACTACCAGCGCAAGGGACGCGAGCCCGCACACCGCCGCCAGGATCATCGCGGCGGCGAGGGCGAAAAGCGCCTGGCGAAATCCCAACATTAGCCTCAACAGGATCGTTACTTCGGCGGCGTCGCGGCCTACAACGCGACTCAAGAGATCTTGGCGGGCAGGATACGCACGACCGAACGATACGATGCGCTCGGCTAGCTCGGCGCGGCCATGCGCGCGCAGATACCGAACGGTCTTATCTAGCCTCGCTTTTCTCAAAGCCAGATTCCACGGTTGGGTTCTCTCGCCGCTTTCGCGGGGTTTCGGCTTGGGCAGTCCCTTGGTCGCGGCCGCGCTCTCTGCAGGTGTAAGCGGCTCGCTGGAACCGATCGCCCAGACAGCGCGTCCATCAAAAACCTCAATACTGGTGTACCCCTCGGCCATCATCAGCTCGCCCAGGTGCATCACCGACTCGCGCAGGAAGATCGCGCGCTTGGCATCCCCTCCTCTTTCCGCGAGCACAGCCATCCCCGTCACTACCCTCGCCAGATCGCGCAGGGATTTGCGGGGCACGAACGTACACACACGCGCGAACATCGCCGCCTCAAGCGGAGGCATCCTGCGCGCGTTAGCCTTGTAACGGGCGATGCAGGTCTCGCGCTCGCCGATGCTCCAGTGGTTCTTGCGCATGGCCGAACGGAGCAGCCCCAGGGCATCATCGTCGCGGTGCTCGGCCAGCGCGAGATAGGCGAGCAGATAGTCCGGGGCGGCGTTCGTCGGGTCGAGGGCGCGTGCCTCTTGCAGCACGGTTCGCGCGGTGGTTGCGGCCTCTTGCCGCTGGCGGCGAGTAAACTGAGTGCCCGCGTAATAGGTACGCTGTCCGGACGCTGCCAACTCCCGTGGCTGATCCAGGGGCACGGCTGAGACCATCCCGTAACCGAGCAGTAGGTAGGCCGCCGCCCAGTCCGGCTTAAGCTTGAACAGCGGTCGGTAGGCCTTGACATCCGGCAGCTTGGGGCCGTAGTAGGGCGTCCAAGCCGCGGCGAGTGCCAGCAGCGCGTCGGGGTCCCATGGCCGCTCCCTTGCCTGCTGCCCGACGTTCGCGTGGAAATCGACGTTCTTGATCGCCGACCGCACCCGGTCGCGCTCGGCTGGCACCGCTGCCAGCACCACCAGCGCCGCCGCGATCACGACCAGTGAAACCGAGGTGATGGATATGTGCCTGTTCATGGCACCCCCCATTAGCCCGGGATTCCCATGGCGACCCGCCTCTTGTGCTTCTGGGTGAGAATTTCCATCGCTCCGGCCTGGCTTCCTGCTGCCAGCCGGGTGGCAGCCTGGCCGTGTGCCCTAATCTGAGGCGAGGATGAATCAGTGCCTGAACCCATTCCCCGGCAGGTCGGCCACCTGCTGGCGCAGGTCGTCGGCATCCATATGCGTGTAGCGCTGGGTGGTGGTCACGCTGGAGTGGCCCAGTAGCTCCTGCACAGCGCGCAGGTTGGGCCGCGCGCGCAGGGCGTGGGTGGCGAAGGTGTGACGCAGCAGGTGCGGTCCCGAGCGGTCGGTGATGCCGACGCGCCGCAGGTAGCGATTGACCAGTAGGGCCACTCCCCGCACCGAGAAGCGCTCCCCGCTGCGGTTGAGGAACAGAGCCGGGTTATCGTCTTCGCGGCAGGCGAGGTAATCCTCCAGCGTATGGCGGGCATGGGCGTTGACGGGCACCCAGCGCATCCGCATACCCTTGCCCACCAGTTGCACCTGGCCCCAGCCGTCGGCGGGAAGCTGGACGTCGCTGCGGTCGAGCGCGCACAGCTCGCCGACTCGCAGTCCGGTGTTGTAGAGGAAGCTCAGCAGCGCCAGGTCGCGCACCCCGGTCGGAGTGTCAGTCCGCGGCTCGGCCAGCAGGGAATCCACCTCTTCCACGGTCAGATGCTTGGGCGCCAGGCTCGGCCCCACGCGGATGGAGCGCAAGCTCATGGCGGGGCTGGAATCGAGCACTCGATTATCCACCAGGAAGTTGAAGAAAGACCGCGTGGCGGCGATGGCGTGGTTGATGCTGGAGGGCGCGCGCCCGGCCTGCTGCTGGGCGCGGAAATGCTCACGCAAATCCGCAGGGTGCACCTGGTCAAGGCGAGTCGGCAGCGCCACCAGCAACGGCTCCAGATCCCGGCGATACGAGCGCACCGAATGCGGTGACCGCCCCTCCAGCGCCAGCGCATCCAGGAACTCGCCCAGCAGCGAGCGAGTCGGCCGCTTGCCCCCTCCCTTCCCCGTACCTATCTTCCCCGATCCTCCCTTGGTCATCCTACCCTCCTATCACGCGTGGCGTGCATCCGATAAGTGTATAGGGCGGATGTTCAGCCAACCTGTCAAGGCCAAGGGCAGGCGATAATGTGGGGGGCCACGAGTGGCGCGAGCGTTGGCGGGTGACATCCACCGCTGCCCGGCGGCGGCGGGCAACCGCCCTTATCCTCTCGGCTCCGGCAATGAACCAGTTGCCTGGCTCCTACAACTGACCCTATGGAGAGTCCGACCGTATCGAGTCCACCAGGTGGTTGAGAGACCCCGGCTCAGGAATCTCTGCGCTGGGTTCAGAAAAGCCGGCCCGGCAGCCGGGGGCGCCTGGCCCCGGATTTCCCGAGGGAGCCGACGCGGTACCAGGCAGGAGGTGAGCGGCAGCGGGGCCAAGAATAGAGTATATGTGGTGTTTGCCGGTAGCATATAGACTGGCGGAAGGAAGGGCTCTATGTTCAGGTTCACCGTGGTGGGTATCGTGTTGGCGCTGACTGTGGGGGCGAGCACCGGGTGGGGAGCGGCCCCGCCCGAGAAGTGGCGATTCACGGGGGGCAGCGGGCTGATCACCCTGGCTGACATAGACGGCGACGGCCAACCCGAGATCCTCTTTGCCACCGAGGCCAGCGGCTCGATCTTTTGTGTGGACGGCCAGGGCAAGCTGCGCTTCCAACACCGGGAGCAGCAGAGGATCCGCTATATCTGCTACGTGTCGGCGGCGGACCTCGACGGTGACGGGCGCGTGGAGGTGATCGCAGTCGGGCGCGAGCGGCGCGCGATCTGCCTGACCTCGGAGGGCAAGCTGAGGTGGCGGCGGTGGCTGCCGACGGCGGGGGTGTACCACGGGGGTGCGGTGATAGCCGATGTGACCGGGGAGGGGCGGTCGGAGATGTTCTTCGGGGTTGATGGCGGCCACCTGTACTGCCTGGATGCCGATGGGAACGTGGTGTGGCTGTTCCTCGCCGTGGGGGACTATGGCGATCCGCCGGTGGTAGGCGATGTGAACGGCGACGGCCAGCCCGAGATCCTGGTGGGCTCCCCCGACAAGCACCTCTATTGCATTGACCGCCGCGGGAACCAGGTGTGGGCCAGCGAGGCGAATGGAGAATGCGGCTCGGGGCCGGTGCTGGCGGACCTCGAGGGAGACGGCCGGGTGGAGGTGCTCTACGGCTCCAATGACGGCACGCTGCACTGCGTGTCGGGCGCCGATGGGGCGCCGGTGTGGGAGTTCAAGGTGGGCACGGTCATCCGCACCTCCATTTCCGTGGCCGACCTCAATGGCGACGATGAGCTGGAGGTGCTGGTGGGGTGCATGGACGCGCTGCGGTGCCTGAGCTCCTCGGGCAAGCTGCTGTGGCAGTTCACGCCCAAGGGCGGCCAGCTGGGCGCGTACGACTGCACGCCGGTGGTGGGGGATGTCAACGGCGACGGCAAGCCGGAGGTAGTCGTCGGCGGCAACGGGCACCTTTACTGCGTGGATGCCGCCGGGCACGAGCTGTGGGAGCTGGGCGGCGGCATCGGCTCCACGCCCGCCCTGGGGGATGTGGACGGCGACGGTAAGCTGGAGATCGTGTGCGGCGGCGAAGACGGGGTCGTGTGCCTTGCCACCGGCGCGCCCTACCGTCCGCAGTCCATTCTGTGGGGTCAGACGCGCTTAAACGCCAACATCAACGCGTCTCTGCTCAAGCCGGGGCCGACGCCGCAGCAGCGGATCGTCACCACCTACAAGGAGACGCGCGCCCCGCGCTTCCACGTTTCCATCATCGCGCAGCGCGAATACCCGTCTTACGCCGCCATAGGCGACATGGAGGTCTACCTGGACAGCCTGGCCCCGGAATCGCTGGACGAGAAGACCCTGGTGGTGCAAGTCGAGGGCGCCGAGCGGCCCATATTCTCCTCCCGGTGTGAGGTGGGGGGGCGCCACACCATAGTCGAGCACGTGCCCTTGGGGACCCTGCTCAAAGACGAGCCGGGATGCCGGATGCAGGCGCGCATCGAGGACGCCCAGGGCAAGATGCTGGCGCAGGCGCAGCTGGAGCTGGAGCGGGTGACGCCCGAGCCGCTGCTCAAGGAAGCGGGGACCCTGGACAAGGAGCTGGACCAGATGGCGGCCCAGCTCGGCGACCCCCCGCTCAACTCGCCGGCCGAGTTCACGCGGCGCCTGGTCGCGGTCGGCAAGTACTACGTGGAGTGGGCGCGCGACGACGTCAAGGCAACGCGCCTGGGCGATGCGCGGGCGCGCCTCCTCGGCCTCCGGCTTGGCCTGTCCGATCTCGCCAAGCGCGTACAAGCCGCCACGGAGCCCGCTGCTCGCCAGGCGCAGGATTACCCCGGCTACCGCAAGGGCCACATCGGCTTCGACGCGGGGACGGCGCTGCTGATAGACGGCAAGCCGACCTTTCCGGTGGGCATCTACAACGCGGGGCCCTCCCCCCAGGAGGTCGCCGACGTTGCGCAGATGGGCTTCGACGTGACCTTCACCGGTGGGGGGCCTGACTTCTGGCGCGCGTGCGCGGACCACGGGGTGTATGCGGTCGTGGGCATGGCTATGGAGGCGCTGGCGGATTTCCAGGTGGTCCTGGCGTCAATGCCCACGATCGAGACGATCTCGCGCGAGAAGGCGCTGCTGGCGTGGTATGTGGCGGACGAGCCTTCGCACCGCGAGGTGCCGGTGGAGACCATGAGGCGTATCTGCCAGGCGGTGCGCATGCTCGACCCCTATCACCCGACGCTGATCTGTGACGGCAGTCCCGCCGGCGGCTCGCGCTACACCGCCGTGGCCGACATCGCGCTGCCCGCGTTCTACCCCTTCTGGCACCTCGGGGAAGACGCGCGCGAGGTGGCGGACCGCATGGACGAGGCGGTCCAGGAAAACCAGGGGCGCATCCCAACCTGGTTCGTGGTGCAGGCGTTCACCGGGCGTTCGATGCCCTTCGCTACTCCCGCCGAAGAGCGAGCGATGGCCTTCCTGGTCATCATCCACGGCGGGCGGGGGGTGCACTATTTCCGCTACCAGGATCCCAAGGGGCCGGGGGCCGGCGGGGACACCTACATCGCGTCCCACGACGACCCGGCGCTGTGGGCGGGCATCCAGCGCGATCTCAAGGACATGAAGGCGCTGGAGCCGTACCTGGTCGCCGCGTATCGGCGCACGGAGGTGCTGCGCGAGGGCGAGCGGCGCCTCGACTTCTGTGTCATCAAGCGTGACGGGGAGCTCCTGGTCATCGCCTGCAATCCTACCTACAGCGCCGCGCGGTGGAAGCTGGCGCCGCGCGAGCTGGCCAAGGCCTCGGGCACCGCCCAGGTGGTGTTGGAGAAGCGCGCGGTTGCGCTGAAGGAAGGCGTCATCGAGGACGAGTTCCAGCCGCAGCAGGTGCACGTCTACCTCTGCAAGCCGTAGGGCGCGGCCTGCGGCCGGTTCGCCATTACCGTGGCGGTTGAATGACATCCTCTGCATTTCGGTGAGAGGCGATGGGCGCGCCAACCTCGTGCAGGGATGTTCAGCGCTGATGGACGCAAACAGGACGGATGTGCTTCAGGACGCCTACGACCAGATCATGCAGAGAGGCGAACAACGTCGCTCCGTCGAGTTGCCGACTCTCGTTCTACAGCGTCCTGGTCGCGGCTATCGGTGGTGTTCTCCTGGGGAATGGCGAACCGCGGTGAGGTTGCCAGAGGTCGCTTGCCGGATAGCAGTCGCATTTGTGGTACCACTGGTTGTCCACCGACGAGGCACACACGCGCCGACAGCGCCGCGAACGGCCGGAGGGCGAGGCATAGCCGCAGGCCGCGGCCGAAAGTGGCTACGTCGCTCCGCGACCGCCATGGCGGCCCGAGGGGCCTAGCCACGCCACACAGGGGCACCCCCTTCGCCGAGGCTATGGGGGGCAGGCGTGGCGCGCCGCCTGCCCCATCACAGGGTCGGATTGGATCTCGAGCACAAATCACCTTGGGGGAACGACGATGGTGCGAATGACGCGGATTGCCGTCATTACCCTCGTCGCGTGCGCGCTGGGACTGGCGATGGTGCTTATCTGCGGGGGAAGTGCATTGGCCGCGCCCGACCCCGCGATCCAGCGCTTCGTATCCCAAGGAAAGACTCGATGCCGCGCTGAATCTGAGATGAGTTTCTCGACAACACGGGCTGTTCAAGCCAACCAGAGCCCGGCCGGCCTGCCTCGAGGTGGTCTCGCGGGCGCGTGACCGATACACCCGGTCGCAGGGCGGTGCGTCAGTCTTCGAGGTACGGCTGGACCTGGATGAAGTTGAACATCAACTCATGGCCTGGGGGGCCGCCCGGGTCGGATTCGCCCGCCCAGTCGCTGACGGTAAGGCGCGCGGTATCGCTGGTGGCGCGGAAGAGCTTGCGATGGAAGTTCATCCACGCGCGATGCTCCGCATCATACGGGGCGAGGTGGTGGCTGTAGCAGTTGGCGAAGACATGCTGCACCGACTGCCCCTCCAGCACCTGCGCGCTCTCGACCTGGATCGAGACCGCGTGCTTCTGCTTGATTGACTTGCCCTGGCTGAGGTCCCCGTAGTCAGCGGTGTACAGCCTGAGCGAGTACAACCTCCCCGGTTCCAGGCTCTTGATCTCCTGCGACACCGCATTCGGCCCCTCCGCGCTCCTTTTCGTCCACAGGAAAGTGTCGCCCTGGCTCGTCTGCGGGTAGCGCCCCTGCAGCCAGGAATACCCCGGCATGCTCTTGGTTGCCATGCTGCCCTGCGCGGCGGGTTGCAGTGTCCAGCCCTCCAGCGCGTCGGCGAAATCGCCGTTTTGCAGGTGCGGCAGTACGTAGGGGTCGGTCGAGAGAAGCTGGGTGTGGCCCTCGATGAAGTAGTGACGGTATAGCTTGCCCGCCCAGCGCACCATCTCCTCATCCGCGTAGGAGGACAGGTACTCCATCATCCCGTACAGGCCGTCGAACGCGGGGGCGATGGCGAGCGCCTGGAACTGCATGTCCATCCACACTGTGTAATTGACCCCCGGATCGGTGTCGAGGCTCTCCGGTGGCGCGGACATGTAGCCGAGCGTGACCAACATGCGCTTCTCCACCCCCGGCATCATCTTCTGCCAGCCCCGCATCCGCGCCACCAGGGTGTCCTCCAGCAGCGCTTGCGCCTGTCCCGGCGTCGGCTGTTCCGGCAGGTAGCGCTCGAACGCGAACCGATAGCCGCACTGTGCGACCGTCTGCGTTAACCGGCGCCCCCGCTCATAGATCGGTCCGCACCACGCGTAGAACATCTTGCGCCCAAACGCGGGGTTGTCGCACAGCCGTTTCACCGCCTCCGCCCATGCGACGTACTTCTCCTCGGACGCCTGCAGAAACTCGTCGGCGATGATCCCATCTGTCCTTGTCAGGGACTCGTGAAGCCGGCCTGCGATCATGCTACCAGCCTGTATGCCGTGGTTCGAGTGTCCGGGAAGAACCGGCGCTCGATGGCAAGCTCAGAAGCCCGTCAGAGCGGTCTCACGGGCGGTTAACAAGCACAGATTGTGCGAAGCACTGCCCGGCGGGTCGCCGCGTGAAGCGCCGGACGTCCGATCGAGACGTGATGCGCAGCCTAGCGGGAGCCCTTGGGGGCGGTAGTTGTCGGCAAGGGCACGATCGACCGCTCCTGCTCGCCGCGAGTCAGGGCCGTGGTCTCCTCGGCGGTGCGTACCACCTTGGGCGTGAGGAAGACCAGCAGCTCGCTGCGCTTGTTGGTCACCGTAGAGTGCCGGAACAGGTTCCCCAGCAGCGGCAGGTCGCCGAGCACGGGCACTTTGCTCACCAACCGGCGGCTGTTGTTGCTGATGATGCCGCCGAGGATGGCCGTCTGCCCGTCGGCGACGCGGATCGTCGCTTGCGCCGAGCGGCGCGCCACCGTGGGCGCCTGCACCGTCCCGAAGCTCTGGAACCCGAGCAGCTCGTTCGCCTCCTGCGTCACCTGCATCGTCACCGTGCCGTCGGGGGCGATCTGCGGCGTGACGGTGAGAATCACCCCCACGTCGAGGTATTGCACCGAGAAGGTCTCTGTCGTGTCGGTCGTGCGCACGCTGGACACGTACGGCGTCTGGGTGCTGATGTTGATCTCCGCGGGGCGGTTGTTGGAGGTGAAGATGCGCGGCGTGGACAGGATGGTGACCTTGTCGTCGGTGGCCAGGGCGTGCAGGAGAGTGTTGAGGCTGGCGCCGGCGATGGAGTAGCGGAAACCCAAGGTCTCCTGCGCCGCGCCTAGATCGGTGCCCACGGTGCCGGTGAGGTCATCGTTGCCCAGGTGGCGGTGTTCGGTCCAGCTCCACTCGAAGCCCAGCTTGCGCTCGGTGTCCAGGGCCACCTCGGCCACTATGGCCTCGATCAGAACCTGCGGCGGCGCCTGGTCAAGCTGCGCGATCAACTGCTTCATCAGCAGCGCGTACTCCGGCGGCGCTGAGATGATGAGCGAGTTGGTATTCGGCTCCGCCACCACCGAGACGTTGCCCCCCAACTCAATCACGTTCGCCGACTGGGCCCCGGCGGCAGCGGCGGCCGCGGCCGGCGGCGGGGCCACCTGCGCGACCACGCTATCTGCGGAGCCGCTCGTGGGCTCCTCCGCTCGGCTGGACGAAGCATCATCGAATGCGCGCGTCGTCGCGCCCGTGCGTTGGGAGGCGCTGGTGGTGCGCGTCGTCGGCTGTGCGGTTCGGGTGGTGGTCGTCGTCCGGGCCGCGCTCGATGCGCGGCCGCCCAGGGCCTGGTTGAGCGCGTTGGCGACATCGGTGGCGTTGGCGCGCTCGAGCGCGACGACGGTTAGATTCCCCTGCCGCTCCACCGGCCGGTCGAGGCTCTGGATGACCTCGGCGATCGCCTCCAGGCGCTCCTTGCTGGTGCTGACCAGGACCGCGTTGGTACGGGTGTCGGCGACCGCTTGCCCCGCCGCGGCGGTAGCTGTGCCGGCCCTGCCGCCCGAGGTTGCCGCCGCCGCCCCCAATAGCCGCCGCTGCCAGCCTGGCAGTTGCGCGCCGCCCGCCGTCGTCGCCGCCCCGCGGGGGGCGGTGAAGAACATCTGGGTCAGCAGCGAGGCGACATCGGAGGCGTCGGCGTAAGCCAGCGGAAAGACGCGCACCTGTCCCGCGTTGGCCGAGTCAACCTGTTCGATCACCTGCAGCAGCCGCGCGATGTTGCTCGCGTAGTCCGTGATCACCAGGGTGTTGCTGGCGGAGTTGCCGATGATGCTGGCCCCGGTGGTCACCAGCGGCGCCAGCTCGGCCTGCAGCTGCGCCGCGTCGGCGCCGCGCAGCGGGATGAGCTGGGTTACCACCTGGTCGCCTTCCGCGCCGGGCGAGCGTCCCACCGTCAGCCCCACATTGGACTGCACCGCCTTGGCCAGCGGCACCACCTTGAGTAGGCTCCCCTGCCGTATCGAGGTGAAACCGCGCACCTCCAGCACCGAGTTGAGGATGTCCAGCGCCTCCTGGCGCGACACCGGTTCGGGGCACATGATCGTCACCGCGCCGGTGAGGTTCGGGTCTTTCACCACCGTCAGGCCGAAAACGCGGCTGTAGAACTGCAGCAGGTTGTCAATGTCCAGCCCGCGCACGTCGAGGGTGACAACCTCGGCGGGCTGCGCGCGAATGTGCGCCGCCGGCAGCAGGAGCAGGCCCAGCGCCAGCACCGCGATCGCCAGTGAGGTCCTTCTCATGGCTGCTCTCCTTCCATCGGGCCCCGCGGCGGGCCGTTGCGCATTAGCATCTCGATCAGCCCCGGCGGCGGTTGCCCCCCGTCGGAACCGTCGCCCATGCCGGTGGGCGTTCCCACCCCGGGGGGCGCGCCTCGCCGCGCGCGCCACGCCGCCCGGCGGTCTGCGCTCTGGCCACCGGCCGCCGGGCGCGACTGCTGCGGCGGCGCATCAAGCGGCGTCGCGGTGAATGCCTCTGACAGGCGCAGCGCCGTGGTCACCCCGTCCCGCGTCAGCTGCACCTGATCGGCGCTGATGTCGCTCACGTGCGCTCCGTCCAGGGTCTGACCCACGCGCACGAACTCGGCGCGGCCGGTGGCGGAGTTGACGACGATGGCGATAGGGTCGCCATCGGCGGTGGCATAGCCGGCGTAGGTCCACTGCGGCTGCTCAACGGCACGCGCCGTGAAGGCCTCCACCGGCATGGGCTGCACCGGCGGCAGCGCCGGCAGCAGCGCCGGCGGGGCCGGTGGGCGCTGCTGCGCGGGGGGCAGGAACAGGTTGCGTTCGACCACCGCGTCGAAGCGCCACTCATCGGCCTTCGGCGCAGGCGCGACAGGGCGAACGGTGGCGCGGGCCGCGGGACGAGCAGACGCCGGGGCCGGCGCGGCCGAGCGGTTCGCTCCCCACGCGACGGCGACGATGACCAACGCGAATCCCGCCGCCGCGCTCTTCAGCGCGACCGCGCGGGGCCCCCGCCTGGAGTCTGATGCCTTTTTCATTTTGCGATCTCCCCGGGGCTGTAGCCCGCGATGACTATGGCGCAAGTCACTTTGTCCGATCCGCTATCGCCCGAGCTGATGACCACCCCGGCGATGCGCAGCTCGCGGTGCTTGGCCTCGATTTCGAACATGAACTTGGCAATGGCGGGAAAATGCCCCGACGCCTGCACCTCCAGCGAGTGCTCCACGGCGCCGGAGGAAAGCTTCGCTGCCCGGCGGGGGCGGACGGAGACGATGTTCACCTGCGCCGCCGCGGCGCTCGCCTGGGCGGCCCGGAGCATGACCGCGGTCAGCTCGGTTTCCGCCGCGGTGACCTTGCCCACCCGCGCCTCACTGTCCGCCACGCGGCGGCGCAACGCGCGCAGGGACTGTTCCTGCCGCTGTGCGGGCGTTCCCTCGGCGCCGCCCGCCGTAAACTGCAAACCGACCACGGCCGCGACGGTTATGGCGGCCAGGACGAGCAGCACCTTCTCTCGACGCGAAAACACGCGGCTAGCTCCCCTGCATGGTGATGGCGAATTCCACGTGCCCGTCGCCTTGCCTCAGGTAGGTCAGGGTGACCCGCCGGCCCAGGGCGTCCAGGAGGGAGGTGACAGTTGTCGCCGATTCCGCTTTCCCCTGAACTGCGATCGCACGCCGCGGAGAGAATGACACCGAGGTCAGCCACACCCCCGGCGGTGCGGCGGCGCTCAGCTCCTGCAGCGCGCTCAGCACCTGGTGCCGCGGCTGCAACCGGCGCTCGACTTCGGCCCGCCGTGCCGTCAGGACGCGCTGTCGCACACGCAGATCCTGCATCTCCGCCTCGCGGTGCGCGACGGTCGGACGGGCAAGCAATTGCTGCTGCACCGCGCAGTAGCGCCATGTGCCCAGGGCCAGCGCCGCCAGCAGCGCTCCGACGGCAATGGCGGATCCCACCCAGCGGCGAGTCTGCCTTCGCCCGCCGGCGCTGGCCGATGACAGCAGGTTGACCCCCCTTGCCAGGCCCAGCCCCGCCGCCGCGCCGAACATAGGCCCGGGCGCGCCCGCAGTCTCCAGTATCTCCAGCGGGCGCCCCAACGCCTCCGATACCGCATCGGCCAGGCCGGGGGTGAGCCAGCCACCCCCGGTGGCGGCAATGCGCTGCACCGTCGGCGCGGTCGCTGGTCCCGCCGCGGCCAGGAGCGAACGCTCGGTCTCGGCGCGCAGGGTCTGCAGCCACTCGCGCAACTGCGCCGCGCCGTCCGCTAGCGCGGCGAGGCCCTGGGAGTCGCGCACCGAGCGCGCCTGTTCGATACCGCAGCCCAGGGCCAGAGCGAAGGCGGTGGTGAGACCGTCGCCGCCGATGCCCAACGGGCGGCTGAGCAGCCACTGCCTGCCGCGGAAGACGTTCACCACCACCGGCCCGGCGCCCAGCTCGATCAGCACCGCGGTTTCGTCCGTCCCCGGCGCCGCATGATGCAAGTAGGCGGCAGCGGCTCCCGCTGAGCTGACGCTGACCGCCGCCGCCCGCAGACCGGCCTGCGCCAGCACCTCGCGCGCCGCCTCGACCGCTCGCTTGCGCGCCGCTACCAGCAGCACCGAACCCTCTTCGTCCACCTCGAAATCCCACGCCATCTCCTCCAGCGGAAACGGCAGGTGCTGCTGTGCCTCGAACTCCAACAGCTTGCTCACGGTCTCGCGGTCGGCGGGGGGAAGGTGAATGCGCTTGATCACGGCCTCGGTGCGCCCCACTGCGCAGACGACCTTGCGCGCGCGTATCCCCGCCGCGCGCATGGCCCGCGCCAGCGCTTGCGCCTTCGCCGCCGGGGACGAATCCTCAATCTCCTGTGCCGCGCTGCGCGCGATGCGCACCTGATCGCCCTCGCGCGCCAGCACCACCACCTTCACCCAGCGCGAGCCGATATCCACCGCCACCGTCCTGCGGGTCATTCACTTACTCCTCAGGGGCCACGAAGGGGACCCGCCGCCACATCAGCAGCCGCGGCGACTGCCCGCTGCGGTCGAGCAGCGCGAACACCCCCGCCCCCAGCGCCCGCCCGTCTTCGCGCGCGGACGCCGTGATGCGAAACACCGACGACTTGGTCGCCGTGCGATCGGCCACCGCCGCCATCATGTCGCGCGTGACGCCGCCTATGGCCGCGAGCTCCCCCTTGCTCTGCAGCGGCTCCGTCGCCCGCCGCTCAGTGATCGCCGCGGCTACCTCCGCGGGCAAGCCGATCGCCTGCAGCACCGGTTCGCTCGTGGTGTTGAGGTTGACCGCGCCCTCGGCGAAGTCACGGTCATCAACCCGCACGCGGTCAAGGATCGCGGCCAGCTTGCGCCACGGCACATCGGCGATGGTCATCACCTCCGCCAGGCTTTGGGGCGGCTGCTGGCGGATCCGGCGTTCGACCGCGGCAAGCTCCCCGGCCGTCAGCAGGTCCCCCAGCCGCGCCGCCAATTGCCCCGCGTCGGCGACCCTCAGATTCAGCCGCGGACGCCCCGCCTGGTCCACATTGCGCTCGCCTGAACGCACCGTGATCAGGTTGCGCCAGCCGGGCGAGGTTTCGCTCCCATCGCCCTCGAACGATTCTCGATCAACCCCCCGCACCAGGCGCAGCTCCTCCACCGTCTCGAAGGGCCCGTTGCCCGCTTCGTAGGGCGAAGGCAAGGTCAGATAGTAGTCCGACTCCGCGCCCAGAGGCCGGGGGTCGTCGTCGGCGTCGCGCCAATCGAGGATCGCATCCGCCGCCTCATCGGTCATGCCGGGCAGGGCGGTCAACTGCTCCCTGGTGGCGGTGTTGACATTCAAGCGGGCGCTCTCGTCCTCGATCACTGCGTTCACGGTCACGCCGGGAATATCGAGGCCGAGCGGGTTGTCGGCTACCTGCGCCCACTCGTCGGTCGCGGCGTCGGTGGCTGGATCATCGGCTGCGAGCACAACGCGGCAGTAATTGAGCCCCGACTGGGCGGCATAGAACGCCCGCACCGCGGCCCCGCGGTTGCCCGCGAGCAAGACGTCGGTGCGCGCCACCCCGGCGAAGGCGACCACGATCGCGGTCAGAATCGTGACCGCGAACAGCGCTATCACCAGGGCGGCCCCATCGTCTCTTCTCACTGCGCGCCTCCCACCGTGGCTGCGCTCATGCAAATGGGCACGCGGGTAACGCACTCCTCCTGCCGCCTCCCTTCGCGCAGCGCTAGCACGATCTCCGCCGCCCCGGGCAGGGGAGTGCTGGCGACCTGTTCGGTGGATGTCCCCGGCGCGTCCCACTCCGTCACCCACTCCTGCCCGTCCCAGAATCGCAGGCTGAAGGACACCACCCCCGCGCACAGCATCTGCGCCGATTCGGCGTCCAGCGCCGCCTCGCCCAAAGGCTCGCGCTCCGGCGGGCAGATTTCCCTGCGGTACAGCACCAGGGTATCGTCATCCGCTCGAGCTTGGGTGAAGTAGATCGCTTGCGCCAGGTCCGAGGCGTTCTCGCCTGACTCCGTGCCCAGGTAGAGCACGCGATCCATGCGCCGCGACAGGGTCGTAAGCTCGAGGTTCCCCTCTGTGTCCGCGATCAAGAACCCCCGCCGCCCGATGAACGCCGCGCGCAGGTCCTGCCCCACGGTATCGAGCACGGCCTCGGCCTCCTGCGCCAGGTCGGACCGCTCCTGACCGGCCCGCCAGGCGCTCAGACATACCGACATCACCCCGGTCACGCTCGCGCTTACCAGTGCCAGCAGTGTGGCGCTGACCAGCAGCTCGACCAGGGTGAATCCAGTCCCCACCCGCCTCACTGGGCCGTCTCCTGCGAAGGCAGGTAACACACCAGGGTGAACCGCTGGGCCTCCTGCTCGCGATGCCAAACCTCCACCTGAACCCGCGCCAATCCCTCGATCTCACCGGTGGTGACCTGCCAATGATACCTATAGTCCGCCAGGGCACTCGCCTGCGCGGCGGTGTCCAGCTCCGAGAAGTCGCCCTCCGCATCGCCGGAGGCGACGCCCGCCGTCTGGATCTCCGCCAGCTTGGCCTCCGCCAGCCGGGCAGCGGTGCTCCTCACGACCGCGACGCCCTGGGCGCGAGTCGCGGCCGAGAAGGCCGAGGCGGCCGCCGTCAGCCCAGTGGCGATGAGCACGACCGCCACCAGCAACTCAACCAGGATGAATCCGCCTTCGCTGAGACTATGGCGGACAAGCCCGTTATCCCACCGGTTCGCCCGCATCGCCTTCCACCACCCTCACCCGCCCGGTTAGAGGCGCGATCGTCACCGTCAAACGGCCCTGCGATCCCTCCAGCATAATCTCGGCTCGCAGCGCCTGTCCGTCCGGGAAGAACACTACCGGCGATTCGGGGCCGGCCTCCTGACCCTCCACCGACAGCGCGATGGCTTCGACCGAGTCAGGGGCCGTCACCGGCAGCGCGCCCGCGAGCGCCAGCGGCTCGAACTGCCCCGGGTCGGTTTCCTGCGCCAGGAGAAACCGGCGCTCCTCG
>Ga0307379_10005827_pt1 | contig 17084 bp, 6 predicted proteins | sample UN2MG_FD_202237 | JGI IMG/M metagenome (GOLD analysis project Ga0307379, IMG submission 202237) | Soil microbial communities from Risofladan, Vaasa, Finland - UN-2 | ecosystem: Environmental > Terrestrial > Soil > Coastal area > Acid sulfate soil | place: Finland: Risofladan, Vaasa | collected... | reverse complement strand
CCGAAAAACGCTTCGGGATCCTTGTCGTGCTCCCAGCGATGGTTCCACAGGATGACGGCCGGGCCGGTTTTGCTGCAAGGCGGGCCGCCGCAATCGTCCAGCTCGCAGCCCACGTGCAGCACCGACGCCTTCGCCGCGATGGCTTCGGCGATTCCGGCGGGCACGAAGTCGGGCATGCGCCGCATGAAGGCGGCCGTTTCACGGATGAAGCTGTCGCGGTGAAACGCCGAGTTGAAGATCACGCGATCGGCTGCGAGGCAGGTGGTGATGTTTGTGAAAAGGAACTGGTAATCGGGTTTCGCATCGGGCTGATCGGGATAGTCAAACTGGCTTTCGTGGAAGAAAGCCACCTTCGGAATGCCGGCGGCTGACGGGCACAGGGCGGCGAGATCGGCCATGCTCAGGAAGTCGGACGCGAGGATGATGTCGAACCGGCGCCCGCGCGCGTGCAGCCACTGTGCGGCGTTTATTGCGGCGCCGCGCATCCGCCATTTCCATTTTCGCGCGGGAAGCTGAAACAGCTCGAAACTGTGGCGGCTGTGGCGAATCAGGCCGTCGATGAAATTCTTGTGCGAGCCGCCGTAATACGGCTCGATGGCCAGGATGTTCAGGATTTCAGCCAAGGCTCATCACCGTCGTCGAAGCGCTCGATGATCGCGTCTTCAAGCAGGCTGTCGAGGAGTTCGGTCACCTTTTTGTTGTAGAGGTCGGCGTGCAGTTTCCTCTTTATCCTCTCTTCGACGTCGGTGAACGGCTGGACGTATTCGGGCTGGCGCTGCTCGACCTTGATGATATGGTAGCCGCTGGGCGACTCGATGATCTCGCTCACCTGGCCTACGTCCAGCAAAAAGGCCGCCTTGTCGATAGGCTCCACCAGCGAGCCCTTCTTGGTCCATTCCAGGTCGCCGCCCTTATCGGCGTAGGGGTCGTTGGTGTTGCTTCGCGCCACGGAAACGAAATCCTTGCCCTCATTGAGCTGCTGCGCGAGCGCCTCGATCTTCTGGCGCGCGGTGCGGCGGGCGGCGTCGGGGTCGGCAATTGATTTATCGAGCAGCACCGATATCATCCGCAGATGGCGTTGCTCCTCGAGGCGAAACTCGTCCCGATGCTCTTCGTAAAATCTCTTCACCTCGGCCGGCAGAACCACCACCTTCCCTTCCGTCCGCTTGTTGACCACGCGTATCCTCCTCAGCCACTGCTTCTGCTGGCGGCGGTAGGCCGGCAGGCTGTCTTTCACCTGCTCGCGCGTCATTCCGGCTTCCTTGAGGCGCTCGTCGAGGCGTTTATCCACTTCCTCGTCCGACACCTGGATTTCCTCCTTCGTCGCCGCCTTCTCGATAAGCTTCTGGAGGGCAAGCTCGCGGCAGGCGGCGTCCCACTCCTTTCGCGTGAGTTCTCTCAGGCCGATCATCTCCAGCACTTCCGAGAAAAGCACCGGCATACCGTCTACCGTGAGCACCACGTAATCGATCGTATTGCCCGACTTGGCCTCGGCAGCGAACGTGACGCCGGCAATCAGCAGAGCGAAACACGTGACCAGCGGCCGAAAGCGGAAGCGGCGCACGCCGGCGATGCTACCGACGCTGCCGCCGGAGACGCCGCCGCCGGATTTTTCTGCGTAGAACTCTCTTGGGGCCATTCGCTGCTCCTTGCCAACCAAAGCAATTGCACGTATCTTTATTATTCTATTGCGGATGGAAAAGATTATCAAGAGTTTTGGCGGATGTTTGCCCGGCCCCCGTCGTCATCCTCTCCCGGGCGGCGGAGCATGAAACACGGCGGCATGGATTTGGGTTGAAGGTGATCCAGCCTTCGGCTGAACCCCCGAAGGGACCGATCGCCGCAGAAAGGCTCCCGGTTCGTGGCCAAAAGGCCCGTAACCGGGAATTCAGCGTGTGGCCGGATTCCCTTCAACCCTTACCCATGCCGCCGTGCGAACTCCGCCGGTCAGCTCTCATCGGCTTCCTGCCGTTGCGTGCCTTCCGTGCGAACGAGGTCAACCGCGGACTTCAATTCGTTCCAAGTCTCGCCGATCTGTTCCCTGTCCTTGCGAAACTGATCGATCATCTCTTTCACGTCGCGGGTGATCTTTGCGTCTTTCACTTCAAATTCTTCGGCCCGATCGCGCTCGTCGGCGCGAAGCTTCGCCAGCATCGACGCCATCCAATCGAGCCGCTCGCGATTCTCCAGCCGCAACTGCCCCAGAACCACCTGCACGTCTTCCTTGCGCTCGTGCCGCCAGCGCGTGAGCGTTTCCAGAAACGAGAATGACGTCCTGCACAGCTCGGTGATCTCGTCCTTGCGCTCCACGTCCTTTTCCGAAAACGTGCTGAACATCTTGGCGATCTCGGCGGCCCGGCGGTCGCTTTCGGCGTTGAATTCCTGCAGCATCTTCGACACCTCCTCGAAGAGCTGAAACACCTGCCGCGCGCGGTCTTGATCCTTGTGGCAGCTATCCAGAACGAAGTTTGCCGTCTGCTCGGCCAGCGAGCTGATCTGCTTTGTAGTGCCCTGGCTCTTGAAGCGGAAGTCGGCCAGCATCTTGTCGATTTCCTGCGTGCTGTCCCTGTTTTCCCTTCGGAACCGCTGGATGTGCTCGCGGAAGCTTTGAAGCATCTGAGCAACGGTCACGGCCTTCGCATCGCGCGAGGCGGCCCATTCCTGCTTTATCTTGCGGAAATCATCGGCGCCGGCCATACTGCCCCCTCCTGCGAATTCAGAGTTTGCCGCAGCCGCTCGCAAATCGCTGAGCGTCCAACCACTTTTACAAACATTCCCGGTCGGGAAAACGGTTCCCGCCGCAACAGCTTGCACAGCGGCGCCACGCACTATTTTCCAGCGTGCGCGCCGCTGATTTTCGCTCAATTTTCCTTGACAGTTTCGCCTATATGCTGTATAGTGGAGGTGTAGGAAAAATCCTGCATTGGTTGATGCGGGCACCACGTCCGCGGAGATTGGGGCGGGCGCATTTCTCCTCGGATTTTCATCCGCATGGATGCCTCGGCTGCCACCCCGGTCTTTAATCGTTCATCTGAGTTAAGGAGAGATTGGAGATGCCGCACAAGATCACCGAAGATTGTGTTGCCTGTGGAGCCTGCGCGAGCGAATGCCCGGTGGATGCCATCAGCGAAGGCGACGAGATTTATGTAATCGATCCGGACTTGTGCACCGACTGCGGAAGCTGTGCGGAAGTTTGCCCTTCCGATGCAATCGAAGCACAAGACTGACGCAAACGCATCGCACAGGGCGTGGCACGCAGGGCGTGGCGCCCGGGCTTGATACTTTTTGCAGCGAATCATGATTCGGGCGATGTCGGTTTATGCACCGCCCGTTTCACTTTGCAACCAAGACCAATCCAAACCGATACTGACTGCAACAGGAACAGGAGGCTACCATAATGACTGCTGCGATATATGAAGACGTGAAAAAGGCTCTGGACGAGATCCGTCCGATGCTGCAAGCCGACGGCGGCGACGTCGAACTCGTGGAGATCGACGAGGACAACGTGGTGAAGGTGAGACTGAAAGGCGCCTGCGGCGGATGCCCTATGGCCCGGATGACGCTGAAGAACGGCATCGAGCGCCGCCTCAAACGCGTTGTGCCCGAGGTGGAATCGGTGGAGTCCGTCGAAGACGACGACCCTGACGAGGAAGGCGGCGGCGGATGCTGCGGCCACTAAACGAGCCGCGCCGTCAAGGCATTAGCTGAAAACAACATCGGCCGGCGGTCAGCTTCACAAGCCAGCCCGCCGGCCGGTTTTTTGTACGTGGCACAGCCCCGTTTCCGCACGGCGCCCTCGGCTGTGCATCCGGCTGTAGCATTATGGCCGCTCAATTCCGCAGCACCACAAGGCCGCATTGGCCATCAGCCGCTGCACGTCCGGCAGGTCCAGCATTTCGCGGTTGTGGCCGTTTGCCAAATGGCACACCCGGCCCTTGCCGTGGATGCGAACATATCCGTTGGCCGAGGTATTCCCGCCCGAAACCGCCTGCATCAGCAGCGTGATGTCTTTCGCGTGAATGGTAGGATTATGCCGCTCGTCGCTCGCCGTGTAATCCTTCACACCGGCGGTGACGGGATGATCGGGCGCTGCCACACGCACGGCAAATTTCTCGTCGCCCGCGCCGTGGCCGGCATAGCTGCTGCCCAGCATATCGCGATACGCGCACACGTTGGCGTCGATACGCCGCAGGGCCGTCACATTGTGCAGGGCAAGGTAGCCGCCGCCTTTGGCCACAAAATCGACTATCGCCTTTTCCTGCTCGTCGGTCATCCACCACACGGCCTCGCCCTCGGGCTTCTCTTTTGTGGGATTCGGCCAGATCATGCCGTCGCGCAGCACCACGAGCAGCCGCACGCCTTTCAGATTGGCCGCATTAAGCTTCGTTACATCATAGATGAATTGCACGGGCATGCCGATGCCGGCAAAAACGGATTCGAGCGGCGGACGGATATACGCCGGCGGATGGTAATGGTCGCCGATCAGCACCAGCGCCCGCGGCGTGATGGAAAACTGCGCCTCGGGCAGGTCGGCCGTAAGCTGCGCATACGCCGCCTTCACGTGCTCCTTCAACGACCCCTCCACGCCCCAATCCTTGTTCTCAGGCAGCTTCACCTGCTCGAGCGTCGTTTCATAAGACCGCCCCTGCACCACCTGGAAGGCCACCTCGTCGCGCAGGCGCAGCAGATACGCCTCGTGTTTGTCCAGCAGCTCGGGCCCGCCAAGCGCACCGTGGCCCGGGCAAACCGTTTTCGCCGAAAGCCCGCGCAGTTTGCCGATCGTCTGTATCCAGTTCTCTATGTCGCTGTCGCCCAGCCACATAGATGCCATGCTCACCACGGCATCGCCGGTAAACAGCACCCCTTCCGCCGGCAGGTAAACGAAAGTATCGGTGGGCGAATGAGCAGTGCCGTGCGAAATGACCTCGATCGTTCTGCCGCCGCCGGAGAGCACAAGCCTGTCGCTCACACCGATGAAGGTCCCTTGCAGTTTGCTCGCCACGTATTCCGCGCAAAGCTTCTCGTGAGCGATCACGGTTACGCCCTTCGCCAAAAAAGCTTTCAGGCCCCCGTGATGGTCCCAATGCCCGTGCGTGATGACCACAAACTTCACCGGCTTGTCTGATATCTTTCCGGCCTCGGCGTACATCTCGGCCACGGCTTCCGCGTTTGGCGCATCGACGGCGATCACATAGTCATTGCACACGATGAAGCCGCCGTTCGACTGCCCGCGCTCCACGTCGCCCAGGCGAAAGAACACGCCCGGCGCCACCTCCTTCAGCCCGGCGGCATGCGCAACCGAGCAAATCAGCAACGCACCGAAAAGCAGCCGCATCAGTTTCGCCATTGGTCGAGCTCCTTTCAGGAATCCCCTCACTTTGCCCTCTTGAGCACCGGTTCGAGCCAGTTCGCGGCGTCGCCCTTGTTGCCGTCGTCGGCATCGTGCACTACCAGCGTGAGGCGGTTTACGCCCTTCACGTTAACGGTGAGCGATGCGGCATCGGCCAGGCCGTTCACCACGGCCGTCTTCGCCGGCATCTCCTGCACCTTGCCGGTTTTCGGATCGGCCGCCGCCGCCGAAAGCGTCTGGCCGTCGCCCAGCACCTCGAACCGCACCGTGCCGCGGCCGTCGCTGCACGCATCGATGCCGACCAGCGTTGTGAACGTCTCGAACTGGCCGTTGAGCGGATACTCGATCACGCTCCACGCGTGCGTGCCTATGCCTCGGCGGTAAGGCTTTGTAACCACCTTCAATTCATCGCCCACCACGTTGCGGTCCAGCCGCATCTCGCCGTCGGCCTGCGCCGCATACACGGGCGCAAGCTGGCCCAGCGGCATGGAATCGCTCTTCAGCGACAGCGCCCAAACGCAGAACGTGTTGCCAGGCAGGTCGCCGTAATTCAGCTCGATCTTCTGGCGTCCGTCCTTTGCCAGCAGCTCCTTCGGCACGATGAAGAAGGCATCGCGCAGGCCGCCGAGCAGCTCGGCGCGCGCGTGGGCCAAGTCCCACGTCCCGGCCTTCTTGCCGTTCACCAGCACCTCGATCACCTGCCCCTTGTCCTGCAGATGATACCGCTTTCGCAGCACCATAGGCGTATCGGCCGGGCAGGCAAGCTCGAACGATTCGCTCTTGATCCCCGCCAGCCCCACGACATCGGCCGCGCCGGTGCCGGGTATGATCCCGCTCACGCGCAGCGGCTCTTCGGCGGCCGCCGCATTGTAGCCGTGGGCGCCCGCGCTGGGTCTGAACGCCGGCAGCACGCGATCGCGCAGCACCATCACCTTTTCGTTCTCCTCGGTCTCTTCGGGCCAGAAGGCCGCCGAGAGGAGCGCGAGGTGAACGGCCTCGGGCGTGTGCTCCGGAAAGCTGAGCAGCACGGGCGTGGGCGTAACGGCTATCTTGCGGCCCTGCATCGGCACCGGCATTCCATAAACGTTTGCCGCGCTTGCAGGTTTCACGCCATCAGGCATCTCAATGGTGCCCGAGCCTTCCACGCGCCAGATTGCCACGGCCGCACCTTTATTCACGGCCGAATAAACAAACGCGTGCGTATTGCCCGCGTGAAGGTCGTCCATGTCGACAGATGCATAGGGCTTCAGCTCGGCCAGCCTCCGCCTGAGCGTCATGAGCGCGAGGTAACCGGGCCGCGGCACCATGTATTCGCTGGAAAGCCTGACGCCCGAAAGCTCGAGATCAGTTCGGTAGGCCAGGCCCGTGCCCGTGGCGTAGTCGTCGGCGTTTGAGAGCCTGACGATCGGCTGCTGAATGCCCTGCCAGTGGCAGAGCAGGCACATGCGCGAGAGGTTTTGCGCCTGCCCGATAGCGTTGAATGCGTCGGGGCCGCTCTGCTCCGGCTCCACCGGCCAATCCATCTCCGAGATCAATATGTCTTTGCCCGGCGCCACGGCCTGGATGCCCTGGATATACTCGCGGAACCGCCACACCTCGGGCGCCTGCACTCCAGGGTTGACCTTGATGTTCACGATGTCGTAGAGATCGGCGCCGCCCGCCTCGTGGATGCTCTTGAGGTAGCCTACGGCCGAGCCGACGTTCAGCCCCGAGAGCAGCACCTTGCTGTTTGGCGAGTAGCGGCGGGTCCACTCGCGCACGCTTTTCAGCATCGGGATCGCGCGGTCGGGCTTCAACTGTATCAGCCCCGGAACGTCCGGATTATCCCAGAAGCTCCAGACGTCTACAAGGTCGCCCACCTCGCGGGCCAGCCGGTGGATGTAATTGTCCCAATCGGCGATGTTTTCGGGCACGTGCCAGTAATCGGGCGTGTAGCCGATGTGGCGGCCCGGGCGGTAGTATGCATTCCGCTTGCGCGATTCGTTGCCCTCGCCGGCGGCCCAGTGTGCGGAAAAGCCCAGGAACATCCTGGTGGTGCCGCCCGCCTGGCGGATGGACCTGAGCCTGGCGGCAACGGGGCCGATGTCGAAATACTCCGGCCGCGGCTCGATCAGGTCCCAGTCCAGATTCACAAGCTCGCGCAACTCGCCGACGGCCGCCAGCATCTTGTTTGCCTCTACGATCACCTCGGGCCAGCGCGAAAGCCGCCGTGCGATGAAGCTGCTGGGCCACGCGGTGCCTTGGCCGAGGTCGCCGGCAGCCATCAGCACCAGCGGGCGGTGCAGCTTGCACGCGATGCCCGGTTCGGTTTCCGTCGATCCGTCGGCCTCCACCGCCAGCCAGTAAGCGCCGTGCGGCAGGCTCTTGTGCAGCTCGACTGTTTTTTCGCTCGAATTTCGGTCGGACGCAGCGGCCAGGTCAACGCTCTGGCGCACATCCGCCAGCGGCGGGCCGTCGGGCGGCGTGATCGTTGCCTCGAGCTTCACCTTGCGTGGCGACACCAGGCTGAGGTTTGTGAGCCTCAAACGCACGGGCGAGCCGGGCGGCAGGAAGCCCGCCTCGTCGTCGGCGTCAACCGCAAGGTGCAAGCATTCCGACGGCGGGAGCTGCGTTTCCACGCGCAGGTCGTCTACCAGCAGCCGGCCGCTGTCGCCTTTCGTCTGGCTGTCGGCGGCTGTGGCAAGCAGGAGGTTCAGCGGGTATGTTGGCCGGTGCCGGCGCACGTTTTCCACGCGATCCCAGGCATCGTGCAGCAGCGGCGCGCGGAATTCGAGCCGCCGCCAGCCCGCGAAATCGATGCGCGCCTCGCCGGTCATCGTCAGAATCCGGTTCTGATAGCTGTCGTGCGTATCGCCGCCCCTGTCCATGAAAATCGGGTAAAGGATTACGCCGCTGGCATCGCCGAAAACGTCGACTGATATCTTCGTAGGATGCCCGGGCAGCGCCGGATCGATCACCACCGCCGAGAGCGAGGGCTTGCTTGCGTCCTTGCCGCGGCCCCACGGCAGAGGCAGCGTCTTGCGGCCGCTCGCCGGCTCCACCACCGGCCCGGCCACCTTCGGCGGCATCGGCGCCAGCCGGTCGACCGGCATGCTCATGAGGAAGCCCGTGATGTATTCCTTGCGCCTGTCGAAGCTCCACGTTTTCACCGCGTTTGGAATGCTGAAAACCGCATCGGCCGAAGCGGCGGCCGCGGCGTCGGCCGCGTCGATCACCGTAGCCTTCAGCGTGTAGGGTGCGCTCGCGGCGGGCACTTCGGGCAGTGCCGCGAGCAGCTCGTGGTGCGACACCGGCCCGATGCTCGCATCGGCCTGGCCCTTCGCGCATTCCTTGCCGTTGCGATCGCGAAGCGACCAAGTGATCCTCGCCTTGCGCGCGTGCACAAGGTGCGTGTTGTGTGCCGTTATCAGCGCGGCATCTTGCCCGCTGCGGTACAGCCCGTCATCGGTCTTGCCGGCGATGCGCACCTGGATGGCATCGCTGCTCTTGCCCTGGTTGTCGAGGGTGATCGCACCTACTCTGATCGTGCCGGCCGCCGGCAAGTCCTTTCCGCCCGTGCGAACCGAAAAGCCCGATAGCTCGAACGGATAATCGGTGTAGCCGCCGCCCATCGCGTCGTTCGATACGCCCAGCCCCCCGCCCGGCAGGTCCACCACAAACTCCCGCCAGTCGGTGAAATCGAGCGTGCAGAGGAACAATTGGTGGTATCGCGAGAGATTGGAGCCGCCGCGCACGCGCCGCCCCCAGTCGCGCACGCCGGCGAACAACTGATTGCCCGAGCCGTCGCCTTTCAGCCATACGCGCATGCTGATGGGCGCGCCGGGCATGAACTGCGCGTGAAAGATATCATCGCGCCCGGTTGTGAGGTTGTAGCGCCACTCCATCGCGTAGCGGCCGAATGGCTGCTCGCTGGGCACGCGCTTCAGCACCGTTCGCGGGTCGTTCTTCACCACGGTCTGCTCGAACCGTTCGAGATACTCCTCGAGCATGGCCTCGCCGCCGCGCCACAGATCGGCAACGACCGAGAAGTCCGCGAAGACGTCGCGATGGCTCGGCATCGGCAGGCTGCGGTTCACGCTGATGTCGCAATTGAGCGCGGCCGAGATGAACTGGCAACTGATCTGGAAGGGCGGAATGAAGTCCTGCAGCTTCGCGTCAAACACGAGCCGCTTTTCCTCGCTGCTGCCGGGTGCGGCCTCCCATCGCAGGCGGATGTTGCTTATGGCATTGCCTTTCGCGTCTGTCAGCTTCGCGCTGAGCATGCAAGACGCGCGCTCCGATTTAGTGTGGTTGCGCACGTCGAGGTAGAAAATGGCCTTCGAGCCCGGCCCTGCCAGGCGCCGCGGCACCGAGAGCACCGCATCGCCCGTGCGAGTCAGCCTCGGCGAGTCCACCATCATCTCGTCGATGAACACGCGGCCGGCGGTTTGCTTCGCTTCGGCCGGCTTTGTGATTGAAAGATTCACGAAACGCACCATCGCAGAGGCGTCGGCGTTGACGGGCGGGCTGGCGGTCACCATTTTCCAGTCGATGAAATCCAGTTTCACATCGGCGGCAAACTCGCCGCCCGCGTCGCGAAACGAACCCTTGTCGTCGTAATGAAAATGCCGCCACACCAGCCGCAGCACGCTAGACGAGCCGTCGCCCTTCACCCAAAAGGTTACCTTGCCGGTTGTGCGGCCGCGCGTGTCGAAGCTCACGGTCAGGTTGGAGTTCGAGATGTCATACTCGATGCCAAGACAACCACGCCCGGATTTCGCTTCCTTGCGTTCGACGTAAACCCGCGCCGAGCCTTGCACGCCCGTGTGCTTGGCCTCCGTGAAGTTGTCCAGCAGATACACGCCTGCCGCGGCCGTGCCGGCTGCCCACGCGATCATCGCCGTCAACGCGAATACTGGAAGTCTTCTCATACTGCTACCGTTCACTTCTTCGCTGCGATCACAGCCACTTTGCCTTCCGTAATCACAAACAGCATGCCCTTGTACGGAAGCACGTCGAACGCATTCCTGATATCGAAGCCCCTGATTTTTGCGCCGGTTGCCGGGTCGACCACGTCGATGCCCGATCGGCCGGCAACGATCAGGCCGGCGGTGGTAGGCACGGGCGCCACCTTCACGCCGCCGGGCGCCTTGTATCGCCACAGTTCACTGCCGTCGCTCAAAGCAACGCACACCACGCTGCCGTCGTCGGCCGCAAAGACTATCGATTGCCCGATGAACGTGGGCGGCGTTGAAATCCGATTGCCCGCCTGCACCTTCCACACGGGCTGGCCGCTGCCGGCGTCGAAACAGTGCCCGAAGCCGCTCTCGTCGCCTACGAATACCTTGCCCGCGGCTGCCACCGGGCTCGATGTCGTGTAAGGGGCCACCGCGCTCTTCCACAGCGGCTTGGCGTCTTCTTTCGACACAGCATGGCATTGGCCGTCCCAGCTTACGAAGAATATGCGCCCGTCGGCCAGCGCCGGCGACGTGCGGATGCGGGCTTTCGCGTCGAACGACCATAGCAGCATGCCCGACTCCACGTCGAGCTTGTGCAGCATTCCGTCGTCGGAGCCGGCGTAGACGTCGTCGCCGTCGGCCACAGGGGACGAGAGCATGCGGCCGCCGCTCTGGAATTTCCATTGCAGCGAACAATCGCCGCTCGCCAGACAGTAGAGGCTGCCATCGGCCGAGGGTGCAAACAACCGGGCGCTGTATAGCGCGGGCGTGCCCGTGATCGCCAGCGAGCCCGTGCCGCCGCGCTCGGCCACGTTCAGCTTGTTGTTCTCGCCCAGAGTACACGAGCTCACCTGTCCGTCCGACGAGGCGAGATACAGCTTGCCATCGGCCACCACCGCGCCCGCGCCGGTATCATGCGCCGTGTTCCACGCGTCAAACTGCAACACCTGCGCGTTCTCGATGTCCAGCTTGGCCACGGGCCTCACGTGCGACGGCGTAGACATGTACATAGGAACGGCATCGGCATCGCCGGGCCAGCCGTGCACAGCCTCAGGCCCGCCAAGCGGCCCGTACACCTCGATCTCGGTGATCGTGGCATCCCACTGCGTAATGCCGCCCACCGGCAAAATGAAGATCAGATCGGTAAGCACCGGCTCAAACTTCACCACGCAAAACGTGCGGCAGTTGCCCCGCACCGACGCCACGTTCACATAATTCTTGATGCTGACATCGTTGACCTTGATCTGGAAACGCGGCCAAACCTCGCCTGGATACAGGTGCGAGAAATAAACTACTACGTGCGAAACGTACCGCGCCTGCCTCATGCCGATGTTCAGACCCAGCGGGTCGGGCTGCGTGTGCCACATCTTGCCCACGTCGTCCAGTTGGCCGTTTTGCAGCAGCGCCATCGATTCCAGCGACTCGCCTCGGCTCCCGATCATACCGCCGGGCACATACCACGACACGTGGTCCTGCTTGATGAGGTTTGCCTCGACGCTTCGCGGCACGCCGCGCTGCGTAGAGCTGAGGTCGTCGACGAACCGCGGCTTCAGCGCGTGCGCCTGCGCGCTGAACAGGAAATTCTTGGACGGGAACCGCACCGGCCGCAGCCGCACGTCGTCTATCGCCACCGTGCCGCTCACAGCCTCGAAGCCAACGGTGAGGCCCGTGGTGTCGCTGAAAACCTTCACCGCCATGCGTGCGAAGTTCCATTGCCCCGGCGTGCCGGAAAACTGCCGGCCGGTGAGCACCTCGCGCGGGCCCTGCACCAGCACGCCCGCCGTCAACGAGTCGGACCAATCCCGCGGCTTGTAGTAGAATTCCAGCAGGTAAGTGGCAAGCGGCACAACCGTGCATTCGAGCGGCTGCGTTATGGTGCCGCCGGCCGTCTGTGCGGCGCGCTTGCCGGTGCGGCCCTCGGTGAAGCCGCCCTTCTCGGACGGCATCTGCCAGCGGCTGTCGTCTTCAAACGAGCCGTTCACCACTACGTCGTTGCCGAATCGCAGCAGCGAATCCAGGTCGCCTTCCTTGTCTACCATCGACGGATAAAGCTCGGTGCTTATATCTTTCAGGCCCACCTTCGCGTCGGCCGCAAACTTGTCGTAGTCGCCCGCTATCTCGTGCATATCGCGCAGCATCGACGTCCACCGGCGATCGCCGTTGGGCGCAAAGCGCGCAACCATGCCGTTCAACCCGCCGAATAGCACGTCGCCGTCGGGCAGCGTTTGCAGTATTCCCTTGTTGCCCGTTTCGCGTGCCCAGAGGTCCGCGCCCGTCGCTGCATTCACGCAATGTATGATGCCGTAAGAGTCCAGCACGTATGCCTGCTTCAGGTCGGGCGAGGCGCACGAGCCGATCATCGGCAGCGCCTCGCGCGTCCACAGCCTTCTGCCGGCGCCGTCAAACGCCCGCACACTGCGGTTCTCGCCGTGAAGCTCCAGCGGCTGCCGCACCACGGGCGCCACGTCCACGCTTTTCATCTCGCCCGTAACCGAAAGAACGACGTACGGAACGAGACGCCGCAGGGTAACCGTGCTGCTGTCTTTGCTCCAGAAAAGCCGCGGGAATATCTCCGGCATGATGCACAGCCGCTTGTCTTCGTATGAAGCCACCTGCTTCAAATCTTCCGTGCTGTATATCACCACTTCGTTTCGCGAGATGGGCAGCAGCACAGGCCCGCCGCCGCGCTCCACCTCGGTGGTGGCTTCCTTGATCTCCTCGGTGGTGGCGATGAAGCGGCCGTCGGGGCTGAGCCGCACCGACTTCAGCTCGCGGCCGAATTCGATGCCCATGCTGCCCTGCTGAATCACCTCGCGCTCGATCAACTGGCTGGCCTCCCAGCGGTCGAGGAACCAGCGCCGGCGGCCATCGAGCGAAACGGCCATCACGCCGGTTTTGCCGAAAGCGTAGATGTCGCCGTTTTGATGATTGACGATGAACTCGAAGCCATACATCTCGTCTGTATTTCTGAAACGGAAGTTTGGATACTCGCTGGCGTGAAAACAGAACTGCACGTTGCCCGAGTCGTCCAGCACGTAAATTCGCGCCGGCATGCCCACGCCCGCGATCACGCGCTTGCCGTCGGGCGAGAAGCTCACGCGGTGCACGTTGTGCTCGGGCAGGTAAACGCTCCACAGCTTCTTGCCGGCCGAATCGAGGCAAAACAGATTGTGCCCCCATCCCTTCGTGCCCACCAGTATTCTGCCCGTTGCGGGATCGTGCGCCGTCGCGCGTATCTCGTCTTCGCGGCTGTAAATCGCGCGGAATGAGCGCTTTTGCGGCTCGGCCGCCGTGCCGGCAGCCAGCTCGGCTTTGGGCGCCGGCGGCTGCGCGATCTTCGGCTTATACGTGCGGCCGGTTTCGTTCTCCGGAATGTTCAGCAGCCAATCGACCGCTCGCTTCAGGCCGGCATCGTCCGACACCGACACGCACACGAGGTCGTCATACACCGAATATGCATTCCAAACGTACTGCACCAACGCCTTCCCCGGCCCTGGGTGCAGCTCCGACGGCACGTCTGCCAGCACGCTATAGCTCAAGAGCGCCTCGATGAGGCGGCTTTCCCAGCGCTTGCCGATGGCGATAACCGGCCGCTCCTTCTGTGGCTCGTCGGGATCGCGTCCGTCGTACGCGGCCACCACCATCGGAGGCGGATAGGTTTCCGCCCGCCACGAGTGATAGCAGTCGAGCACGTTGTTACCTACGGGCCTGATCGCGTCGTCGGCTTCCACTACGCGTGCCCTCACACCCTTGGCGTTCAGGCCTTTTGCCAGGCGCTCGGCCTCGGGCCGCGCCCATTGCTGGCCGCTTTCCAGCGGGATCAGAATCTCCTTGCGCGATTTCATAAACTCGCGGATGTGCTTCACGTCGGCCGTCCACACCGCCGTCGTGTCGGCCTTCAGCGGCTCCGGAAATCCGGGCTCGCCCACGCGCACCGCCGCCTCGGCGCAGGTGCCGCTCACCAGCTCGGTGGCGCGTATCTTCCATACGCCCGATGGTGCGTTCAGCCCCGGCACCCAAACGCCCTTGTATTGCGGCGCGGCCGCGCGATACTGCGTTTTCAGCGTCTTGCCCGACGCATCGATCACGTCGATCCGCAAAGGGAGCGACGCATCGAACGCGCGGCCGGCGGCATCGAGCACCTCCACCCGGTAGCCGACGCTCTCGCCCGCGGCTGCCGCGCTGTTTGCCTTGATCGACACCCCCCCGATCTGCGCGGGCAGGAAGGCATACATCTTGCCGCCGTAGTGCCGCACGTCGGCCACTATCGCGGCCTTGTCACCCAATTCCTCCACCGGCACCAGCTTGTTTTCCAGCACGTCGTAGCACACCTTGCCGCGCCGCGGAGTCGTGTTCGTCGGGAAGGTGATCTTCTTTACAAACGGCTTGTGAAACTGCTCGATGTGCTCGTAGCTGAAATCGGGATGCTCGAAATTCGGCACCACCATCAGCGACATCTCGCCGCGCTGCAACCAGTCCGGGCTGATGATCAGGTCGGCTTCGGCCGCCGGCTGGATGTATTTCGGCAGCTCCTTGCGCAAGAGCGCCGCAAGGTCGCGCGTCATCTTCTCCACCAGGATCCAGTCGGCGTCCCAATGGTTCGGGAACCAGAACGCGGCGTGCGTGTAGAGCGAGAAGCGGTCGAGGTTGTGGTCCAGCTTCTTTATCCCGTCGATCACGAGATCGAGCTTGCTGCGGCGATCCACCAGCACCACCACGCCCTTGCGAACGAGGCGTTCGAGCTCGGCGCGGATGTTTTCGGGCGTTTCGTTTTCCACCGAAAAGCCCGGCACCACGATAACCTTGTAGCGTTCGCCGGCGCCCGCAAGCAGTTGCTCGTCCATCAGGTAATCGGCCGGGAAACCGGCGCGCAGGCAGGCGATCCATGTGCCCTCGGCCTGCTTGTCTGGCGCGATGGTCTTGGCGCTCGATAGCATTTCGGCCTGCCGGCTATAGTAGACCGCGATCTGCCGGTAGCCGCGGTCCAGCGATTTCAGCCAGTCGCCGTACGGCGTCAGGATGTCGCGGTAGACGTCCTGCAAGGTGTCGCGGTCGGAGCGTGCATCGCCGCCGCCGGACTGGAAATCATGATTGAAGCAGAACGTTGCCATGCCGTCGACGCACTGGCTAAGGCCGCTGAAAAGATGCTTTGTGTATATCTGCACGTTCTGTAGGCCGCTGCCCCACACGCAGATCGCCGGCACGTTCTCGATATCGTCGCGCACCTTCAGGATGTCGGCCATCTGCGCGGTAAACAGCACCGCGCTGCCGAAGCCGAAGCCGTCTTTGTATTGCAGCGTGGTAGACCATTGCAGCGATTCGTACATCGTTGCCGGATAACCGCAGGCGACCACGTAGCCGCCGATGCCCGCGAACGACCGGAGGATGGTGGTATTCACCAGGCCATCGGTTGTCTTGTTTGCGGCGTCGGACGTGCGGCGCACGAAGTGATCGTACTGGAAATCCGACCACGTACCTGCCGGACGGAACTTGTCAAGGTCGGCCGGCTTGCGGAGGTTGGGCGGGCGGTTGAGGAAGCGCTCTTTTACGCGCAGCGCCTCGCCGGTGGAAATGCCGTATTCCTGCAGGAACCGCTCCTGGAGCGCCTGCATGTGCACCTCGAGCATGCCCTGCGGCCAGTTTGAACCGGGTGAGCTGTAGCGTTCGTTGAAAGCGCAGAAGCCCAGATTCGCCGGGTTGTGCCGCATCGCCTGCATCTGAAGCGCCGTGTAGCGCTGTGAGCCGATTATGTGCGGCAGGTGCGTGGGCTGGCCGTCGTCTTCATATGAAAACAGATCGAGCACGAAATCTATGCCGTGCCGCAGGAAGCTGTTCAGCAGGCGCTCGCGGCCCGTTGGAAAGTAAATGCTCTGCCAGTGCGGCAGCGTGGGGCTGTTGCGGTAGAGGTCTTCGAGCCGGCGCTCGGGTTCGTGCCGGTAATAGCGGCCGATGGGCGAGCCCATCTGCGTGAGGATCACCCGGTTTATGCCAAGGTCGGCCAGCTCGCTCGCGAGCAGCTCCGATGTCCATTGCCCATCGCGCGACGTCTCGAGGCGGCCAAGCCAGGTCTCGATCGAGCTGTATTTGCCGTGCAGCAGGTTGATGAAATTCGTCGACTTCTCGCGCGTCACGAGGTCGAATGCCAGCTCGCCGGGCGTGAGCTTCGCCAGGCGGGCGGTTACCGTATATCGGCCCGGCGCGAGGCGCGACGTCAGGTCGCCCTTCAACCAGAAATGCATCGAATCGGCCGATTTGATCTCGTTTGGCGTCTTCTCGCGGCCCAGGGTCCATTTCTGCCCGAACGGATCGCTCGCCTCGAGTTCAACAGTTGAGCCGGCCGGGATGGCCTTTACGGTCTTGATGGCTACGCCGAGGTAGAAGTCTTCACCGCAAACGAAAGCGTCGCGCGCCTTCTGCGTGAAAATGGAAACCGAGCCGCCGGCTTCGGGGTCCACCACGCCCACGATTGCATCCGCCGAGAGCGTTGACATCGGGTCGGCGTGGCCCTTTTCGCACACCGACGTGCGCAGGATGAAAACGCCCGGCTTCACATCCGCCGGCACCGTCACGTTCACCACGTACTCGCCAGGGGCCGCCGAGCTGAGCTGCCGCCACTTGTTGCCCGGCTGCCCTTGCAGGTTCATCGGTTGCAGGAAAAACACCGCCTCCGATTCCTTCAGCGTGGCGGCATCGGGCGCATCCACCCACCGTACGCGAACGGGCACCGGCTCGCCCACCTTCAGCGGCTCGGCCTTGCGCTCCACCAGCAGCAGCCGCGGCTCCTCGCTCTCGGCGGC
>Ga0307379_10005825_pt1 | contig 17087 bp, 19 predicted proteins | sample UN2MG_FD_202237 | JGI IMG/M metagenome (GOLD analysis project Ga0307379, IMG submission 202237) | Soil microbial communities from Risofladan, Vaasa, Finland - UN-2 | ecosystem: Environmental > Terrestrial > Soil > Coastal area > Acid sulfate soil | place: Finland: Risofladan, Vaasa | collected... | reverse complement strand
CGCGGTGCTCCCGAGTTCCAGTTGTGACGCAACCGCCATTCCACCACGGCGGCCGAACTCCGTCATCACCTGCGCACCGGTGATCCCGGCTTTCTCGAGGCGCTTTACCGCCCCTGTCATCCCCTCTATAGCAGGGTTCCATCCCCTGAGTGCTTTTCCGATTGCCGTATCGCTCTCTTCGGCAGCTTTCTTCATTTCAAGCATGGCCTGCCTGAACCGTGTCCCGGCTGTTCCCCCTCGGATTCCTGCTTTGTGGAACCCGGCCAGACTCGTAGTCAACTGAACCATATCCATCTTGAATGCCGCGGCTACCGGCGCCGCCTGTGCAAACGCGCTCGATAACCGCTCCATCGTCAATGGACTCGCCGCAATTGCTCCAGCGAAGAGGTCAGCAACCGTCCTGGCATCATTCGCTTCCAGTCCAAAACTTGCCAGGGCACCGGTCAGCGTCTCTGCTGCGAGGCTTGTCTCTGACAGCGTGGCCCCTGCCAACTTCAGCGTCGGCTCAAGAGTTCCTTCGAGTTGCTTCGCCGTATCGAATCCTGCCGACCCCAGGCTGTACAACGCTTGCGCTGTCTCCGTCGCTGTAAACGCGGTCTGTGTGGCCATCTCCCTGGCCATGTCACTTACCTTCTGGAACTCCTCCCCCACTAAGCCCGTCACGCTGGCCACCTGTGCCATCTGCGACTCGAAGCTCGCCCCTACGGTGATCGCCTCTTTGATCACCGTCACAGCTGCCCCGAGTGGCCCGAACGCCCTGGTCATCGTGATCAGCTCCGAAGTCACCCCGCCGAACGCGAGTCCGATCGCGCTGGTAGCCGTCGATGCCAACTTCGACATCGACGACATCCCCGTCTCGAACTGACGCTTATCGAGTTGGACTACTGCTTGGAGTACTGCTGCCATCTATTCCCGTTTCCCTTTTAAGAACTGCCATATCCAGTGCATCCGTCATCGCCTGATCCCGGCCCGTCCACTCCGCTGACGGTTTGTCCGGCACCAACGCGGCCACCCTGGCCCCTACCAGTCTCAGCACCATCGCACCGTCTGCGTTCATCCATTGCCGTATCTCCTCCGGACCCCCACCGTACTGCGATAGCAGCACGTCGATTATTGTGTAGGTCCAGTGCGTGCGTTTGGGTCCGGCCCTCCCTGGCCAGCCAGGTTCGCATCCTTCATTGCCTGGTTGAATTCTTCCGTCGCCTTGTAGATATCCCTCGTCATCTCCGCCAGTTCTTTTGGCCCCACGTCCTGGAACATTACGAACACGTCCCGCTCGAACAGTTCCGGGTTCCGTATCGTCCCGAGGATACGCGGATCCTGTCCCTTCCTCATCACGTAAGCGAACCGCATCACGTCCTCTTCATCCCAGTCTGGAATCTGGTTGTTCCCGTTCTCATCAAGAACCGGTGCACCATTGTCATCCACCTTGATGCTCACGAACGGACTCCCGATCTTCTTCAGGAGGTTTAACGTGTTGAACGTCAAGTGCATGTCGCCAGCTTCTACGGCCGCGCCATCCGCCGTGGCATGGCGGATCAACGGGTCCGTCGTTTTCTCAAGCCGCTCTGACTCAGCTTTCGCTGCCGTCGATTTGGCTTCTTCGATCAGTTTTCTTGCGTCTTCCGGTATGTCCATTTTTCGTTCCTTCTCCCGTTCTCGGACTGCACAGGTGATGCATTTCGAACTGCATGTGGATCATCCTCATAATCGCTCGGCGCCCCCGCGTGAATCTCTGTACTGTCTCATCTGTCTTGAACGCCTGCACATCATCCGCAGTCGCTCCAGAGAAGCAGAACTCCACCCGTTGCTTCCGGCCCGAGGACACAATCCTCATCGGTTCAGGCATCGCTTGCGAAATCGCCGGGGAACAGAGTTCCCGGTTGCGTATCTCGATCAAGTATGCTGCTAAGTCCGTATCCGCTGTGCGGAAATATCCATTTTCTTTATTCACTCTTAACTCCCGAGTGAAGGGTAATACGTACCCTCGAAAGACACCTTCTTCCAGTCCCCGGTTGTCCTCGATGCCGATACCGATGTGATGTAGATCGCTACACCCACATCCGTCAACGTCAGCGTCGTGTCCGTCCCGACGACGTCCCACGGATCTCCCGTGACACTCTTGTAGATGTACTCTCCCGTCACGACCTGGCGCTCATCGTAGAACTCCACCGCGACCACTTCTCCGTCCCCTTGCATCGCCTCCGCCTGTGCCGGACCCTTATCGTGCTTCACGTTCTGGACGTAACCCCACGTTTCATCCGTGCACCCGTAAGCGATATTGGAATCACCTAATCTTGTTCCCATTTCGAATCACCACCTTTCTTGCTATGATGGTCTGCACACAATCGTGGCAGGCATCACGTATTCGTTGTAGTTGCGCGGTTCCAACGCCTCGCTGTCGTAAGCGGCATCCTCCAGCAACACGTCTATCACCGTCAACTTGGTCGCATCGGCCGTTGCCGATGCCGTCGCGTTCAACTGCGCGATCACATCATCTTGCTGCACCCACCCCCGGAGGGCCCCCAGCACTTCCCTCACAATGGTCTTGGCCTTATCATCCAGCTTGTAGCTCAGGGCCACCAGTTCCAGTCCGCACTGATAGCAGCCCGTATGGTGTCCGTGTTCCGCTACGGCCATGCAGCGCACCGCCGCTATCGGATATGCCGCGTCCAGGCTCGCATCCTCATACCGCTGTACCCTCACGAACCCAGTCACGCCGGTGAGGTCCGCATAAGCTGCGAGCAATTCTATCGCCGCATCCTCCAACCGTTTTTCCACATTCAGTAGGTAGTTCGTAGCCATTAGAATCCAACCATGTGCTGTACTTTGCCGGTCATGATCGCAGCGCCGACGGATCTTTGCACGTCTCTAAACATCTGCCGTTTCACGGCTTGCTCCGCGTTGTTCCACCACGTCAGTCCGTGAAACTTCGTTTTCCGTTTCGAGTCTGTTTTTTGGATATAGCCTTTCCCGTCAATATTCCGGTACCGGCCCGTGCTCGCTCCGAACTTCCCGCCCATGTATCTGATGTACGGCACGGAGTTCACAATCGTGAATGACAATGAGTTCTTGTCATTCGTATTGTCGATCCCCTGTCCTTCACCCTGGTTCGGGAACGGTGTGAAGATGTTCGTCATCTGTAAAGCAATCGCAGCTGGCCAGAATCCTGCGCGCGCCCGGCCCGTATCAATCGGACACTTGTATGCGGCCATCTTAACGAGGCGCCGCGCGTTGTGCACGACCACGTTCTTCGATGTCCTATGCGTGGCGTCGCGGGTCCTCTCCAAGTCCTTGTTGAACCGCTTCATGTCCCATCTCACTGGTTTGCTCATCGGCTTTCGTACTTCCCGCCCAAGTCGAGCCTCAGGAATAGATCGTTCCTATAGTTCTGCGTCGCCATCACCCGGTACTCGGTTGCATCGATCTCTACGATATCACCCCTAGTCGGCACCGTATCCCAGTCGGAATGGATTGTCCACACGCTGAACAAGTAGGACTGTGATTCACCGGCTTGCAGTTGCCGCTCCTTGATCAGCATATTACCGTGGAATCCTGACACCGTCTCGGTCCCAAACGTGACCGTAAACGGATCATCGTTGATCATCGCCAGGAACTGAGTCTTCAGCGCATCTCTGTCAACGGCCATGTGTCAAGTGCCTCATCAGTCCGTAATCTTTTATGCAAGTAAACATCTTGTTCCTCACAAGCCGCTCCGGGTGGCATGGAGCAGGTAATGGCTGGTTGCCAGTCAGCGCGTTCATGTCAATTCCAGCCAAGTCGTAGGCGATGAAACAGTATTCCGTGCAGAATACTCGCCACTCCTTATGTCCAATCAGCACTGGCGGCAACCACTTCACCCGGAGTTTGGCCCGGATGAAATTCCTGGCATGGTTCAATATCGCAGTCCAGTCATACTGGAGTCGTAACCGAATGCCAATATCGACCGCTGTCTTGATGGTTTCCTGGAACTCCCTGTGCGCCATGCTGTCGACCATCGGTTCGACCTGGTACGAGTGCCATCTGAAGACAGCCATTACTATCTGTCCGGCCTCCACTTGCCTCAGCCTATCCTTGAACTCGATCCTTGTTGCCCCGCCGGGCCTAACATCGCATGCATACGGTTCTCCCTTGTCTGGGCAAACAAGCAACTCGTCATGCGTATGCTCCGCGCTGAGCAGGATTCCACGTTCCCACCACCGGGCATGTCCGGCCGCCGGTCGTACCATAACCCAATCACCAGTTTCTAGGTTCACCGCCATTACTGGCCAGCCACTTTCTGTATCACCCAATCAAGCACCCGGATCATCCCGAACATGAACGCTCCTCCCCCGGCCGCCGTACCCGTCATGCGAACGGCTTCCCTTCTGTTCTTCCCGTTGGCTACGACGGTCTTCTGCTTCATGCTCTTGAGTTGATGTAGAACCGTCCTGCCCAACGAGCAATGCGTTTCCGGGTTTTCCAGCCATTCTGTCACCCGCTGTTGCGAGACCTTCAAGTCCTCTACACTTGTCTTCACCGATCCCAGCGTTTCAGAAACGTACAACTTGAACTTGAGGTCATCGCTTGCTATCGCTCTTGCATCATCCTGTGCACTCATAGCCATACCGCCCGCGGTTAGTATTTCACCTGAACAGTCTCCCGCGCTCGTTCATCACAAGCACGCCACCGTCGTGTGCAAAGCAGGCACCTCCCACAATGCCTCGACCTGCATGAGAAACCGGGACAGCTTTCTCAGAATTCAGCAGGTATCCACCGGTAAATGTCCACAGCAGCAGCATCCCATCTTCCCTGTCGGCAGCAACGCAAACACCCTCAGCACCGTGTGTCTCGATGTCGGATAGGCTACATTCGGTCAGAAATCCGTCTGAGAGCGCGTCTAAGCGGCAAAGACGGATAGGGCTGAATGCTGCACCAAACCCATCCCACAGATCCAGTAGAAGACTGCTTCCACCGTCACCGGTCCAGTTCTTCATGGCCACCACGGGGAACCCGTCAAAGACTGTCATTGCATCAACGTCGTCCCAGGAGAAGAACTTGTATACACGCTGTACCCTAGCCTCGTGTTCGGATACCTTGCACTCGATGACACGGTGCCACTCGGATCCGTTCTGCACGTTCTCCAGAATCCAGATCTTGTCTCCCTCGGCGGCAATGTCCTCCCAGTCGTGGTTCGCCCAGGAACCGCCACCAGGACTCAGCACAGCCAAGGTGCCGAGGATTGCGAAGTGCCGGTCAGTTGGCTCGATCTCGTATACAAACGCGTCCTTCTGATTCTGGATACCTTCCACATGGTCGCTGATGGCGTAGTAGGATACGGAACTTCCAGGCTTCCGGCAGATGCCGCTCCACTCCATCCGTTGCCGCCACTCAGGCAGAGTTTCCGAGGTCGATGCTTCGCATGGAGTCCATGAAGCAATCAGGGCAGTAACCGTGAGACACATAAGAGCCGTCATCCACTTCTTTGTCTGTCCACTTGTCGCCATCTTCTCGTACCTTTCTGCAAACGCAGCAACGATATGTCAATTCATCCGCTCGTAGTCCGCTGATTTGTTTCATTCAATCTTTCCAACCCGACAATCGTCGCTACTCCTTTGGGACTTCCTCAAGGCCAGCGTCTGAAAGAACCTGTGGCGAACTCCCCACAAAGAACAGCAGCCTTGCGGGCTGGCTAATCTGCGCGTCACGCCACGCCTCTATCTCCGCGAGCGTCAGGTTGAACCCCTTGTTCCGTGCACACTTCACGTCAATGCACAACACCCTCGCCTCTTTCGACGGGTCAGCCGCCAACCGCCATAGCGGTAACCCGGAAAACACAACCTGCCTCGCGTCGTTAAGCCGCTGACTCAGCTTTGCCCTGATGAGCTGAACGTCTTCCTGTATCATAGTTGTCGAGCCGACGACGTACAGATACTTGTCCGCCCCGGCCAGCATCGGCATGAGGCATACGGCAAGAACGAGGAGCAGCTTCTTCATCATCTGATCTCCAGGTTGTTTGTCGGGTTCGTGTTGAGGACGATATTGCTCACGGCTGCCTGACTCAATGCGTTCGTGTATCCACGGAAATCATCGAGTTTCCCCCACCAAGCATTCTTTCCAACCATGAACCCGATGTACCTGACGCCGCCCGCCAAGTCGATCGCGCCGAAAGCTCCGTTGTCAACAGCTTTCAGAATCTCGCCGTCCAGATAGAATGTTGCCAACGATCCGTCTCTAACAACCGCCATGTTCTGCCACACGCCGGAAGAAGTTCTCGGATCACTGAGGGAGTTGAGCCCATACGCCTGCTGGTCTGTGTCATATACCAAACACCAGAAGTCGTCATCGTCTGCACCGTCGCCATTTACGTACATGTCGATTTCTGAATAGTCATTCGTAAGGCCGTGCATATTAAACAGGCCGCGCTTGACGTTGTGTCCAAGCTCGTTCGTGTTGTGCATCCAGATCGAGAATGCCCAGTTATTTGTTCCAGGATCATAATCTGCGGAATAATCGAACTCGAACCAGTCGTCGGCCCCGTCGAACTCATAGGCGTACTCGACGCGCCCATACGAGTTCGTCCCGGCCACGATCCGGCTCGGGCCGGTAGCGACGTTCGGCATAGAGGTGGCCACAAGCGACGCGATGGCGTCAACCGTGCCGACGGCGTTCGTCGTCTCGAAGTCAAACACCACGACAGGGTTGTTCGTGTCGGTCCAGTCGCCGGTGACTGACGTCCCCTCATCGACCTGTGCCTGGACGCCGATAAAGCCGAGGCCACCCATGCGGGCATAAGTGGCCCACGCCAGCACGGCCACCAGCATGGTGGCGGCAAAGATCTTTTGGATCATCATGTTTAGCTCCCGGCTGCGACTGTGCCACGCGAGTTCGTAACCTCCCAGTACCCAGACTCAGTGCAAGAGAGAATCACAAACGGATTCTCGGCAACCGCGATGTCGAGCGTGATGGACACCCCTGCCGCACCGGCTGCGGAACCATCAGCGAGAAGGATGATGTCTGAATCGTCAGGGTCAATCGTCACCGTGCCGGTCGCTGATCTGGCGAACTTCACCCCGTAACTCATCCCGACCACGCAATCGGCCAGATCGAACTCCATATTATCCGTGTCGTTGTAGATGCCGAATTCACCATACTGCTGTGCCGCGGTGACGGTGATGGTTGCTGCCGTGTAGGGTGCGACTTCAATCGCGGCAAGGAGCGATCCGGTTGTCACAAGATCCGTGTCGCCAAAATCAAGATCGTTCTCGTCTTCCATGTAGGTGATTACGCAATCGTCGGACTGACCGTCAATTGTGATCGGGTAATCCAATCCAGCGGTGCCCTCTCCAATGATCGTCTCAGATGCATTCACAACAAAAGCATCGTTCGTACCATCAAGAGTCATAATCAAATTGTCGCCGGAGTCGTTGTAAACGTGGTATCTCACAATCGTTGGAACAGCAGTTCCCACAGCACCAGCTTGGTCCACCTCACGCCAGAACCCAAACTGCGTCGTCCCGTTCGCGATAGTCCCCTTCACGTACTCGTCTTCAAGTTGCGTCCCGGCAGCAGTCGCACTCCATACGCCATTTGTTCCAGACCCAGACCGCAACGAGGCACGTGTCGCACCATGTCCGACAGAAGCGGAAAAATTCCATATGCTAGATTCTGTTCCGGAACCGTCATTAGACAAAAGAAATACCTTGTCGAGGTTTGTTTCAGGATACGCGAGGAACAAGTTGGCGGCATTCGTGACGATGTTGTCGCTCAGGTTGACATCATCCTCGATGTCAATCATGTCATTGCCGCCATCATCGTTGATCGCATTCCCCCCAGTATCAAGTGCACCGCCAAGCTGCGGACCTGTATCCTCAGCCAAGCTGCCGATTTTCTTTTCCATCTCGTCGTAAACGCTGTCCTTACTCGCAGCCTCATTGGCTCCGTTCCATCCGGCAGCATACGCCTCGGCCTCGACCGTTACGTAGCCGTCCATTGTGATCGTCCCGCTGGTCGTCCCGCTCCCGAGCACGCATCCCATGAGGGTCACGGTACCGCCATTGTTGAAGATGTCGTAATCTGTCGCATTAAACACGCAGAATTCCGCGAGTGTTAACGCCTGCGCCCCGCCGTGGTTGTAGAGACCACCGCTCGCACAAGCTGCCGTCTCTGTGACATTCCCGTGTGAATTCCACAGGAGGAGAGACATGTTCTCTGTCGCGCCGTTATCCTCGCAGCGGAACGCAGTGACTGGCGTCGAACCTCCAGCAACTTCGACAGCGACTTGATGGCAATGCACCGTTGTGGCCGCCTCTGCCGTAGCGTTATTCCATGCATAGATACCGCTCGCCTCATCGTCGGTTGACGCGATGGCCAACTCGATATTCCACAATTCTGCACTCGCCTCCTCAAAGCAGATGCCGTGCTGTGGCCCTGCATGGCTGTTCAGGACAATATTCAAGTCGGAAAGTTTGAGACTGGTCAAAACTGTTCCCGTCGTACCGTCGCACAAAATTGCATGCGAATCAGATGCCGTGATGTTGAAGCCCACATCACAGATCGAAACAGACGATGCCGTGATGTGGAATACGTTGATGCTGTCAGTTGTTGCCTGGATGATCGTATTGCAGCAACCGCCACCAACAATGGCGATCGCCTTCGCAATATCGATATCATTCGTAACGGTATACGTGCCAGACGCCAGCATGAGCGTGTCGCCAGCAGTCGCCGCTGTAACGTACGCCTCGATGTCGCCGCCGATCGGTACATACGTGATGTTGGATCCACTGATGGCGAGGTCTGAGACATCCACCAGACCGATAAAGGTAGCACCACTCAGCTCAGCCCATCGGGCATCGCCCTCTGCTCTGGGTAGCACAGCATTCGCGTTATCGGCAGGAGATCCTGATAGGGTTTGTGTAACAGCAGCAATATCATCACAACTCGTGATACTATTATTCCGCATATTTAAGTCATGCCAGTATGTAGCCCATATAGTAATACCGCCGTTAACAGGAGTCGTGGCTCCAGCAATAACGGCCATGGGAGCGATGATATGGGATTTTGCAGCTGCGTCTATACCATTGGCAGTTGCGGCCGTTACCGTGACGGCTACGCCTTCGTAGAGGAGGAACTGTGCGCCGCCGTTAAAGCCATCATCGGTAGCTGCGCCACCAGAGTTTGTAACAGACATATGGCGAACACTGATCTTCCCGCCATTTGTTGCTGTAAACGTAGCGGACCCCGTTGCACCTTGGAGATTTGTCACAGCATAATTTGACCCCTCAACGATCAACTGACGGGTTCCGCTGACCATATCAATACTGACATTCTCAGCAAAATCACCCGGACCCATTTTGATATGGGCATTAGTTTCGCCGCCAGTAAAGAGTGCGCTGACTTTGGTCAAAGCAGCTTGGAGAGTGAGGAGGGCATCATACGGACTCAATCCACCATTTGCATCGCTGCCGCCCTTATCGACGTAGTATGTATTCGTAAACTGTTTCGTGGTCAGATCCACAAGGTTCCCTGAACCCGTGAGATCAAAGCTGCCCATCGCCCAATCTCCAGTCGCTGGCCCATTCGATCCATCCTTGAGCCACCCCCCGCTACCGGCAGATCCTGTTTTGACCCCGTTCACCCACGAATCGGCAACGATCCACATCCCGGATAGCGCGAGTACGATGAGAGCAGCAATTATAGATTTTCGCATGATCAGTTCTCCCGTGTTCTGGAGACGCCCACGCGGAATGCGGTTCCAAGCGTATCCGTGACTGTGACAACGTGGCCAACATTCAGGTGGATCTGCCCACCAGATGGCATCCATACAAAACTTGCCAGAGACGTAGATGTCTGAGTCTCAAGCGTCGTTACCGCTGTCCCGTCATGGGTCGTGATTGTCAGCGTGACCGTGTTCGATGATCCGCTTACTGGGGTCGGCCAACTCACGGCAACACAATCCAGCGTATGCTGCTCTGCGGCCGTGTACGTGTACGTTCCTGAGGTTGCGGTCCCTTCCTCCGTCGGCATCCCGATCGCTACGGAGGCCGCCAAGAGAAGAGTCGAGAGTAGAATGAGGGTGCGTTTCTGCATATCTGGCCTCCGTATGAAGAAAGGGGTTGCCCGGTTTTCTTCCAGGCAACCCCCTCCAAGCATGTCCTTAATCGTTCTCTACGATTCCGGCCGCTTGCAGTACGGCGAGGATTGCAGAGATGGCGATCTGGTTCGACGTGGCATCCCCGGCGCCAGTCGCCGGATATGTGACTGACGTCCGTCCAGCAACGTCCGCCACGTTGATGTCCACCGTGACGTAGCTAGCCCCGGTAGCGGCCGCCGCCGACGCCACTCCGACCCTCGGGTCCCCGGACGCCGGGGACGTGGTCGCTTGGCTGCCTGATACGCTCCAGTACACCACCGCGTCATCCGCGATGACCGAAGCATCCTTCGCCATCACCCATTGCCCGCTGACCGACAGCGTTCCGCTCGATCCATTCGAGATGTCTGCCAATACAATACCGATTCGCCCGCCGAGATCCACCACATCACCGGATGACTGATCGCTCCCGGTATCGTTGGTGTATGCCAGCGTTCCGCTTTTTTTCAGGAATGACTGAGCCATGACTCTTCCTCGCTTTCGTTGAGATGTTCTTGTTTGTTCCTAATGCCTATCTATCTCGATCTTCTTTGTCTTCGTTCCTGCTTAGGCGTCTACGCCGGTCTCCTTGTATGCGCCGATGTAGTCGATAGCCGCAACGCCGACGTCATGGCGGATCTTCCACACCCGTCCGTCCGCGTCAGTCTGGTCAGCCTCTTCCATGTACGGCTCCCGTACGCCGTTCAGGAACGCGACCTCGATCACCGGGTAGGTGTTCGGGTCCGCGAATCCGTAATAGGCCGTCGAGCTGTATCCGGTGATCCCGCTGTTCTCGAGCAGCGGTTCGACCACCGGCGTGAACAAACCCTGCACCGGGTTCGGCACGCCCGTGTTGTTCTGACTCGGATCGGATGTCGCGCCGAGGACCTGCCGGGCAACGAACTGGCCCGTCTGTCCTGTCAGCAGCGTCACCGGGTCCGGCGCCAGATATACGCTCTTGCTCTTGTCGGCCGCCAATGCGTGCATCATCGCCGTCTGCGACTGCATGCCCTGGATCATGTTCTTGATCCCGGCCAACCCATTGCTCAGGCTGGATAGCGCATAGTCGGTTTCCGCGTTCAGGTTCGCATGTCCAGTCCCGAACAGTGCCAACGAATCCGACGTGAGCGTCGGGTTCGAGAGCAGATGAACAACCGCCAGCACATTCGGCAGCCGCGCCCCGGAGCGCGCGAGCGCCGCAGGAATCGTGCTGAATGCATCCAGGTCGTCATTGATGATGGCCTGCCTGCTGATGTTCCACTTCAGCGCATACGTATACACCTGGATCGGGTTCCGACTCTCACTGATCGCGGTTGACTCGTACTTACCGGCCTCCAGCAACTGTTGCAGATCGCCCGCCTCGGACAGCTTGATCCGGTTCACCGATTTGAAATCGCGGACGGATCCGATCTTGCACCATCGTTCGTAGGTCGTCGGGACGGTGTTGTACGCATCAATGATCGACTTGTACGCAGACGAAGCCAGGATGTATGCGAAGTCTGACGTAGTGCCGGTAATCGCATCCGCACCGCGTATCCACAGTTTGACTTCTTCGCACCCAATCTTCGGTCCGCGCATGGCCATCTCACAGATCGCCCGCGGATCGCTCGGCACCCGTATCCCTGCGCGTTGCAGTGATGCCTTGGCCAACTCAATCAGACTCATGTGCGTCATCTCTTCGCCGCCATGTTCGCACTTGTCCGGCTTGATCCCGTTTGTCCGCAACTGGAGATACTCCACGGCTGCCCGGCCGAACTTCTGGCGATCGTCAACGATGACTTCCACCTGTCCGACTGGACTGTTCCGCGCTGCCACCAGATCGAGGATCTTCAACCCCGCCGCGTTTACCGTCAGGCCGGTATCCCGCACCATCTCCAGCATGGCCGCTTGGTCAATGCTGTGCCGCTGGCACAGTTCCGTGATCTTCCCGGATCGCATTGCTTCTGCCGCCACTGCTTCGCGGACTTCCTTCTTCACGTCGACCGGGTCCGCTGCGAGTTCTCGCGTCTCCGGTGCTGCGTTGTCGGTAACCTGGTCGTCATCCGCTGACGGACCGGCCCCGGCCACTGCATCATCCTTCTTCTTTTGCTTGTCCATGTCTCTCTTCTCCTTGTTTTCAGTTTCGGTTTCCTGCTCTCTTCCTACCCCGACCGATGGGTCCGCCGGGATTGGCGTAAGAGACGCTTCGTACGCCTCCCAATCAGTCGCTACCCAGGTGCCGCCATCCGGGTTGCCACTGATCCGCCCGCGATACGTCGAATTTTCATCTGGCAGAAACACTTCCTTGTGCACCGCGTATCCTACAGACACGCCGCGCAAGGATTTGTCGATCAGCACTTCCCGCTTCGCATCCTGTGCGATCCTGGTCGTGCCGAACTGGAGCCGCGCCCGGCCCATGTGCTTATCATCATCGCGCCATACCGCCAGCGGTGTGCCGACGATGGTCGAAGGATTATGGTTCTTCAGGATCGCTCCGGTTTCTGCGAGCCTTTCGAAATTCGCGTCTTCCGGGTCATGAGACAGGATCTCATCCGTCCCCCAGCGGCGCACCGGTTTTTCGGATGAGAACGAAATCTCGATCTCATCCGGTAATGTCAGCAGGTCCAAGCTCGCCCGCTCCCCGAGGTCAGGCAATTCTATCTTCGTCACATGCAGCGATTCCGAGGACCCCGTGCGCCGTGGTTTTGCCGGGCATACTTCGTACCCGCCACCCTCAACTTCCTTCATCTCGAATCCACCTGGGTGCCGCTCGGCGATTTTCTCTTTCGCTGCAATTCTGTTCATATTGATCTCCGTCTATGTTGATGCCGTTGCGGCGGCTTGCGCCTGTGCCGCTGCTTCCCCTTCATTCTCTGGATCTGCATCGGCATTCTCTGGATCTGCATCGGCCGGTGTATCGACTCCGTTCATGATGCTGTACGCTCCATCGCTCGTCAGCGTCAGGCCGAGCCGCTTTGCCCTACGCATGATCCGTGCCGTCAGCCTTAAGTTGTTCTCCCAGTCTCTGCCGGTCGCCATCATCGTCTCATCCGCCAATGTGCTGATCCCGGCCCTGACCCTGTCCCTCGCGGCATTCACTTCCTGCACCGGGTTGATCCCCACCGACCACCCGCTCCCGATCCATTCATGCCGGTACCAGTTCACCGCATTGAACGACCCAGGTTCTTTCAGCTTTCCGGCAAGAATCGCATACTCAATGAACGCTCGCCACACAGGCGCACAGAACTTCCGCGTGAACCACGCTTGTCGCGCACTGAACATCTGGTAATCCATTTGCTGCGCGAGGCGCCCGCCAGCAAACGTGGACTTCGACGTATCCCTGGTCATCGCCTCATACGACAATCCGCCCCGGATCCCACTGGCGATCTTCCGGTTGATGTGCTCGGTGAACATCCCGAACGTCACGCCCGGCTTCTGCGGCTGTACCACTTCCAGGTCGGCCCCATGGGGGAGTACCCCAATCATCCCCGCCTGTAGGTTACTCATCGGGTTGCCGTCTGTATCCGTCGGTGTTGTGCTGTTATTCCCCGGAAGCCAGTCTACCTGGGATGTCGTGACGCCGGGTGCGTTCTTGATAAACACGCTGAAGCAGGCCGCCACCTTGCAGCCGAGCAGTTCGTAGTCCACGTATTCATCGAGTTGGAAAAACTTGTTCATCACCGGCCCAAACATCGGACACCCTCGGAGTTGCCCCGGCCGTTCCCGGTCGAACAAGTGGATCATGAATTTTGCCTCGTACCGCTTCGATACCCCCGGCGATCCGAACCAGTATGCGACCGGTCTGTTCGTGACCGAGTCCGTTTCAACACCCATCGTCACCGTGTTCTTTCCGTTCTTGGTCTTCGAGACATCCAGATTCTCAGGCTCAAGGAATTCAAGGTATATCGGAACCTTGTTGTTGCCCTTGTCCACCACGATGTGGCAGAACACTTCGCCATCCTCGGCAAGTTTCTTGATGGCCAGGTTCTGGCATTCGACGAAACTCTCTGGGGATGAGACGCTTCCGTGGATATCGCAGTCCATCGACCAGTCATCCCAAAGTATCTCAGCCCGGTCATTCCACTCCGTCATCTCCTTGAACTCGACATGGACTTCATCCGTCATGTCGTCCCGCTCCGTTTCCAAGGTGGCCACCGTGGATTGCGGATGCAATCCCTTTCCGACAACATAGTGCTGGAGCGCATTGATCACCGCCTGTGCGTCTCCATTGTTCCTGACCAGCCACCGGCACCGGTGCCTCATTATATTCAGGTCGGATTTCAGAAACGTATTCGCATCACCTGACGTTGCATTCCAGTTGAATGCGTTCGTGCGGTCGGTATTGGCCCCCGTGTAGTACGCACGCTTCGCCTGCATGTCGAACAACACCTTCAGGTAGTTCGCTTTAGCTCTCTGATGCAGATAGTTAGGCTGTAGGAATGCGCGGAATCTCTCCATCCAAGTCATGCGGGGTACGTCGGGGACTTCGTGTGCTATCATTGGCTCTGAGCCTGCGCGTTCTTGAATTGCGCCACGGTGAACATCTGTGCGGCCGTACCGCTGGACTGCAGATTGAGCCGCTCCTCAAGCGCGTACAGCTTGTCCAGATCGGCGGCGGTTCGCCGCGTGTCCCCGATCATCCAGGACTGGCCGGTGGTGAGGATTTGTTCAATTGCCGTTTGGATTTGAGTGAGCGTATATGCCATCTTCCACTCCTCGTTATGTGTGGATTGTGGCACATCCGCTTGCAGGATGCAAGGCTGTGGCCGTCACAGATTATCAGTAATGCGATATTCTGTGCAGGTAATGTTCCACGTGGAACATCCTGCTATGTCCCGGGAGGACGTTCCTGCTATGTCCCGAATTGAGCGGTGAATGGCAGGGTTCGGAGCATGATGCGGGCAAAACCTGCTATGTCCCGAATTGAGCGGTGAATGGCAGGGTTCGGAGCATGATGCGGGCAAAAAAAGAGGGGATAGAATCCGAACGCGCCTCTGAACGGACCTACCCCCGTGTCGGACGTCCATGACCACAACGATCCTGGCCGCTTCTCCGACTACTTGGCTGGCGTCCCAGCCTTATTCTTCGCTTCATCTTCGCTCGCCGCCGCATCGAGCGTTACCGCATCCAGATCTACCGCCGGGATCGCCTGGTACGTCGCGAATCCCATGTTGCATCCGTTGCAGACGTGCTTCCTGTTGATGGTCGCCGCCTCCAGGATCGTTTCCGTCCTGATCGTTCTCATCCTGTAGGACCCGCAATTCCTACACGGTACGAGTTCTTTGAACGGTATTGGCCCCTGGTAGCTTCGTGGTTCCTTCATCTGACCCCCTCTGTTTCTTCCGTCCTGCTCCATTCTGTTTCGACCTCGTTGCATTCCTCACTCCTTTGTCTTGTCGTACCCGTATACCACGTTCCCGGCCGGATCCAATTTCAGCGGCCGCAGTATTCCGCCAAACATCGTGTATGGCGACTGTCCGGCTTTTGGGTTATTCCAGAGCCACCGCACATAATCGTACATCGAATGATGCCAGAACTGAGCCCTCGCCGCTGTTCTGTACCGTTCCCCCTCTTCCTCATCGTCAACAAAGATGTCCACCGGCGCCTGTCCACCAACGACGTCCAACGTCGTGATCTTGGTCGCTCTTCCTTTGCTCGGGATTGCAATTCTGTAGCTCACTCTGTCTCGATATCCCCCGCCAGATACACGATCTTCTTGCCGTCGAGACCTGCCCGGCTCATCCAGTATTCTCGTTCCTCATCCGTCTCGTACAGCAATGTGAACCGGTTCCCCCGGTCGTCAAGTCCAGTGACATCCGGTTCCGGGAGTCCCGGCGTGGTCGGCGGTACACCGTCAACGATCAGCCGCGCCAACTCATCTTCCGTGTACCCGGTCATCCCCATGTCGATCGACCCCGTGTCGATTTCCGTCAGTAGGTCCCTCAAGATTCTCGGGTCAATCTCCGATAGCTCCGCTATCCGATTGTCCGCGATCATGTCCGCCCACTCTTCTTGTTCCGATCCATACGGCTGTATGTCGATCGGCACCTTTCGTAATCCGGCCCTCTTGGCCGCCTGGTATCTTCCGTGCCCACGCACGATCATTCCGCTCCGGGCACTCACCGTGATCGGAATCCTCCACCCGTGATGTTCAATCATTTTCGCCAGCAACTCGATCTGTACTTCCGGGTGTTGGTTCGGGTTCCTCGGATTCGGCATCAACTTCGCAATCGGCACGATCTCCGTGCAAGCGCAATGGACGTCTACTCCGTCGGCGACTCGTTTCTTTTTCACTCCACCACATCCTTCACCGTGTATGCGGTTTTCGTTCCGTCTATTCCGGCCACGCGCATCCACCGCTGTCGCTCCTCTTCCGTGTTGTAGACCAGGATGAACCGGCCGCCGGGCGCCGCCCCTGGCCCCGTCTGTCCGAGGGCCCCCAGCGACGGTTCTCCTCCGGATCCGCCGCCCCCGATTCCGCACTCAAGCATGAGCCGCTCGATATCGTCTTTCGTGAATGCCGTCATCTCCATGTCGAAGTCACCGGTGTCTATTTCCAGCAAGAGATCCTTCAGCATCGTTCTGTCCAGCACCGCCAACTCCGCCATCCTATTGTCCGCGATCAGGTCCGCCCACTCCTGTGCAGCATCCTCGTAGTCCTGGTAATCAACCGGGACCCTGGTCAGCCCGGCTTCTTTCGCCGCCAGGTATCGCCCGTGTCCCCTGGCTATCATTCCGCTCAACCGGCTCACCGTGATCGGCGCCCGCCATCCATGCTTCGTGATCAGCCCGGCCAACAACACGATCTGTCTGCGCGGATGTGTGTTCGGGTTCCTGGGGTTCGGCTTCACCGAATCCGTCGCCGCCAGTTCGTCGTAGGCGCAGCGGATTGCCACTCCGTCCACCTCGACATCCTTCGTCTTGCGTGGCGCCGCCTTAACGGCTCTCTTCTTTTTCAGTGGCTTCTTTTTCGTGCTCGATTTCCGTGTAGGCATGTTTC
>Ga0307379_10005824_pt1 | contig 17089 bp, 17 predicted proteins | sample UN2MG_FD_202237 | JGI IMG/M metagenome (GOLD analysis project Ga0307379, IMG submission 202237) | Soil microbial communities from Risofladan, Vaasa, Finland - UN-2 | ecosystem: Environmental > Terrestrial > Soil > Coastal area > Acid sulfate soil | place: Finland: Risofladan, Vaasa | collected... | reverse complement strand
CTGTGGGTTGTTCGCCCTCACGAATACGGTGATCGTTCCCCCCTGCGCCACTGCCGAGACTCTCAGCTGGGGGAAGACACCTCCCAGTTCATCCCAGACCTCTGGGCTCCAGACGATGTTGGGCGATGTGGGATCGGCGCCGCCTAGGGGATCGATCCCTACCTTTCGTCCAATGAACTGGCCGGCGTTCCTTCCTCCCCTGTCATCGTAGGAGGCGTACGGAGCCCAGCCGATTGCTGCCACATAGGCCAATCCAGGAGTGACACCCACCTGTTGGTAGATCCCCGCCGTGAAGGGTAGCCAGGCACTGAAGATCTCCTGGGCGGGCGCCAGGGGAGTCTCTCCGGCGGAGTTGAAGGCCGGTGTCTCCACCGCGAACTCTACGAACGCAGTCCAGCCACTGGCCACGGCGCCGTAGGGGGGAATGTAGTCAAAGGTGTCAAACTGGCAGTTGAAGGTCAGATTGCCCGGGTCCTGGCAAGGGTCCTGCGCCTGCGCCACTCCCGGCATCGCCGCCAGCAGTAACAGGACCACCAGCAGTGGTCCAACGAGTTTCCTTGTATGCCTATCCCTCATCTCACCTCGTCGTGCCCAACGGCGTTGGCCGCGGCACTCAGGGTCGTAGTATAACACGCCATGAGGGCACGGGCAAAGGGGGCTCACTTTGTGGTGGTATCTGGACTGCCCGCTGGGCAACGATGAAGCCGGCAAACTGTGGTAGGACAAGCCGGGAGCTGGCCCCACAGAGTTGCGCCAGGGTTTGGAGGCGGAGCTACTGGCAGGACATGTCTCTCTCCGCCATCAGCTGCTGGAATGCATCGACCGCCGCCTGACCAGTCACCAGGTCACCCTTCTCGCCCTCCGGGTCAGAGGGCTGGAGCTTGACGATCCATCCTTCACCATAGGGATCGTCGTTGACCAGAGTCGGGCTGGCAGCTACCGCCTCGTTGATGGCGATGATCTCGCCCGAGACCGGCGCAGGAATGGGGCCTACCCATTTGCCGCTCTCCAGGGTTCCCATGCTCTTGCCGCGGGCTACGGTCCGTCCCAGCTTCTTGGCGGTCACCGCGACGACGCTGCCCGCGATGGCCTGGCCCGGGTCGGGGACGCCTGCCGTCACCGTGCCATCCTCCTCGAAACGGGCCCACACGAGTTTGTCTCCAGCCAGGTAGTACAGGTCCTCGGGTATGTTGCAGCCGTTGATCTCCGCCATGTTTCCTCCCCTACTCCTCTTCCTCATCCAAAATCAGCGCATCCGCCACCAGATCCGTCACGCCAACCACGGAAACATCGACTCCATAGTGCTCTGCCAGTTCTATGAGCTGAAGCTTGCAGTTGTCGCAGGCCGTGGCCACCATCTGAGCGCCGCTCTGCCTCATCTGATCAGCCTTGGGTTTGCCCGCGTCCAGACGCACCTCATCGTACTCCGGGATGGCGATCACACCGCCCCCGCCGCCGCAACACCAGGCCTCCGCGCCGCTGGGCGTCATCTCCACGAACTCCTCGCACGCCGCCTTCAGGCAGGCCCGAGGCTCCTCCAGCAGCCCACCCTTCCTGGACAGGTTGCACGGGTCGTGATAGGTCACCAGTTTCTTGTTCACGGATGGATCGAGTTTGATCCGCCCCTCTGAGATGTACTCCGAGATTAGCTCCACGATGTTCTTCACTTCGAACGAAAACGGCTTGCCCAACCAGGTCTCCGCGGCGTACTTCATGGACCAGTACGAATGCCCGCACTCACTGAGCAGCAGGACCTCGGCCCCCAGTCTCTCCATCTCGTCCACCAGTCGCTGGGACATCTCATCCCTCTTCTCTTCCTCTCCGGAGAAGAGGCCGAAGTTGGTGCCATCGAATCGCCGGGTGCTCATCGTCCAGTCCTCTCCCGCAGCGTAGAAGATCTTGGCCGCCGAGATGATCACGCTGGGAAAGCGCATGATCTGAATGGGCGTGGGCACGAAGAGCACTCGCGCGCCTTCCTTGTCCAGGGGTATGGTCGCCTCGTCGTCGTCCACCGCGTCCTGAAGCTCCTCCTCGAACCACTCCACCCTGTCCATGAATTGCTCGTCGCTGATGGCCAGCGTGTTGCCCGTTTCGTACGCGTTGTTGGTGTGCTCCTCCAGTCCCTCGGGCACTCTGCCAGCGTCGGCCAGCAGTGACCTGATAGCGGCCACCATGGAGGCGTTGTCGATGCCAAACGGACAGTACAAAGCGCAGCGCCGGCACAGCGTACACTGGTAGGCCATCTTCTGCAGGCGGTCCAAGACCTCCTCGTCCAGGTCTTGAGCCCCCACCAATCGCGGCGCGATCTGGCCCAGCTTGGTGTAGTACCGCTTGTAGACCCTCTCCAGTTGTTGCGCCCGAGCCGATGGAATCTGATCCACGTCACCGGTCCCCACGTAGACGTGGCACGAATCCGCGCATATGCCGCAATGAGCGCAGACATCAAGAGACGTCTCGATCGGCCCTTTGATTCTGTCCCTGAACAACTCCACCAACTCTTGAGTATCTGTGTCTACCACGCTCGCTACCTCACGTCAGCGCTTGACAGCGGCTGACCCTATCTCAGTGTCCACTTCAGCGTAAGCACGCCCCCGATCACGTGCACCAGTTTGCTGAAGGGAAAGTAGATCAGAAACACTTGCACCAGCAAGAAGTGCAGCATGAAGACCGGGTTCTGCACTGGGACACCGAACCTGAGACCGAAGAGATTGGAGAAGAAGGCGCGATACGGCTCCAGCTCGATGTGCATTAAGAACCGCATGTAGTTGCCCGTCACAGCGATGGCCAGAAGCAGAAGCAAGAGCAGATAGTCACTGGGCACCGACAAGCTCCTCACTGGCATGCGCAGCCTGCGCACCAGTAGCGCCACCAGCCCCAGCATGAACACCGTGCCCGAAGCGGTTCCGCCTACGAAGGCCAGTTGGTCAACCTGCTCCGGCGTGAGTCGCAGGAGGTTCCACAGCCAGCTGAAATCGATAAACAGGCGGAAATGGCCTACCACGAACACGAAGACGGATACGTGAAAGAGCCAGCTTACAGCCCACAGCGCCTTCGAGCCTTTGAACACTCGACGGAAGGTGACCACTTCGGTCGCGATCGCGCCCACGGCGCTTCCTACGCTGCGCCTCTGCGGCGGCACGACCAGGGACACCGCAGCCCTAGGGCTGCGCCACAAGTGGATCACTCTGTAGGCTATCCCACCGAAGAAAACAACTGCGGTGATGAACGGCAGCACATTGGAAACGAACCACGTAAACCAGTAGTACATAGGCCCCTCACACCCATCGGAACAGCAGGCACCTGTGCCTGGGAGGCAGGGCCGCTCAGGCCAGCTACCCCCGCAGCCTCGCGGTGCTGCGTTCAGTCCCTAGAAGGATATCACTACATCGGCGTCCAGAGCCATGCTGTTGAAGGCCGCGCCGCCGATCATCTCCACGCCATCGATGAGATCCTCCATGGTCAGATCGTGCAGGTCCAGGCTGGGCTGGCAGACGTAGAACTTGACTCCCAGCTCTTGAGCCTGGTCCATGAAGAACCTGAGACTCTGGCCACCCGTGCCGCGCTTGATCATCAACTCCTCGGCTACACCCTGCTTCAGGAGAGTGGCGCCGTTCATGGTGAAGTAGATGCCGGCCTCGATGTCCATGGCGGCGGCAGCCGCAGCCAGAAAGAAGGGCGTGGCGCTCTTCCCTGGCTCGTCCACGCCGTGAGTCTGCACGTACATGATGCTCTTGGCCTCTTCCTCGCGCACAACCTTTCTCCTCTCATCACTCTTCCCGCCATCTGGCACCCAGGCGAGTGCGGATCTGCCCACGCGACCGCTTGACTGCAGCCGGCGCAGGCGAGTCGCGCCACACGGCACTGGCCCCCAGCCAGCGGAGCAGCGCTGTTGGCTGCTCCTGGTCCAATCAGAGAAACTAGATGTACAGTTGCACGTCCGCGTCAGCCGCGAAGTCCAGGAACGTCGTGGCCCCCACCAGCTCGCAGCCGTCGATGAGGTCCTCTTCGTCGACTCCCATCACGCCCATGGTCATGGCACAGGCGAAGAACCGAACTCCCATCTCCTGGGCCATCTCCACGAATTCTGGTACGCTAGGCAGGTTTGCCCTGCCCATCCAGCTCTTCATGAATGCCGTGGCCACATGAGTCATGCCGGGAATGATGCCGATGATGTTGGGGACCTTGACAGGCACCGCGGGTATCGGCTCCGGCATGGCCGGATTGCCAATGGGCGCCACCTTCAGGGCGTTCATCCTCTTCTTGCTGATTATGTCAAATCCGTAGAAGGTGAAGAAGATTCCCACTTCCCAATCCATGGCCGCCGCTGTGGTGGCCAGAATCAACGGAGAATAGGCCTCATCCAGCGCCCCCTTGGACGCCACCAGGGCCAGCCTCTTCTTTCTCTCTTCAGTCATTGCCTTGTCTACCTCTCCTAACTCTTGCGACGGACGTAGAACTTGAATACGCCGCCCTCTTCTTTCATCTCCAGCAACTCGTGGCCCGTCTGCTTAGCCCAGGCCTGCATGTCGGCCTTGGAACCCGGGTCGTCGGCCAGCATCTCCACTACCTGACCGCCCTCGATCTCCTTGATGGCCTTGGAGATCTTCACGATGGGCATGGGGCAGTACAACCCCTTGTAGTCCACCGTCTTCTCTACTTTCATTTCTGCGCTCATTCTCGATCCCTCCAACTTGTCGAATCTCGTGCCGTAGGCGGCCCGCCGCCGCTACGGACGGTTGTCCCCTATTCCAGTGCCTCTGCCAGCGCCGCACGCTGGCCAAGGAGCTCAGCCAGCACTGCTCGCAGCAAGTCCAGGGCCTGGATGACTCTTTGGTCCGACAGAGAATAGTAGATGCTCACTCCATCTCGCTCCGTGCGCACCATGGACCGCTCACGCAGCACCTTGAGGTGCCGTGACGCGGTTGGCCGATCCATGCCCACGGATTCCATGAGCTGACCCACGTTCTTCGGGCCATCGCTCAAAGCGTAGAGAATGGAAATACGGCGTGGGTCGGCCAGACACTGGCAGATCTCTGCGTGAAGCTGATCGATCTCCTGCTGAAGAGCCTTGTCCACCTTTCGAACCTCCCTCCAATCAACACTGAGAGCCCACATACGCCTTCATCGTGGATGTGCAGATGTCCATATGTACGCTTACACGTATATAATAACATATTCTCTTTCGTTTGTCAAGTGGGCGAGCCGGCCAATTGCACCGCAGGTGCGCATTGAGCCACAGGCCCAGCGCGTGGAGCGGCAGGCCAACGACTGCTCTGAAGCGTGCCTGCTCGCTCTCCCCTCCATGCTGCACCAACGAAAAAGCCGCCAGATTCCCCTCAGTGGATCTGGCGGCTGCTGTAGCTCTTGAGATGGTGAAGCTATTCCGTGTTCATGTGCGGACTAATCTTCTTCAACAACTGCTCTTTGGGCATCCAGCCCACAAGCGTTTCCACCGGCTCGCCGTTCTTGAATACGATCAAGGTGGGTATCCCGCGAATTCCATAACGCGTGGGGGTCTCGGGGTTGTTGTCAACGTCCAGCTTGGTGACTTTCAACTGTCCGTCGTGCTCGGATGCTATCTCTTCCAGGATGGGCGCGATGGCGTGGCACGGCCCGCACCAGTCCGCCCAGAAATCGTTGACCACGGGCAGCGAGGACTGAAGCACCTCCTCCTCGAAGGTATCATCGGTCACCGCGATCGGTTCAGACATGGGGATCCTCCTGCGTGTTTTCTTATACTACAATGGTAATGAATCCCGGTCAAACCTGCAAACGCTTGAGCCAATCCTCCACGGGCCCCTCGAACTCTCGCTTTGGTCCGCGGAGCATCATGTCCCTGATGGCCTGCTGTACATCCTTGCCCTCGAAGAGGACCTGGTATATCTGCTCGGTGATGGGCATCTCCACACCGTACCTCTCAGCGAGCTTCACGGCCGCCTTGGTGGTGTTCACTCCTTCCGCCACCATGGTCATCTCACGTTCCACGTCCTCCAGGCTCCGCCCCCTCGCCAACTCCACTCCCACGTAGTGGTTTCTGCTGTCCCTGCTGGCGCATGTGCAGACCAGATCCCCTATTCCCGCCAAGCCCGCAAAGGTCAAGGGGTTGGCCCCAGCCGCCATGCCCAGCCTGGTGATCTCCGCCAGCCCTCGGGTCATGAAGATCGCCTTGGCGTTCTCCCCATATCCCAGCTGTTCGGCCGCCCCTGCTCCCAGAGCGATGGTGTTTTTCAGTGCGCCGCCCAATTCCACGCCGATGACGTCGTCGTGCGTGTATACGCGGAACAGGGGCATCATGATGATGTCCTGTGCAAACTCCGCAACACTCTCGCTCCGCGAGGCAATGACCGTACCCGTGGGGAGTCCCTCTAGAATCTCCCGTGAGAGATTGGGACCAGAGAGGACGCAGATTTGCTCCTGGAACTCGGAGGGCAACTCCTCGGCGATGACCTCAGACATGCGCAGAGCCGATTCTATCTCCAGACCCTTGGCTGCGCTGAGGATGATGGTCTGCCTCTGAAGGAAAGGCCGCACCTGCTGCACGTTCTCCCTCATCCGTTGCGCAGGGACCACCAGCAGCAGCATCTCACAGGAGTCCAAAGCCTCTTCGAGAGCAGCGGTGACGCCCAGGTTGTCAGGGAGGATCACATCGGGGAGAAAGCGCTTGTTCTCACGAGAGGAGCGAAGGGTTTCGGCCTCTTGAGGGGTGCGTGCCCAGAGGGTAGTGTCATGTCCCGCTTTGGCCAGCATCACGGCCAGGGTGGTGCCCCAACTGCCGGTTCCCACTACGGCGATGCGCCTGCTCTCGCCCACTAGATCTTTTCTTCCCCTATCCTCTTCGCCGGCTCTCCAATACGCCGCTCGGTGCCCTTGAGGAGACGTTTGATGTTAGGTCGGTGAGACCAGAGAACCAGACTGCCCACAGCCAGCGCGAAGGCCAGATGCTCCACGGGCTGATCGAAGAACAGCACCCCGATGAGCAGCGCCGGAGACATGAGGAAAACGATGAGCAGTGAGGTCACCGAGGCGTAACGCAGCAGGGCAAAACCTATGAAGACGCTAGAGAGCCCTACGACCAGAGAGGGCCAGGGGGCCATGAAGAAGTAGGCGCCCATGGAGGTGCCCGTCCCCGCCCCGCCGCGGAAGCGGATGAACAGGGAGTAGTTGTGCCCCAGCACTGCCGCGAAGCCGGCCAGGGCGACTGCCAGTTCCGTGCCCACCAGCCACCTGCCCAGCAGCACGGCCACCGCACCTTTGAGGACGTCGAGGCCGATGCTCACCGCGGCAGCCTTCTTTCCTGCCGTGCGCAGGACGTTGGTCCCCCCGGTACGGCCGCTGCCGTACTGCGTTACATCCACGCCTCTGGCCCGGCAAACGACATAGCCGAAGGGGATCGATCCCAGCAGATATCCGACAAGGACCACTGCCGCGTACTGCAAAACAATCAACGCCAACCACCTCCCGCAAGATTGAACCCCGGAGGCTGCTAGAAGTTACCGAGCACAACGTTGACGGCGGCGCAAAGCTCTTCGTCGACGCGCCGCCCTCGCGGTGGACACGAGGGGATTATAGAAGCAAAGCGGTGGCGGCGCAAGACGCAGAGCGCAGATTGCTGCCACGGACCAAATCGGCATCAGCGACGGGCGTGGAAGACGGGCAGCTCCCTGAGCAGCGAGAGGTGAAGAAGTACCGTATGGCTCCTCTTTCCCCTGCTGATGTCTCACACAGCGCGGACCAGCGCTTGCAGGAACAGGGTGCCTATAGTATGATAGGAGGGGCGAGGCGCACGACCCATCACTAGCCACGGCCACCGACCCATCGAGCGCGCGATTTGGCTCGCCCCATGCTCGCGTCAAGTACGCGGGCGAAACTGAGCGCCTCACCCCCCGCGGATCGTCGAGTCTCATCAGGAGCAAGGAGAACGCCAGTATGACAGCGCGTCAGAATGAACCAAGAGAAGCGGCAATCGGCCCGACGATCTATTTGTACGCCGTGAGCATGCTCCTGACCATGTTGTGGCTTGCATTCCTATGGGCCCATGTCCGCGCCGGATTCACCCTTGACCACTACAGCATCCTGCTGCTCCTCGGGGCTAGCGGTCTCCTCCTGTTTCCATGTCTCTCGCGGCTCAAGATAGGCGGCCTACTCGAAATGGAACAACGTTTGGTCAAGGAAGCCAGGCAGGCTAGCGTCAGGGAAGCCAAGAGAATCCTCCTCCGTGGCAAGGTCGTGCAGGACGAACAAGGCAGGCGATTCTACATTGACGACGCCGGAAAACGCCGCTTGATAAAGGATGGAGGTGACCACACCGCACACTTCCTTGCAGGCAACGAAGGCGTCGTACCGGTGACACAAGAGGACCTGGAACCGCACCCACTGTCCTTCCCGATGGAAATGGACAGCGTGCTCGAGGCTAGACTCCTGAAGTCGGGCCATCACATATTCGTGTTGCTGAATGGCAAGAGATACTGGGTTGGAATGGATGATCTCTTCGAGTGGGGACGGCACCAGAAGTCCGACTGGGAGGTCGTGTCCGAAGAGACATTGAGAGAGTATCCAAGAGGGCGCTGATCCGTTAGTGCCAACACCTCTGCCAAGAACTCCGACAGGGGGGAAGCGGCTCCTGTCGCCCAAGGGATTTGTACGGGTACCCAGCTTGATGAGATTCTCAAACTACGCGTTCCGACGCAAGGGTGAGACCCATGATTTCCACTCACCCCTGTTCTGCAGGTCGGAGGAAGGAATCGGTCGATGAGGAAGAGCTTCCCTGGCTACTATCGCCCTAGCGAAGCTGAGTTCTCCCGGTTGTGGGCAGACTGCTGGTTCGTCCTTGATGCCAACGTGCTACTCAACTTGTATCGCTACTCGGAAGGGACAAGAAATGAGCTGTTCGGTATCCTTGAAGAAGTCTCGGATCGTCTGTGGGTTCCGCATCAGGCAGCGTGGGAGTACCAGCGCAGCCGCCTCGACGTGATCGAAGGACAAAAGGCCGCATACGAGAAGATCAGGGACTTGCTGGTCAGCACTCAGAACAGCCTTACTGAGGGCGTGCACTCCGCTGCCAGACCAGGTAGACACCCATTCATCAGGGCTGAAGAATTGCTGGAGAAGGTGCGCGACGCCTTTGCGGAGATCCAGGGGGAATTGGATGATCTCGACTCAGCACACCCCGACCTGCTCGCTGAAGACCCCATTAGAGAAGCCATCACGGAGTTGCTCGATGGGAAGGTCGGCACGAAGTACTGCGGGGACCGGCTCGAAGAGATCTACAAAGAGGGCAAGCTGCGATATGACCAACAGATTCCTCCTGGATACCTCGATGCCGGCAAGGGAGGCACGAGACAGTACGGCGACCTCGTTCTGTGGCTGCAGGTCATCGACCAGGCCAGGGAGACAGAGAAGCCCATTGTTATGGTGACCGACGACAGGAAAGAGGACTGGTGGCTGCGATTCAAGGGACGAACGATCTCCCCGCGACCCGAACTAGTCGAAGAGATGACGACTGAGGCGGGCGTTTCTTTCTACATGTATCCGGCCGATCCCTTCATGGAACACGCGGGCAAGCAGCTCGAACGACGAGTGGAGTCAAAGGCGATTGACGAGGTTCGAGATCTCAGGGAGCGCGATGAGGAGGAACTCAGGGCCCGGCACGCCGAAATCGTTCGCCGCGTCTCCCAGGACGCTCGTCGTAGACTTGCAGAGGCAGATGATGAGCTGTCCCGAGTGTACGAGCGACGGATGCGAGAAGCGCAGCTTCCGACAGATTATCGTTGGCCCGTTCTGACCGACTTCTACGGGGGTATCGTGCAGCAAATGCGGAGCGAATACACGCCGGATCAGTGGGAGGAGTTTCGGAGGAGAACTACCAGTCCATGGATTGACCTCGGGGTGGACTTCGAGGAGTTCAAACGCAGGCTGGACGAGCAAACTCGATACTCACTTGGGCTGTCGGACCCGAGCATCCATATCCCTCGGCGGATGGCCGACGCACCCCAGGCCGGGCACGACTCTCGTTTGGATTCGGCATCGCAAGCAGCACCGGAAGACGAACGAGACCAGGCGGCGGCCACAGATGCGGAAAGTGAGGAAACAGAAGACTGACGGGGACGGCCGTACGCCCCGCGTGTCGGCCCGTCGTCGAGATCAAGGGCGGGTGGCAGAATGGCAGCGATGCCGCAGTCACCAAGGTTGCGAACACCTCCGACATTCTGGTGCTATCAAGATGATGTTCACGCGCCCCTTACAGTCAGTGCTGACTGTGGTGCTGCTGCCCCGCAGGGCTGGTCTTCGACGTGGAACTGACCCAGCTAGCGCACCTCGAGCCAGAACTTTTCCATCAGAATGGCCCTCGCCCACACAGCGCAGCCAACACTTGCTTATGTCAAACGTAGCTGGTAGAATAGCCGTACCGCTCTCTCCGCACCCGACGCGCACCCCTTTTGGAGATTTGCATGACAAGATCCTTGCGCACCATTCTTTTGTCCGCTGGCCTGCTCATTCTCCTGCTGGCCTGCAGTCTACCTTCCATCCTGCCACAAGAATCCCCGGCCAGCCCAGCGCCGGCCACTGCCGCAGCAGCCACACCGTCTCAGCTGCCAACGGTCGCGCCGAGGACCGCTACCGCCACACCCCAATCCACCGAAACCCCGAAACCTCGCCGCCGCGCCACCGCCACACCTATCCCCGCCGCGCCCACGCCCACGGAGATCTGGCAGATGGAGCTGGAAGACCTGCCACCCATGCCGCTCCAGGACTGGCCTCGGCCCGCGCAGGACAACGGTCTGGGTATCCACTTCATCCCCGAGGAGTACCACACCCCCGAGCACCTGGACCTCCACATATCGCGGATGGTGGACATGAAGATGAAGTGGGCGCTGGTCATCTACGCGGATGAGATACAACTGGAGATGGCCGCCCCCAGGTTCAGAGACGCGGGCATCACCGTGGTCTGGCGCAGGATACTGTACCCCGGCGAGAAGTACTACGACTGGGGCCGTGACGCCCAGGTGCTGCAGGCTCTTGGAGTGCCCCCGTACTTTCAGATCTACAACGAGCCCAGCCTGGAAGCTGGGTGGGAAGACCCGCCCGTGCCCAAGGAACGCTTCATGAGCGATCTGCTAAAGGCGGCGCGGGACGTGTACAACGCTGGCGGGTACGTGGGTCTCCAGTTCATCGATCCCCAGTGGCTCCGCGAGGCCCTCTACGAGATCAGGCTCCACGGAGGAGAACCGATCTTGCAGCGGATGTTCTTCGTGCCCCATCCCTATGGCCTCAACCACCCGCCGTCATACCAGGAGGACCTCAACGCTGTGCTGGGTTTCCTCACCTTCGCCCAGGTGTTCCAGGAGGAGATCGGCTTCGTGCCTCCCATGATCGCCGGTGAGGGCGGTTGGATGTACGGCGCCACCGACGACGATCGCTTTCCTCGCGTCGATGACCAACTGCACAGGGACTACCACCTGGAGCTCTTCAACTGGTTCCGGACAGGGACGCTCTCCAACGGCGAACGCCTGCCCGACTACCTCTTCGCCTTCTGCCCCTGGCTCCTGGCCTCCAAGATGGACGACAGCGCCTGGTTCGATAGCTTCGCCGGGGACCACACGCAAACCATCGAGGCGGTGAGAAGCATCCCTCCCTTCACGCGCCGCTTCAGCTGGGAGTAGGTCGCCGGTAACCACGGCGCACATCCGCCGTCGCGCCCGGAGCGTGATACCTCGGCGACAAGTGGAAGCTGTCAAGCATCCTGAGCCGCGCCATGAGCCCCTCAATGCCAGCGCTCCACGGGTCGCCACCTCAGAGGCACGAAAGTACTATTGACTTGCCCCCCGCTGTCCCACTAGACTAGTAGTAGCCCTGCATCCAGAGGCACTCCAGGGCAAGGTGCAACCGATGCGACAAGCCATCCATTCGCTGCTTGCGCTCCTCTTGCTGCTGGCCCTCGTTGCCACAGCGTCACCCTCTGCCTCTGGAGCGAGCGTCAACCTTACCCAGAACTGGGGCTTCGAGGAGGGCTTCAAGTCCAACGGCGTCGGTGTGAGCTGGGAGCACTTCGTCCTCAACGGCAGCGTCACCTTCGCCAACACCATCGAGTACTTCTGGGCCGGCGCCGAACACACCGAGGGGGAGACATCACAACTGATCATCTCCAAGACCGCCTTCAGCGCCGGTCTGTACCAGCAGATCACCGGAGTCACGATCGGAAAGCCGTACGCCGCCAAGGCGGCCATGCTCACCCTGTTCGAGAGCTCCGCCCCTCCCACCAACGACGGCACCATACAAAAGCTGGTGGGCATAGACCCTTACGGCGGCACCAACCCCAACTCACCCAACATCGTCTGGAGCCCGGTGGACGACCACGACGAGGCCCCCTGGGTGGACGTACCCGTGGCGACCGAGGCCAAGTCCACCACCATCACCCTCTTCGTCAGGGTCAACTGCCTCCAGCCGGTGAGCCACCCCTCGCTCGACAACCAGGTCTTCATCGATGCGGTGATGCTGGCCCAGGCGCCCACGGTGAGCGCATCATCACCGCCGGTGAGCTACTCCCCCACCTTCACCGTGACCTGGGACAACGGGCAGCCGGCTCCGGGAGGATACATCGTCAAGTACGACGTGCAGTACAAGGACGACGTGAACGACACGTGGGTCCTGTGGCAGGACAAGACCAGGGATACCTCAGCCCTTTTTACGGGGATCGTGGGGAGGACCTACACTTTCCGGGCCAGGGCGTATGAGAGATACACCGCCTGGTACAGCATTCGCCTCGTCGGGGCCTGGAGCGAGGGCGATACCACGACGAGAGTCACCACCACCGGAGGAGTCCACGGCTACGTGAGGGACAATCGGGGTATTTCCTTGCTCGGGGCCACAGTGCGGCTCGTGGGCACCCCAATCTCGACCGACACCGGAGGCGGTGGGCGCTACCAACTGGTCCCCTCCACCCCAGGGACCTACGATATCGCGGCCAGTGGCCCGGGATACAACGCACCTCCTGAGGTGCGCGACGTTGACCTGCAAGAGGACGTGGTCGCCCTGGACTTCACCCTGCGGCCGAAGGACGACGTGGTGCAGAACGGCGACTTCGAGGACGGGCTGAACAACTGGCAGACGGTGGCGGGCGGCATGGTCGACCCACAAGTGGTAGGCGTTGGGGTGAGGAGCGGCGGCCACTCGCTAGCGCTGGGTGAGGACTCAACCGCTGCCGGGACCTGCGCCGTCACCCAGACGGTGTACATCACGCCCACCATGTACATGCCCACGCTCTCGTTCTGGTTCCGCACCCCGGGCGCTGATGGCGACGATTCCTTCGAGGTGGGTATCTACCACGGTGACCCCTGGACCTACCATTCCCTATCCAGTGTCGACCCAAGCGAAGAATGGACCCACTCCTGGCTGGACGTCTCGCCGTACACCGGTACGGCCTGGATCTCCTTCAGCTACCAGGGGGAAGGCCCCCAGGACTTCGCCGTCTATCTGGATGAGGTGAGCCTGGGCCGGGCATCGGGGGGACCCCTCAAGAGCTACCTCCCGCTGTGCTTGTGAACCGGCTTCAGCCGGCTTGACATCTGTAGCCCGGGACTTCAGTCCGGCGCTACAACCTGCGAGTGGTGCCCGCAGCCTTGTTGGACACCACAAGCGCCGGACTTGCGTCCGGCGCTGAACCGAGTCCTCACCAAGCACACGAAACGGATCACGCCACACCACGCGTGAGGCCCAGGACCACAGAAGGAGCCACCAGCAGCACCAGGTGCGCCAGCGCCTGGCAGACCAGGCTTGACACCAGTCCGTACATGCCCCTCACGTAGCTGTACACGAAGCCCAGCAAGCCCATACCGCAGACCAGGGCGGCCAGAATGGGCAGGTGTTCGTTCCAGGTGACCGGCAGGAAGTAGACCACCCCTGCCCCTGCATACAGCAGAACAGAGGGCCAAAGCCCCTTCTCCTTGTGGACAAGCCCGCGGAAGTAGACCGCCTCCACCGCCGGCATGATCAGCACCACGATCCACATCAGGCTCAGGAGGTTGTCCGCGGGGAAGAGACGCTGGGAAGTGATGATCAGGAAGTCTCTGGCCAGCAGGAGCACCGGCACGGAAACGAGAAGGCCCGCCACGGCACCGCGGGCCAGGTCAGCGAGGGTGTACGAGAACTGTAGCTTCTGTGCCGAGGCGTAGCTCAACGCGAAGGACAGGAAAACCAGCCACATCAGCGCCAGACGCACGGATTGGTCCAGGCTCCAGGTAGCCACCCCCACAGCTACGAAGATGGCAAAGGCCAGGTACACATTCACCTTGAGCTTTCCACGACGCGCCCGGCCTTTGCGGGCCATGGCTATGCCCTTTCCTGCATCACTCGCCGAAAAGCTCCGAGGGCCAGGTGTATATCCTCTTGCTCTATGCCGTGGTGGGTCACAGCCCGGAAGACACCTTTGCCATAGTAGCCCACCTTCACGCCTTCCTCTTCCAGAGCAGACCGAAACTCCGGTGGCGTCATTCTATCGGTCACCAGAGTGAAGAACACCATGTTGGTCCGAACCCCGTGCTGCTCCCGGCGCAGGCCCTCCATCCCCTCCAGGCCGTCTGCCAGCACCCGGGCGTTCGAATGGTCATCAACCAACCGGTCGACCATCTCTGTCAGAGCAACGATACCAGCCGCGGCCAGGACGCCCGCCTGCCGCATCCCACCACCCACCATCTTGCGGTTCTTGCGGGCCCGCCTGATGAACTCCTCGCTACCTGCCACCATGGAGCCGACTGGCGCGCACAACCCCTTGGAGAGACAGAACATCACCGAATCCACGTTCCTGGTCAGTTCCTTGACGTCAACCTCCAGGGCCACAGCGGCGTTGAAGATGCGCGCTCCGTCCAGGTGCACGGGGATACCCCGCTCCTTGACCGGCAGGCAGACGGAATCCATCTGCTCCAGTGTGAGCGCCCATCCCCCACACTTGTTGTGGGTGTTCTCCAGACAAACCAACGCAGTAGGTGGGAAGTGGACATTCTCCCCGCGAATGGCGTCGATCACGTTCTGGGGTACCAGCATCCCATTGGGTTCGTTGGGCACAGTATGAACCTGTAGGCCGCCCAGGACTGAAGCGGCTCCAACCTCGAAGATGAACGTGTGCGCCTGGTCGCCCAGGATCACTTCGTCGCCGCGCTGGCAGTGGCTGAGAATGCAGACCAGATTGCCCATCGTCCCGCTGGGGACATAGAGAGCAGCCTCCTTGCCCACCTTCTCAGCGGCAAGCGCCTCCAGCCTGTTGACCGTTGGATCCTCGCCCATCACGTCGTCCCCCAGCTCCGCCTCGTACATGGCCTTACGCATGGCGGGCGTGGGTAGCGTCACGGTGTCACTCCTCAGGTCGATGATCTTCATTAGCGCCTCCTATCCCAGCGCCGGTCAAGTACCTTGCCGCATCGGTGGCCTGATGCTTCAGCAGACACCTCAACTGGTGGGCGATGCGCGGCCGCCAAGCCTCATAACGCCAGCGATCAGCTCGCTCATGCCCTCTCTCAAATACGCACAAGCCAGGGCAGCGGTGTTGAAGGCGTATCCCACGTTGCCCGTGGCATCTATCATGATCACGCCGCCTCGGCCGTCCACTCGATCCTTAAGCGACTGCACAGCGAGCTCCGCCGCCTGCTGCACCGGCATCCCCCCCTTCAGCAGATCGAGGGCGGTCTTGGCCAGTACAACCCTGGTGATACTCTCTCCCCAGCCAGTGCAGGCCGCTCCCCCCACGCTGTTATCGGCGTAGATCCCACACCCGATGAGGGGGGAATCACCAACGCGGCCCGGATGCTTGAACGGCCTACCGCCGGTCGAATCGCCCGCCGCGACATTGCCTCGGCCATCCACCGCCACGGCACCCACTGTGTCTCCGCCTGTAAGACCTGAGGCTCCCTGCCCGTCGGACCCATGCTCTCTCCGCCAGGTTTCCCAGAGCCTTACCTCTTGCTCTACAACGAGCTCCTCATTCCTGCATTCGTCCATGCCCGCGGCCCTGGCGAACTGAGCGGCCCCCCCAGCCACCAGGAGCACGTTCTCACTCTCCAGAACCAGCCTGGCGAGAGAGATGGGGTTCCTGATCGTCTCCACCGCGGCCACCGCACCCGCTTTCAGCTCCTCCCCTTCCATGATGCTGGCATCCAGCTGCGCCTTGCCCTCACAGTTGAGGACCGAACCCGTCCCAGCGTTGAGAAACGGGTTGTCCTCCATCTTCCTGATGGCCACTTCCACCGCATCCAGCGCGTGACCACCCGCCTGCAGCGTCGACCAGCCCTCCAGCAGAGCGGCCCTGCATCCTGACTCGTGCGCCTCAACCAGCTCCTCTGGGATGTCCCACGCACCGCCATGGACAATCAGCGACAGTGGCATACTGCCTCCTCTGATCTTTCGATGCTTTGTTTGACCTCTCGCCAAACAAGCCAATTCTACTTCAGGGGTTCTCGGCTGTCAACGGGCTGGACATTGGGCCGAAGGTATCGTATAATATAGTTTCGAACTTTAGTTCTACTTCTCACATTCGCGAGCGAGCAGGGGGTCAGCTCCACTACAGACGGAGAAAGCAGGAATGCCCGATTTCGTTCTGCACGCGGATTTCCAGCCCACCGGTGATCAGCCTCAAGCCATCGCCAAACTCATCGAGGGGCTGGAGAAGGGACACAAGCATCAAACCCTGCTGGGAGCCACCGGCACAGGCAAGACCTTCTGTATGGCCAACGTGATCCAGCATATGCAGTGTCCCACGCTTATCATCGCGCACAACAAGACCCTTGCCGCCCAGCTGTATGCCGAGTTCAAGGACTTCTTCCCCCGCAGTGCTGTGGAGTACTTCGTCAGCTACTATGATTACTATCAGCCTGAGGCCTACCTGCCCTCCACCGATACCTACATCGAGAAAGATGCCGACATCAACGACGAGATAGACAGGCTTCGTCTGGCCGCCACCTCCGCTCTCCTCAGCCGTAGGGACGTGATCATCGTAGCCAGCGTATCCTGCATCTTCGGATTGGGCTCGCCCGAGGACTACGGCAGGGTCGTCATCTCACTGCGCAAGGGGGAGGCGCGGAAGCGTGACAAGGTGCTGCGCCAT
>Ga0307379_10005823_pt1 | contig 17091 bp, 14 predicted proteins | sample UN2MG_FD_202237 | JGI IMG/M metagenome (GOLD analysis project Ga0307379, IMG submission 202237) | Soil microbial communities from Risofladan, Vaasa, Finland - UN-2 | ecosystem: Environmental > Terrestrial > Soil > Coastal area > Acid sulfate soil | place: Finland: Risofladan, Vaasa | collected... | reverse complement strand
CTCCAAAAACAGTATAAGCGCGGGCAAAAGTCCATAAAATCCGGGAACATAGAACCGACCCTTTTTCCGCAAAAGGGTCGGTCGTCAAGTCATTTAGAATGAGTCCACAGAATCCGCCGTTCTCTTCATCAAGAGCCTTATATGCCCAAAAGGGAAGGATATTCGTCTTGATTTCCTGTTCCACTTCAAACCGGTATTGCTTAAGTTCTTCTAAATTCATAGTCTCTTAGGTGGTATAACTATACTTTTGAATTTGATTTGATAAAGTTAATAAGCTCATCCACCTGTGTAAAAGCAAGACATGTAACGGTATCAGCACCTCCATAATAAATTGCAATACGTCCCGTTAGTGCATCATACAATGCGGCGCCTGGGAATACCACGTTTGGCGTATCTCCAACGCATTCGTATAGTTTTTGGGGCGAAAGTAAATATGGCTCAGTCCTGTACAGTACCTTCCATGGCTCATTAGTATCAAGCAGCGCTGCACCCATACTATATACAAACCCGTTACATGATGTCAGAACACCATGATATATGAGTAACCAGCCCTCTATGGTCTCAATGGGTGTTGGGCCTGCTCCTATCTTCGTGCTCTGCCATCCGTTCGTGGGGGACATAACATGACGGTGCTTACCCCAGTGACAAATATCAGGGCTTTCACTGTAGAAAATGTCTCCAAAGGGCGTATGCCTGTTATCGCTTGGACGGCTCAGCATGGCATATTTACCTTTTATCTTCCTCGGGAATAATACCCCGTTTCTGTTGAAAGGAAGAAATGCGTTTTCCAGCTGATAGAATTCTTTAAAATCATATGTATACCCAATACCTATTGTCGGACCATGATAACAGTTGCACCATGTAACGTAATACCTATCTTCAATCCAGCATACACGGGGGTCATAGCCATAAATAAAGTTGCCTATTTCAGGGTCATCACAAATAAACGAGATGGGTTCGTTCTCTATCTCCCAGGTAATGCCATCCTTACTCCTGCCGCTGTGAAGCTGCTGGTTACGTCTCCTGTCATCACAACGGAAGACTCCTGCAAATTCACCGTTGAATGGCACAACAGCACTGTTGAAGATACTGTTTGAAGAGGGTATAAGATCTCTCGGTATAATAGGATTTTTTTCATAACGCCATATTACATCAATACAGCCTTTAGGTCTTTCTTCCCACGGCATATTCGGTAATGCGGAACCTATGATTGTTTGTTTACTCTTAATTATTATCCTCCTTGCTGCTAATTTTTAATTTTACGTTTCTGCTCTCCAGCTATTTTCATTTAATTTCTCCTGTAAATTAATATCAAATAGTTTACAAAATAGCAATGTTATAAAACGCAATAATTATAAACTTTTCGCAATTTTTAGCACAGCATCCTGTTATCATTATTTATTTGATTTGTAAGTAGATGTAAAGTTGCTTTATAATATCATCAAACTTAAGTTTAAATATACGGCAAGTTTACAGGAGAGAATTATTTGGTATCTAATAGACAGTCACTTGAAGATAGGGTAATTAATGTCAGAAATGATAACGATAAGGCAGGTAGGCTCATCTCTGAATTTAAACCCTTTATTGCCAGTGTAGCACAGAAGAGGGTAGGAAGATTTCTGGAGTATGGTGTGGATGATGAGTTATCTGTGGGCCTTATTGCTTTTAAGGAAGCAATGGATTCCTATGATAAAAATAAGGGAAAATTTTTAAGTTTTGCAAAACTTGTAATAAGCATGCGCCTTATTGATTATTACAGGAAACAGAAAAGAGAGACTATAACTACTCTAAGTCTGGATGATGAGCAGTCCACTACTGATGTTATGGACGTGAAATCTATGGATAGCTATAGGATTGATGAGGAAAATGAAAAAAGGGTACTGGAGATAATAGAATACAGGGCAGAGCTTGAAAAGTGGGGAATAAGCCTTGAAGATCTGGCAAAGGTATCTCCCAGAAAAGAGAGTTTGAGGGAACACTACAAGAAGGCAGCCAGAGTGATTGTTAAAAACAGTGATATTTTAAATATCCTGCTTCAAACAAAAAGGCTTCCCATAAAGGAAATTGAAGAAATTATACCGGTACATCGGAAAAAGCTGGAGCGGGGTCGAATATATATAATAGCTATGGTTCTGGCTCTGGTCAGTAACTTTAGCTATCTGGATGTTTGCGGGGGTGGTGAATAGTATGAAAGCTGTGGTAATGGAAATATATAAGGACTACTGCATTGTAATGACTGAAGATGGGCAGTTCCTAAGACATAAGATTCCGGTCGGGAGGCTTGAGATAGGAGACGAGATTGTAATTGAGAGGCAGTATTCCTATGAACCTAAAGTAAGCTGGGTAGCGAGATTTGCCGTTGCAGCTGCAGTAATAGTGGTGGTCGCAGTAGGGTCTGTTTTAAGTGTAAAGTATATAAGTCAATACCATGCTGCAAGAGGTACTGCGATGGTGGCCGAAGAAGTGGTTGAGGAAAAAGCAATAGTAGAAGAAGCTTTGCCAGTGGAGGAGGGTGCAGAAGAGCCGGCTTTGGCAATGGAAGCAGAGCAAGAAGAAACTATTATCTATAAAAGTGAGAGTGTGCACTCCCTGGAAGAAGGAACAACAGTTGAGGAGTATATCGAGGATATAATATTTTCATATAAGGTTTCCGGGGAAAGAAATTTATCAGTAAGATTGGAAAATAGTAGCAGCACTGGTAGCTTTAATGGCACCTTCAATCTGGTTATGCTTCTTTCTGATGGAAGTGTTGCAAGAACAATAACCATCCCTCTTGAAGATTTTGAGCCGGGCGATATTCATGAAGAATCATTTCCCCTGGAGGCCGGGGAGACTGATTTCGGGCTGGAAGTGACTGAAAGCATTAATTAATTTTTTTCCTACCCTGATTAATTTATTATTCCTATCGTATATATATGGCAGATTTATAATTTTAACTAGAGGAGATTGATATGAGGAAAGCTAAACTGATTCTATTTTTAGCAGTTCTTACAGCAGTTATACTTCTGGCTAATGCAGCACTTTTTACACAGTGTTCTAAAGAGCAGACTGGTGATGAACAGTCTGGCGAGGTATCAACCGAAGAATCTGATGAGCTTGCAGGTTCAGTGGATAGAAATCTTGTTAGTGCCAATACCGGGTTTGGGTTTGATATCTTCAAGGAACTTATTTTAGAAGATAAGGACAAGAATATATTTATATCTCCTCTGTCCATACTTCTGGCTCTTGCCATGACCTATAATGGGGCGGTGGGCGATACCAATCTTGCCATGGCTGAAGCACTGAGATTTAAAGGTTTTGACCTGGAGGAATTAAATTCCGGTTTTCATGACCTTATGGTCAGTATCAGGAATGCTGACAGTGATATCGAGCTGGCTATTGCCAATTCCATCTGGCATAAGCTCGATTTCAAGGCTAAGGAAGATTTTATTGAAAGAAATAGTAAATACTTTTCTTCCGAGGTAAATGAAATTGACTTTGCCGCTCCTGAAGCAGTGGATACCATAAACGGGTGGATAGAGGAGGAAACCAGGGGAAAGATTGATAAGATGCTTTCCGAGATACCCGCTGATGCAGTAATGTATCTTATAAATGCCATTTATTTTAAGGGAAACTGGACCTACCCGTTTGATGAAAACTTGACCAGTGATGATGATTTTTATCTTCTGGATGGCAGTACTAAAAAAGTTCCTATGATGACACAGGAAGAAAATTTCCCGTACTATAGAGGGGATAATTTTTCCGGTGTAAGAATTCCTTACGGCCAGGAGAAAATGGCAATGTATATAATCCTTCCAGATGAAGGGACAGGCGTTGATTCTGTTATCGAATCTCTGGATGCAGAAAAGTGGAATGAAATAAAAGACTCATTTTACGGCAGCCAGGTTTCCCTTACCATGCCAAAATATAAGATGGAGTATGGAATAAAGCTTTTGAACGATGCGCTTGCTGAATTAGGAATGGGAATAGCATTCGGACCGGGGGCAGATTTTAGCGGCATCAGTCCAGACATATTCATATCCAAAGTTCTGCATAAGGCGGTAATTGAGGTGAATGAGAAGGGCAGCGAGGCAGCTGCTGCTACTGTGGTGGAAATGATGGAATCAGCAATGCCTGTTGAGGAAATAATAGAATTTGTAGTAGACAGACCTTTTTTCCTTGTAATTGCAGATGACAGGTCAGGTAGCATTATTTTTATGGGAAAAGTTGTAGAACCTTAATATAAATACTTTTTCTATATCATAATGTGTAAAGAATTTAAGCTGTCAGTGATGGCAGCTTAAATTTATGATTTTTCCGAAAAAAAGGTAGCGTAAAATATTGGGCAACAGGCCCAAAGCTTGACGTTACCCAAATGAATATTATTAGATATATTTTATAAAAAAAGTTATAATGATTACTCATTTTATGTTTAATAATGTTACTTAAAATTGATAGGACAAATATTTTAATTATTATACAATTCCAAATAATTACTGCTAATATTGATAATTTTGATTATTCTTGCTGTTTAGCAGATTGCTGAGTCAGAAAGGTATAATATTTTAAATAAAAAGTTATTTTATGAATTACATTAGAAAAATTAAAATAAGAAATGACAGTAAGGCAAGTTGTATTAAATCGGGTTTGATACCTATAAAAGCATTAAGTATTTTTGTTAAAGCACTCAGGTTTTTTAGATTATATAATATTGTGTATGTTACAGTTTTAGTCATATCAAATGTCCTGAACAGACGAAAGTTGTTAAGATTTTACTCTCAATTTGTTAATGAAGGTGACCTGTGTTTTGATATAGGCGCTAATATCGGCAATAGAACTAAAGTTTTTCTTAAACTTGGGGCTACTGTAGTGGCTGTTGAACCTCAAAATATTTGTATGCGAAAATTACTGAAAAAATATGGGAATAATGATAAGGTGTTTTTAGTTCATAAGGCATTAGGAGCAAGAGAAGGTGAAGGAAACTTAATACTAAGTAATTCACATAGTGTTTCATCCATGTCTAAGGAATGGATAGATTGTGTCAGAGATAGTGATATGTTTTTTACATCTACCTCAGCCTTCCAATGGCACAAGAATGTTACAGTTCCGGTTACTACTTTAGACAGATTAATTGAAAAATATGGAAGCCCAACAGTATGCAAGATAGATGTCGAGGGATTTGAGTACCAGGTTATTAAGGGTTTATCCCAATCGGTTAAAGTAATTTCTTTTGAATTTACTCCTACTCCAAAACTTATTAACCTGGCTGTAGAGTCTATAAAACATCTTGCCAATATTGGAAACGTTCAATTTAATTACTCATTTGGCGAGTCAATGGTCCTTGCTTTGCCAGAATGGGTTGATGACAGCAAAATATGTAATGTCCTTTTATCCATACCTTATAAGACTGCTTTCAGTGGAGATATATATGCCAGATTTATTGCGTAATGTGTGTTAAAAGACTCTTTTTTTTATTTTAACAATGATTGGCCACTAATAGAAGAATAGAAACTGCACTAAAAAATAATCCCGGATTTTATTCATTCTGCAATAAATAGTATGGAAGTATTTTTCTGATACCTGAAAAAACTTTTAAAATAAATATTGCATAATAATTATATTTTATGTATAATATGCAATTTAAAGGAATAGAAAGGTATGATTATGAAGGAAAATATTAAAGTAGGTATTGTTGGGGGATCCGGATTTACAGGAATAGAGCTGGTAAAAATACTGAACAGGCATAAATATGTTGAAATAAGTTTTGTGACCTCCAGGACCTATAAAAATTTAAATATAAGCGAGGTATTTCCGTCATATCAGGATAATGGAGATACGAAGTTAGCTTTTACCTTCAAACCTAAAAAAGGCGATCTGGAAAAAATTGATCTGATATTTTTATGTCTTCCGCCTTTAAAATCAATGGAATTTTTAAAGGGTATATCCGGTAATTATAAATTTAAAATTATAGATGTGGGTTCTGATTTCAGGTTGAAGAGCTCTGATAATTATAAATACTGGTACGGGACCGAGCATATTTTAAAGGAAAAACTTTCTGATTTCGTTTACGGTCTTACGGAAATAAACAAAGACAAAATAAAGAAAAGTAAATATATTGCCAATCCTGGTTGCTATCCGGTATCCATTTTGCTGGGGCTCGCTCCGGTACTGAAAAGCAATATCAAGATAAAAGATATTAATATTGATTCAAAATCGGGAGTTAGTGGTGCAGGAAGGAAATTAAAAGATGAATATTTGTTTGGCAGTCTGGATAATAATTTTTATGCTTATTCGGCTGAAGGACACAGGCATACCGGAGAGATAGAGCAAGAGATCGAAAATATTAGCGGTAAGAAATATAGGGTAAGCTTTACCCCTCATCTTCTGCCTGTGACCAGGGGGATATTTACATCAATTTACTGTAAACTTGGAGAAGAAAAAACTGAAGAGCAAATATGCAGTTTGTTTGAAAATTTTTATAAGGATTCACCTTTTGTAAAATTTATGGGCAAAAAAATACCACAGCTTAAAGATGTAGTGGGCACCAATGCGTGCCTTATAGGTTTTTGCCTGGATGTTAGGACGGACACATTAAAAATATTCAGTGTAATTGATAATTTATTGAAAGGAGCTGCAGGACAGGCGGTTCAGAATATGAATATAATGATGGGTTTTGATGAAAAAGAAGGCTTACAGTTTAATGGAATATTTTCTTAAATATAATTATTTTAAATAATGGGGAGAATTTTTAAGGTGAATGCAGATTACAGTAAACAGAATATTGAATTTAATATCATAAATAATGGGACTATTACCAGTGTTCCGGGGTTTTATGCTGCTGCATGCCATTGTGGTATAAAGAGCTCGGGAAAACCTGATATATGTATTATTTATACACCTGAAGACAGCACCTGCAGTGGAGTTTTTACCAATAATAAATTTCTGGCAGCGCCGGTTATTGTAACTAAAGAACAGCTTAAAAAGAACAGAAATATTAAGGCTATTGTTATCAACAGCGGTATTGCCAATGCCTGCACCGGAGAGATGGGATATAAAAATGCAAAAAAGACCATTGAGATAGCAAGTAAGTATCTGGGGATTGATAAGGATAAAGTAATAGTTTCATCAACAGGGGTTATCGGCAAGCAATTGCCAATGGACAAAATAGAAGAAGGTGTTAGGCAATGTGCAGTTAAATTGAGTAATATCGATGGTCATAGTGCTGCTGAAGCAGTACTGACCACTGACCTTGTTACCAAAGAAATAGCAGTAAGTATTAAAGTTGAAGGTGGCAGTGATATTATAATCGGTGGCATTGCAAAGGGTTCAGGCATGATTGAGCCAAATATGGCCACCATGCTATCATTTGTTGCCACCAATATTAAGATATCAGAAAAATTGCTAGACGAAATACTTTTAGAGGAAGTTGACAGTAGTTTTAACAGCATAACCATTGATGGATGTCAGAGTACCAATGATATGGTAATAGTTATTGCAAATTCTAAAAGCAGTATTGAAATAAAAAATAAAAAGGATAAATATTATAAAAAATTTAAAAATGCACTGTCATTCGTGCTGAAAGATCTTGCAAGGAAAATAATTCTGGATGGTGAGGGAGCAACAAAATTAATCGATATAAAAGTAATAAATGCTAAAAGTAAAGTTGACGCAAAGAAACTGGGTATGGGAATTGCGAACTCAAATCTATTTAAGGCTGCGATGTTCGGGGAAGATCTAAACTGGGGCAGGATAAATGCAGCTATGGGTTCGGTTGATTGTGATTTTGATCCGGAAAAAGTAGACATATATATTGGCGATGTTTTAATCGTAAAAGATGGTATGGGAGTAGAATTTGACAGGATATATACAGAAAAACTAATGAAAGAAAAAGAAATCAAATTTACTGTGGACTTAAGTTATGGTAAAGAAGAATTCAGTGTACTGACCACAGATCTATCGTTTGATTATATAAAAATTAATGCCTTATACCATACATAATTTAATTTATAAAGACTATGGAGATAAATGAGAAAGAAATGAAAACAGGAGAATCATATATGAATAAAGTAGAGGTGCTGCTGGAATCACTACCCTATATAAAAGAATATTTTAACCAGATAGTAGTAGTAAAAATTGGCGGAAGTATGATGGAGAATGATAGCATCATCCAAAGCGTCCTGGATGATTTAATTCTTATGAAATATGTGGGAATAAAGGTGGTTCTAATACATGGCGGCGGTAAGCAGATTTCCGAACTTTCAAGGGAAAAAGGAATAGAACCGGAATTCATAGATGGCCTCAGGATTACAGACAAAGATTCTATTGAAATTGTAAAAATGGTTCTTATTGGAAGCATAAATACTAAGATAGTGTCTTTCCTTAATAAACACGGTAATATGGCCATTGGCATATCGGGTAATGACTCAAGTTTTATAAAATGTCATAAAAAAGAATATAAAAAAGATGGAAAGATTATAGATCTGGGATTTGTGGGAGAGATTGAGAGCATTAATTCTGAGTTTTTAAATAATATTCTGGATGGCAATTATGTTCCGGTTATTGCAACTTTAGGAGTGGACAGCCTGGGCAATATATATAATATAAATGCTGATACCTGTGCAGCAGAGGTTGCAATTTCACTGAATGCAAAGAAAATGATATTACTTACAGATGTGGATGGAATTATGGAAAGTGCTAAAGATGGAAATAAATTAATATCAAAATTAACAGTAAGTCAATGTCAGGAGATGATTGAGTCAGGTAAGATAAGCTCTGGAATGATTCCAAAAGTGATGGCATGTGTGGATGCATTAAAATCAGGTTCAGAGAGAGCGCATATATTAAACGGGACTAAAAAACATTCAATACTTGTAGAAATATTTACAGACAGGGGAATTGGGACAATGATAACTGATGAGGAGATTAAATGAGCATAAGCAAGAATATAGAAATATTTGAGCAGGGAAATAAATATTTGATGCGCACATACAGCAGACTCCCGGTGGTATTCGTAAAAGCTAAAATGCAGTACTTATGGGATATAGAAGGCAGTAAATATCTTGATTTTATAGCAGGATATGGTTGCTTGAATGTCGGACACAGCAATAAATTTGTGGTAAATGCACTAAAGAAGCAGATTGGTAAAATTATCCAGCCTTCTAATATTTATTTTAACCAGCCTCAGGTAAAACTGGCAAAAAAGCTATGCGAGATTACAGAATTCGGAGAAAAGGTATTTTTCGCCAATAGCGGCACCGAGTCTATTGAAGGAGCCATAAAGCTGGCAAGGAAGTATTCTACGGACAAATACAATGCCTCCAGATATGAAATAATTTCTTTTGAAAAATCTTTCCATGGAAGGACATTGGGAGCTCTTGCTGCCACTGCGCAACCGGAAAAACAGAAGCTTTTTGAGCCATTACCTTCAGGATTTAAATATGCAGTTCTAAACGATATTAGTTCGGTGAGCAACCTGATAAATGAAAATACCTGTGCTATCCTGCTGGAACCTGTCCAGGGAGAGGGCGGAGTTTATCCTGCGGATAAAAAATTTATGGAATGGATAAGAAATATCTGCAATGAAAAAAACATACTGCTGATTCTTGATGAAGTATTAACCGGATTTGGAAGAACAGGGAATATGTTTGCCTATCAGAATTATAATATCTATCCTGATATACTGGTAGTTGCAAAAAGCCTTGGAGGGGGAATGCCCATAGGAGCTATTATATCAACAGAGAAAATAAGTGCCAGTTTCGGACCGGGAACCCATGGTTCAACTTTTGGGGGCAATGCTGCTGCGTGTGTTGCGGGCCTGGCAGTAATTGATTATCTTGTAGAGAATAATTTGCCCGAGAAATCTATGAAGTTAGGCCAGTATTTTTTAAAAAAATTAATGCAGATTAAAAAGAAGTATGCAGTGGTAAAAGAAATAAGAGGGGCGGGCCTTTTGTTTGGAATGGAATTTAATGAGCCGGTTGCAGAGAAATTGGTTAGCAAAGCCTTATATGATAAAATTGTTATTAATAAAGTATCCAGTAGTACTTTAAGGTTTCTACCACCACTGATAATAACCAAAAATAATATAGACAGGCTGGTAAAGTGGCTGGATGTAAATATCAAGGAGATATAAAATGAAAAAAGATTTCTTAACATTGAAAGATTATTCAAAAGAAGAAATTGAATATCTGCTTGATCTGTCAGGTAAGATAAAAAAAGATAAAAATTCATACAGTAAAGTACTTGAAGGCAAAAATATAGCAATGTTGTTTGACAAACATTCCACCAGGACAAGACTGTCATTTGAAGTTGGGATAAACCAATTGGGTGGAAATTCAATATATCTGGATTCCAAAAATTTACAGATAAGCAGGGGAGAGACTTGCCAGGATACGGCGAAAATTTTTTCAAGGTATCTTGACGGTGTGGTTATAAGGACTTACAGCCAGGAAATTGTAAATATTTTTGCAAAATATGGAACCATACCGGTTATAAATGGACTTACTGATGTTTATCATCCATGTCAGATACTTGCAGATATGTTAACATTAAAAGAAATGGGGCTTTTAAATAAAGACTTGAAATTTACATATATTGGGGATAGTAACAATGTAACAAATAGCATGATTATTGGATTTTCAAAGTTAGGGATTGATATAACTATAGGGTGTCCTGAAAAATATTCGCCTCCGGAAGAAATAATCGAATATGCAATAAATCAGAAAGAAGGAAGCAAACTTAATTTAGTGCATGATCCGGTCAAGGCAGTAAGCAATGCAGATGTTGTTTATACAGATGTCTGGTTAAGCATGGGAGATGAAATGAATAAACAGAAATTAACGGATCTAAAAAGTTACCAGGTAAATTACAAGTTATTAAAATATGCAAAAGAAGAAGTAAAAGTAATGCATTGCCTGCCCGCCCACAGGGGCCAGGAAATTACATCGGAGGTTCTGGACGGCAAAAATTCTATTGTACTTCAACAGGCGGAAAATCGCCTTCATGCCCAAAAAGCATTACTGGTTTATTTATATGCTAATTAAATTTAAAAGATAAAATCAAATATAAGATGGTAAAATGAGCAGAATTGAAAGAATTAGAGCAATAAAAGAGATAATAAGCGGTAAAAAAATCTCTTCTCAGGAAGAATTATTAAATGAACTGGCAAAAAGAGGGTATCGTGTTACGCAATCGACTATTTCCAGGGATATAAACCGTCTGAGACTTATTAAGACCAGGAATTACAAACAGGAAGAATATTACTCTATTGAAAGTAGAACGATAGATGGAAAAATTTTTGATCCGGAAAAATTTAAGTCAAAATTTAAGGAAAGTGTAATATCAGCAAAAAGAGCAGACAATATTATTGTGATCAAGACTTTTCCTGGTGAAGCTCAGGGAACGGCGGCGATAATAGATGGCATGAATTTTGTGGAAATACTGGGTACGGTTGCAGGTGATGACACTATTATTTGTGTTGCAGATAGTAATGATAATGGGGAAAAAATATTGAAATTAATGCAAAATCAATTTTAATGAAAATTACCAGTAATATTTGAATTTATATAGTTTTATATTTAAAAAAAATGGAAGGAATAAAAAAATGAGTGGAAAAGTAGTATTGGCCTATTCTGGCGGACTTGACACTTCAGTTTCCATAAACTGGATTAAAGAAAAATATAATATGGATGTGATCGCTGTACTAATAGACTGCGGCCAGCCTGGAACTTTTAAAGAAGCCCGTAAGAGGGCACTGGATATAGGAGCTATAAAATCTGTAATAGTTGATGCAAAAGAGGAATTTTTAAATGATTTTATTTTTCCATCAATAAAGGCAAATTTAAAATATGAAAAAAAATATCCGCTGGCAACAGCACTGGCAAGACCGCTTATAGTCAAAAAATTGTTGGAAATAGCAAGAAAAGAAGGAGCAAAAGCAGTTGCACATGGTTGTACTGCCAAAGGCAATGATCAGGTGAGGTTTGATGTAGGGATCAGAAGCCTGGCACCGGATTTTAAAATAATTGCCCCTTTTAGAGAGTGGAGTATTTCAAGGGAAGAAACAATTAAATATGCAAAAAAATGTGGTATTAAGATTAATGTAACTAAAAAAAGTCCTTACAGTATTGATGAAAATTTATGGGGGAGAAGCATCGAATGCGGTGCTCTTGAAGATCCCTGGAATGAACCACCTGATGATATTTATATATGGACAAAAATAACAAAAAATAGTTACGAATCTGAATATATAGAAATAGGATTTCAGGAAGGAATGCCTGTTTCTTTAAATAATGAAAATATTCCGCCTGCTATGATCATAAAAAAATTAAATGAATTAGCCGGCTCTTATGGAATTGGAAGAATTGATATGGTGGAAAACAGGCTTATTGGAATAAAATCAAGGGAAATTTATGAATCGCCAGCAGCAGAAATATTAATTGAAGCTCACAGACAGCTGGAATCACTGGTGCTTGACAGGGAGCTCATACATTATAAATATCTACTAGAGGAGAAAATGGCAGAGCTGGTTTATTTTGGATTATGGTTCACTCCACTGCGTAAATGCCTGTGTGCATTTATAGACGAAAGCCAGAAATATGTAACCGGCACCATAAAGATTAAGCTTGGGTATAAGAATTTTATAGTTGAAGGAAGGAAGTCTGATTATTCATTATATGATAAGGAACTTGCAACTTACAACAGGGGAGATAAATTTGATCCAAAAAATTCGGAAAGTTTTATAAAAATTTGGGGTTATCCCTATGAACTATTAGGAAGAAGAGGAAGAATCAATGGGAAATAAAATATGGAAGGGCAGGATAGAAAAAAATACTGATAAAACAGTTGATAAATTTACCTGTTCCATAGACGTGGATAAAAGCTTATACCTATATGATCTTACCGGAACTGCAGCTTATGCGATAGGACTTAATAAGATCGGAATTATCCCGGATGATGAGCTTAAAAAAATTCTTTACGGCCTAAAAACTGTCAAAAAAAATATTGAGGAAGGTAGTATTGATACAGGTATTTATGAAGATATTCACAGTCTGGTTGAATCTGAACTGGGAAAAATAATTGGAGATACAGGCATGAAAATTCATACTGGAAGGAGCAGGAACGACCAGGTTGTGCTGGATGAAAAACTGTTTATAAAAGATGCCTTAATAGATATAATAAGTAAGATTTTAGCTCTGCAGGGAAATATATTAAAAATTGCAGAAAGTAAAATCGATATTATTATTCCAGCTTATACCCATATGCAAAAAGCCCAGCCTGTTCTGCTTTCACATTACTTTCTCTCTTTTTTTAAAAAGTTTGAGAGGGATACCTACAACCTTTTTTTCAATTTTGAAACCTGCGATTATATGCCGCTGGGAGCTGCAGCCTGTGCAGGAAGCGGATATAAGCTGGATAGAAAACTACTAAAAGAACTTCTTGAATTTAAAGATCTTGATTCTAATAGCATGGATATAGTAGGAAACAGGGATTTTATAATAGATTTTATATATTCCTGCAGCAAGATAATGCTGCATCTGAGCAGGTTATGTGAAGACCTTATTATATATAACACTAGTGAGTTTTCATTTATTGAAATAGATGAAGATTTTTGTACAGGCAGCAGCATAATGCCTCAAAAAAAGAATCCCGATGTTCTGGAGTTAATAAGGGGCAAGAGCTCCCTGGTTATTGGCAGTCTCATGCAGTCAATGATACTGCTTAAAGGCTTGCCTTCAACCTATAACAGGGATCTTCAGGAAGATAAAAAAATACTACTCAGTGCTTATGAGGAAACCTCTGCCAGTGTTGAAATATTTTCTAAATTACTTGAGAAAATAAAATTCAATAGTATAAAAATTAATAATGCCCTGAAAGAGGGATTTTTAGAAGCTACCGATATTGCTGACTATCTGGTAAAGAAAGGTGAAAGTTTTAGAAAAGCGCATAACATTGTAGGAAAGATTGTAAGGTTTTGTATTGATAAAAAGATATCATTCAAAGATTTAGAGATGGAGGAACTTAAAAATTATTCGCCTTATTTTGAAAGTGATATACATGATATGGTAGAAATTCAGTCGTGTATATCAAGTAAAAAAGTGGAATGCGGTACAGAAAAAGGACAGGTAATTTTAAATATTGAATCAGGAAAGAAAAAAATAAAAGATAGTGGGAACAAACTTAAAGATTTAATCAAAAGGACTCCTAAATTTGAGAAAATCATAAAGTACATCGACGCTTAAGAATTCATATTTCAGATTTCCAAAATGAATCACACCATAAATAAAATAGAGCTGACAGCACCGGCAGGAGGTTGGGATCAATTGGTAGCAGCGGTTAATGCTGGTGCTGATTCTGTTTATCTGGGATATAAAAAATTTGGTGCCAGAGCATATGCTGAAAATTTTGATATAAATCAAATAAAAAAAGCAGTAGTCTTTGCTCACAGTCGTGGTGTAAAAGTGTATTTAACCTTAAATACACTGGTAAAAGATAGAGAAATACCAGAGGTAATAAATTTCCTGAACGAATACATTTATATATGTTCTGACGGAATTATTATTCAGGACTATGGTATATATAAAATTCTAAAAGATTTGTTTAAGACTATTCCAATTCATGCAAGTACACAACTTAACATTCATAATATTTATTCATTAAAATTGTCAAGCAATCTTGGATTTAAAAGAGTCATCCTTGCTAGAGAAATGACTCTGGACGAAATAAAAGATTTATGCAAAAAAAAGTTGATGGAAATAGAGGTATTCGGTCATGGTTCTCAGTGCTATTCATACTCGGGAAGCTGTTATTTCAGTTCATTTGTAGGAGGTAGAAGCGGTAACAGAGGGAAATGTACCCAGCCCTGCCGGATGAAATATAAGCTTCTTGAAAGAGATGCCGGTAAACATAATTATATTATCGCGGATGGAAGTTATATATTTAGTAAGAGTGATCTTTGTATACTGGATATTATACCTGAAATTATAGCAGCAGGAATCAGTGCCCTAAAAATAGAAGGAAGAATGAAATCTCCGGAATATGTAGGTATGGTCACTAAAATTTACAGAAAATATATAGATCTGTATTATGAGAATCCTTTAAATTTTAATGTAGATGAATACGACTTTTATAAACTGGCACAAATATTTTCAAGAGAAATGAGAACTGGATATTTAAAACAAAAGTACCCGAAGGAAATCATATCATTAAAAAAATCAGGAAGTATCGGAAATTTTTTAGGCAGAGTTTATAAGATAGATTATGAAGGCAATGATAATAGAAAAAATTTAAAGATAAAATCTATTTACATAAGAAGCAGATGGAAAATAAATAAAGGAGATATTATCGAAATATGGACTAAAAAGGGCAACAGCCGGATAAATATTGGAAACTTTAAACTGATAGATGAAAAAGATAAGAGATATACATATGAAATTATAATAAACAAGAAAAGCAGTATTTTAGAAAAAGATAGAGTATTTAAATATTTTGATAAGAAAATAGATGATGAAGCCAAATCTTTGTTTAAATATTATATTAATAAAGATAGTGCAGCAGTACTTTCCAGGGTAAAAACCCCGGACAATAAAATAAATGAAAAGGAAATTGAAAATTACTTAAATAAGTTTCTATTAAAAAATAATAAAGCCGCCGGGGAAGAACCAGAACGTAAATTGACTCTTTCTGCCTATATATATGAACAGGAGTGCATTGAGCCTGCTGTAGATAAAGGAATTACTCATATTATTTACAGCAATTTCAAAGAAATGGTATATGGCAGCAATTTCAAGGCCAGCTTAATTAAATCCTTAAAAAAATATAATGAATTTAAAGATATAAAAATATCGATTAATACCCCGTCAATTTTATATGACGATGATTTTATATCGCTGAAAAAAAATATTTTAAAATTACTGGACTGTGGATTAAACAATTTTAAAATATCAAATCCGGGAGTACTGGAATTATTAAACGAAATAGGCTGTAAAGACAAGTCTGATATTAACCTGTATTTAGGCTTTAATTTTAACTTATTCAATAGCCTGTCAGTTGTATTTTTTAAAGATTTACTGAGTGATAATGTAATTCTGAAAGGAATAGAATTTTCTCCAGAACTAAATCTGGAAGAAATTTTAAAAATAATATCGAATACAGAAAATTTATTTAAGAATGAAATAGAATTTTCCATTTTTAGTCATGGTTACTTTCCGGTTATGAATTCCAGATATAAAATTAAATTCCTTACAAACAAAGCTGGCGGTGGTAATTTTTACATAGAGGACATTAAAGGTTACAAGTTTCCGGTCGGTTCAGATTATAACGAAAATATGATAATTTTTAATTCAAGGAATACCTGCACTTTATTTAATCTTGACAATATAAAAGATAGCAGGGTCAACAATATTATTATAGATAGTAGATTCCTGGAGAAAAAAGATTTCTATAAGATACTGAGAAGTTACAGAGAGGCAATAGATATTCTTTATAACAAGGGCATCAAAAAATATAAAATTTTTACTTCTTATCTGCAGGATGATAACTTGTTTAGAAACTATTCAAAAGGGCATTTGTTTCGTGGAGTAGAATAAATAAGATAATTATTTATATTAGTATTATTCTTCTTCGGTTTCCTGTTCTTAAACCTATTCCTTAACTACTATTGTGACTTTTGAACCATAATTTAGATATGTATCTGCTTTTGGTATTTGAGTTATAACCGCACCGACAGCAGCAGCATTGGGAGATATCTCAACAATAAATCCCAGATTCCCAAGTTCGGTCACGGCATTATCTTTGGTCATATTTATAACGTCCGGCACTTTTATACCCTTGCTTATTTTGATAATTATTTCCAGGGATTTATCATAAAGAATTCCACTTACAGGCGTCTGCGAGAAAACTTTATCTTTCTCTTCCTTGCTTTCTTCCGGTGTAACACTTACTTTTTTAAAACCAGCAGAGTCCAGTGCCTTTATTGCTTCTTCTTCTGTCATCCCTATAACATCGGGAATCAAGACTTGAGGATTTTCGCCTTTGCTTACATATAAAATTACTCCGGTTGATTTAGAGACCTCAGAATCCGGAACAGGACTCTGATCGAATATTTTATCAATC
>Ga0307379_10005822_pt1 | contig 17092 bp, 16 predicted proteins | sample UN2MG_FD_202237 | JGI IMG/M metagenome (GOLD analysis project Ga0307379, IMG submission 202237) | Soil microbial communities from Risofladan, Vaasa, Finland - UN-2 | ecosystem: Environmental > Terrestrial > Soil > Coastal area > Acid sulfate soil | place: Finland: Risofladan, Vaasa | collected... | reverse complement strand
AGGGCGCGCGTGTCCGTGACGATGCGCCCGGCCGGGGCGCCGGCCGACCCGGCTTCGCCAGGGCGTAGCCCCCCTTCGCCGGGGCGAAGCCCGGCCAGAAGCCGGCCTCCCGTCGCCCGCACGATCTGGCGCACTTTGAACTGCATCGCGGCCTCAGGTCTTTTTGGAAGCCTCCAGGATTTCGCGTGCGACCTCGCGGTCGTCGAATGGAATCACACCCTCGCGCGACTCCTGGTACGTTTCGTGGCCTTTGCCGGCGATGAGGACGGCGTCGCCTTCAGCCGCTTCGCGGATCGCCAGTTCGATCGCCCGCCGGCGGTCCAGTTCCACCCTCGCCGCGCCGGCCGACGAGAACCCCTTGAGAATTTCCTCGGCAATCGCCCGCGGGTCCTCGCTCCGCGGATTGTCGCTCGTGACGACTATCCGGTCGGCGAGGCGTTCGGCCACCCGCGCCATCTCCGGCCGCTTCTTCCGGTCGCGTTCGCCCCCGCACCCGAACACCAGGATCAGCCGGCGAGGCGAAAGCCCACGCACCGCCTCCAGCGCGTTCTCGAGCGCGTCCGCCGTGTGTGCGTAATCCACCAGCACCGTGAAAGGCCGGTCCGTCGGCACGGGGTCGAGGCGGCCCCTCACCGTGGTCACCGCCTCGAGCCCCGCGAGCGTCGCCTCGATCGGAACGGCCAGCGCTTCGGCAATCGCCGCCGCCGTCAGACAGTTCCGCACGTTGTGTTTCCCCAGCAGGGCCGTGTGCACCGGCGCCCGTCCGCGCGGGAGGAGCAGGGTGAAGCGGCTCCCCTCGAGGCTCGTCGCCAGGTCCTCCGCCCGGACGTCCGCGGGACGGTCCAGACCGTACCACAGGACGCGTGCCGGCGTCGCCTCGGCAAACAAAGGGCTCGCCTCGTCGTCGGCGTTCAGAACGGCCCACGCCTCGGCCGACAGACCCGCGAACAGGCGCCCCTTCGCCTGGCGGTAGGACGGCATGTCCTTGTGATAGTCCTGGTGCTCCGGCGTCAGGTTCGTGAACGCCCCGACGTCCAGCGCGATGCCCGCCACCCGGCGCTGGTCCAGCGCGTGGCTGGAAACCTCCATCACCGCCGCCTCCAGCCCTTCCTCGACCATCTCGGCGAAATACGCCGCCAGGTCCGTCGCGTCCGGCGTCGTCATCCGCGACGGTATCCAGCGCCCGCCGATCTGGTAACCCACCGTCCCCAGGAGGCCGGTCGCATGCCCCGCCTTCTCCAGGATACTCCGCACCAGGTACGTCGTGGTGGTTTTCCCGTTGGTTCCCGTGATGCCGACCATCGTCAGCCGCTGCGTCGGGTCGCCGGCCAGCGCGTGGGCCGCCAACGCCAACGCCTCGCGCGCGTCGGGCACGACGACCAGGGGCGGGTTGCCCGGCAGGCGGACCGTCTGCTCCACCATGGCCGCCACCGCCCCCGCCTCAAGGGCCGATTGAACGAACTCGTGGCCGTCCACGTGCGTCCCCACGAGCGCGACGTACAAATCGCCTCGCCGGACCCCGCGCGAATCGTGAACCACGCGCGCGACCTGGGCGTCTCCCGCGCCGACGACGCGCGAGCCGGGGATCCGCTTGGCCAGGTCCGAAAGTTTCATCAGGGCTTCCCTTAATTTCACAACGCCATCTCAACGCAGAGAGCGCCGAGAACGCAGAGGTAAGATTTCTTTCACAACCCCGAAAATAGGGACAGTCACCTATTTCCGACAGTCCGTGTGGCACGGCGGGCCTTGTCCCGCCGTGCGCCGATGCACGGCCGGGCAAGACCGGCCGTGCCATTCAGTGTAGTGTCATTCGACCTTTCTGGAGACGGCGCTAGTCGGCCACCAGGCTGGTCGGCGGCCGGTCGGGCGCCGAGCCCGAAGGTGAAACCCCCAGGTACTCGAGCGTCCGCTCGAGGATCTTCTTGACGGCCGGCGCCGCCACCGTGCCCCCGTAGTAGCCGAGCGAGTGGTCCGGCTCGTTGACGGAAACGAGGACCACGACGCGCGGGTCGTCGGCCGGAGCCCCGCCCAGGAACGAGCCGAGGTAGCGCGAGTGGCTTATCTGGCCGGTCTCGGGGTCGATCTTCTGGGCCGTCCCCGTCTTGCCGAACACGCGGTAACCCGGAATCTGGCAGGCCTTGCCCGTGCCCTGCTCGACGACGCCCACCAGGGCCCGGTCAATCATCTTACGGGCGGTCGCCGGGTCAAGAGCCTTCCCGGCAACTTCCGGCTCGGCGAGGTCGGCGACGACGCGGCCGCGGCCGTCCAGGACACCGCGCAGAATCTTCGGCCGGAGCAACCTGCCCTCGTTCGCGATCGCCGCGAACGCCGCAATCAACTGGAGCGGCGTCGCCGAAAACTCCTGCCCGAACGGGACGCGCGTCGTGCTCAGGCGGGTCCAGCGCGCAAGCGGATACACCAGGCCCGGACTTTCGCCGGGCAACCAGACGCCCGTCCGCCGGCCGAAACCGAAGCCCGTGAGCGCCTCGTACAGCCGCTCGTTCCCGAGGCGCGTGCCCAGTTTCGCCATCCCGATGTTGCTCGACTTGATGACGATTTCCTCAAACGTCAGGTTGCCGTAGCGGTGCCCCGCGTCGTGCAGTCTCGCGGCCGCCCAGTACCCGTTCTCGCAGTAGAGGACCTCGCCCAGGCGAACGGCGTTGCGTTCGAGCGCGACGGCGGCGAAGAACGGCTTGGCGCAACTGCCCGGCGGCGAGGGGTCCGTCACCGCACGGTTCCGCCGCGCGTCCGCCGGCGATTCGCCGTACCGATTCGGATCGAACGTCGGCACGTTCGCCAGCGCCAGGATCGCCCCCGTCCGCGGGTCCATCACGATGGCGGTGGCGCTGGCGGCATGGAACTTTTCGCGCGCCTCCGCGATGGCTTCCTCCGCCCACGCCTGAATCATCGCGTCGATCGTCAGCACCAGGTGCTCGCCGTCCTCCGCCGCAACGAACTGGTCCGGCTCCGACCAGATGGGCCGGCGCCGGCGATCCGCGAGAATGTACGCCTGGCCCTTGCGTCCAGCCAGCCGGACGTCGAACATTTGCTCGAGGCCCTCGAGGCCCTGCTCATCCTGGCCGACGAACCCGAGGACGTGGGCGGCCAGCGAGCCGTTCGGATAGTGCCGCTCCCCTTCCGCCGCCAGACCGATGCCGAACACGCGCAGACGCCGGACGGCCTCGGCCGTCTCCGGCGACACCCGACGCTTCAGCCACACGAACCGCTGATTCCGGTCTTCCGCCAGGATCCGATACAACTCGTCCGCCGTCATGCCGAGGACCGGGGCGGCCTTGGCGGCGGCGCCGGCGGGGTCCTCGACGATGCGAGGATCGGCGAACACACTCTGAACTTCCACGCTTGCCGCCAGAATCCGCAGCCGGCTGTCCAGAATGCTCCCGCGCTCCGGCCGAATCGGAACCGTCATGTGGAGTTGCTGGGATGCGAGGCGAGCGAGCGGTTTGGAGGAAACGATCGCAATCCACAGAAGCCAACCGCCCAGCGCGGCAAGCAGCAGGCCGAGCGCCCCCGTCACGAGGAAGGCGACCCGGCGCTGACGGTTCGGCGAGATCACGTCGTCATTCCCCTTGGCGCCTATGCTACTTTGTCATCTTCGCGCCCCCGAGAGGGGGGATAGCGCGGCGGGCATTCTTGTCCGCCGCGCGGTGGCCAAGAATGGCCACCGCGCCTCCGCTTACCTGTCGAGGAGCGGAGTTGACAAAGTAGCGCTAAGCGGCTCCGGTGCTGCAGCCCGCCACGCCTGGACTTCCTGCCGCAGACGCTGCGGGCTCTTGAACCCGGCTACGGTCAGTTCCAACCGGCTGCACGATTTCTCCAGGTCCCGTTTCTCGCGGAACAGGCTGTGCAGGCGATGGCCCGCGCACACGGTGTCCGTCCGCAGGTAGACCAGGGCCATCGCGATGCCCATCAGGAGAATCACCAGTCCCCCGAGACGCACGCACAGTCTCATCGCATCGCCACCTGTTCCCCGGCCGGCTCGACGCCCTCGAGCAGCACGATGCGCTGCCCGGCGCGCAGTTTCGTCGCGTCCGGCACGAGGTGCTTGTTCTTCAGGTGCAGGAGCGGAGCGTAGCGCGCGTTGCCGTACAGACGCTCCGCAATGCCGTAGAACGTGTCGCCCTGCTGCACGGTGTAGGTGGCGGGAAGCGGCGACGGCGCCTCGGACAGGTCCGACCGATTTCCGAGCATCTCCGCCAGTTCGCCCGCCGTCACCGTCCGCACCACCTCGCCCTCGGGCGCCGGCACGGACGCCAGGGCCGGCGAAGCCTCCACGCCGGGGATCACCAGTTCCTGACCCGGGCGCAGGCGGTCCGGATCCGAGAGGACGCTGCGGTTGGCCTCGTAGATTCGCCGCCACAGGCGGTCGCCCTGGGCCCCGTAGAAGCGGCGGGCGATCCGCACAAGCGAATCGTTCGCCCGGACGACGTACGTCGGCGCCGCCGGGGCGGCCTCCTTCGCGCGATCGGTTTCGCGCGCGGCCGGCGATTCGCCCTCCGCGGAAGGCGTGTCCGGCGTCTCGCGGACCGGCGTCACCACCTCGATCGGGCCGGCGGCAATCACGCCCACTTCGCTGACAGCCCGCGCCGGCGTCTCCGTCTCCCGGATGGAACCCGGGGCCGGCAACCGCTCCTCCAGCGCCTCACGACCGCCCTCCAGCCCGCCGGTCCCGGAAATCTCCAGCACGCTGTGCTCGATGAACGGGTCCACGTCGTGCCGAACCGCCCGGGCCATCGTCCGATACTTCTGGCTTTCGCCGACCGGGAGATTGGCGTGGCCGACAGCCTCGCGGCCGGCTCGAAGACTCAGAATCAGACCAAAAAGCCCAATGAAAATCAGACCGACCAGGAGTCCCACTTTCGTTTCACGTGACACGGCACGTCTCCCACTAGAGTTGCGTCCGTTTTCCAACGGCACCCGACATCCGGCGAAGGCCGCCCGTTTTGTCGGCACAGGCACGGGCGGCGATGTCCCGCTCTATAGCGAACCGGTGGACAGGCCGACCCGCTCCGCCACGCGGAGCCTGGCACTTCGGCTCCGCGGGTTGGCGCGGATTTCGGCCTCGGTGGGCGTGATCGGCTTGCGGACCGGCAAGGATGCCACGCCGGCCCCTGCCGCCTCGCGGAATCGCTGCTTCACGATCCGGTCTTCCCCACTGTGATACGCGAGGACGACCACGCGGCCACCGGGTTTCAAAAAGTCAAAGATCTTCTCGCAGAACTTCTCCAGGCTGCCGTACTCCTCGTTGACGGCGATCCGGAGCGACTGAAACACCCGCGTCGCCGGGTGAATCCTCTTGCGGTGCCGGTACGACGCCGGCTGCGCGGCGGCGACGACGTCGGCCAACTCGTCCGTCCGATGAATCGGGCGACGCTTCCGCGCCTCGACGATGGCCCGCGCAATCCGCCGCGCGTAAGGCTGATCCCCGTACTTGCCAAAGAGCGTCGCCAGCCGATCCACATCCCAGCGGTTGACGATCTCGTCCGCCGTCAGCCCTGCGCTCCGGTCGAACCGCATGTCCAGCGGACCCGGACGCTGAAGGCTGAAACCCCGCTCCGCATCGGCCAGTTGCAGGCTCGAAAGCCCCAGGTCCACGAGGGCTCCGTCGAGCCGATCCACAGCCGCCTGGTTCAGGGCTTGGTCGAAATCGCAGAAGTTGGCGTGAAAGTACGACACATCTCCCCGGCGTCCGAATCGGGCGATCAGACGCTCGAGGGCCTCCCGGTCCCGGTCCAGCAGGATCATCCGCCCGCCGGGCCGAATCCGCTCCCTCAGGGTTTCCGCGTGGCCGCCGCCGCCGGCCGTCCCGTCCAGAATCGTCGCCCCGGGCCTCGGCGAGAGGTACGCGAGCACCTCGTCGAGCATCACCGGGACGTGCACGGGCGTCTCATCCACCCGGAGCCCCGCCTTCCCCACCTAGTGGACCAGCGCGCTCAGGGCCGCCCCCGCATCCAGCCGGGCCAAGAGCGACCGCACGTCGGGCGACAGGCTCACCTCCCCGTACGCCCCGCCGCGCGATTGCACCCGCGCCAGACGCGTCTGAAGGCGATCCACTTCACGCCGAAGCCGATCCGGCGACATCGACGCCTCCGGCTCCCTCTGCCGAAGCGCCCGACGCACCAGACCCCATCCCTGTGCCTCCGCTTGTCGGTCCATGGCCTGCTTGCCTCCCTCTCCCTGCGTTACCCCGTTGTCCGACCTGCTCTCGCGACTTACCCACGAACGGGCAAGGCCGCCCATCCCGGCTAGCCGGGATGGGCAACCTCCCAAGGGGGTTCTATGTCGGCTGCTCGTCCATCTCGTCCGGCTCCTCGGCCGCCCGGCTCTCGGCCAATTCCATCGCCCGCACCGCCAGCGCGTCGTGCTCCGGAAGGCGAATCTTCACAAACGCGTCCCATCGTTCGCGCTCCCAGATCTCCAGATGGTCCTGGCACCCGACGATGGCGCATTCCTTCTGGATGCCGCCGCGCGCCAGCAACTTCTCCGGGATTAGCACCCGCCCCAGCCGGTCCACCTCGACGTGCTCCGCCAGACCGTAGCGCAGACGCTTGTAATCCCGCACTTCCTTCGCCGCCCTCAATTCCGAATCCACGAGCATCGGCGCCAGCCTCTCGTACGCGGCCGGCGTGTACAGACACAGCACGCCGTCGAAATCGATGAACGCGAAGAACCCCTCGCCTTCCTTCTCGGTGTCGATGGTCTCGCGCAACTTGGCTGGAATCGTGAGGCGTGACTTGGCGTCCACCGCATGGAGGTATTCGCCACTCAGGACGAGCGTCGGCGACTCGAGCGAACCCATTTTTTGCCCACTTCGGCCCACTTATATTTCCCCACTTGGGCCAAGGCGTGATTTGAATTGCGCCTTGCTAGGATTGACTATCGCCAATCACCCACCGGGCCGTCAAGACATTTTTTCAGAATTTTTTCCTCCTTACCTAACAGAATCCGAACACCCGCCCACGCACCCCAAAACGCCTCCCGTCAGCCTCCAGCGCGGGGACACCACATGGCGTGGAACCACGAGCAACGCGACTCCAGCGGTGGGAAGACGGCCGAGCCTGGACGGGGCCGACCGCGCGGATGAAAAGGGCGGACGGCAAGAGGAGATTTTTTTCGGCGAAACGCTTTTTCGCGACGAAATGACCCAAGCCTTTGCGCGGTGGGTCTCCCGACCCACCGCGCAATTCGAGCCGGCGGCAGGAGCCGCCGGCTACGTTCCCTACCGTGGCCCGTGCCACGGCGGGGAACGTGACCGCGACCTTACGGTCGCGGCTCGAACGGCGCAAACTGCCACCGCGTAAAACTTATGTAACCTCGCCTAACGAACGCGCCGGACGACGAACGTCCGTGCAAAGCGGTCGCCCACGCGCTGCCTGCGCGGACCAATCAGGATGGAAGCCAGGCCCAGCAGGTAGAAGGCCGGCATCTCATCGACGAGCCGCGTCACGTTGCGCACCACCGATTGCTTCCACGTGATGGCGCCGCCGTTCTCGCCGCGCACCTCGATGCCGAGGATCGCCTTGCCGAGCGTGCGCCCCGTCGCGCCCTCGGCCACGGTGAAGTAGAGGACCACGAGACCGAGGCGGACGAGTTCCATCATCGCCATTTTCTGCCAGGGCACCGGCTCGCCGCGCAGAAACCGCACGGGAAGGTCGGGATCGACGGCCAAAATGAAGGGCGCAAGGAAAAGCGCGATGAGAACGTAGTCGATGGCCAGAGCGGCCCCTCGGCGGACAAGCGACGCGCCGAGGGGCGGCGGGGCTTCCGCGGCGACGGCGTCGGCCTGGCGCTCGCGCTCCCTGCGCGATCGCCAGACGAGGAGCAGGATGACGCCGGCGAACATCGCCGCCATCACCGCCAAGCGGATCGCCCGCTCGTTGCCGGCCGGTTCACCCGAAGGTTCGCCCATCGGAACGGGAAGAAAGTCGCCGACCTTGACCGCGCGGACGTCGAGGGTCGCGATTTTCGGCCCCTCGGCGGGAGCGACGAGAAGATACAGTTTTCCCCCCTGGCGCGCGATCGCGACGGGCCCCGGCGGGATGGCATCGCCCAGTTCGCCCGCTTCGTGAAAGTCCTCATCGGCCGTCGCGTACGTCGCGAGCGTCCAGGGCCCCTCGTTCGTGCCCGCCGGTTTTCGGTAGAGGCAGACGAGGTCGTCGCCCGCCGCGGCCACGAGCGGCGCCGACGCAACCCGAAGGCGAGAAAGGACCCGGTGCCAGCGGTCTTCTTTCTTATAAGCGAAGGCGACGCGCTGATCCGCCGAGGGACCGCTGAACGTCGGCACCTCCTCGCGCCAGACAAGGTAAAGGCGATCCCGAAAGCGAACGGCAGCGGGATCGCGGACCTTGGCGGTTTCGATGACGACCTGCATTCGCCGCCCTTCCCACTGGCCGTTCTCGAACCGCGCGTGGATCGGGTCGCCCGCCTTGTCCCACCCGAAGGCGTCGGCGGCCAAGCCGTCTTCGCAGGCCGCGACGGGCGTCCAGGCGGGCACGGGCGAGGGATAGATGATCGGGGCCGACGGGCCGAAGAGGCCGTAGCGGCCCGTGGGAAAGAAGACGAGCAACTGTTCGCGCCAGGCGGCCAGGGCCGCGGGCGTGCCGCGCCCTTCGCCGCTCAGCGCGCGGGGCCAGGCGCCGGCCGCATCGCGCTGAGCGTAGCGAAAGGCCGGCTCGCCGCCGACCTCCGCCGCCACAACGTACAGATTGTTCTCATTACCGGAGGCGGCCAGGGGCGACGCGGGCGCGGCCTGCTCGGGCGCGGGGTACTCGCATCCCGCCGCCACGAGCGCCGCCGCCAGCACCAGTCCCATCCATCGCATAGCAACGCACCGGGAAGAAAGGCTAAGGAACATTCGCGGCACCGACCGTCGGCACCGCCGCAAGGGCCTGCCGTCCTGCCGGGCATCGGGCGCCGCCGATGCCGGAATGTCAGAAACCTTTTACGAACATCACGCCGCCCGCATTTCGGTCGGCGTAGGGCAACACGGTGAAGCCGCCGATCTCGGGGAGTTCGCCTTTGACGACGCTGTGCCCGACCACATAGCCGAGCGCAGCGCCGAAGACCAGGTCCGAGAGGTCGTGCTCGCGATCATCCAGCCGCGTCGCGGCGGTGTAGCCGGCCAGGAGGTAGAGCGGCACGCCCGCCTTCCAGCCGTAGTACTCGTGCAGGACCGCCGCGAAGCAGACGCTGGACGACGTGTGGCCGGAGGGCCAGCCCCACTTCTCGCCGTTCGGGCTCCGGTCGTCCATCCCGAGTTTGAGCGCCATGGTCGAGGCGTTGGTGACGATGAGCGCTTCGAGGAGCACTTTGCTCAGTTCGTGGTGACGGGCGTCGCGCTGCTGGACCGCCGCGAGGTACCACGTGCCGCCTATCAGAAAGTGCAGGCCCGGGTTGCCGATGATGGTTCCGAAATCGTCGGTTTCGGCGAGGCTCGAATCGTTGTCCTCGAAATAGTGGCGGACGTCCTCGTCCCAGTTGTGGCGGACGATGCGGTCCACGCCGAACGCCGCACCCAGAATCAGGAGGTTCTCCGGCTTGCCGAACGTGTGGACGAATCCCCGCCCGACCGACGCCGGGCCCTCGCGAATGTCCGCCTTGAGGATCTCGCCGAACGTCTTGCCCTCGATCAACTCGAAGGCGGGCATCGCGGCCTCGGGGGCCCCCCCTTCCCCGCCGGTCGCCTCGGGCGACCCTGGCACGGGTACGGCTCGTGCCGTGGCCGGCTCGACGTGGCGAGCGGGTGCGCCGGCCTCTTCCTCCCGTGGAGCGAAAAAGAGGGTGGGCCCGAGCCCGCCGCCGGCAGGCGTTCGCGCTCCCGCCGCCGACCGGCCGGCCGACGGTCGCGCTTCGGCCTCTGCCGCCGCCAGGAGGTGCGCGCGCGTGACCTCGGCCTGACGCACGAGCGCCGTATCCCGCCCGCAGCCGGCGGCGGCCACCAGGACGGCCCCGAGCGCACCAGCGACGCGAAAAGGCACCGTTCGCATGAGAAAAGTCCCTCCGCAGGACGCCGGCCTATCGGCCGGCAACTTTCAACCGATTGAGGACCTCGCGGCGATATTCTTCATCGGCCACCCGCCCGCCGCGGTTCGGATATTTTGCGCGGATCAGTTCCTCGACCGCGCCGACCCGGGTCTCCGGATTCGGATGCGAGCTCAGGATCTCGGGCGGCCTGGAGCCGGCCATCGAAACGAAGACGTTGAGCAGATTCACCATCTCCCTCGGATCGTATCCCGAGGCCGCCAGGTAATCCAGGCCGAAACGGTCCGCCTCGCTCTCCATGCCTCGGCTGTACTTCATGTTGATGAGGCCGACGACGACCTTGGCGAGGTCCTCCGCCTGGGTCACCATCTTGGCGCCACTTTCGGTGCGTCCGGCCGCGGCCGCCGCCGCCGCCAGGAGGACCTGGATGCCCATCTGGCGGCTGATCTGCTGGCTCCCGTGGCGCGAGTTGATGTGGGTGATTTCGTGAGCGAGGACGGCAGCCAACTGGCCCTCGGTCTTCAGGTTCTCCAACAGGCCCCGCGTGATATAGACCGGCCCGCCCGGCAGCGCAAACGCGTTGACGACATCGCTATTGAGCACGGTGAACTGGTAGGGAAGTTTAGGCAGGTCGGCGTGCCGAACCGCCCCGGCCACGCGCTGGCCGACCGCTCGCACGTAGGCCTGGACCGGCAGGTTGTCGAGCGGCCCTCCGAACTCTTTCTCCAGTTCCGGAGCGGCCTCGCTTCCCAGCGCGGTCTCCTGGTCCCACGAGAGCACGATGAAGGCCCGCTGGCCCGTCGTCGGGACGCGCTGGCACGCCAGCGGAGCCGCCGCTACCGCCCCGAGCGCCGCTGCCAGCAAACACGCAAGCACCCTGCGTTTCATCGCCGTTTCCTCCGTGATAGCGTTCGCCGCTTTGTCGTTTCAATCCGCAATCCGCAATCCGAAATCCGAAATATCACCTACGACGTCGCCGACACGTACGCCACCCGCAACTCGTACAGGATCGTGTCGAGCAGCCGTTTCTCCTCGTCCGAAAGGTTGCCCTTGGTCTTCTCCTCCACCACGGCCAGGAGGTCAATGTGATGCTTCGCCAGGTCCAGGTTCTGGATGCTCCGGCCGGAGCGCGGATCGCGCTCGCTGGACATGAAGAAGGCGGCCTGGGTCGCCAGCGTCTGGACGAGCGTCGAGAAACCGGCCTCGGGCATCCGATCCGCGCGCCCCGCACGGGCGGCCCCCGGCGCGGCCGGGCCTCCGCTCTCGGCCTCGCGGGCGAGGCGCTCCTTATCGGCCTGGGCCTGTTTTTTCCAGTCGGCGTCCACGTGGATTCTGGACTCGCCGGCCGGCGGACTATTCGGTTCGGGCTTCCCCTCGGGCTTCTGTTTCTCGTCAGCCATGTGAACTCCTCTCACGCTTTTGCGTCGCCCGGTGCGATTTCCGGATGTGCGGTCTGAATCCATTGGCCAACCGCCTCTCGCAGGCGCTCCGCCAGGGACCGCATCTCCTCGGCCTCCTGGTCGGAAATCGCCCCGCTGCGCTCGTACGCGCTGAGGTTGCGCTTCTTGCGGAAACGGTCAAACTGCTCGACGGTGTCGCTGATCGCTAACAGTTCGGCGATCTCCTGTCGGCTGCTACGGTGCGTCCGGAGGAGACCCCTTCTCAGCCAGTCTTCTAAGGTCACGTTCGCCCCCGATCAAAAACAGTTTCCGGGCCTTGAGAACCGTCCGGAGAAAGTGATGGCCCTCTTGGACCTTCCGCAGAAACTCCCCGGGCGGATAGACCGTCGGGTTGATCTCCCGGCCGAGTCTTTCCTGAAGCGGGCCGACCGCCGAGACCACTTCAGCGAACGTCGCCGTCCCAATGACCAGCAGATCCACGTCGCTGGCCGCCTTCGCATCCTGGGAAGCCTGGCTTCCATAGATGAACGCGGCCGCCACCCGGTCGCCGAGCGGCACGAGCGCATCGCGAAGGACCTCGGCCAAGCCCACGGTCTTACGAATCAGGTCGGCCAGTTCGGGAAAAAGGGGACTTGCCGGGTTCGCCTGGTAGTAGCGCCGGTTCCCGTCTCGCGTGGTCGTCACAATCTCGGCCTCGGCGAGGCCTCTCAACTCGCGGGTCACATTTCCCAGGGCACAGCCCGTCCGGCGGGCGATGTCGCGCAAGTACCAACGCTGGTCGGGGTGCATGAGCAACAGCGCGAGCACCTTTCGCCGAACCTGCGGGAAAAGCCAGTCTATCGCCGTTTTCCTGCGCGTTCCCATATTGCGCACAATTGTGCGCTTATTGCGCACATCTGTCAAGACCCTCCCCCGTTCGGTTCCGCGGGGCCGACGGCCTCGCGGCCCAGCGCCGCCGCTACCAAACCCAGAAAGAACGGCGAGGGGCGCAGCGGCCGGCTTGTGAACTCCGGATGCGCCTGCGTCGCCACGAAAAACGGATGGTCCGGCAACTCGAGGATTTGCATGATCGGCTGGCCCGGCGCCTTGCCCGAGAAAACCATCCCTCCCCGCTCGAGCCGCTCGACGTACTCCGGGTTGACCTCGAATCGGTGGCGGAACCGGAGCCGCGCCGTCGCTGCGCCGCCGAACATTTTGGCGGCGAGCGTCCCCGGGCGGATCTCGACGTCCTTGCCGCCCAGCCGCATCGTCGCCCCGAGGTCCTTGACCTTCTTCTGCTCCGGCAAAAGGTCGATGACGGGGTGCGGCGTGCCGGCCTCGACTTCGGTCGAGTGGGCGCCCGCCAGGCCGCACACGTTCCGCGCAAACTCGACGACCGCCAGTTGAAGACCGTAGCACAGGCCGAGATAGGGGATGAAGTGCTCGCGGGCGTAGCGGATGCAGGCGATCTTTCCCTCGGCCCCGCGCGTGCCGAACCCGCCCGGAACGATCATGCCGTCCACGCCCGCCAGGGCCTTGGCGGCCCCCGCCTCCGTCAGGTCCCTCACGTCGATCCAGCGGATGTCGGCGCGCGCCTGATGGGCGGCGGCGGCGTGCTCGACGGCCTTGATGAGGCTCGCGTAACTGTCGCGGACGGCGGTATACTTGCCGGTGATGGCGATCGAGACCTCGTGCTTCGGCTCGCGGATGCGCCGGCAGAAGGCGTCCCACACGGCGGCGGCCTTCTGCTCGGCCCGCGGATTCACCCGGTCCATGAGGTCCAGCAGGTGGACCACCTGGGCGTCGAGGTGCTCGCGCTGCATGCGGGGCGGAATGAGGTAAATCGAAGGCTCGTCGTGCATCGAAAACACACGCGACATCGGAACGTTCGTATACATGGAAATCTTTTCGCGCACCTTGTCGGTCACGGGGGCCGACGCCCGGCAGGCGATGAGGGCCGGCTGGATGCCCATCTCCATCAGGCGCTTGATCCCCAGTTGGGCGGCCTTGGACTTCTGCTCGCCCAGGATTCGCGGCTCCAGGACCAGCGTCAGGGCGACGAAGCAGACGTTCCCCGGCCCCTCCTCGTACGCCAGTTGCCGCATCGCCTCGATGTAATAGACGTTCTCGAAGTCGCCGGCCGTCCCGCCGATCTCGACGAACACGACGTCGGCCCGCGACGCGATCGCCAGACGCCTGAGTTTCGCCTTCACCTCGCCCGTCACGTGGGGAATGATCTGGACGTCGCGCCCCAGGTACTCGCCGTGCCGCTCGCGCTCCAGCACCGCCCGCAGAAACTGGCCGTTCGTCCCGAAATGGTCGCGCGTCAGGTCCTGGTCGAGCAACCGCTCGTATGTCCCCAGGTCCATGTCGCATTCCATCCCGTCGTCCAGGACGAAGACCTCGCCGTGGCGGTAGGGGTTCAGCGTGCCGGAATCGACGTTTAGATATCCTTCGAGTTTGATGGGGGCGACCCGCAGGCCCTTGTCCTGGAGCAACTTGGCGAGGCTCGCCGCGAAGATGCCCTTCCCCAGGCCGCTCATCACGGTCCCGAAGACGGCGACGTACTTGGTGCGCCCGACCTGGTATCCTTCCGGCATCGGGCTGAAGAACTCCGTCTCCGCCGTCTGCCCCGCGATCTCCTGCATCAGGCGCTGGCCTTCCATCCCGGTCCCCTACCCCTCGCGGCGCTGGCCGTAGCGCGAGACAAAGGCGGCATAATCCTCGGGCGTGTCCACGCCGACCGGCCGATGGTCCGTCACGAGGACGCGAATCCGCCGGCCGTGCTCGAGCCACCGGAGTTGCTCCAGCCGCTCCGTCCGTTCGAGCGGCGTCTGCGGCATCCGGGCGAAGGCGCGGAGCGCCTCGGCCCGGAAGCCGTAGATGCCGAAATGCAGGAGCACCGGCGCCCAGCGCGACGCCTCGCCGTCGCGCGCGGCGGGAATCGGGGCGCGCGAAAAATAGAGCGCGTCGCCGTCGGCCGTCAGGACCACCTTGACGGCGTTCGGGTCGGCCGCATCCTCGGCCGAGAGCGGCCCGGCCAGCGTCGCCAGTTCCATCTTCGAATCCTTCTGCATCTCCTCGACGAGGCGGTCGAGGAGCGCGGGGTCGAGTTCCGGCTCGTCGCCCTGGAGGTTGATGACGATTTCAGCGTCGGGGAAACTCTCCGCCGCCTCGGCCACGCGGTTCGTGCCGCACGGATGGTCCGCGCGGGTCATGACGGCCCGGCCGCCGAACGCTTCGACGGCCGCGCGGATCCGCTCGTCGTCCGTCGCCACGACCACGGCATCGACGCGCTTGGCGCGGGCCGCCGACTCGTAAACGTGCTGGATGAGGGGTTGGCCGGTCTGGGAGGCGAGAGCCTTCCCGGGGAATCGCTTGGACCCGTATCGGGCAGGTATCACACACAAAACGCTCATGCGCATGCGCCGAAACAAAGACCGGGGAAACCGCGGGGGGAATGCTGCCCGACCCAAAGCCTAATCGGCCGGCGGCCCCGTGTCAAGCCGAAACGCGGATGGAACACGACGGGTTCGCCGCCCCGCTTGCGCCGTCGTCGCCTCGAGCCGCGACCGTAAGAGCCTGCCCTGACTAAGAAGGGGCGCAATGTCGTTCGAGCCGCCCGCGGGAGCGGGCGGTCACGTTCCCCACCCTGGCCCGTGCCACGGAGGCGAACGTAACCGCCGCCTTACGGCGGCGGCTCGGCAGCGCGGGGTTGCCTACTCCGGGGCGTCGAGGTTCTTTTCCTTCGTCCCGCTCGTCGCGCGGCTACGGATTCCTCAGAATTTTCGCTTGCGCCGTCGAGCCGGCCACGGCACGAGCCGTACCCGTGCCAGGGTCGCCCGTTCTAATGTGGCGACTTGCGCTTCAAGAGCACACCCACGCCGCCGAGCACCAGCAGCCCCAGCGTCGCGGGTTCGGGGACGCCAAAACGCACGTCCGCTGGGTCGTTAGTCTCTTCCCAGTTGACACCGTCGCCGCCCCCAAACGGAGCCTGGAGGGTGTAGCCCTCTACGACCGTGCTATCCACATCAAGTACAAAGGGCGTGTTGTGATCGTACGAGAAGGCATATTCGCCGGTCTCGAAAGCCGTGTCGACGATAACCACGTCACGGTAGATATACTGGCTCGGCGGCAGGGTCACCCTGTACCTGCTCGAGTTCCCGAACCAGACCCAATTTACCACAAAGACCCTCGTTTGGTCGGGACTCGGGTTCTGAATAATCGTTTCCCAATGCCATGGGTTCGCAGGGTCAACGAGGGGATCCTGCCAACCACACCTTTCACCCGTCCCCCACTTGCTGATCCGCCATCCAGGACACGGGTCAGGGTCCGCCGGCATAGCCGGGGGCACGGGCATCATGTCCCACCCGTTCAGGTCAAAGTGCTTTGTCCCCGTCGCGTAGGGAAGGGGACTTGCACGGCTCGAAGCACCCAAGAACAATACGGCTGCCACAGCGACCACCGTTACGGTTGACATCCCCTTCGATAAGGTTCGCATCTCTCGCTCCTTTCCCAAAAGCCGAATTCCAGGCCGCCGCGGGCGCCCCAAAGAAGACCCAAATCAAAAAGGGCCGACCTCCGGCATTTCCCGGAGACCAGCCCTCGCGCACACCGATGCGCTTACTCAAACAAAACGGGCCGGCCTCCGTTTCCGGAGTCCAGCCCCGCAACGTTACCCCTCTGGCTCTCTAAGGCCCTCCAGCCTCAACGAAGTATGACACAGGAATGCCAATTTGTCAAGCAACTCCAGCCGAAAATCTATCCTTTTTGAGGATGGGCAAACGCGAGCGGCTCCTAAGCCTCAAAAACACAAGAGGTTAGGAGCGCCAAGGGAGAATCGGCACGGAGGGATTTTCGGCGGGGAACCGCGCCTTCAGGGCGTCTCAGGCGGCTGGTCGAGATCCTTCTCCGCCGCCCCGGGCGGCGGACGATACTCGAAGACGCGCGGGTTCGGTTTCTTGTCGAGGCGCACGCCCTTGAGGCGCAGCACCAGGTCCACTTCCTCGTCGCCGTAGAAGCGGGCACGGTAAACCGTGCAGACCTCCGCAGCGCCCACGCGCTCGTACTTCAGGAGTTCCGCCATCAGGGTGCGCCGGCCGGTCGCGTCGAAAAGGTCCACCCGCATCGGGCGGAGCGAAACCGAGTCGAACCATATCCGCCGGACCAGCACGCGCTTGCCGCCGACCGCACGCCCGACGCTCAAAACATAATGCTCCGGATACGCGACGAAGTCGGCCCGGGCGTCCGGCTCCAGGTCGATCCGAAACACGCCGAGCGCCTCGGCCAGGGCCGACGGCGAAATGATAAGCCTCGCCTCGCCCGGCCCGCCGCGCTGCCCCGTCCAGACGGTGTTGACGTTCGGCTTGATCCAGAGCCAGAACCGCTCGGCGCTCGCGCCGAGGGTGAAGACGTCCTGGCCCAGCACCTCGCCGTGGACGAACAGGTTCGAGGGCTTCTCGAGAAACAGGTGGCCGGTGACGTCGTGGCGCTCGCGTTTGCCCTCGCCGAGGGGGAAGTCAAGCATCAGGTCCGCCCGGGCCCAGACGTGCCGGATGGAATCGGCCCAGGCGTTGTGCGCCGCGAGGACCTCCTGGGGCCCTCGGACGAGCGTCTGCTCGGGGGCCGCCCGCTGCGAAGCCGGGGCACAGCCTCCCGCCGCCAGCGCCGCGGCTCCGAGGATCGCCGAAAGTAAATTGAGAGCGTAGCGCGAG
>Ga0307379_10005820_pt1 | contig 17099 bp, 22 predicted proteins | sample UN2MG_FD_202237 | JGI IMG/M metagenome (GOLD analysis project Ga0307379, IMG submission 202237) | Soil microbial communities from Risofladan, Vaasa, Finland - UN-2 | ecosystem: Environmental > Terrestrial > Soil > Coastal area > Acid sulfate soil | place: Finland: Risofladan, Vaasa | collected... | reverse complement strand
GCAGTTAAATCCCAGAAAAATAATCTGTTTAGGTAAAAAAATCCATGAAAAAGTTGGCCAAGGAGAATGTATTGAACATCCAGCTTATGTTAAAAGATTCTATTCAAAAGATTATCAATGGTATATTAATAAAATAAAAGAACTTGTATGAAAATAAGCGAATCTATTAAAAATTCTTTTCAAGATTTAAAAGATAATGGAGAAATTGCTTCTTCTAAAAAATGGCAGGCTATACCTTCTCCTGATGATCTTCATGAAGTTATTAATAGATATATTCAAGGAGATATGCCAGAAACAGTTGGGGAATTAGGGGAACAGAGTGATGCAGATCTTCCTTGGTCTGAAGATCATTTTCAAGAAAGAATTAATAGTAAAAATCCTGATGATGCTAATCCTGGAAAAGAGTATCTTAATTGGCCTTACTATCATCCAGAAGAACATAATGATAAGTTTCGGGCTGAAGGTGATAATTATTTTTCACATACCTATATGGAAAGATTCTGGCCAGATAAGACGCTGAAAGGAACTGGCAAAATGAGATATAATCTTGGGGACTTTGATGACTTGATAGCAAGACTTAAGGATGATCCAGGAGGTCGACAAGCATTCTACGCTATCTGGCACCCTCAAGATAGTGCTAATGATGGAGTTCGTCTGCCATGCACTATTGGCTATCATTTTCTAATACGTAATGGGTTTCTTCATTTAACATATCTTATTAGAAGTTGTGACATTCTTAGGCATTTTAAAAATGATATTTATATGTCTATAAGGTTAGCTCAATATGTAAGAGATCAAGTTGATCCATCTTTAGAAATGGGAACATTCTCTATGTGGATAGGATCTCTTCATTGCTGGAAATCTGAAGTGTTTAGATTAGAGGATGAAATTAATAAATTTGAAAGCAAAATAAAAAAGGATAGATTAATTAATACTTATATCTTAGATATTAATATAGAAGAGGATTATCAGGATTATTTTGTATAAAATATAAAGAAATGAAAGCTAAATATTTAAATGAAATATCTATAGATCATTTAGTACAGACTCGATCTGAAATACCAAGTGATTATCACTGTGATTGTAAATACTGCCAAAACTTTATGGGCGAAATTTACAATACAGAATATGATAAGTATTATTCGAATAATATACGTAGAAGATATTACGTAGATAAAGCAGGGGATCATCTTGATGCTGGTCATATAATTGGTTATCGATGGGCTATTCAGAATCTATGCCCGCCAAAAGGAATTGTTTTGGATCCTACAGTAGGTACTGGAACTGCTATTGTTGAGGCCCTTAATAATGTAAGGAACGGGATAGGGATAGAATTAGAATATCCTGAAGTTGCTCAAAAGAATATTAGTGCTCAACTTACTCATCCTAGAACAAGTGGAAGAAAATATTGGTTTAGACAAGGAAATGCTCTTAACATTGATGAGTATTTAGATGGATGGAATATAGAAAAAGGAGATATAGATCTAATCATTAATGGAACTCCTTATCCAAAACTATCTGGAAAATCATCTGATGCTCCAGAAAGGAAGAACCTTAAAACTGGTGAGGATAAATCATTTGATTATTATCATGAAGAAAATATAGGACTTACTAAAGGAGACGAATATTGGAATTTAATAAGAACTATGTATACAAAATCTATAGGGTTTTTAAAACCTGGAGGATATTTAGTTCTTCTTATTAAAGATATGGTTCGGAATAAGGAACCTTATTTATTACATAAATATATAATAGATATTATTTTAGAGAATAATTTATCTATGGAACATTATGGATTTTTTATGCATTTTCACTGTCCGACTACTATGTTTCAGAATACGTACAGCAAACGATTTCCTGATGTTAAAATCCCATTATATCAAACTGGAATAGTTCTTCGTAAAAAAGGAAGTAAAGAGCCAGGATTTCCAGTAAATGAAACAAGAAAAATAAGAAAAGTTCCTCTTAAAATATCTAAAGAAAAAATAAATACTTCAGTTAAAAAAGAAAATATAGAATTCGGCCCTGTTGATTTAACTAAGGCTAAACCCGATAAATTGCCTAAGTTTAATAAAATAGATAAAAAATCATATAAAAAAGGATTTAAAGCAGCAATGGATATTTTAGAAGAAAAATTCAAAGATCTTTAAATTTTAAATTTAAATTATGAAAGAAGAAATAGATCTTAATATAGAGGATTGTGTAGATTTAGAATCCTGTATTAATTGGGTTATGGCTCTACACGAAGGCCAAGAAGTTTTTCTTGAATGGTTAGAATTGCCCGAAGAACACTTCATCGGTCAAACTCATCACAATTTTGGTCGATGGCTTAGGAATACTTTGGAACTTTGGCATAATGGCCCTCCTGTAAAATACTTTAATGATCTGGGGATATATCATGCAGATGATATAAGCGTAATTATTTTAACTTCAGTTTATAGAAAATATCACGGAATAAATCTAAATTTACAGGATCAGATAAAAAGATATAGAGATTATTGGGAGAAGACAGATCCTAAAGTTAATCAAGGCATAAAAGAATAAAAACATGTGTGGAATAATTATCACTCAAGACAAAAACAAAATTGACTCTATAAAGCATAGAGGAATACAATTTTCTTCTGTTGAAAAAGATGGATGGATTTATGGTCATCATAGACTTCCAATCCAAACAGAAGAAGACGATGAATGGGAGCAACCTATTGATATAGGAGATGGCGAAATGCTTCTTTTTAAGGGGGAATTATTTAACTATGATAAAGAAAAATATGATAGTGATAGTGAATATCTTCAAGATTTCTTTTCTTCTGATGATACGGATAATGAAAAATATTTTATTGATGAAATGAATAAGTGGGATGGATTTTGGAGTATTGTTATTACAAATGGAGATAAAACTTTAGTTTTTACAGATCCTTTAGGTAAAAAACAGCTTTATTATAATGCTAATACTCATGAGATTTCAAGTGAAGTAAAACAGCTTACATCTGATGCAAAAATTGATACAACATTCATTAGTATTGTTAATAAGTGGGGATATAATACAGATGATAGAACTATTTATAAGGATGTTAAAAGAATTATGCCTAATATGATTTATCAATTTTTAAAAGGAGATTCTCAAGTTTATACTGTTTATAAGGATTATTTTGATTGGGAAAAAAATATTTCATATGATAAATCCATTTACGAGCTATTAGAAGAATCCGTTAAGAATAGACTTATTTCTAAAAAATATAAAATATCTACATTATTTTCAGCAGGTATAGATAGCACTATTATTCTTTATTTTTTAAGAAAATTTGGAATAGATATAAACATATATTCTATTGATAATGCAGAAGATGGGGAATATATAAAATTTATGGAGAAGGAGTGGGATTTAGATATAAATTTTCTTGACGTGGATCCTAATAATGTTTTTTTTGAAGATAGAATGAAAATTTATGATATAAATGATTCCATGATTGATCTTGGATCAGTTATACCTCAGTATTATCTTTTTAAAGATATTAAGGATAAAATAGTTCTAACCGGTGATGGAGCGGATGAATTATTTTCGGGATACACCAGAAATAATTATTACGATTCACAAAAATCTGATGTATTTCAGGAGCTTCCCTTTTATCATTTTGTGAGAATTGACCGTATGTCTATGTATTTTACTATTGAATGTAGAAATCCATTTTTAAGTCATGATCTTATTAAAAAAGCTCTTACGATTCCATTTGAAAAAAGAGTCTATAAAAAAATATTAAAAGAAGAATTTCAGGGATTAATACCAGATAAAATAATTAATAGAAAGAAGAATCCATTGAAAATAAAACAAATAAGAGAAGATGAATTAGGATATAGACGTAAATTAATTCAAGATTATTTGTTTCATCTGGAAAATAAAAATATTTAGAATAAATGAATTCTAAATTAAAACTTCGTTAATAATTTTACATATAAATTAAAAATAATACTAAAAATGGTCAAAACACAATTAAATCAGCCAGGTCAACCAAGTCATCCAAGTCAATCGGGAAAATTGAAAATTACACCGGATATGTTAAAAAATTCTGCAAATGTAGTTTGTGATTGTGGGGGAATGATTTTTACAGAAAAACTCTTTTTTAAGAAAATCTCTGCTATTATTTCTACAAGTGGAAAAGAAGAGGTAGCTCCGATACCAATTATCATATGCGAATTCTGTGGTAAAGTACCTTCTGTTTTTGATATACAGAATATATTACCCCAAGAATTAAAAGCAGTTAAACCGGAAACTTCTAAATCTAAAGCTAAAGATGGAATTTCTGAATAAAAATTATTACTAAACATTAAAAAATAAAATTATGAGCGAAAATCATTATTGGAAAATTGTCGTAAAAACTGAATATGAATCAGAAAATAGCAAAATGAAAAAGCGAAGAGATGAATATATTGTTGAAGGAATTTCTCCTACTGATGTAGAAGCAAAAATTACAAAGGAACTTCAAGGATATGATTTTGAAGTAGCACAGATTACTCTTACTAAGATTTTGGATATTATAAAATAATTATAGGGCTTAGTAATTTTAGTTCGATAAATAAAGAAAGGGGATAATGCCAAATAATTATGATTTTTCAAAACTTGAAAATGTTAAAGTAATAGAGGTAAGTTTAGAAGGATGGGTTTCTCCTCTTTTTGTGGAATATGGCGCTGGATTTCATGGAGAAGTTCCTTCTTATTTTTGGAGAGTAAAAGGAACTCAACATACCTTTGTTATTCCCATACTTAGGATGGACTATTTAAGTCAAGGAGATTATGGTAAACATTTTCAAGAAGCTCTTCAGGGATTTAGATCCGATTATATTGGATGGTCAAAAGAAGGATGGTATATCGAATGGATGCAAAAATATAAAGAAGATTTCTCCGAATTTATCTCCTTGTAATATTGAAATTAAAAAAGTTTTTATAAAAAAGATAAAACTTAAAAAATAATTATTATGAATGCCAAAAGAAGAAGATATTTTCAATATTTAATTGGTGAACGTCAGGGGGAAGTTTTAACTCTTGATAAAATTGAAGAAGATGAGGGAATGATATTTGTCTCTTTTAAAGATAAATCTCGTTGTAATAAAGATTTGATCCTTCCTCTTAATAATAAAAATCGGATTAATCAATTAATGGCTGAAGTAGATAGTCCCCATAATATTTGGACTTTTAAAGAAGAATGGGAGGGGAGACAAAAAGAAGAGACTGCTAAAGATTCAGATGGAAATGTCGTTGTTATCACTCCTGCTATTTATGGAAAGAAGAAAAAGATTTTAATACCTCCTCCTAGAGAAACTATTGGTTTTACTACTACTTTTGAAAAAGAGGAAGATGGGGATCAACAATCATTTCCTGATGTACCATTATTTTCTACTGCGGCACAACCAGATAATGATAACCCTGTATGGTTGATGTTAAGTAAAGCGAAGAAATTTGATACTAAAATTGAAATGGATATTATAGTTTCTTTACCAGCTAAAGCTCTTTATAATGTAATTAAAGAATCTTTTGAAGATGGAGCTGAGAAGACTATTGAATATATAATAAGTAATTTAGATGATCAAAAGATAAAAGATAGTTTAAGATCTTCTCTTAAAGAAGCTTATGAAGATGTTTCAAATGAGGGATAAAAGAAGATATTTAAAATGGATAATTATGTTTATATAACAACTAATTTGATAAATGGTAAACAATATGTAGGGGATAGAACTTATAATGGGGATCCTGATAAGGATTCATATTTAGGAAGTGGAAGACCTTATTTTGAAAGAGCTAAGAAAAAATATAGAAAAGAAAATTCTAAGAAAGAAATACTTGAATTTTTTGGAACAAAACAAGAAGCTTTTGATGCTCAAGAAAAATATATAAATAAATATAATACATTAATTCCAAACGGCTATAATATAAATCCTAAATGGGGTTTAGGTGTTATTGGGTGCCATTCAGATGATACGAAATTAAAAATGAGTATTTCTCATAAAAATAAAATTTTATCAGAAGAAACAAAAAAGTTAATTTCTGAAGTGAATAAGGGTAAAAAACTATCAGAGGAAACAAAAAAGAAAATATAAAAAATTATCTAATGATCATAAAAATAAAATAAAAAAAGCTAATTTGAAACGATGGAAATTATATAGAGAAAATAAATTAGAAAAGAATGCAAAATGAAGAAAAAATAATTATTGAGGGTAAATTTGAAGATGTAATAGAATTTGAGGACCATTATTATCTTAGGAGTAAAAAAGACTGGGTTTGTGTTTTGCCATATACAATTTCTGGTGAAGGGCTTTTAGATAAAATTGGCATTGTAGAAATTTGGAATCAAGAGGAAAGAAAGATTTCACAAACACTTTTAAAGGATTATTTAAATGAGGATGATTCTACTAATCTTGTTGGGGCTAATAGAGTTTTATATGAGATTGCAGGAGTAAATCTTGTAGATGCTTCTAAATGGATGTTTTTAGGCTCTGTTTTTAATAGCCTCACTTCAGATTCGCCGATAAGAATTTATGCAGTTGATATTACTGATGTTGAATTAAAAATAGATGTAATGAATGAAGAAGAAAGAAAGAAATTTCATATGGTAAAATCATCTGAAATTCTACAATCTGACGATCTTCTTTTTCTCGGAGCATTTACTAGATTATTCAATTTTTTTTATGTTCAATCTTTAGCTAAATAATCATAAAAACAATAAATGTATGGTATTACACACTTTTGGAGATAGCCATGCTTGGTTTCCTAAATCTTGGGAAGCTGTTATTATAAAAGATTTAACTCTTAAATTACATAAATTGTTTTCAGAAATAGATGGGACAGTCGGATATACAATGTCAAGATTTGGCTATCAAAAAAAATATCTTTTAAATATAAAAGATTATGGGGTAAAAGAAAACGATGCTATTCTTTTTGGTTTTGGAGAAATAGATTGTCGAATGCATATCTGTAAACCAAAAAATTTTGAAAAATATAAATCATTGATTAATGATTTGGTATATAATTATTTTGAAGCAATAAAAGAAAATATTGAACAATATTCAAATTTGAAAGTACTCGTCTATAATATTCTTCCTCCTTTACGTAACTATGGAGCGAATACAGGAGCACCTTCTGATCCGGAAAAAAGAAAGGCTGTCGTGTTGTATATGAATGAAAAATTAAAGGAATATTGTAATAAAAACAATTATATTTTTGTGGATGTATATAATTCATATTGTGATAAAGATAAGTTCTTATTACAATATGATAATTCATTACTTGGAGATGATATACATATAAGTAATGGAATTTATGTAAAAGAATTTTTACTAAAGAATTTAATGAATAATTAAAATATAAAATTTAATGATATGGAAAAAGAAAAAATTAAAAAAGTTATTTTAGATTATATCATTGAAGAATTTAGCGATACATCAGAAATTAGGAAAAATCATTATTCATATTGTTCATTTCCCGGAGAAGATTGTATTTGTAGATCTTCTGATGAAATTAATTATGATACAGAATTAATTCAGAATGGATATATAACTTCATTCGATATTCAGGAAATAATAGTATTTTTAGAAAATAAATTTCAATTAAAATTTCCTACAATAGATTTATTTCCTAAAAATTTTAGTACTATCGATAAGATAACTAATTTAATAATTAAATATAATAAATGACCTTATGGAAATATTACCAAAGAAAATTAGATTATTTAATCAAGATATTGAAATAATCATAGATAATGATTATTGTAATGCCAAAAGTGTACTGGGCGAATCAGATATTAACCACAATAAAATAAGAATTTGTTCCTACTTTGAAGGGGAAGATATACCATTTCAGAGGCAAAGACATACTTTATTTCACGAGATAATGCATTGTATAATATTTATGATAGGTCAGACAACGATGTACAAAAATGAAATAATGGTAGATAATCTGGGAACAGCAATAGAGGATTTAATATTAAATAATTTTAATAAAAAAAAGAATGAATAAATATCTGATATTATCTAAGTTAAAAATTTTTTGGCTATATTTGCGAATATTTGATCCAGCTAGATATAAAGTAGCAAAGAAATTTCAAGAAGCTTGTAAAAGTGATGAAGTACAATTTGCTTTAAAATATATGGTTGATGCTGTATTTAATAAAGTTATAGACGAATCAAAAGATAAACAAGAATGAACAGAGCTGAGAGGAAAAAAATGGAGAAGCAGTTTGGGATTACTAAGCATAAAAAAAGTATGACCAGAGCTAAAAGATTTGAAGCTATGCGACAAAATATAGAGCAGGGAAAAGATCTTCAGGAAAAAATGAAAGAAACTAGAAGATTACAGGAGCAAGGAAAAGCTGATGAGACTGCTTCAGCTCGTATTGCTTTCATAGCTACGGATTTAATGATCAATCATAATGTGCCTTATGTAGAAGCTCAAGAAAAAGCAAAAGAATTATATAAACAAGAGGTAGAATCAGTTAGTACTAAAGAATAATGAAATTTTATATCACTATCGAGGGAATAGCTAAATTAAAGCGTTCTTTTTTAAATCTTAAATTATATTTTATTATTAATGTTTCCGAACTTTTAAAGGAATATGAGTATTCTTATGATACAATAGATGAATATGGAATATTTATAATAAATGATAAGATTCTTTCTCTTATTAAAAATTATGTAAAATCAAAAAGAATTAGAGGAATTATTTATACTAATGAATATCTTAATGAGGATACAATAGAAAATCTTTTTGATACTTTAGAGCCTATTGAAAAAATTCAGGATATAGTTTTATTGGATGATTATAATATTCCTAAACTAAAAGATTATTATAAATATTTTAATGAAATTATATTTTTTCCTTCAATAAAAAAAATTCGATTAATTGAGGCTCGTCCAATTAAAGAAATTATAAAATTTTCTAAACAAAGATTACTTGAAGAAGGATTTATTCCCCGGAAAGATTTTTTAAAAAATCCGCCTAAAAAGTAAAAAAGTAAGTTTTATAGAATAAATATACATAATGATAATTGACTTCACATTGTCAAGTCAATTAAATAGGGTTCTTCGGAACCCTATTTTTGTTTTAGATGATAAAATTTTCTTCTTGAATATATAAAATAAAAAGATTTTAATGGCTAAAGAAGAAATAAGAGGCGACATTAATCAGAAGATTGAGGATGCAGTAGAAAGAATTAAGGAGGCAACTGAATTTGGATTTATTTATGGCTTAAATTTATGTTTTAGAAGGGAAGTAAATAATCTTTATAATCAAATTATATCTTCTGATTTAAATTATGATGTTAAGCAAGAAAGTAGTAATACTATATCTGATACTTCTAAATTAGTTCCTCGGGCAGCTATTCGTGTTTGGAGAGAAAAACTTCAGGAAGCTAAAGTTTTTTATGAACAATGTTTATGGAAGGATTATGATCAACAAAAATATCAGGAAGAGGGACAAAGTGCCCCATTTCAATCTACTGAATTTATTGATGGAGTTAGAGATTCCTCCCCATTTGATAGAAGATTAGATAGACTTATGCTAGTAAATAATGCTAATGATGCTCTTAGTGTTATTCCATATGATACTAGATATAAAGATGCTGGAACTGTAGGATTTATCATGTCAGAGGCTGTTGTAAGGGATTCTCAAATAGAAAATCAAAATGATATTGCTTTGGGAATTGGAGCAAGAAGAGGAGAAATGCAAAATGATCCTTTTTTTACTGGAGTACAATCTCTTATAAATACTTATTCTATAACTAAACTTTATGGATCTGAGGGAGGAGAATATCTTGTTGATAAAAAAGGACAAAGAAAATGGTATGAAATTGATACTACACAAGATGGAAAATTAGCTTATTCTCTTAATCCTACTACTACTTCTATAATTAATTGGGGGGAAGGAGATCCTTATAGAAGAACTCCCTACCATTTTTCCGATTTTGTTTTCTGTAAATATTGGAATATTGTTCCAAATAATAGGATGCTTACACTTAGAAGGTATCCTGCTCCGATTATTGATAATCTTAAATTTCCTGGAATGGATGGGAATACTAATAGTGGAACCCCTTCAGCACAATCAGATGCTGGCTATACTAATTCTCCAACAGAAGAGCCCATTTTAGATACTGCAATAGGAAAAGAAGGTGTAAATGAGGATCAGGGTTCAGGAAAAAGAGTAGATTTTCCTCCAATGGCTACGGTTATTAGCTATTTTGGAGAAGAAACAGGAAATCAGTTATCTGATATTCTTAAATTTACTACAGGATTTAATTGGGGAGAAGTTGAAGCAAACGTATTCGAAGTAGGAACTCAAAGTAATCCAGACATGGAATCTGGTCCAGCAGGGCTCTTTGGGGGTCTAGGATCAATGGCTAAAATGCTTAATATTGCTACAGGAAATTTTGATACAAATGCTATTCTTAATCAAGGAGAACTTCCACCAGATCCATATGATGGAGGCCCATATGAAAATAGGATAATTGGTCCAGTTAATGCTATAACAAAAGTTAGAAAAAGAGAAAAAGGACTTCAATATGAAAGTAAAATTACTTTAAATTTTGAATATGTTGCAAGACCTATTGGAGGGGTTAACACAAAAGCAGTTTTATTAGATATTATTTCTAATTTCTTAGTAATTGGATCAGCAACAGCTATGTTTTGGGGAGGACAGCATAGATTTATGGGTCAGCCACAACGTTATCCATTTATTGGGGGGGATAAAGGTATTCAACAGTGGTATCGTGGAGATCCTTTAGGTTGGGGGCAAACATCCATGGAAAGTTTTGCTTCTAAAATAGTTGGAGCAGGAGGACTTTTAGATCTTACTAAAAATTTCTTTCAAACTCTTTTAGGAGGATTAGGAAGCGGGGATAATGATATTATGGGGGGTATGAAAAATCTTTTATCTGGAGATAATATTGCAGGAAATATTTTAAGAGCTAAAGCTGCAGAAAGATCAAATGGCCAAATTCCTTATTTGACTGGGCTTCGTGCTCTTCTTATAGGAGAACCCGTTGGAGAGTGGCATCTTACAATAGGAAATCCCCTAAATCCAATTGCAATGATTGGAAATCTAATATGTGATAATATAGAAGTAGAATTTGGTAATGAATTAGGGCCAGATGATTTTCCTTTAGAAGTAAAAATTACTGTTAATCTTGAACATGGAATGGCAAGAGATAGGGATGCTATTCAATCTATGTTCAATAGAGGGATGGGTAGAATATATGATTTACCAGATGCTATGGTGGGAACCGCAGATCAAGAAACTCATGTAGATAGGTATACTGTAAATGCTGGTGTTACAGGAAGATCTCCGGGAGATTGGAGATCTGGAACGGTTATTGGAGGAGCTGCTACTTCTGGAGGTAAAACTGGAAAAGCTAAAATAGTTGAAAATGCTCTTCATGGAAATACATCTGTGTGGAATAGAAGTAAATTTGCTGCATTTTCTCCAGATCAAACAATAGCTTTTAATGATCCTAAAAATATCTGGGCTAGAAGTGAATTTAGAGCTTCAGATTGGGTTGGTCAAAAAACACTTAAATAATATGTTTTTAAATAGTTTAGATCGCAAACCTTTATGGAAAAAACAGGATGGAACTGTTATTAGAGATTTAACTCAAACAATGTTTGATTTTAAATCTAATAATTATGTAAATTTTTCAGTTTATAAAATTCCTTCTGGCTATGAAATGAGACCTGATCTTATAGCACAATCTGTTTATAATAATACAATATATGCTGAATTTATTTTAAAATATAACGGTATTTCTAATCCATTTTCAATCGATAAAGGAGATAGGGTTCTTATTCCTAGTTTAGATACAGTTAAAGATAATGTTAAAAAACAAGGAGATGCTGTTGAAGAATCTGATGCAAGAAGAATAAGAAATTCTTATAAATATATTGATCCAACTAAGGTGCCAAAAAGAGATTCTGAATCAGAAAAATTTAATGAAAGAAATTTATCAAAGAAAAAAGATCAAATACAAGATGGAGCTCTTCCCCCAAATATAGCTCAAGAGGGGGAGCAAGGAATTACTTATAGAAATGGAAGAGTTTATTTTGGAGAAGGAATTGGTGAAAGTGCTTGTTTAAAAAATGGAATGAGCAGTTCTGAATTTCTTACGAAAATTATCAGATCAAGGAAGGTATAATGGCAGATTATAAATATAATGCTCCAAATAAAACAGATGCTCCTAATAAAAGTCCCGGAGGGAATCAAGAAGGAGGGGCAAGGATATGGAATGTATTTGAATCTACTATTGTTCTTGATGAATTATCTCTTCCTGAATCTCCACAGGGGGAAACAAGAAAGCAGAGAATAGAGGATTATGTTTCAACTGAATTTCCTCTGATAAAAATAAATGATTATTTTGTATCAAAAGGAGAGATAGATTCTTTTAAAATAGATTCAACTGATAAAATTCCTAAAATTACTTTATCTCTCTCTTTTCCTAATGAATTATTTTTATCTAAGAATATGCCAAAAGATGGAGATATTATCTCTGTTATGATAAGAAGTAAATCAGAAGTTTTAAAACCTATTAGAAACGACTATGTAATTACTGGAGTTATTGCAGGAAAGAGAAATACTAATTTAGGCGGCCTTATTTCTATGACTTTTTTCGGGGAGCTTTTTATTCCTGGATGGAGATCTTTTCTTGGGGATTCATCAATGAAAGGAACTACAATGGAAATTTTAAAGAGAAGTTCTGAATTATTAGGACTTGGTTTTAATACCAATGAAGAGAATACTGAGGATGTTCAAATTTGGATTTCTCCTAATACTGCTGAGGAATTTGTAGATAATGTTTGTGAAAGAGCTTGGAAAGAAGAAAATTCTTTTTTCGATTGGTGGATAGATATTTATTATAATCTTAATTTTGTAAATGTTCAAAAACAATTACTTTCCTCAGAACAAGCTATTGATGAAGCAGCCCTTATAGGAAATGTTTCTAAAGAATATTACTGGGGAGGTACTGAAGATCAAACAGTTGGAACAGCAAAAGTTTTTTCTAATTATATAGGATTTAGGACTTCAAGTTTTTTTATTAGAAATTGGAGACCTATAAATAGATCATCAGCTATAACATTTGATTATGGAGCTTCTCTTCTGTGTGCATTTTATGAACATAATAATATTCTTTATGAAGAACCTGAAAGTCAAAAGTATTGGGAATTAGATATTTCTCCCAATTACGATCAGGATAAAGTTAATACCCATATTTTATTAAGAGGTAGAGCTACTTGGGACTCTTCTGTAAATAGTAATGAACCTGCAAGAGCTAATTATAATTATAATATTTATAAAAAATCTCCATGGTTAGGTATTCAATATACAATATCTAATCCGGAAGAAGATAATATGAAATGGACTGGGAATCAACACAGAAATTATATGAGAGCAAGAGTTCATAATACTATAAATAATGTAGAATTAGAAAAATTAAATGTTGAAATTAATGTACAAGGAACTAACTTTAATATAATTAAAGGGGATAAAGTTCCTATTGTTTTAGTTAAAAAAGATAGGGTAGAGAGTCTTTTAACCAGTGAAGATTTTAATTCTGGAGAATCCTTAGAGTTTTTTTACACAGGATGGTATTATGTAAAAGGATTTACAATTTCATGGGATGGATCTGAAGTAGGAAATATACTCAATAATTTTTCTCAATCCTTTATTTTAACAAGAAGAGAATGGCCTGCTCCCGTACCAGTGGAGGCTAGAAAAAAAGAAACACCAGCAAGAGTAAAAGAACCTCAATAAAATATAAAAAAATGGCAGAATTAAGAAATCAATATAATACATTTAGGGGGGTTGGGAAACCTTTTTTAGGATTTACTGATAGTATTAGAAAAATATCTAGAACATTTGATGAGCCAACCTATCTTACATTTAGAATAGAATTTCGTTCTGATGATATGGATAATCACACAAATAATACTAATTTCGATAAATTTCCTCAGCCTCTTTTTTCAACTTATACACAAGATGATATAAATACTAGAAATTATTATTCAACATATCAATATTTAAGAGATTCTAATGAAATTCTTAGAGCAAATATGTTAATTGAATTTATATTTAAATGGAAACAACTACAAGAGGAATTTCAGTGGTATTTTCAATCTATAAATGGATTAAATTCTTTAATGAATATAGTTCCTGGAAGAGGAAAAAGAGTAGCTCAAGATGCAAGACTTATTATTAATACTCTGGAGGGATTAGATCAAAAAATAACTCATTTATTAAATTTATATAGAAAAGTTGCTTGGGATGATGATTATCAAAGATGGATTCTTCCTGATATGATGAGATATTTCAGAATTACCTTGTATATAACTGAATTTCGTACATTTCATAGATCAAATTATATGCAAGAAGAAGAAATTAATCCAGAAACTGATATAATTTTTTCGAAGGGATTAGAAGAAAGTTCCCCTATGATTTTATCTATTATTAACAATATGGTTCCTACTTATATTTTAGATTTAGAAAGATGTGAATTTGATCTAGAAACTTTCAATGTTCTTCCTGATTCTATTAATGTTGGAGAAGCAGAAATGAGACAGTTAGAATTTGGTATAAAAGTAGGCAATTTTAAAGAAAGATATATTAATCCTATATTTAATTATTTTTGGTATGATATTTTAATAAATGGGTATGGGAGAACAGCACAGCAAGATCAAACATTACAGATAACTTCTTCTAATCAAGGGGGAAATTTAATTGCAGAAGGAGTAAAAGCTCAAGGAAATTTATTAGCTACTCAAACTCATCAACCTGCAAAACCATTTGTTCAAACAGGAAAAATAGATAATCTTCATAATGCTTCTCCAAATTATGGTTTGGATTTAAATTCAGTTAATCCGACAGATCCTACTACATGGTTAGGAAATTCACTTACTTTAGGAAAAGCGTTTGTAACAAATTTGGTAGAGAGTAAAATCGATGAATTAAAAATGATGAATATTCCAAGTTTAGGAATTTCATTTAATGAAGCTATTGCAGCTATTCAATCTAAAAATATATTTACTTTATTTGGAGCAGCAAGAAAAGCATTAAGTGAATCCATAAAAAATACTCTTCCTTCTCAGGAATTAGAACAAAGATTTGTTGATACCCAATTTAAAGATTTTCTTGAAGGAATATCTCTTTCTGAAGCTACTGATGAAGATGCTATAGAACTTCAAAGAGCTGCAAATATGGTTTTAACAGATAAAGGAAAATGGGAAGAGATAAAAGATTTTTCTAAAGCTACAAATCTTATCTCTGATGCTCTTGGAGAAATTAATACTTTAGCTAAAATAGAAAATCCAAATACTTTGAAAAATTTTTATAACGCTCAACAAAAAATAGTGGTTCCTATTCAAAATGGAATGGTCATAGAAGGTCTTCCTTCTTCGGTGGCTACTGAAAATAAATTAGAGGTATAAAAAAGTTATTTAAGAATGGATAAAAAAATAACATATACAAATGAGGTTGTAGATGAATATAGTGGACAACTTAACTATGAGGCGGGGATTTATCTTAATGGAGAAATAATTGGGATGGTTCAATATGTTTTATATGATGAAGAATTAACTGTTAGCGATATTTTGGTAAGGCCTGAATATAGGAGACAAGGATATGGATCTCGTTTAATAAAATATATCAAAGAGGAAAATCCAGATTATGAATACAAGCCTTCTATAATGAAGCCAGATGGAGCTAAATTTATTCATAAGGATTTGTTTCTTGAAGAATCTATTAAGGCTAAATTTGTATACGAAAATATAAACTTTGAGAGAGGACAAGATCCTAAAAAAGCTATGGATATTGGAGTAAATCCTATAGAAATAGTATCTCCTATATCAACACATCCTGTTTATGGTAGTCAAGAATCGGATTCTGATAAAATTCATGATCATTTTAAGAATTTTGAAGCCTGGATTTATTGGAATTATTATGATAAAAATGGTAAAGTTTATAGTCCTGACAATTTGATGGGTAAGTGGGTATCATTTGAAGGAGAATTATATAAAATCCCTAATTGGGATGAATTAATGAAATTAAGAATTGAAAGAGAACAAAAATGAAAAAACCGGATTTTTTAAAGAAAAGTTTATATGATGAAGACTGGATTGGTGTTGTAATGAATAATACAGATCCTCTTTTTTCTGGTCGTTGCCAAATTAGAGTTTTTAGACTAATGGATGGTATTGATGCAAAGGAACTTCCATGGTCTGTTCCTATTAACTCCACTTTGTTTGCTGGGGATGGGGCAGGATCTTTATCAGTGCCAAAAATAGGACAAATTGTAAGAGTGCAGTTTAATAGCGGAGATATCTATGCACCCGAATATACTACTATTCAAAATATAGATACAGAACTTATTCAAACAATTAAAGATGATTATGATGGAACTCATGTGATTGCATTTGATCCTGATGAAGAACTTAGTATAATTTATCAAAGAAATTTAGGTATACAAATATATTATAGAGGATCTTTTATGCAGATTGCTCCAGATAGTATGATAACTATACAACATGCCAATCAGGATTCTCTAATACAATTAGAAGGAGATAAGTGTAATATTACTACAAAGAATGAAGTTAATATAGCAGCGGGAGCAAGAATAGAGTTGACTGCGGATGAAGTAGCAATAACTGGTAATACTACAACAAAAATTGGTGCACCGCCGTATTTTCATGGAGTTTTGAGCGAGGTGCTTTTTCCTTTACTTCAAGTTATGGCTACTTCTCTAGATGCTAAATTTCCGGCCACGCCGGGAGTTAATACTGCTCTCGTGGAACAGGCGAAAAATGCGAGTACGTCGAAGAATGTGCTAATTGGGGTTTAAAAATTATTAAGAGCTTAATTTTGTTAAGCTCTTTTTTGTTGAAGTATATTTTTATATATTGAATAATTATTTGAAATATATAAGATATGAAGGCTCAATTTGTATATGAAAATATGGAATTTGAAAGAGGATTGGATCCTAAAAAAGCTATGGGAATAGGTATTTTTGGTCCAAAATCCTTTAGATCCTATGAAAAAATGGCAGAATGGCTATATACTTATTTAGAAACCTATTTAGATG
>Ga0307379_10005819_pt1 | contig 17100 bp, 16 predicted proteins | sample UN2MG_FD_202237 | JGI IMG/M metagenome (GOLD analysis project Ga0307379, IMG submission 202237) | Soil microbial communities from Risofladan, Vaasa, Finland - UN-2 | ecosystem: Environmental > Terrestrial > Soil > Coastal area > Acid sulfate soil | place: Finland: Risofladan, Vaasa | collected... | reverse complement strand
GAGCAGCGCAACCGTGCCAGCCGTGACCAGCGCCCCCCGAAGGTTGAACCACACCGCTGCGAGTACGACCGGCATGATGTAAAGTTTGCGTAGTGCGACGTGAACAACGTGTGTAAACGCCGGTCGAATATTGCAGCGCCTGGCGGGCGAAAAGTGCGGCGCCTGAGTTTGATGTTCATAGGGTAATGGGTTGTAGGCTGGTCTGTCGAGGGGGGATCTCGGTGACGGATCTTGGTGGGTTGCTGGGGGGCGCAAGGGGCCTGTTTGGTGGAGGGGAAGAAGCCCCAGGAGGGGGTGTGGGGGAACCTGCGGAGCCGGTTCCCCCACGGAGGGGGGTCTGGGGGGAGGTTTACTTGTCGCGAGTTCGGCCGCCCTGGCGACGCCGAAAAGGACGGCGCCTGATCACGCGTCATCAACGAGATGTGACAATAGCTCGCTGGCGATGGTGGCAGTTGCTGCGATTGCTGTCGCAGCATCGGCCGCACGGCCCTGCTCACCGCCGTCGGCGTTCGCGTTTGGCGTCGGCCAGGCGGTAGCTCTGGCCATTGCACTCGATGATGTGGCAGCGGTGGGTGAGCCGATCGAGGGTGGCGCCGGTGAGCCGCTCGGAGCCGAGGACCTCGACCCAGTTCTCGAAGGGCAGGTTGGTGGTAACGATCAGGCTGGTGCGTTCATAGGCGGTGCTGATCACGTCGAAGAGCAGTTCGGCCCCGAGCTTGCTGGCCGGGACGTAGCCGAGTTCGTCGAGCACCAGCAGGTCCAGTCTTCCCAGCTGCTTCTTGAGCCGGCCGAGTTCACGCTCCTCGCGGGCCTCCATCAGTTGCGTGATCAGCTCGGTCACGCGGCAGAAGCGGACGCGTTTGCCGCGGCCGCAGGCCTCGACGGCCAAGGCGGTGGCCAGATGCGTCTTGCCGGTGCCCGGATTGCCGACCAGCAGCACGTTCTCACGCTGCTCGATCCACACACAGCGCATCAACTCGCCGACCAGCGTCTTGTTGACCGAGGGTTGGGCGGTGAAGTCGAAGTTGTCGAGCGTCTTGAAGGTGGGGAAGCGGGCGGCCTTGAGCCGCCGCTCGGCGGCCCGCTTCTCGCGGTCGATCAGCTCCAGTTCACACAGTTGCAGCAAAAAGCCCAGGTGGTCGACGTTGTTCTGGGCGCAACGGCTGGCGATCTTCTGGCACTCGGCCAGGATGGTCGGCAGCTTGAGGGCTTTGAGATGATGCTGCAGCAATACCAGGCTCCTGGTCTCGAGCTTCTTCATGACGCCCCTCCCGCCAGCGTGCGATAGGCGCCCAAGTCCGGCGGCTGCACCCGGACCAGCTTGAGGTGCGGGCGGTCATCGAGACTGAACAGACCGACGGGTTGCTCGCGCCGGGCCTCGAGGATAACCCGCACGGCGTCGACGCTGAGCGCGTTGATCGCCAGGCACTGTTCGATGGCGTCCGCCAGTTGCGGAATCGTCGCCTTCTCCAGCAAGCGCAGGACCTTGATGTACTCACGGGTGCCCTGGTGGTCGAGCCGGGCTTCCAGCCGGCACCGCAGGATGTCGAAGCACGCCGGCAGGTGCCAGTTCTCCAGTGGCCGGGCGAAGTCGAGCGCCCCCGGCTTGCGTTCCAGCAGGGCCAGGTAATGCCGGGGATCGAACTGCACCTGTTCACGGCCCCAATCGCGGGGATGGGTGGCGACCAGGTGATCGCGGCAGACGATCTTGACCTCTTCGACGCCGCCGATCACGGTGACGGATTGGTGCGCGTAGGCGGTCGGCACGGAGTAGCTGTTGCGATCGAAGCGGACCAGCGAGAGCGAATCAGCCTGGCCGCTGGCCACCCGGCGCGCTTCGAAGCGTTGTGGGGGCAACGCCCGCAGCGCCGGCCGCTCCTCTTCGAGCAATACCGCTTTGGTCGCGGTCCGGCCACGTAACCGGCGTTGCAGATCGTCGCGACACTGCTGTTCCAGCTCGGCGTTGAGATCTTCCAGGCTGCTCGTCCGTGGCACGGGCACCAGGAAGTTGCGGCGGGTGTAGCCGACCAGCCCTTCGACCTGCCCCTTCTCATTGGGCCGCCGGACCAGGCAGAAATGGCAATCGAACAGGTAGTGGCTCTGGAGCCGCAGAAAATCCTTGGTGAGTTCCCGCGCCCGTTTGCCGATGATCTTGGCCACGGCGGTCTTGGTGTTGTCGTAGCTGATCCGCTGGGGCACACCGCCGAAGAACTCGAACGCCCGGCGGTGGCCCTCCAGGAACGTCTCGCTGCACTCGCGTGGGAAGACGCAGCAGAAGACCGCGTCGCTGTACATCAGCGTCATGACGAAGACGGCCGCCTTGACGTCTTGGCCATCAAGAATCACGTGGGCGTGGCCGAAGTCGACCTGGGCGTCGCCCGGCGGGTGCACCAGCGGCATGTACACCTCGGCGTGCCGGTTGCGCCACGCCCGCACGGCGTCCTTGACGATCGTGTAGCCGCCGTCGCAGTCGTGCTCGGCCCGCAGGCGGTCGAAGATGCGTTTGGCGGTGTGGCGTTGCTTGCGGGGGCGTGCTGATCCTGCTCGAGGATCTCGTGGATGATCGGCAGCAGCGGCTCCAGCTTCCGCTTCGGCCGGGGCCGGGCCTGCCGATAGCCCGGCGGCTCGCTGTGCGCCAGGATCTTCGTGAGCGTGTGCCAGTGCAGGCCGTACTCCCGGCAGGCCTGCCGCTTGCTGAGTCCTTCTGCCAGTACGCGTCGCCTGATCTCGGTCCAAAGTTGCATGTCGGTGTACACCCTTGGGGACCTCGCCGCATGGCTGCTTCGACGTGACCCCACCGGAGACCGGCGTGCTGACCCAATCCCGGCTCAGCACCCGGCCTCATCAGAGCCCACCATCGTCGCCGCCACCCGGCTGGTCGGCCAGGGCGCCGCACTTTTCAACCGACCACCGGCAACCCCCCAGGCGCTGCACTTTTCAACCGGCGTTCATAACCTCTAAGATTTGGATACGTCTCATCACGGCGGCGACTTAACGGATAGTATAGGTGGAAGGGGCTGACGCCGAACGGAGAACCCAAGCAATGTGAGACGGCCATTGACTGCAGACGGCCTCTTCATGGATGGACAACTGGACGTCGTGCAATACGAGCTGCAGCGGGCTGCTGCCGGCATCCGAGAGGGCCAAGACCAGAGCCGCTGACCACCGGCGTCAGAGTCTGTCGATCTGGGCTCTTCGAGGCGCCCACACTCGGCGGTCGTTTCCGTGGGGCCGACGAATGCTGGCCAATCCGGCTGGGCATTGTGTGCGATCACTGGGAAATGCACCGGGCATCATGTGCGTTCTGCAACCGCGAATCGCGTTTGGCCTTCAATCAACGAGGTCATTCTCTCTGTGCAGCTTGATCGCCCAAGCGTGACGCGGGGTCCTGCTGATAGAACGCGGCCAACTGATCGTACAGCTCGGGATGACGCCGTTTCAGTTGGACCGGCTGTTCGAAAAACGCTTCGGTTATCACGGCAAAGAACTCCGCCGGACTCGTGGCGCCGTAGGCATCGATGAACGTCCTGCGATGGCGCTTCAGGTCTTCAATCAGGTGCTCGTATTCGTGCCCAAGCACACGTGCCCAGGCAAGATACATTGAGCGGCGCGGCAATACTGGAGCGCCTTCGTTCGCCCCGGACTCGCTGTCGAGTTGGTGGGCGAACTCGTGAAACACGACGTTGCGACCGTCGTGAACGTCTGCCGCGCCCCGCCAAACGTCGTCCCACGAGAGTACCACCGGACCACGGTACCATGACTCCCCGAGGCGTGTGTGAACGCCTTCCAGCACCGTTCCGTCCGGCAAGCGCTGCCTGTGGTCAGCAAGATAACGATAAGGATATACAAGGATCGTCTGCATCCTCGGGTAATAGTCCGTTTCGCGATGAAGCAGCAGGATGCAAGCTTGCGCGGCAATCGTGACGCGGATTTCGTCCGTAACCTCCAGACCGCCGCAGCCCTCGAACCGCTTCTCGTCGAGGAAGACCTGGATATGACCCCGCAATTCTGCCTGCTCGTTCGGCGTGAGCAGGCAGTAGTACGCAACATTGCGCTCGAGGAGGTCCAGCCACCGCGGCGGAAAGGGCCGCTTGCGAACGCGCTCTCGATGTTTGCGTCTGGAGCCGAACATCCGAAAAGCCCGAATCAATGCCAACAGTCGTTTCTACTAAACGGCGGTTGCGGTTCTGCAAACAAGGACCAAGACAGGATGCTGTATACCCGCCTTCGCTACTCCCCTGGGAACCGCGCCACAATGACGGTGATGTTGTCCGTTCCGCCCGCGTCATTGGCCGCGCTGACCAGGCGCTCGCACGCCTGCCGTTCCGTGTCGCGCGCGAGGAGGATCGCTTTGATGTCGGCGTCCGCGAGGCACTCTGTCAGACCGTCGGTGCACAAGAGGACCGTATCGTTCGCCTGCAACTCGGCCTTATAGACGGACGAACGCAGTTTCTCCATGCCGCGGCCCAGCGCATTGCTCAGCACGTGGTGCCACATCGAACTGCGGGCCTGTTCGCGCTCCAGTGCTCCACTATCCACCAACTCCTGGGCTACGGTGTGATCAACCGTGATCTGTGAAAGCTGCTCGCCGCGAAGCACGTAGCACCGACTGTCGCCGACATGAACAACATACATGCTTGGCCAGAGCACGTACGCCATCGTAAGCGTGGTGCCCATGCCGTCATGCTCCGGGACGGCCTCCGACTCGGCGTCGATGACGGCCTCGCACTTCTGAATGGCGAGGCGCAATTCATCGTACAGGTCTTCCTCGCCTTCTCCGTAGAGCCGGTAGAACCATGGCAATATGTTGAGCACGTATTGCGACATCGTGTTGATCGCGAGTTCGCTGGCACGCTCGCCCGCGACATGACCGCCGATGCCGTCGGCCACCAGCAACAGCTTGCCGTGAACACCGCTAGACAATTGGGCTCCGGCCTGTCGGTCGAGGCTCGTCTGTTGAACCTGCATGGACTTTGAAAGCGTGGCGATCAGGAAGTGATCCTCGTTCGCGTCGCGTTTGCGGCCAATGTCTGTCAGGCCGCAGCAGTGTTCACAACCACCTGTGAACATGGGCATCCTCCGGGCCGCAGTAGGACTTCCGTGATCAGCCGCCCAACCCAGCCACGATCGCCGCTGTGTGGCGGCGTGCCTGCGGGAGCACTTTGGATGTTAACGAACCCAAGCTGGAGACGCCACGCGATCGGGCACCGTTCGTGGGTTCCGTGGTTCCGGCCGCGGCGTTGGCCAACGAAAGCCGAGCTTCCGCGAGATGAGCGTTCGCCCCGGGCGAGCCGACAAGGTCACGGACAACTGCCAGTACACACCGCTCGGAGTTACTCCCCAGGGGATCCGCGGCACGGCGGATTGGCTCCGCACCGCGAACCGTAGCGAGCCGAGTTCATAGCTGCCGCCGTCTCGACAGGAGCTGGACCCGGAGGACCCACGGCGTGTGCCCACATCCTGTCCAGCCGCGGGGCTGGATGAGGTTCTCGGGATAGACAGCCGTTTCTGGCACGCCGAGCTGGCAGCCCGGATGCGTATACGTATAATACGTATACCGATTTTTGAGGCAAGCGCGTGCCGCGATCGAGACAGTCCGAAGACCAGCCGTACCATCTGGAGTCGTCCATCGGGTTCCTGGTGTACAAGGCGCATCAACGAGCGGCTGCGGAGCTGCGTCGCGCCCTGGAGCCGATGGGGCTGACGCCGCCGCAATTCGGCGTCCTGGCCCTGCTTTACCGTCACGACAGGCAACGCCAGGCGACCCTCTGTGAACGAGGGGCGATCGACCCCAACACGATGGTGGGCATCGTTGATCGGCTGGAGGCCGCCAGCTTGGTCGCGCGGCGGCGGGACCCGCAGGACCGGCGAGCCTATCTCGTGCGGATTACACCCAAGGGGCGGCGAACGTTTGAGAACTGTATTCCCCTGCGAAACCAAGCGGCGAATCGGAGTTGGGCGATGCTCTCGCCCGTCGAGCAGAACCAGCTTCGAGATCTGTTGCGTAAGGTGCTCCGGCTCCCAGAGCAACGCGCCCGTGAACAGGACCGCGCAAATGGCTGACGAAAAACGTGGAAAACCGAAGCCAGTGGCAGACGTGCCGCCCCCCGGCGAGAAAACCTGGGAAAGCCCTGCTCGACCTCCAGGGAAGCGGCGGCGCCTGCTGCTGGCTCTGCCCTTGATCGTGGTCGGCGGGGCCTACGGCGGCTACTGGTACGTCTGGAGCCTGACGCACGAGCGGACCGACGACGCGCAGACCGAGGGGCACATTCATGCGGTGTCCAGCAAGGTGTCCGGTTACGTGGCCGAGGTTTGGGTCCGCGACAATCAGGTGGTGGCAAAAGGCGAAGTGTTGGTGCGGATTCGGCTGGAGGACTATCAGGCCCGGGTCCGGCTGGCCGAGGCGAAGTTGGCGCAGGCTGAGGCGGATTTGAAAACCGCCGAACACAACGTCGCCGTCCTGCAAGGGACGACAGCGGCGGCCATTGCGGAGGCCCGAGCAGGCGTGCGGCAGGAGGAGGCGCGCCTCGAAGGGACGCGAAAGGACGCGGACAGCGCGCAGGCGAAACTGGCGGCCGCGATCGCGGCGCGGGAGCAGGCCCAAGCCCAGGTCAAAGCCGCCCAAGCTGATTTCGATTACGCGAGTTACAATCTGGGTCGCATCTCCGCGCTGCGCGAGCAGAACCAAGCCGCCGAAGACGAGGCCCAGTTAGCCGAGGCGCAGTGCCGCGCGGCCGAAGCCAAGCTGTCCGCGGCCAACGAGTCGGTGAACCTGTCTGCAGCTCAGATCAACGCCGCTCAGAACGCCCTCGCGGCGGCTCAGGCGGCGATTGTCGTTGCCGAGGCGGCGATCGATAAGCAGAAGGGCAAGCTGGAAGACGCGCTGACCGGCCCCGACCAGGTACGTGTGGCCGAGGCCAGGCTCGAACTCGCACGGGGCGGGGTGCTGGCTGCCCGAGCACAGCTCGACCTGGCCCGGCTGGAGCTGGGTTACTGCACCATTACGACACCGGCCGACGGTGTGATCAGCAAACGGTCGGTCGAGGTCGGGCAATATCTGCAGCCCGGTCAGTCGTTCCTGGCGGTCGTCCCGTTGGACGACACCTGGGTGGTTGCGAACTTCAAGGAGACGCACTTGCGGAACATGCGCGTGGGTCAGCCCGCGCGGCTGCAAGTAGATGCCTATCCGGACCACCTGTTCCGCGGGCACGTGGAGAGCGTCGCTGCCGGTACCGGGGCACGCTTCAGCATCCTGCCGCCCGAGAACGCAACCGGCAACTTCGTCAAGGTGGTCCAGCGGGTCCCGGTCAAGATCGTGCTGGACGATGGAGAGCGCGACCCGCAGCGGCCGCTGCGGCCGGGCATGAACGTGGTGGTCACAGTTGACACGTCCGAACGGGCCAGCGCAGCGGCCTCCGCCCCGTGACCGGCAGCGCTTGGGAGATTGGTCTGGGCCATGAGTGACGTGAGTGCTCCGATGTCTGACGCGCGGGGCATCACCGCCGAACTCGCCCCCGGCGGCGTCAACCCGTGGCTGGTCGCCCCGGCCGTGATGTTGGGCACCTTCATGGAGGTGCTCGACACGACAATCATCAATGTCGCCTTGCCGCACATCGCCGGGAACCTCTCGGCCGGCGTGGATGAGAGCACGTGGGTCCTTACCAGCTACCTGGTTTCCAACGCGATCGTGCTGCCGGCCTCGGGTTGGCTGGCGCAGCGGTTCGGGCGCAAGCGTGTGTTCATGGCGTGCATCACTCTGTTCACGCTGAGCTCGCTCGCGTGCGGGTTAGCCCAGAGCCTGACCGCGCTCATCCTCTGCCGCATCCTGCAAGGGCTCGGCGGGGGAGCCATGCAGCCGATCTCCCAGGCCATCCTGCTCGAGAGCTTCCCGCGTCGCAAGCACGGTCTGGCGATGGCCGCGTTCGGCATCGGCGTGGTGATCGCGCCGATCGTCGGGCCGACCCTCGGCGGGTGGCTGACGGACAATTACTCCTGGCGCTGGTGCTTCTACATCAACCTGCCGGTAGGCATCCTGGCCTTGCTGCTGATCCAGGCCTTTGTCTTTGACCCGGACTACATTCGGCGGCGCAAGGCCGGGCGCATCGACTACATCGGACTGGGCCTGCTCGCGGTCGGGCTGGGAGCCCTGCAGCTCATGCTGGACAAGGGGCAGCGCGAAGACTGGTTCGAGTCCGCCTGGTTGACGAAGGTGGCCGTGGTCAGCGGCGCCGCGCTGGTTCTGCTGGTCATCTGGGAACTCCGCGTGGAGCACCCGATCGTCAACCTGCGCGCCCTGCGCGACCGCAACCTGGCCCTCGGCACGTTGATGATGTTTGGATTCGGGGCTGCGCTGTACGGGAGCACCGTGCTCTATCCGATCATGCTGCAGACGTTGCTGCATTACACGGCCCTACTCAGCGGCTTCGCGCTCTCGCCCGGCGGCCTGGCCACACTCTTGTTCATGCCGATCTGCGGGCGGCTCGTCGGCGTGATCGACCCACGCAAACTGATCGTTTTCGGCTTCGCTGTATGTTCGCTGGCGCTGTTCATGATGTCGGGCTTCAACTTGCAGGCGGACTTCCGCACCATCGTGTGGCCGCGGGTGGTCTTGGGCGTCGGCCTGGCCTTTACCTTCGTGCCGCTGACGACCGTGACGTTCGCAACGATTCCGCGTGAGGCGATGGGCAACGCCACGGGCATTTTCAACCTGATGCGGAATATCGGCGGCAGCGCCGGGATCGCGATGGTCACCACGCTGCTGGCACGCCGCTCACAGTTCCATCAGACGGTTCTGGCCGCCCACGTAACGCCCTACGATCCCCACGTGCAGGCTGCGTTGCAGCGATCAGAGCAGCTGCTGCAAGCGTCGGGTCCGCCGGGACCGGTGGTCGCGTCGCCGCCGCCGCTTGCGCTGCTCTACGGCGAGGTGCAACGCCAGTCCGCGATGCAGGCTATCCTGGACAACTTCTGGCTGCTGGGCGTAGTGATGGCCGTGCTGGTGCTGGGACTGCTGCTTCTGCGAAAAGCGCGGCGGGCCGGCGGAGCCCCAAGATGACACAGGCTCCGTCGCGTCGAATCAGCCTTGGCTTCGCGTTTCGGGCGCTGCGGCACCGCAAGTACCGGCTGTTCTTCGCCGGGCAGGCCGTTTCGCTGATCGGGACGTGGATTACGCGTGTCGCCATCGGCTGGCTGGTCTACCGGCTGACGGAGTCGGCGTTCATGCTGGGCCTGGTCAGCTTCGTGGGTATGGTCCCAACGTTTCTGCTAACGCCGCTGGGCGGGGTCGTGGCTGATCGCTGGAGCCGTCACCGCGTGCTGCTCTGCACTCAGGGCATACTGATGATGACGTCTCTCGCGCTGGCTTACTTCGCGCTGCGGGGGACGATTGCAGTTCCCCACGTCATTGTGCTGGGCGCTTTGCAGGGGCTATGCAACGCATTTGACATTCCGGCTCGCCAGGCATTCGTGGTGGACATGGTCGAGGGTCGTGCCGATCTGAGCAGCGCCATCGCGATGAACTCCATGGTTTTCAACAGTGCCCGGCTCATTGGCCCGTCCATCGCCGGGGTGCTGATTGTGCTCTTCGGCGAAGGACTGTGCTTTCTGATTGACGGCGTGAGCTTCCTGGCCGTCGTCGCGGCCTTGTTGGGGATGCGTGTCGCCTCTCCGGAGCCTCGCACCGAGCCTACCCGCGTGTTGCATGAGCTGCGCGAGGGTCTCGCGGCGGGCTTCGGCTTCGCACCGATCCGTGCGATTCTGCTGCTGATGGCACTGACGAGTCTGGTGGGCATGCCCTACGCCGTGCTGATGCCCGTCTTTGCCGATCGCGTATTACACGGAAACGCGATGACGTTGGGCTTCTTGATGGCGGCGTCCGGCGTTGGGGCATTGGGCGGCGCCCTGTTATTGGCGATGCGTGAGAGCGTCCTTGGGCTTGGCCGCATCATCGCCGGCGGCGCGGCAGTTTTCGGCGTCGCCCTGATCGTGTTCGGGTTGTCACGCTCGCTGTGGATCTCGCTGCCGGTGCTGATTGTCATGGGCTTCGCCATGATGATGCAAAACGCCGCCAGCAATACGATCGTGCAGACCATTGTTGACGACGATAAGCGGGGTCGCGTCATGGGCTTCTTCGCCATGGCGTTCATGGGCACGATGCCGTTCGGCAGCCTGGTTGCCGGCGGACTGGCGCGCCGCATCGGGGCGCCCGCCACCGTCATCCTTGGGGGCAGCCTGTGCGTGTTAGCGGCTTTGTTGTTCGCGCGGATGCTGCCCCGGCTGCGAGTGCTCGTTCGGCCGATCTATGCCGCCCGCGGCATTCTGCCACCGTTGCCCGAAGGCGTCGGCAGCACGGCCGCGCTGCTTCCGCCCGCAAGAGAGTAACGCGGCCGAAATAGGTATGATACTGAAGAGCAACACCGTCGCCTCGCCCTTATTCGCAGAAGCGGCGGCATCGGGCTCGGCGTCTGGCCGTTATAGCCCCAGCACTTAACGACCATGCCGGGGGCGAACTCGCGCTCGACGGGTTCAGCGACCAGGTGAAACACCTTGACGCCGGCGTTCATCGTCCAGGGCAAGGTGCTTCCGTTGGGCGTGATCACCGGCGTATAAGCCGCGGCCATGTCGGGCTGCCGCGGCGCCCGGTGCGGCGCTGTTGAAGCGTCCGGTTGTCGCACTGCACTCCGGGCGACATACGCTCCGGCCCCGGCGAGCGCCGCGGAAGCAATGAAATCTCGGCGAGTGAGCATGGCTGTTGCGCTCCGTGATGGTCGTGTGTTGGTACTCGAGTCTTGGACATGGGGGCCGCGGTTGGTGAGGCCGCATCCGGAGCCGCGCTCTCTTCCATCGCCGGCCATTGTCCGCCGACGGCTCGCTCCAGGTCGGTGCGCGCGAGCCAGTAGTCGCGCAGGCTCTCGACATAGCCCCGCCGGGCATCAAGCTCACCGCGTTTGGCGGCGAGCAGCTCGCCCGCGCCAACCAGCATGAAGTTGTACTGCTCAAGTGTCAGCGCAACGATGCGCTCGTGCAGCGGAACAACGACGTCCCGGTAGTACTCCACGCGATAGCGGCTCATGACCAGTCGGTCGCGTATTGCCCGAACCTCCGAGCGTGCTTAGACCGCGAGCGCAGAGAGGCGATGCCGTGCCTGTCGCAGTTGCGACTCCAGCCGTGCGATCTGCGCCTGGCGTTGGTCGAAGATCGGCAGGTCAAGTTGCAGCGTGGGCCCCGTGACAACCTGACCGCCGGTGTCGCGCTCTGTGCTCACGCCAAGTTCGACCGACGTCAGCAGCCCGGCCCGCGTAAGAGCCAAGGCCCGTTCGACGATGGACACCTGCCGGCGAGAAGCTCTGAGGTCCATTCGCTGAGCGATCGCAACGAATTCGAGGTGCTCCAGTGGAGGGTCCGCGCTCGGGAGCTTGGGGAGCTCATCGACGGCGTTCCACCGCGTATCGTCGCCCCACAGCCCTAGCAGCGCGTTCATCCGCTCGCGGGCTTCCATCACTTCCGATCCTGCCCGGGCGAGGTCCAGCCGGGCCTCCGCACGCAGCGCTTGCTCTTTGGCGAGGTCGAGGTCGGTGATATTGCCCGCGTCGTTCAGGCGCTGGGCGAACTCCGATCCCGCATCGGCAGCGTCGGTTTTCACCTGCAGCGTGGCTGCCATCTGCTTCGCGCCCACGAACACGTAGTACGCGCGTTTTACTTCCGTAACCAGACTGAGCGCCTCGTCCGCAACGCGTCTCCGTGTTTGCTCGACCTTTGCCTCGGCGAGTTCCTTGCGTAGCGGGATGAGCAGCACATCCAGCACGTCCTGTACGATCGTGAACTCGAAATTCGTCCCCGAAGGTGCCTGATCGGGGAATCGCGCGCTGGCGAAGATACTTGGATTCCATAGCAGGCCGGCCTGGACGAGATCGGCGCACGCGATTCCCAGCTCTTCCAACGTCGCCTGCAACCCACGGTTGTTCAGCAGTGCGATCTGCGTGGCAGACTCCAGGCTGAGCGGCTCTTGAAGACGTGTACGGATGAACTCGGCGATCTGCGATTCTGCTTCGGGACCATCAATCCAACGGATCTCGTGTCCCGTGCGGTCGCGGATTTCCTTCGCCACGTCCGCAAATCCGGCCTGCCGATCGACCGCGACGCAGCCGCTGGAAATGCCGAGCCAAGCGAGGGCTAGGGTGAACCACGCGTATGATGCTCTCACAGCAAGCTCTCCTATTGTCCCTCGTCCTGTTTCTTGGGGACGAGTGTCATCCCGCACTTCGGGCAATTTCCGGGATGAGCCTGCACGACCTCCGGGTGCATCGGGCACGCGTACAACGTGGCCTGTTGCGCTGGGTGCTCGTGTGGCTCTTCCTTGGTGCCTTCTGCCGTCTTCGGTGGCGGCGTGGTGACAGACGGCTCCAACACGTTGCTGGGACGGTCGTACGGCGCCTCGGCGGCAGCCGGACTCGCGGGATCGCTCGCCCGCGGCTCCACATGCGATTGGTTCGATGTGCAGCTCAGCGAGAGCGTCAGCCCAATGGCGATCATCAGTGTCGAGCTTCTCATGGCCATGGCTCCTGGGACGAGGTGTGCCGCTCTACTTTTATAGCGCTGCGCCGGCGGCATGGCGGGTGCAGCTTGCCTAAGCGCCGGTATTGTCCAGCACTATCCGGCAGATAGCTACCGCGTCACGCCCTGCTCGCGGGTGTTGCATGCCCCCCGATGGCTGTCGCCGCCGGCGCAATTGCCGTCGTGAGACGGTTCTCGTGGGGCGTTTCGTGACCGCGTGCCGTCCTTACACCCCCGAAGGACGTGAAGCAGAGCGAGGAACGACACCCGAGGTCGCAGGCTCACAACAGCGTTCCGTGCAGGATGACGGCGGCGACGACAAAGTAGATTACCAGCCCGGTTACGTCTACCAGCGTCGCCACGAACGGCGCGGAGCTCGTCGCCGGATCGAGGCCGAGCCTACGCAGCAGGAACGGCAGCATGCTGCCGGCCAGCGTTCCGAACGTTACGACTCCGATGAGGCTGATCCAAACCGTCGCCGCCACGAGCAGGTAATGCGGCCCGTAGTCTATGAAATGCAGGTGCTGCCAGAGCGTCACGCGTAGGAATCCGATTAAGCCGAGCCACGCACCGAGTGTCACACCGGAGGCGACCTCCCGCCGAAAGACACGCCACCAATCACGCAGGCGTACTTCTGCCAGGGCCAGCGAACGCACGATCAGTGTCGCCGCCTGGGAGCCCGAGTTGCCACCGCTGCTGATGATGAGCGGCACAAACATGGCCAGGACAACGGCGCGGGCGATCTCATTCTGGAAGTAGCCCATGGCCGTGGCGGTCAGCATTTCACCGAGGAACAGTGCCGACAGCCAACCGCCGCGCTTCCTCACTATGGCTCGAAAACCGATGTGCAGATACGGCGCGCCCAAAGCTCCCGTGCCGCCGATGCGCTGGATGTCTTTGGTGGCCTTCGACGCAGCCACATCGAGCACATCGTCCATGGTAATGATGCCGAGCATGTGACCCTCGGCGTCAGTGACTGGGAGGGCAAAGCGGTCGTACTTTTCGAACGCCCTGACGACCTCATCGCGGTCGGCGGTCGCGGGGATGGAGACTAGTGGCCGATCCTCGATGTCGGAGACTTTTGTCCCGCGGTCGGCTAGTACGAGCGCGCCGAGCCGCAGGTCCTCCAGAAGTTTCCCGTCCGCGTCGACGATGTAAAGGACGTTCAGTGTCTCCTTCCCATGTCCCGTCTGGCGGACATGCTCAAGCGCCTCGGCGGCTGTCATGTCCGGCCGCAAGCTGACGTACTGCGGCGTCATGTAGCGCCCCGCCGTATGGGGGGGATAGCCGAGGATCTCGCGTGTCGCCTTCAGTTCGCGCGGCGGCAGCGATTCCAGCAACCGGCGAGTCACTTCGGCGGGCAGTTCGTGAAGCAGGTGCGCCCGATCATCGGGACTCATGTGCTCGAGAATCGCCAGCATGTGCTCGCTCGCCAGCGACTGGAGCAACTCTTTCTGATGCTCAAGCGGGAGGTGCGCGAAAACCTCGGCGGCGATCGGACGCGAAAGGACGCGAAATACGATCACTTCGTCATCGGGAGGCAGGTCGATCACGATTTCTGCCAGGTCCGCTAGCGGGAGCGCCCAGACGGCGTCAGCCAGTTCATCCCAACGGCGTTCCGCGATCAGGTCTTCGATGTCAGTCTGCAGAATCGTTCCCAGCATGATGGCGCCTCCGGAACGAGCGGGCAGGCACGGTCGCCCGTATGCAGATTCGCTGCCCAAGGCGACCTGTGGCGGCCAAACGGCGCGGCCCGGCTCATGGGTACAATAACGGCGACGCGGAGCAATGTCGTCTCGCTCGAGTTCGCACACTAATTGCCCGTGAACCCGCCAGCTCGAGCAGCGCAACTATGCTTCTTCAGCGCACTATTCAGCGGCGGTGGAAGCGGCCTGTACCTGGTCGTCGACTTCCGCGACGAGATCGAACGTCTGTTGAGCCGCCGCGACGATGGCATCCTGATCCTGCGGCGAGAAGCCGGCGGCGTCCATCCGCGCCTTGTACTGGGCCCACAGCGCAGGCTGCTGCTCGCCGTGCGGATCGAGATAAAGCAGGCCGGGACCGGGCTTCAAGTCGTACGTGGCGGCAACTCGCTTGACGAGGTAGCGCGCGCCGTTCTTGCTGCCCTCGAAGACGTAGTACATCCCGAACAGCGCGACCGGGTCCTCCCTCGCGCCGCGCTCGATTGCGGTGATGAGCCGTGACGTGGCCGAATTCGGGTTGATGCTGGCGGGATCGTGCCCCGGGCCTCAAGGTCCTGCCGCAGGTTCGCTGCCTGGAAGAGCACCTCGTCTACCAATGCGGAAAACGGCGCTCCTGAGCGTGCCAGCTTCCGGAGTTCGCGCTCGAGCGCGCTGTGAATCAGCAGTCGCTGCCCGAGCATGGCGGCGTATTCGTCGCGCGGCAGCGAGCCCCTGGCCAGTGCCCGCTGTAGCTCCCGGTTCTCGGCTCGCTCGTGGTGCGCCTTCGTTTCGTCTCGCAAACGCGCCATGATCGATGGGCTTGTGTCCGGCATAAGCATTCCCTCTGGTCTCTGTCGGATTTCGCGTTGAGCGCGGCCGCATTATCGTTCGGATTGGTCCCGTCGTCACGGCCGCGAGGCACCGGCTGTTGCAGGCCGAGGAAGGTGACCAGTCGTCGAAGACGCCCTGCCTTCGCACCGATGGGCACCTGAGTTATCATCGGCGTTACGGGCTTTCAGGGAGTCGCCTCATGGCTGCTGGATACTCCTCCGACAGGACAAGTACATCAGGACGCGACTCGGAGACGGAAACGAAGCAGCGTCTCGCTCGCCGCGTGCTCGTCGCATTCCTGGCCACGTTCATCGCCGCCCGAGTCGTCGTTTTTCTCATCATGTCTCGCACAATCCCAGACCTATTCCTGCACCTCGGCGGTACGCACGTGCATCATCTGAACTACGGCATCTTCCTGTTGGCCGGTGTTGGAGCGTACCTGGTCTTCCAGCGCCCCGCTGGCCGGCGCCTCGGTATCGCGGCGGTCGTCTACGGAATCGGCCTTGCCCTGACGTTCGACGAATTCGGCATGTGGCTTCATCTCGGCGGCGGCTACTGGCAACGGGCCAGCTTCGACGCGGTGGTCGTCATCGCGGCAGCGCTCGGGTTGATCGTGGTTGCTCCCTCGATCAGACGATTTCGGCCACGGCATTGGACCACGGCCGCCGTACTAACGCTTGCCTTGGTCGTGTTCGGCGTCCTGTTGGTGCGGTCGATCCATTACGCCGAGCGGACCATCGGGCCCAAGCTCAAGCAGCTCGATGCCGTGGCGCCGCCATAGAGGCGGTGTCTGGCTGCGTGTCGATTCGCACCGCGCGGCTGGCCCCGGTTCCATCTCCAAGCTGACTCTGATCGAACCGTTGTCCGGACTTCTCGTCACCCGAGATCCTCCCGGACCCACGCCAACGTCCGGCCACGTAAACCTGAGTCGGACTCAACGGCCCGTTAGGGCTTCTTGGCCGGCTCGATCCACTTGCCGAGCTTTTCGGTCTCGTCTCCGCATTTCTCGATGGCTTTACCGACCTCCTCGCCGACCCAACCACCGCCCTCAATCAGCTTCTCGGCAGCGTAGCGCGAGTCCTTGATCACCGCCTCGGTCCCGGTCTCCATCTCCTTCCCGCCCCACTTGAAGGCGCTCTCGACGCTGGCGGCAGCTGCCTTCAGCTCGTGGCCAGTCGCATGCTCTGCTTTCGCCGCCCACGATTCGGTTGCCTTGGCGTGATGGTGCTTGGCGAGGGCCTGATGGGCCCGGGCGAACGCCGCCTCCAGCGTTTTCGAAGAACTTACCGTACCCTTCTCGACATCGCCGGCCAGCTTTTCCAGCTCGGTTGCCGAAGCAACCAGGCCCTTTTTCGCATCGCCGGCGGCACGTGCGGCTTCCAGTTTTACGAACGCAGCGGCCTTTCGAAGATCTGCGGCCGTCGCTTCCATGTCCTTCTTCAGGAAGCTCTCGTGGGCAGCCTTCATTTTGTGCTCGGGCTCGTCGGCGAAGACGATCAATACGTTCTCCTCAACCAAGACCCAGCCTTCAGGAGCTTTCGGCGGCTCCTTGGCCGTTGGCTGCTGGGCCGCTGCGAGCGTCGCGTGCCCCAGCGTGCAGGAAAGCGCGAGCACCAATCCGGGAAACGTGCGTGACGTACACATAGGATTTCTCCTTGTCAAAGTGTGGTTTGCGACGCAAGTCACTGTAAGCCGAACTGCGACTGAACCTTCGGCCCGGTACTGAAGCAGCACGACCCCGATGCGCCACCGTTAGGCGCGCGCGACTAACCCGCGTGTTTCGCCACGTATTCGGGGCCGACCCGCTCCACAATCTCTTCCGCCTTCGCCACCTTATCAGCAGTTCCGGGCGGTCAAATGCGTTCCAGCCGAGATGCGTCGCTGCGCCTAGTCGATCGACAAGCGCGGGGCGATGACTGCCGAAAGGGTCCCTAGTCCCTGATCAAGCTTGATTTGTTCGCCTGATTTCAAAAAGCACTCGAAATGCCTGTGTTTTTGCGTATAAGGAGTATCCGGAAAAACACGACACCCATAC
>Ga0307379_10005818_pt1 | contig 17100 bp, 13 predicted proteins | sample UN2MG_FD_202237 | JGI IMG/M metagenome (GOLD analysis project Ga0307379, IMG submission 202237) | Soil microbial communities from Risofladan, Vaasa, Finland - UN-2 | ecosystem: Environmental > Terrestrial > Soil > Coastal area > Acid sulfate soil | place: Finland: Risofladan, Vaasa | collected... | reverse complement strand
TATTAAATTAGGTGAAAGATATATTAATATGTTATTACAAAAAAATATAGATGGATTATTAGTTGCTACAATTTATTTAACAAAAAAATCTATAAAAAAGATTAAAGAAAGGGGAGTACCTTTTGTTTTAATAACTGTAAAACTCGGTATCCCAGGTGAGAATTATGTTATATCTGATGATTATTATACTCTTTGGTAAACTAGCAACTGAAAGATTAATTGAGATGATAGAAGATCCTAAAATAAAAAAGAAACCTAAAAAAATAGTAATTAAACCTCAATTAGTAATAAGAAATTCTGTAAAGAAAATAAATTAAATATAGTAGATTACACCATTTGTGAAATTCAATAGATTTCGAATCTCAAAAATTAATTCTTAAAGGTATTTCAAATTTTTTTTGACAAAAGATTTTTTTTATTATAATATGTTACCGTAAACACAATTTACCGTGAACATATATTTATATTTTTATCAAAATTTTAATTTCTAGATTGAGTTATAGATATTAGAGGCTTTAATGTTTACAGAAAATAAGTTTGCAACAATCCTTAATACTTTTTCAGCCCTAGGTGACAGATTCTGTATATCTGGCTATAAAGAGAAGAAATCGATTGAAGAAATGTTCTTGAATGCAAGTAAAGTGGATGGCTTATCTGGTATAGAGTTAGTAGGAACATGGCATATCAACCCGGATAATATTAATTTTGTGAAAGGATTGAAAAATAAATATGGTTTCAAAATTCCTAGTATTGTCATAGATCTTTTTACTAAACCTGAATACGGTAATGGAAGCTTTTCTTCTACCAATAAAAAGATTAGAGAAAAAGCAATAAGAGAAGTAAAAGAGTATTTGGATATTGCACCTGAATTAGAATGTAATTTAATTACAATTTGGCTAGCTCAAGATGGATATGATTATATTTTTCAGGCTAATTATATTAAGGCATGGAATTTAATTATAGAGTGTATAAGAGAATGTGCTGATTATAGGAATGATATGAAATTAGCAATAGAATACAAAATAAAAGAGCCAAGGACTCATTGTTATATAGGAACTATAGGTAAAGCATTAATGTTATTAAAAGAGTTGGATAGGGATAATGTTGGATTAACAATTGATGTAGGTCACGCATCTTTAGCTTATGAAAATCCTGCAGAGTCAATAGCTCTTTCAAAAATTTTTGGGGACAAATTATTTCATGTACATCTTAATGATAATTATGGATCCTGGGATGATGATTTATTAGTAGCTAGTGTCCATATTCCTGAATATATAGAAATAATATATTGGTTAAAAAAAATTGAATATGATGGCTGGTATTCATTTGATATTTATCCTTATAGAGAGGATGGCGTTAGAAGTGTTCAAGAGTGTATTAAATGGACAAATAATGTATTTAATATTTTAAAAGAATTTGAGACCAGTGAAATAGAAAGAATAATAAATAAAGGTGATGCTTTAGAATCTATTGCTCTAATAAGAAAAATGATATTTAGGGATTCACAATAATTATATACAGCTTTTATAATAAAAAAGATAAAAGATGTTTTAAGAACTAATATTCAAATTAACATTATATTTTTTATAAAAATTTAAGATGAAGGGGGGAGAATTTGATGATTTTTTAAAAAATAGAGATTTGTTTTTAAAAAAGAACTTAATGTCCTAAGACAAGTCTCTAAGAAGTTTTTATTAATTATAGAAATAGGAAGGAGAATAATAATGAAAAAGATACTATTATGGCTGGTTGTTTTAGTAGTTATCTTTTCTATGGTCGGTTTATTTACGTTAAGCAGCTGTAAAAAAGAAGCAGCACCTGAAGAAGAAGTTGCTGTAGAAGAAGAAGAGGCCGCTCCTGCCGAGGAAGAAGTCGTACCTGAAAAGACAAAGATCACGTTTTGGGTGGACTCCATGAGCGGCGCGCCCTTCGTCAATATGATGCTCGCGGAGCTGGTCCCAGCCTTCAACGATCAAAGTGAGACGATAGAGGTTGAAGGCACGGCGATAACTAATATGATGGGGGCAGCTCGCACGGCGCTTGTAGGTGGTGGGGGCCCTGATGTGCTTAATACCGGCGGCCCCTCCATGGTGATAGAGCTTGCCCTGGCTGACCAACTGCTGCCGCTAGACGAATTCGTGGCGGAGTTTGGCTGGTCAGAACTGTTCTTCCCGTGGGCATTGGACCTGGGTAAAGTAGAAGGCAAGCTGTATAGCTTGCCGGATTCGTGCGAGACGCTAGTTCTCTACTATAATAAAACTCTCTTCGAGGAGAAAGGCTGGACACCACCCACCACTATTGACGAACTCATGATACTGAGTGAAGAGATTGCTGCTGCCGGTATCATCCCCTTCGCTCAGGTCAATGCCGAATTCCCCCAGTGTAACGAGTGGTTCGTAGGTGAGTTTTTGAACCACGTGGCTGGGCCGGAGAAAGTCTACGAGGCCTTGACCGGCCAGTGCCGTTGGGATGACCCCGAGTTTGTGCAAGCCATCGAATTGCTCAATGAGGTGCAGCAGAATGGTTGGTTCCAGGGTGGGCTGGACCGTTACTGGTCTTTGACTTTTGACGAGTCGAGCACGTCCTTTGGTAACGGCGACGCGGCCATGCATATCGAAGGCACTTGGGCCATAGCCGGGTTAAGCGATTACTTCGGCGAAAAAGCCGGCAACAATAACGACTGGGGTTGGGTTCCGATGCCGTCTACGACGGGAGAGCCCATCTTCGACATAGGGATCGGATCGACTTGGTCCATTAACAAGAATGCCGCCAACCCTAGTGCCGTGGCCGAGTTCATGTCCTACTACTTCTCACCCGAATTCCAGGCTCGGGTGGTTCAGAACGGATTTCCAAGCGCGCCTGTCTATCTAAAAGCGGAAGCGCTAACGGGTATAGATCCGCGCCAAGCCGAGATTGCCGTAGCGCTGGGCGAAGCCTCCGAAGCCGGCAACTATGGCTACACGCTGTGGACCTTTTGGCCGGCCAAGAGCGATACGTATATGTGGCAGGAAATCGATAAGGTTTGGTCCGGCGAGATTACTGCGAAACAGTACCTGGAAGGTCTGCAGGAGGTATTTACGGAGGAGTTTGAGGCGGGCGAGGTACCGCCTATTCCGGCCCGCTAGATTGCGTCATCTGATGCTAACGCAAAAGCCGGTGTGAAAATGCTCCAGCTTGCGCTTTTAGCAGCTGGAGCATTTTGTGTTAAGATTAGAAGCATGGCACTAGGGAGAGTGAAATGACAACAATAGAGGAGGCGAAGAACAAGCGACGACAGAGCAGACAGCTTATCTTTCGTAAGATGTTGCCGTGGCTTTTGGTTTTGCCCATATTACTTATCAGCATCACTGTCATGATTGGCCCCGCAATCAGTTCTTTCTACTATGCAATGACCGACTGGTCCGGCTTCGGAGCGGCTAAATTTATTGGTCTCGAGAATTTCAGGTTACTTCTCGAGGACAGCTCCTACAAGGAGGCGTTGCTGCATAACTTACTGTGGCTAATTTATGTAACAACCATACCTATCGCTATTGCACTCGTCGTAGCGAGCCTATTGGCACCGCTACGACGCTTCGGGATGTTTTTTCGCACAGCTTTCTTCATCCCATACGTGCTGGCGAGTGTGGTTATTTCCAACGTCTGGCGAAATCTGCTGAGTCCAACCAAGGGCATTGGCGCTCTATTGGCTAAGGTGGGAGTGCCGGGGTTGGATCAAGCCTATCTTGGTAATCCAAAGACGTCATTATTTGCGATTTTCTTCATCGACAACTGGCACTGGTGGGGCTTCTTGATGATACTATTTCTGGCTGCCATGCAAAACATCTCGCCAGACCTGTATGAGGCAGCTCGCATTGAGGGAGCCAACCGCTGGCATGAATTCCGGTACATAACTATCCCTGGCATTAGGCCCACGCTGTTCCTCATGCTCCTAATGACCAGCATCTGGTCTTTCCTCGTCTTCGATTACGTCTGGATTCTCACCCAAGGTGGACCTGCTGGTGGCTCTGAGGTATTAGGTACGCTACTCTTCAAGAACGCATTTTTTAACTTCGAGGCCGGCTATGCTGCAGCTATCGGTCTCACGATGAGCTTTTATGGTGGCATATTTATCTTACTCTTCATACTTGGACGTCGGCGCGGGTGGGACATATGAGCATTCTATTCAAAAAAAGGCGTAACGTCACCCTGGTGCCCAACTATGTGGTCCTGATTCTGCTCACGATCTTTGCTCTTGGTCCACTAGTTGTACTTGGATTTAACTCCCTTAAGGACAGCGCGGAGCTAGGGAGTAACCCATTAGGACCACCTAAACAAATGATTTTGGAAAACTACCCCCAGGCTTGGGAGCAGGGTAATTTCTCCACAACGATTCGCAACAGCGCCATTCTCGTGGTGGGGACAGTAGCTGGTGTGCTAGTGTTCGGAGGTATGGCCGCGTACAGCCTCTCTCGCCTTAAAATGCGTGGCTCAGATGCTCTTATCATATATCTGCTAGTAATATCCACCCTTCCCATCCAGCTTTTCCTGGTACCTCTATACTCTCTTTGGAGGAATCTAGGGCTCCTCAATAACTTATTTGGGCTGATCCTCATCTACATCGCTGTCATGTCGCCCTTCCCCATTTTTCTTCTACGCTCATACATGCTGCAACTGTCCCCTGATTTCGAGGATGCGGCACGGGTGGACGGTGCCAACGAGTGGCAGATCCTTTGGAAAATCGTGATTCCCCTCTCTTGGCCCGGATTTCTAACCACAGGTCTGGTGGTTGCTCTGGGTGTATGGAATGAGTTTCTCTTGGCGACGGTGTTCCTTACGAATGAGAATCTATTCACAATAGCGACCAGCTATTTTCAGTTCACTCGTAGATTCGGGGTGGATTGGTCATTAACCAGCGCTGCCGCCATGTTCATGATAATCCCTGTTCTAGTCCTCTTCTTGATCTTCCAAAAGCCTTTCATTGAAGGTCTCACACAGGGTGGGCTAAAACAGTAAGAATACAAGAGTACATTCTTGAGGCAAGGAGGTCTTTATGGCAATTCCTGACGACTATGCAGAACGCGTTTACGCTGGTGTATTGGGAAAGATCATTGGCGTTTACCTGGGCCGTCCGTTCGAAGGTTGGACTTACGAGCGCATCCTGTCCGAACTGGGCGAGATCAACTATTACGTTCACAAAAAGCTGAATTTTTCCTTAATTGTGACCGATGACGACATCTCCGGCACCTTCACCTTCGTGCGCGCCTTACCCGACTATGGTAACAGTCTGGAGCTAAGTCCGGCACAGATAGGCCAGACCTGGCTCAACTACATCATTGAACACCGCACGATTCTATCGTGGGCTGGGCTGGGATACTCGACAGAACACACTGCTTACTTGCGCCTGAAAAAAGGTATTCAAGCTCCCTGCAGCGGCTCTATCACCCTGAATGGCAAACTGGTGGCCGAGCAGATCGGCGCGCAGATCTTCATAGATGGTTGGGCGATGGTAGCGCCGGGTGATCCGGAACTGGCCGCTGACTTGGCCCGTCGGGCTGCAAGTGTCAGTCATGATGGAGAAGCCATCTATGGGGCCCAGATGGTGGCGGCCATGGAGGCCCAGGCTTTTGTCGAGTCTGACATCAATAAGCTGATCGACACCGGCATATACTTCGTCCCCAAGAATTCTGTAATCTACCACATGATCAACGATATTCGGGAGTGGCACTCCCAGGAGGAGGATTGGCGCAAGACACGGGAGCGCATCGCCGCCATCTACGGTTATAACAAGTACGGCGGAGGCTGCCACATCGTGCCTAATCACGGACTGATCATCTTAGGTCTACTGTACGGAGAAGACGACTTTCAGAAGTCACTCATGATCGTGAATACTTCTGGCTGGGACACCGACTGTAACTCCGGGAATGTTGGCTGTTTGCTGGGTATCAAGAACGGTCTGGCCGGCATCGACGCCGGGCCGGACTGGCGTGGACCGGTAGCAGACCGGCTTTATCTGCCGACAGCAGACGGCGGTCGGGCCATCAGCGACGCGGTTACTGAGACCTATCACATCGTGAATATTGGTCGCGCCCTAGCCAGAATGGAGCCGGTAGCACCAAAGGAAGGCGCCCGTTTTCATTTCGATCTAACCGGCGCTCTTCAGGGCTTTCAGCCCGATAACTGCGCCGAGTCCAACGGCACGGTCACACTGGAAAATGTTATAGGACATAGCCGTCGAGGAAAGCGCAGCCTTGCCATTAGCTATCACCACCTTGCGCCGGGGCGAGTTGCCCGGGTGGCAACGGCTACCTTCATCCCGCCCGAAGCCGTCAGCATGCGCGGCTACACCTTGCTAGCCTCGCCTACCCTCTATCCGGGGCAGACGGTGAAAGCTGGGATTTCTGCGGATCCTGAAAACCGAGCACCGGTCATATGTTGCCTCTACATCCGTACCTACGCCGCTAACGACGAATTGGTCACCTCTTATGGACCGGAGTGGCGACTAGAGCCGGGTGTCTACCATGATTTCGCGTGGGACATCGGTGACACCGATGGCGCGCCTATTGCTCAGATTGGCGTGGAGATCAGCTCACAGCAGCAAGCCGACGGCAGTATCTACCTAGACTACCTAACCTGGGACGGCGCACCGAATGTCGTGCTAACGCGACCTGCAGCCGGCGGCACCATGTGGCGGCGAGCCTGGGTGGACGGCGTAGATCAGTGGGATCCCCAGTGGCCCGAACCGTATCGCTTGGTTCAGAACTATGGAGTTGGGCTGCTGATCCAAGGCACCCGTGAATGGACTGATTACCGAGTCAGCGCTCGCATAATGCTGCAGCTCGTCACGGCAGCCGGTATAGGCGCCCGAGTGCAAGGCATGCGCCGTTACTACGCACTGCTGCTCTGCTATGATGGCAAAGCTCGCTTGGTCAAGGCGTTGGACGGGGACACGATCCTGGGCGAGACGGAATTCTGCTGGGTGTTCGGTGACACGTACGAGTTCAGCCTGCAGGTGGTAGGCACTCACCTTCAGGCCTGGATCAACAACAAGCTTCTCTTCAACATGGATGATAAAGACCGGCCCCTCACGGGTGGCGGCATAGCCTTGATCTGTCAAGAAGGCTGCATTGCAACTGATGCTGTGATTGTGCGGCCGGCCGAATGGCACGCATCTCCGTGATACAATTCCTACGCGGGAGGTCGCTTTTGGCTCTTGGATTGGCCATTCCGTCTCTCGCTGCAGGTATTATGGTCTGGGTGCAGAGGTGGTGACTCTGGAACAGCGGCCGGTCCTGTGAGCTAAGGAGTATCAACATGAAAGATATGGGCGATCAGATGACCTGGAAAGAGAGGATGCTTACTGCAATGTACCGCTAAGTGCCCGATATGGTGGTGTGCCTGGATACCTTGGCGCTAGTGCGATTGAGAAGTGGGTCGAACAAGTACCTTTTGAAAAGTCAGGAAAGCTGGAGGATCAGGCCAGGGTAGCCCTCTTTCTTGTCTCCCACCTTTCGGACCACATAACTCGTGAGACTATCATAGTCCCGGCCGAACAAGTGATGGGGCAATAAGTGGGGCGCCTTCGGAACGCTTCTTATCTTTGAGAGAAACAACATTCTAAAAAGAGAGAATACAAGGGCACATTGTTTAAGGAACCAAAGAACGTAAGATAAAGAGGGAGGTTCGGTGAAAAGGGTAGAATCTTGGAGGGTCAGAAGATCTGGGCAAACTCCAAAATATTTTCCATTATTCAATCATATTTTAATGAGAAAGACCCCTTCCGGTAGTGAGTGGATAAATCCCCTACCTAAAAATCAGGGGTGCGGAAGATGGAATATACCCTCCCCCTGTGTCGAATTGATACCCCCTCCTTAATAAACAGAGAGGGATACTCTCCCCCCTCATGTCCCTTCGATGTCCTATAAACTGCATTCGAAATGGTAAGTTCCTGAACCGACCTCAAACGTCACATACTGCCCATTTGTGGTCCCGTCCATTATCCCTGGAACGCCGCCCGTATACTTACCGTCCTTCCAGATTATCCGGTCCCCTTCCTTTATGATTGCCTTCCCTAAGCCTTCCTCACCCACGGGGACGCAAACCCTAGCGCTAGCGTTCCACGGGATCACAATGTCCATCGTTAAGCCACCGTCATATCTCTTCCAATTTGATTGCACCAGGCCTCTTACAGTATTAAGGGAGCACTCGACAAACCTCAGGTCCTCGAGGATATGGGTTTTGATGATTATCCGGCCGATCCCTGGGCCCTCTTCGTCAACAAGGATGCCCCCCAGCGCCTTATAGAACCATGCGCTGATGGTGGCGATCATCGGGTGGTCGTGAGAGGCCATTCCAGTCTGCCAGCCACCCGTGACATACTCCCATCTCTCCCACATGGTGGTTGCACCTTTGGAAACCATGTAACCCCAGCTGGGATAGGTCGTCTGGGTAGCAAGCACATAGGCCACATCAGCACGACCGACTTCAGTCAAGACATCCATGATGTATTTGGAGCACAGGTTACCGGTGGTCAGGTGACCATTGTGTTTCTCCACTATGTCGTTTACGAGGTGTTCAATTACGGCAGCCTTGCTTTCCTCCGGAACCAACCCCAGGAACAAGGGGAATACATGACAACTCTGGCTGCCGGTTGCATACTGGTTAGTCTCGCGGTTAAAGAACCTGCGGTTAAAGGCTTCCTTGATTCGCTCCGCCAGTGAAATGTACTCCCGCTCCTCCTCCAGTTTACCTAAAACCCCTGCCATTTTGGACATGAGGATGGCGTTGTAATAGTAAAATCCTGTGGACATAAGTATCCCGGGCGTGGTCGCCGATACCGCTCCGGCCCCGATGCTGCCCCGAACCGACTCGGTCAGGGGAGGGGACCAATCACCGTAATAGCTGTAATTGACAATATAGTCATCCACTGATCTCCCAAGGTAGGCTTCCCATTTCTTCATACCCTCATAATGTTTCTCAAGGATCCTGCGGTCACCATAGTGGAGGTAAACAAGCCACGGTACAACCAGGTAACTGCTCGCCACGGGATCCGCTGGCCTCCGGCCATAGCGCGCAAAAGGAGCCGTATCAGTAATAGCGCCGGTCTTCGGGCCCTGAGTATCCGAGATATCATCTACCCATTTTGAATAGAGCCGGGCCAGATGGAAGTTATAAACCGCTTCCTCTGCCCTCACCGTCATGTCGTTAAGCCATCCCAGGCGCTCGTCACGCTGAGAGCAATCGGTTGGGATACTGTGCAGGTTGTTCGCTTCTGTCCAGACCGCATTCTGCTGGATCTTGTTGATAAGCTCATTGCTACATCTGAACTTCCCTGTCTGTTCCACTGATGAGCGTACAACCCTACCGGTTATGCTATCCAGCGACGGCTCCCACGGGAAACCCTCTACCTGAATATACCTGAAACCGTGGTATGTAAACCTGGGCTCGTAAACCTCGATTCCTTCGCCCTTCAGGATATAGACGTCGGTAGCGGCGGCTGTCCTGAGGTTTTCACGGTTTATTGTCCCATCCTCGTAAATAAGCTCTGCAAACCTCATAACTACCCTGGTGCCTGCCCGGCCGCTAACCTTAAGCCTTGCCCACCCTGATATGTTTTGACCCAGGTCGTAGACATAAATCCCGGGCCTGGGGCTATTGACGCTTATCGGGGTTATGTCCTGGGCCACTTTTATCGGCTCAAAAAGCTGGGAAACCATAATGCCCCCAGGAGGCTCCGCTATAATTGGTGGGCTCCACTCATCCGATTTAGTCTCGTATCCGGGCATATCCCAGCCGGGCTTCTCCAATCTCGCGTCATATGTCTCCCCGTTGTATATGCTATTCTCAACAATAGAATCGTTAGTAGCAACAACCCAGTCCTTATCACTTACAATGCTCTGCGTGGTCCCATCAACGAACTCAATGCTCAGCTTAAGTATCATCTGCGGGGAAGAACCAAACCATCCGTTACCCAGCATTACCCCAATTACATTGGCGCCCTGTTTGAGATAAGGGATTACATCGTAGGTGACATACAGGACCCTTTTGGTATAGTCGGTCCAGCCGGGGTCGAGCACATGGTCCCCGACCTTGCTGCCGTTTATCCTGAGCTCGTAGTAACCCAGCCCTGAAATGTAGGCCCTGGCCCTGGCAACCTCTTTCTCCATGATAAACTCCCTCCGAAACATCGGTGAGGATGGACGCCCCATGAATGAGGAATGTGTAATCCACTCGCCCTTCCATTCATCCTGGCTTAAGAAACCCATTTCAAACCTGGCAGGCTTGCTGTAGTGGCTGACCTCCCCCTTGCTGTTCCAGACCAGGACCTTCCAGTAATATGTCCTTCCACTCAACAAAGGCTTGCCGGAATATGTGACATTTACGGATTGCCGGGTTTCCATCCTGCCCGAGTCCCACATATCTCCTGTATCTTCATCAAGGGCATCAAGGCTCTCTGAAACGAGCACCTGGCAGGCCGTCTGATAATCCCCTCTCTCATGGGCTTTTACTTTCCAGGAAAACCTGGGGAAGGGCGTATCTATGCCCAGGGGATCCACTGCATACTCGCAAAGCAGGCCCTCAGGAATCAACCCGCCGCCTGAGATACAGGTCATGCACTCATTCTGCTTGCTCATATCCTGGGACTCCTTTCTTATTCGCACTTATGACGAACCTATCCAATTGAGGTCCGACTGTTGCAGCGCTCCCAATCAACTTAACCTTGTCTTTCTGGCCTCGTCGTACATGGCAAGTATATTAAGCCAGAATGTTCTTCTACCAATCTGGTTTGCCGGCCACTTACGACTACCATCTTGCTACTTGGCCCATCCTCCTATCCCGAATCTATTCTAATCAAGGAGTAACCCGCGCAGATATTTCTGCCCGATAACTAGGCCAGCCCTAACTTTTTCCTCAGTTCCCCACCAGGTGGGATCCTCGTGTTCGATGCTGATGGTCCCGTTGAAACCTATTTCGTAGAGCATATCGACGAATTTCTTCCAGTTGACCTCACCAGAGCCCGGCATCCTGTAACGCCACCATCCCTCACTGTGTATTCCTACCTGCCTGAGAACATCTCCAAAGACCTCGGCATCCTTGGCATGGACGTGAAAAATCTTATCAGCAAACTCTTTTAGAGGCCTGAGGTAATCAATGCCCAGGAATATAAAGTGGGACGGATCGTAATTTAGCCCGAAATTCTGGCTCGGTATAATTTGAAACATTTTTTCCCACACCACAGGAGAGAATGCCACGTTATAACCAGTGGCCCAGAAATCAAACATCGGACAGTTCTCGACCATCAGCTTTACATTCTTTCTTTCAGCATAATTGACTATTTCCGGAAATACTTTCTCGAATTCTGCCAGATTTTCCTTGACTGACTTGTATTTATCCCCTCCTATGAAAGTGCCTACAAGGTCAACGCCCAGCATACTGGCAGCATCAATAACCTTTCTAAGATGGTTATGGTACTTCTTCCGGTTGCCCAAGTCTGGATCCAGATTATTTGGATAATAGGCCAACGATGATATCTCAAGACCATGCTCTTGAAATAGTGCTCTGATTGCCTCTGCCCTACTGGAGTCAAAGTCCTCCATCTTGATGTGATGTACGCCACCGAATGCTCTTTCTGCTGGCTCGTCTGGCCAGCACGCTACCTCAAGCTGGTCGAAACCATTTTCGTGGGCCCAGGGAACCATTTCTTCCAGTTTGATTTCCGGCATGCAAGCCGTCATGAATCCTATCTTCATGCACTCCTCCTATTCAATCAAAAAGTTCTATTTTAAATTAGACCATTTCTATATTCATTTGACCCTTACCCATCTCCCCCTTTGGCTGCTATTAAGCACGGCATCGATTATTCTCATCTCAAGATGACCATCCTCAAAGGTGGGGAAGTCAGGGACATTTTGCAGGGGGTCTTTTCCATCCCGGACGAAGCCATAGAAGTTTCTAACAATATTCTTAAGTCCATCTGGCCATCCCTCATTGTGGCCACCGGGGTAGTCAGCATACCTTTTTGCCTCCTGGCATAGCAAAGAGGGATCCTTTAAGAGTTCCATGTTGGCCCCATCGCGGCTGCCTATCCACAGGCAGTTGGGGCTTTCCTGATCCCAGACCACCGATCTCTTACTACCATCTATCTCCAAGTAAAGTCGGTTCTTTCTTCCAGGGCTTACCTGGGATATGACGCATGAACCCCTTACCCCGTTCTCGAATGACAAAAGGAGGGCGCAGTAATCCTCGGTTTCAACCCTGTATTGCTCAAGTTGATTTGTTGAACTACCAGACCTGCTGAAGGTCTCTACTGATGTCTTAGGTCTTGACCTTTCTGGAATAATTGTTTTTATGTCGGCCAAGACTTCGCTTATCTTAAGACCAGTTAGGTACTGGACCAGATCACACCAGTGTGTTCCAATATCAGCAAAGGCCCGCGATTTTCCGCCCAGAGGTGTCTCTAACCTCCAGTTATAGTCTTCCGGATACATCAGCCAGTCTTGAAGATAGGAACCATGGACCAGCCTTATGTCTCCCAGGTAGCCGCTCTGCACCAAGTACCTGGCCTGCTGGACCAAGGGAAAGCCGCGATAGATATAGTTCACGGCATTGGCGACACCCTTTTCCTTGGCAAGCCCGACCAGTTCTTCAGACTCCAGGGAGTCCATGGCAAGCGGCTTTTCGGAAAAAATAGGCTTGCCAGCATGGATGGCCGCCTTGTTTATTTCGAAATGAAGATGGTTGGGGGTACAGTTATGAATTATGTCTATGTCGGGATCGCTGACCATTTCTTGCCAGGACCGGTAAACTCCACTTATGCCAAGCCTTTCAGATTGCTTGGTTGTTTTGTCATAGTCCCAGTCAGCAATGCCTGCAACCTCAGCAAAGCCGACACGTCGAATCGCCTCAAGATGGGCGACACCAACAAAACCGACTCCGATTATCCCAGCTCTTAATTGTTTCATGTTCGCACCTCGATCGAACGCTCCTTAATAAACTATGAAAACGACAATTCTTGCTATCTAGTTTTCATTGTGGTCTCATCAACCACAAACCACACAGGTACTAATTATTTCTAATCGTACAAATGTAGGTTTCACACCACTACAACCGACTTTATGAAGCAGTCCGGTTTTTCATATGCTGCCTGGAAAGCGTCATTGATCTCATCCAGCTTGAAGAGATGAGTTACAAGCGGCTTTAGGGTGAACCTCTTTGCTGACAGTAGATCCATCCCGATCTTGATGCTATCGTAGTAGATCCCCTTGTCCCTCTCATGCGCATTGATGACATCGATTCCCTTCCAGTTCCATTGTTCCATGTCAACCGTTCTTATGCCTACCGAGTGGTACCCTACAATGAGCATGCGGCCACGAATCCTGACTATCTTAGAACAGATATCAAGAGTCTCTTGCTTTCCAGCCACCTCCAGGACCACGTCAACTCCTCGACCGTCCTCTGTCAATTTCAAGACCTCATCTACCAAGTCGCCAGATTGTGAGTTCAGGGTTATGTCAGCCCCCAGCTTCCTTGCGAGGGACAGGTTTTTATCTCTCACGTCGATGGCGATTACCTTGGATGCACCGTAACCATGTATCAACTGCAGTAATATGAGCCCCATAAAACCTGTACCGGCGATCGCAACCACGTCGCCTATCGTAATACCACATCTTTTCATAGCACTGATACAGCAGCCTATAGGCTCACCGAGTGCCTCCTTGAAGGGTATCCTAGAATCGATCTTTATGAGGTCTTTTTCTGGAATATTGACATACTCGCTATACCCCCTTCCCCATAAAACTGCGGTAATCCTGTCACCTTGCTTGAAGTCCTTGACGCCGGATCCAGTTTTCTCTACTATGCCACTAACTTCGTGACCCAGGTAGGATGGATAACTCACCTCCCTTTCTCCAAGCCAAAGGGGAAGCTCGGAAAGGCACACGCCACATGCCATTATCCTGACAAGTGCTTCGTCTCGACCAATTGCTGGTATTTCCTTTTCCTCGATTACAAACTTTCTTTCCCCGACTAGGGCAGCCACCTTCATTGATATCCTCCTTTCGAGTCTTTGTTCCCGAATTTCTAATTCTGCTCCAGTCCCTAAATGCTGGCAGGGTTATCCTCAAGTACTAGGAGCCTGTCCGACATTTCATTGCTAAAATTAACATAAAATAGTAGTTTTAGTAAATTTTATAAAGTTTTAAAAATATTTTTAAAATTATTGCAAAAATTTATTCAAAATATGGTATTTTAGCCTATAGATAAATCTATATTATCTATTTTAGTTTACTGCCGGTACCAATTCAGCTCCTAAAGTACAATTTATTTCAGATTTTATCTTACCCACAATCTTTTTAAAGTTTGAAACCGCACATACAGGGGAAAACTCCCCACCTGCTTTGACAAATCCTCTCAAGCTAAACCGCCTAAAGCCACCCTCCTTTATCTGGCCAAAGACAGGCTCAACAATTATTTTTCGCTTTCTGTATATTTCTTTTGAAGAATCCTTTTGCATTTTTTCTTTCATAGCAGCTAAAATAATTCCTCTCTCATCAGTATATATTGTTGGGATATTATTTCTTTTGGCGGTACACCTTTTTTGGTAACTACATCCAGCGCATACCTTATCTTTTGATTTGTATACTCTATTTTTGCCAATAGATTTTAGCTTTAATATATGGCCAGCTGGGCAGATGAATATATCTTTTTGGCTATCGTATGAAAAGTTTAACTTGCCTATTTTTTTACTATTATCCGGAGAGCTCTCTTTTTCTCCCTTGCCAGTTGCTATATAGCCGTCAACTTTCAAATCTTTGAGGGTAGAAATATTATCTGATGCCATATAACCGCTATCAAGGCTCATCTTATCTGGAAGGCCTCCTGTATTTTTTTCAATATCAGCAAGTGCAGGTTTTAATTCATTTTTATCATTTGCATTTTGACTTAGGCGCTGGCCTACAATTATTTGGCTTTTACTATCTATGCTAATCTGGCCATTGTAGCAGTACTCAAAGCTTCCCTTGTTTTTCATAATTTTAGCTTGGCTGTCAGCATAACTTATCTGTGAAGAATCTTTTATATCTTCTTTAAGGCTGGCTTTTTTCTCTCTATCCTCAAGCTCTTTTTTTACCTTTTTAATCTTAGCAATCCTTACTTCTTTTATTTTAAGCTCTTCCGGAAGCTCATAACCTTTTCCGTTATGATAAATTTTATCTTCAGCATCGTCACATCTGTCTGCTTTTTTAAGTAACTCATCAATCTCTTTAGTTAGCTTAGCTTCCTGCTCTTTTAACCTCCTGTAGCTTGCTGCTTTGTGTTTTGAAGTATTGGCATAAAACTTTGAACCATCTAAGCTTACATGGCCTAAAGACACCATTCCCAGGCTTTTGGCAATCATAACGCTTTGGCGAAAGCATTCTAAAAAGAATTTATAGTTTTCTTTTCTAAAGTCAGAAAGGACCCTAAAGTTGGGACAGTTTCTATGAGATATGTACATGAAGGATAGGTCTTTTTTGCATTTTTCCTCTATTTTTCTTGAACTAAATATTCCCTGGCTGTAGGCATAGATAAGTATTGCTGTTATTAGCCTTGGGTGGTATGCATGCTGGCCAAGTATACTGTATTTTTTCTCAACCTTAGCTATATCAATCTGGCTTAAAATATCTTCATAGATAAAATAGTCATGGTCATCAGGAAGCAAGTCAAATACATTTGTTGCAAGTAGTGCTCTTTGATTGTATTCGGTGGGGTCTTTTTTAAAGGGAACAGACATTTAGCTTTCTCCTATAATAATTGTTTAAATATTACCTTATTATTATAGCATAATAGGGTCAATTGACCCCAGGTCATTAATAAATATAACATTTGTTAATTTTTTAACATTTGTTCTTTGATAATTTTGATATATTCGATAACAAGGGACTCAGACAGTGAAGTAATATAGCTAATCTCACTTTGGCTCATTCCTTTTAAGTTAAGCATTTTTACCCTTTCAAAATCTCTGATATATCTATCAACAGATGTTGGAGCATGGGACATAGATCTTGCAATATCACTTGTGCTGTTTCCATGGAATTTTCCATCCAAATAATGCCTTTTCCATCTGGTAATAAGTCCTGGGGACAAGTCATTATTTTTTGCCACCTCCAGTATAGTATGGCCTTGAAGTGAACTCTCTACCATTTCTATTTTGAACTCTCTTGTATATTTTCTCCTATATGCACCCATTTTTAATCCTTTCTTCTTTCTTTCCCCTGCTACTGCTATTCTAACCTATCTTAACTTTCCTTTAAATGTGTCCAACTTAAGGGGCTTGTTGCCAAACTCCTGATAATATTATATAATAGTTAAATAACTATTATTAAACCCGGGAGCAAACTATGGGATATCAAGCAAAAGTACAACAGATCACCAGAAAAGATTTCAACCAGTACTACATAAACTTTCCCAGGGCTATTGCCATGGCAATGAATTTTAGAAAAAGCGATCCTGTGGAATGGGAAATAGCGGACAAAGATACCTTGATCTTAAAGAGAAAGAAGGTGACAAGTGCAGGGCAAAAAAGAGTTTAAGCAAAGAATCTACTACAATATTAACTTGGACTGCCTGGTACCGGAAGATCACTTCTTAAAGAGACTGGATAAACTGGTCTCTTTTGATTTTGTAAGGGATATTACCAGAGAATATTATTCCCACACTGGAAAACCCTCCATTGACCCTGTGGTTCTGGTAAAGATGCTTCTGGTTGGATACCTATTTGATATAAGATCAGAAAGAAAGCTTGTGGAGGAGATATCCCTTAACCTGGCATACAGATGGTATATAGGATATGACCTCGATGAAGAGGTTCCCAATCACAGCGTATTTTCCAAAGCAAGGGTAAGATTTGGCAAGAAGCTATTTGTAGATATCTTTGAAAAGATACTTGTAAGATGTATAGAATTGGGACTTGTATCAAATGAAGGGATGCTAATTGACTCCACCATAGTCAAAGCTGATGCATCTGACGGCTCTATGGTTGAAATCAACCTTTCTCCCGGGCAGTATTGGAAAAGACTTGACAAGCCAGATAGACCTAAAAAGAAACTGGATGGAGGCCGCTATACCGGAGAAGTTGATAAAAATAAA
>Ga0307379_10005817_pt1 | contig 17101 bp, 12 predicted proteins | sample UN2MG_FD_202237 | JGI IMG/M metagenome (GOLD analysis project Ga0307379, IMG submission 202237) | Soil microbial communities from Risofladan, Vaasa, Finland - UN-2 | ecosystem: Environmental > Terrestrial > Soil > Coastal area > Acid sulfate soil | place: Finland: Risofladan, Vaasa | collected... | reverse complement strand
CCGAGGTTGAGCAACTCGTTGAAACGCCGCTGTCGGGACACCGACGCGGCACAGGCGCAAAAAAAGCCCGCCGGATGGCGGGCAAAAAATGCCGCGGCAATCACCTAATCTCGCCTTTCGACTACCCTCGGCCGTGCCGGCTTAACTGCCGTGTTCGGAATGGGAACGGGTGTTTCCCGGCACGTATCGTCACCGCAACGTCAAAGATCATACCCCCCCGCCCGCGGGCGTCAAGTACCCGGCCCGGCAAATTCTGGTCGCGGCTCACTAGCTGCCCGAAGATCGAGCCCCCCCCAGCCTACGGCCCGCCCGGCTCCTCCCGGGGCACCAGCCGGAGCACCACGGGCGATACGGGGCCCGCCAGCCTCACCCCCGGGGGCAGGTCGAATGTCGGGACCAGCTCCCGGAACTCGTCGGCCCGTGCGGCCAGATCGCGCGTCAGGTAGATCAGCCCCGTAAGGCGGATATCCTTGTTCACCAGCCGATCCACGACCGCCGGCGGGCCACGGACCGGCACCGCCCGAGTGATCAGCGTGGTTCCGTCCCGGGTTTCCACGCGGTACTGGTTGAACACGTCCGCGCTGGACCCCACGATGATGGGCACGGCGGCCACCGTGCCGGTCTTGACCTGTTCCCGCAGCGTGGCGAACACCGTCACCGTGTCCGGCTCCAGGGTCACCTCCACTCCCCCCAGACGCGTTGGCAGCGGGACGCCCTCGATCCGTTGCGGCAGGCCCTCCGGCCGGCCCCGCAACAGGTCCTCCACGTCCAGCACCACGCGCTGCCGTCCCTCAAGGCTCCTAAGGGCCAGTTCCGAGATGGTCACCCGCACCTCCTGCGGCTCGACCGTCGGCGGCACCTCGTAGTCCAGATCGCCGCGCTCCACGCGCACCGGCATGGTCACCGTCTGGGGGTGATCCACCAGCAGGTTGATCTCCGGCGGGTCCACCGACTCCACGCGCAGACCGCGGAACTGCTCCGGGTAGTCCGCCAGCGCCTCCTTCACGTCGATCCGCCGCGAACCGCTGGGCAGATCCCCAGGAATCCGGATGGTCACGTTCAGCCCGCCCTCCCGGCGGACCTGGTCCATCGCCCGTTTCGGGCCGGTCAGTGTCATCTTGAACCGGTTCTGGCCCGGCGGATCGGTGCCCACGATCATGCTCGTCCCCATGGCCGGAAGCGGGTCCACCGTCACCTCCATCACGTCCGTCTCGGAGAGGAGCTGGTCGGCCGTTGTCCAGATCAACAGCGTGACCACCACCGTAACCGCAATCAGCTTGACCTGTTCCACGTCAGGCGCTCTTCTTCGCTTCCGCGATGGTGGACGGTGGCGCACCACCGGCCGTGCTCTTCGATACCTCGGCGGACGGTTCGCCTGCCGTCGCCGAGGGGACCGGCTCGCCCGGTGGTGCTTCTCCGTACAGAGCCTCGACCAGCAGTTCCCGCAGCGACTCCGGCGACAGCGATCGCCGCAACCGGCCGTGTTCCGCCACCGAGATCGTGCCGGTTTCCTCGCTCACCACCACGACCACCGCGTCGCACTCGTGGCTCATGCCCACGGCCGCCCGGTGACGACTGCCCAGCGAGCGGTCCACGTCCTCGGAATCCGCCAGCGGAAACTGGCATCCGGCGGCCACGATGCGGTCGTCCTGGATGATGACGCCCATGTCGTGCAGGGTCGATCCCGGCCAGAAGATCGACTCCAGCAGTTCCGCTGAGACCAGGCCGTCGAGCCGCACGCCCGACTCCACCATGCCGCCCAGACTCGTCGTGCGCTCGATTGCGACCAGGGCCCCGATCTTCTTCTTGGAAAGGCTGGCTACCGCAGTGATGATCGGGTCGATGGCCCTGCCCGAAGCCTTGCTCCACCAACGGAACCAGCCCTGTTCGCCGATCCGCATCAGGCCCCGCCGAAGCTCCGTCTGGAACACCACCAGGGCGATCAGCGTCACCGCCAGGACGAAGTAGGGATACAGGTAGCTGATCCGTTCCAGCCCGAACTTCTGCACCACCAGCCGCACCAGCAGGAAACTGACCACCAGGATCAGCCCCACCGCTCGGACCAGCCGAGCCCCGCGCGTGCCCCGCAGAAAACGCAGCGTCACATACACCGGCACGCCGATCAGGATCAGCTCGACGGCCACAACCCACAGCCGATAGTTGCCGCTGAATAGCGGTGGGAACATGCTGCGCAGAAAATCCAACTGCCCGAGCATCGTCGTGACGTTCAAGTGCTCACCCGGCAAGATGGGTCCGGTGCATGCCAAGAGAGTCAAAGGCCCCCGGACGTCGGCGCGCAGTATAGAACAACACCGGATAGCTGCCAAGTTGCTCGCCGGTCCGAGCCGGGGTAAGGCAGCGCCGGCGCGCCGCGTCACCGTGTGTATTGGACTCCGTCAGGGACGCTACCGGGCGCCACGCGAACCTGACGTGAACCCCGCTATCTCGATCCCCCGTCCCCCCAGGACCACGCGGATGGCTCCGTCGTCCGCCGTGTTGAACAACGGGCGCTCTCCGATGGCCGACCGCAAACGGGCCAGGCTCGTCTCGTTGCGCTCGAAGGTCGACCGGACGACGTAGCCGGGCGACACCGCCTCGACGAAGGCCCGCGTGTTCCGGCGAGTGCTGCCGTGGTGCGGCAGAACCAGGACGTCGGCCCTCAGATCCACTCCGGATTCCAGCAGGCAGCGCTGGGCGTGCTCCTCGATGTCGCCGGCCAGCAGGATGCTCCGCCCGGCATGCGCCACGCGGAGCACGATCGACGATTCGTTGGCCGTCGGCTCGAAGGGAAGCTCCCTTGGTGGCCACAGAACGTCGAACCTCGCCCCGCCGATCTCGAAGCCGCTCACCGACGCGTCCATCGTCTCGACCGCCAGCTTCCGCCGTCGCAGTTCCTCGATCAGAACGGAGCTGGGCTGGTCCGGCGGACTGAGTCGCTCGAACTGTGGGTTGAGCATCACAGAGCCGATCCTGACGTGGTCGGCCACCGTGGGGAAGCCGCCGAAGTGGTCGAGGTTCGGATGGCTGATAATGACCGTCTCCAACCGCCTGATGCCTCGGTCGGCCAGGAACGGAACGATCGCCGTGGCCCCCGGGTCGTAACTGCCCGAACAGCCGGCGTCGTACAGCACCGTTCCGCCGTCCGGCAGCTCGATCACGATCGAGGTCCCCCTCCCGACGGACAAAACGGTCATGGTCAGACTGCCGCTGGCACGCGGTGGTGCCAGCCAGATCGCCGTCGTCAGCGCCCAGACCGCCGTCACCGCGATGGCCCAACGCCTGCCCAGCACCCCGCGATACACCGCCGCCCAGGCCAGAAGCCCCGCGTCATACAGCACCACCCAAGCCAGCGGCGGCGCGGACGTAAACACCGTCACCCCCGGCGCTTTTCCGAGAACGCCGACCCACCACAGGAGCACGCCTGCAGACAGCTGGACCATCGGCGTCAGCAGACCCGACAGGAGTGGCGAAAGAGCACCCACCAGCAACTGTGCGAACCCCAGGAACATCACCACCGCCACCGGCGGGAACATCAACAAAGTGTTCAGCCAACCCCAGGGGGAGAACTGCCGAAAGTTGAGCACCAGCAGCGGCAGCGACGAGAGCCAGGCCGCAAGCGCCACGGCCACCGGAAAGATCAACCATTTCACCCACAGACGCCGACGCTCGTTCTGCCGGTCGCGTTGTTCGCTCAGCTCCTTCACCAGGTCGGTGGTGAAGCTCCACGGCCGTCTCGCCACCACCCGGAGAATCAGGTCCCGTAGGGCCGGGGCTAGCAGCAGGATCCCGATCACGCAGCCGTACGACATCTGGAACCCGACCTCGAACAGGTCCATCGGCCGCCAGATGAGGTAGCACAGCGCCGACAGCGCCAGCCAGTTGAAGTAGCTGCGACCCCGCCGGAGGACCAACGACGCGCACACCGCCATCGTCAGCACGGTGGCCCGAAAGATCGGCGGCCGCGGTTCGGCCATCACGGCATAGCACAGCGTCGCGACGACGACCGCCACGGCCGACCACCGGCGCGTCAGACCGATCGCCCGCCCGGCCGCGTATACGAACAGGCCCAGCATGCCCACGTGAAAGCCGCTGACGGCCAGGTAATGCGATGCGCCCGTCCGGACAAACGCCTGGCGGATACTCGGGTTCAGACTGGACCGTTGAGCCAGAATCATCGTCTCCAGCAACGTCGACTCGGGCGCCCCGATGCTCAGCATGTCATCCAGCAACAAGCCTCGGGCGCGAAGCCGCAACGCTTCCAGGCCCCCGGGCCATGCCGGCCGCGACGCGCCCACATCCGACTTCAGCTTGGTCACGCCTTCCCGATAGTTGCAGCTCATCCCGACCAGAACACCGTGCCGCCGCTGCCACCGGGACCAGTCGAAGCTGCCGGGGTTGTCCGGGCTTGTCGGTCGATACAGTCGGCCGAAGATTTCGACGCGCTCGCCGGCGGCCAAATCCATGACCGCTTCTTTGATCGTGACTCGCACTCGCCCGCTGACAGGAACGAATCCCACAGGCCCCTCGACGGCGTCGGCGTCCAGCAGGAACGAGGTGCGGTCCGGGGAGAACATCCAGGGCGCGAACAACCCCGTGGCCTTTGGCGCGACGCGCGGCGTCGTGGCTACCGTCCCTCGCACCCGAGTGACCGGATACCGACCTGCCCCCACCTGATGCACGAGATGGTCCGTGCCCACCCGGTAGTACGCGTTGTGGTGCAGCAGACCGCCGGCACCGGCCGCCGCCAGAAGCACCCCTACCACCGGCACTCGTCGCCGCCACGGGGACGCGACCAGCCAGAGAAGCCCCGCACCGAAGGCCGCCACATAGACCCATGGCCCGGCCGCCAGGAGCGAGTCCAGCACCATCCCGGCCGCGAGCGCCAGAGCCGCCGGTACCAATGGCGCCGCGCCAATCGGGCGCGGTTTTCGTTTCGCCGGAGGCCCGCCGAATGGCCCAGCGGGCTCCAGCCGGCTTGGCCCGGACAGGTCGCACACAACGACACCGGAGCACGAACGTTCGACCGAATTTGTCAGACCCCGACCGCCCACAGCCTAGCCGATGCCGGGGTTCCTTCGCAATCGCCACGCCACCGCCCGGCCGTCACGTGTCGGCGCTCGTTTTCGGGCGGGTTTTTCCGCCGGCCCTCGGGCCGCTGGGGAATAGATCCGTCTCTGGGATGGTTGTATGGGACGTCAAGGGCAGGCCTGTTTTTCCTCCCTTTGGCCCCCCCGTCGCGGCCCCAAAGGCCCGCGAAGGGGGATTTCCTTGCGCCACTCCGCTCATCGCACGCATCGCGGTCCACCTCGAAGGCACACCGATTTTCCAAAAAACAGGCAAACAGAGTTGCTTCGTCACTCGTTGTATTGGATGTAGACAGTAGCAAAAGAAGCGACAAAGACCTCCTTCTCCTCCTTCTCCTCCGAAGAGGATTGCCGCGGCGGGCACACCAGCCCGTAGCGGCGATCCTCTTTTGTGCCATGCAGCCTGTCCCGAGGCGGACTGGCCCGCCCAAAGCACGCCCGGTAGAATACACCGTCCGCGTGTGTCGGGGGCGGAGTTCGCACGGAATGGACACCTCGGCTTCACCATGCGCGTCCGAGGCCGCCGTCAAATACCTGGGGCTACAGATGTCGTCGGCCGTGGGTCCGGTCACCGTGCGCCGGCTCCTGGAGCGGTTTGGCACCATTGACCGTGTCCTCTCGGCCTCGATGGCCGAGTTGGCCCAGGCCGAGGGCGTCGGCCGGCATCGGGCCGAGGCGATCTTCACCGGTCGGCGCAACCCTGACGTCGCCGAGGAGATCGCCAGAGCGGCCGACGCCGGTGTTCGCATCGTCTGTCTCGACGACGCCGACTATCCGGCACCACTGCGACACATCCCTGACTCGCCGCTGTGTCTGTACGTCCGAGGCGAGGTCCAGCCGACGGACGCCGTCGCCATCGCCATCGTCGGCGCCCGGCGGTGCACACACTACGGAATGGAGCAGGCCCGGCGCTTCGGCGCCGCGTTGGCCGGAGCCGGGTTTACTGTCGTCTCCGGTCTGGCCAGGGGGATCGACAGCTACGCCCACGAGGGCGCCCTGGCCGCCGCCGGGCGGACGTTGGCCGTCCTGGGTAACGGGCTCGGGAGGATTTACCCCCCGGAGCACACCGCCCTGGCCGAACGCATCGCTGCCAACGGAGCTCTGATCAGCGAGCTGCCCATCGACGCCCCCCCGGAGGCCGGCAACTTCCCCCGCCGCAATCGCATCATCATCGGGCTGTGTCTCGGCGTGCTGGTCGTCGAAGCCGGGCGCCGCAGCGGGGCCTTGATCACCGCCCGTCTGGCCACCGAATACAATCGCGAAGTGTGCGCCCTCCCGGGACGAGTGGACAGCGATACCTCCGTGGGAACCAACGCCCTCATCCGGGACGGGCAGGCCAGGCTGGTCACCTGCCTGGAAGACGTCCTCGACGAGTTGGGCGACGTCGGCCGCATGATGCGGCCTGAAGACGCCGAGCAGAGCGGCCTGGGGCAGACACCCGACGCCGCCCGACCCCTCAACCTCAGCGACGACGAGCGACAGGTGCTTGACGCCCTCTCCCGGGAGCCGATCGGACCGGACCGGCTCTGCTCCATTACCGGCCTGGCGGTCAACAAGGCGCTGGTCGCCCTGACCGGATTGAACATGAAGGGGCTCATTCGCCGATTGCCCGGAAATCTTTACGTCCGGAGGACCGAATAAGCCGATGCGTTCGGGGGAAAACCGCCCCCGCCGGACCGGCAGTTTGGGGGTTGCATCGGCCCGGCCGATTGGGTAGTTTACCGTTGGCGCGGCGTGGGCCCAGCGGCATCCTTCCCGGCACGCGCGGTTTGACGCGGCTCCGGCGGGATGCTAATCGGTATTCACGCTTCCACGGATCCGGTGTGGTTGAAGTAGGAGTCCGACATGGGCACGATTCTGGCTAACTCGCTACTGGCGCTCTCCGCATTCCAGTGGATTTGCATTGTCGTACTTGTCGTTGTGCTTGTCGTCTACTTCGTCTGGAAGAAGAAGCAGGAGTAGCTGCGACCAATGCTGGAATCCCCGGGGACGGACGTCGTCGGCCGTTGCGGCTAGAGGTCGGCGTCATGGTCGAGCCCTGCCAGGGGGCAGCGTTCGCATTGGGCGTTCTTGCGGCAGTGCCGCTTACCCAGTTCCACCAGCAGTGCGTGGTATTCCCCGTACAAGGCCCCGTCCGGGGACAGTGCGCCTTCGAAAAGCGCCTTGCTGCGCTCGTAGTCGCTGTCCGCCCCGCTGAGCAGGTGCCGGCGCAGGATTCGTTGCGTGTACGCGTCGACCACGAAGGTCGGCAGCTTGCCCGCATAGAGCAGAATGGCGTCCGCCGTCTCCGGTCCGATGCCGCTGACGCCCAGCAATTCGCGGCGGGCCGCCGCTAAGCCCGTGGCGAACAGGGCGTCCAGGTCCCCCCCGAATCGGCTCCCCAGCCAGCCCGCCAGGCTCTTCAGGCGCCGGGCCTTCACCCGGTAGGTGCCGGCCGGACGAATCAGCTCCGCCAGCCGATCCTCGGGCGTCGCGTCAATGCCCGCCAGGGCCAGCCGGTTCGCCCGCCGCAGCGCCTCGATGGCCCGCTCCACGTTCGTCCACGCCGTGTTCTGCGTGAGCACCGCCCCGATCACGGTTTCGTCGCGCGTCCTCGACGGCCACCAATGCTGTGGGCCAAAAGCTCCCAACAGCAGGTCGTACATCCGAAGCAGGGTCGTAGTGGTATGCCGGCCCACTCCCGGGGTTCCTCCCGCCGGTCGCTTGCACATTCGGCGAAAGTCGGCACCATAGGCCGATCATGGCCCGGGCTCAAGAACGAACCCTGGAACGCGGCCCTGGATTGCCGCACCCCGGACTGGCGCACCCGCTGGATTCGCTGGTCTTCCTCCTGCCGCTCATCCTGTTCTACGAGATCGGCGCTCTGTACCTGCAGCCCTCGCTGACCGACGATCGTCAGGGACGCGTAGTGGCCTTCCAACTCCTGCGAATGTTCTTCGAGCTGTTCGGGCCGACCGGCCGTTGGATGCCCGGCCTGGCGGTCATCGCGATCCTCGTCGGTGTGCAGATCGCCTCGAAGCAGCGTTGGCGGGTTCGACCGTGGGCCGTCTTGAAGCTCTATGGCGAGGCCGTGCTGTGGAGCATCCCCCTGCTGCTCGCGTCCAAAGCACTCATCCTGGCTGCCGCCAGCGAACCGAACGACGGCCTCTGGTCCGAGATGATCCTCTCGGTCGGCGCCGGCGTCTACGAGGAACTCGTCTTCCGACTCATCCTGATCTGCGTCGTCGTGATGGTGGGTTCCGACCTGCTGCGCTTCCCGGCCGGGCGCACCACCGCCGTGGCGGTCGTCCTGTCGGCGCTGCTCTTCGCCGCCCACCATCACCCACCGGTGGGCAGCGAGCCGTTCGAGACGGCCCGATTCGCCTTCCGCCTGATGGCCGGTGCCTACCTGGGGGCCATCTTCGTCTACCGTGGCTACGCCGCGGCCGCCGGCACCCACGTGGCCTACAACCTCATCATCGTGGGTCTGGCAGCCTGACCTCGCTCACCTGCTCGGCACCCGAGCAGCCAGTGACACAATCGTGTCCCTCATCGTGCCCGTTGCCCCACGGGATCTGCGACGGGCGACCCCGATCGAAGAAGAGCGTCGGCAACGATTTCACCACGCCCACCGGATGGTAGAGCATCTCCACCTCGCCGCGGCAGTTGTACCAGCACGACGTGCAGGTGTTGCGCCGAGCGCCGTCCCGCAGTCGCCGGACGATGTCGGCCGCGGGATGCCGGTAGAGGTTGGCCACCGGGTAATCGCGCTCCTCGACGCAGATGGCCACCTCGCCGCGGGAGTCGATGCTGAAGAAGGCCCGCCCCGCCCGGCAGCCGGGCACGCCGCCGTTCAAGGCCTCGTCGAAGCGCCCCAGGAAAACCCGGTTGCTCAGAAAATTGCGGTACTTGTTCCTCAGCGCGACCAGGTACGGGCCCACCGACTCGTCGGTGTTGATGAAGCGCCTGTTTCCCGTCTTGCGCAGACCGTAGGGCTGGATCATGAAAAAGGCGTCGTGTTCGGCGGCCAGTTGCAGCAGCGGCTCGACGTCATCCAGGTTGTCCTCCAGCAGCACGCACATGAGGTTGACCCGCTGCCAGTCGTGCTTTCGGGCACGCGAGAAATACTCCAGAGCCGCCACCGCCCGGTCGAAGCTGCCCTTCATCCCCCGACGCTTGTCGTGCTTGGCCGCGTCCGCGTAGTCGAGGCTGACCGACGCGCCCCACAGACCGGCCTCGAACAGATCGTTGGCCAGCTCCGGCGTGACCAGCCAGCCGTTGGTGGTCACAAACGGAAAGTGGAACCGGGCCACGGTGCGCACGATGTCCACGATGTCCGGTCGCAGCAACGGCTCGCCGCCGGCCAGCGAAATAAACAGCGTTCCTAGCTTGCCCAGCTTGCCGGAGCCCTCGACGAACTGCTCCAGCGTCTGCTCGGGCAGTTCGCCCAGCGGGTCTTTCCAATAGGTGCAGAACCCACAGCGGAAGTTGCAGCGGTAGGTCACCTGCCAGGCCGCCCAGACCGGGTTCCGCCCGGACCAGGCCCGGAACAGTCGCCACTTCTTAGATGTCGAATGAAGCACGGATCCCTCCACGTACCGCGGCGCCACGCGGCTCACCGGCCGGCTCGCTTATACGCGCCGTCGGTCCCCTCCGCAAGCGAAACCTCGCCCGACCAGACGACTCGCCCCCCCACGATGGTGTGAGTGACAGCAACCTGTCCGAGCTGGTCGGGTGGAATGCCCAACGGATCGCGGTCCAGGATCACCAGGTCGGCAAGTTTGCCCGGTTCCAGGGCGCCGACGCGGTCTTCCTGGAAACCGGCGTACGTGGCCGTCGTGGTATAGGCGCGAAGGGCCTCCTCGACTGTCATGGACTGCTCGGGAAACCAGATTCGGCCGTCGAGCGATCGGGCCGTCACCGCCGTCGCGATCCCCTTGAACGGATTGACGCTCACGACCGGCCAGTCACTGCCGAAGCAGACCTCTGCACCGGCATCAAGCAGACCCCGGTACGCGTAAGAGGTCTTGCACCGTTCCGCTCCGATGGCCCGCTCCGCGTACCGAGCGTCATCGGCCTTGTGAGACGGCTGCATCGAGGCGATGACACCGATGCCGGCGAAACGCGCAATATCCGCTGGTGCCAGGTGCTGGGCGTGCTCGCTGCGATGCCGCCGGTCACGCGGGCCGTTGCGTTCCGTAGCCGCCTCGTAGCAGTCCAGCAGAAGCGTGTTGGCCCTGTCACCAATCGCGTGGACCACGACCTGAAACCCGCGCCGATCGGCGTCGATGATCCGGTTGCGCATCTTCTCGGGCGGGTCGGCCATCGCCACCAGCAGACCGCTGGGGTACTTCTCGTCCAGGGCGGCGTCGGCATACGGATCGTGCATGCAGGCCGTCCGGCTGCCCAGCGAGCCGTCCATGAACCCCTTGAACCCCCCTACCGTCACCCAATCGTCGCTGTCGAATTCGCGTACCGTGTCGTAATGCGGCTGCCACTCCTCAGTCATCACGAACGCTCGAATCCTCACCGTCGCTTTACCGGCCGCTCGGATGCGGACGAAAGCGGCCAGGTCTTCGGGCTCCGACATGTTGTGCACGCCGGTGATGCCCAGGCGATTCGCGTGGGCCATGGCACGCAACAGGGCCGCATCGCGCTGCTCGTCGCTGATCGGCGGGATGTGGTCGCTGACCAGGTCCATCGCGTCATCCTTGAGAATGCCGGTCGGCTCGCCGGTCGCCGGATCGCGCTCGATCTCGCCGCCGGACGGATCGGGCGGCCCGTCGGCGTCGATGCCGGCCAGCTTCAACGCGGCCGAGTTGGCCAGCGCCTGATGCCCGTCCATACGCGACAGGAACACCGGCACGTCGCCGGTGACCGGATCGATCCACTCCTTGGCAGGTGGCTGCGGATCGGCCCAGCTCTCGACGCTCCATCGCCCGCCCAGGACCCACTCCCCCGCCTTTCGACCAGCGGCCGCCTCGCCCACCGCGGCGATAAACTCCTCGCGCCCGGCCACGTCACGCAGGTACAACCGATCGAGTTGCAACCCGGCACCGATGATGTGCGTATGACAGTCGGTCAGCCCGGGGATCACCCGCCGGCCCCCAGCGTCGATGATCGTGGTGTTCGGCCCGACGCGCGCCTGCACCGCTTCATTCGTCCCGACCACGTCGATTCGATCGCCGCAGACGGCCACGGCCTCGGCTGACGGGTTCTCCGGCACACCCGTCCAGACGCGGGCGTTAATGATCGCCAGGTCGGCGTGCTGATTAGCGCAACCGCCGGTCATCCACATGGCCAGTACTCCAAGCAACAGCTTCCCCGATGCACGCATGGTCATCAGCCTCCCACCACGGACACGATGACCGCGAGTCTACTGGCGTAAGCCAACTCGGTCACTTGGCCGATTGTCGCGGGGCATACGCGGCGTGGACGCTCACCTGCGCGCCTCGATTAGCGTCGTCTGGCTCCCCATCCGGCGAGCTGCGACGCTTTGACTTTTTCGCGGTGGTACTTCATTCCGCGATTAGAACGGCCACTGTGAGGCTCCGAGGCACGGCTCGCGTCCTCCGCTGTTCGGTCACGGCATCGAAACCTACAATCGGCGTCATGACCCACGACGCACGCATCGACCAGCTTCGCCAGCGCATAGCCCAGTTCCCCAAGACCCCGGGCGTCTATCTGATGAAGGACACCTCGGGGCGCGTGCTCTACGTCGGCAAGGCCAAGGACCTGCGCAGCCGCGTCAGCAGCTACTTCCAGGACTCGGCCGACCTGCTCAACACGCGCGGCCCGAACATCGCCCGCATGGCAGCGGCCGTCGTGGACATCGACTTCCTGGATTGCGACACCGAGGTCGACGCGGTCCTCACCGAGAGCCGGCTGATCAAGGACATCCAGCCGCCGTTCAACGCTCAACTCAAGGACGAAAAGACCTTCCCCTACCTGGAGATCACCACCTCGGACGACTTCCCCGGCGTGTTCGTCACCCGGACGCCGCGGCCCAAGGGCAGCAAGCTGTACGGCCCCTTCGTCAGCCCGCACTCGCTGCGCGACGCGGTCAACGCCCTCCAAAAAGTGTTCAAGTACCGCACCTGCGAGCTGGACATCCGGGCGGACGACGAGTCGCGGCGCTTCTTCCGGCCATGTCTGCTGCACGCCATCAAGCAGTGCACCGCCCCCTGCGCCGACCTCATCTCGAAGGAGGACTACCGCAAGGACATCGACCGGCTCAAGAAGTTCCTGGCCTCCAAGCGATCCGTCGTCCTGCGGCAGATGAACAGGGAGATGGAGGCGGCGTCCGCCGACCTGCGTTTCGAGGAAGCCGCCCGGCTGCGCGATCGGATCAAGTCCATCGAGTCGCTCTCCCTGTCCGGCAAGCCGGCCGAGCACGTCCAGCCGGAGCCGTTCTTCGTGGACCCGGCCAAGGGGCTCGAGAAGCTCGGTGAACTGCTGGAGTTGGACGACCGGCCGCGGACGCTCGAAGGCATCGACATCGCCACGCTGCAAGGCGAGGAGTCCGTGGGCGCCCTGGTCTGCTTCATCGACGGGCGGCCCTTCAAGAACGGCTACAAGCGGTTTCGGATCAAGTACGTCGAGGGCGTGGACGACTACGCCATGATCCGCGAGGTCATCCTGCGCCGGTACCGGTACGCGGCCGAGGGCGAGGAGCTCTACCCCGACGTCATCCTGATCGACGGCGGGCTGGGGCAGTTGCACGCCGCCCTGGAGGCTTTCGGCGAAATGGATATTCGCCCGCCGATGGTGATCTCCCTGGCCAAACGCGAGGAGGAGATCTACATCCAGGCCAGGTCCAAGCCCGTCCGCCTGACGCGGAACAACGAGGCCCTGCGCCTGGTCCAGCAGGTGCGCGACGAGGCCCACCGCTTCGCCCAGCACTACCACCACATCCTGCGTCGCAAGAAGACGTTCGACGAGGAGGTGGCGGCCGGCCGACGACCGCCCCGGGCACGAAGGAAAGCGAAACGCGACGCCGACGAGCCGGGCAGTCAGGACGATGATGCTACCGGCGAAGGCGCGTCAGGCTGAGGCGGTTTCCGCCGCGCCGCCTGCCCCGGCATAGTGCCACCCGCCAGACAGTGCCACCCACTTCTTCACGCTATCGGCTCACGGACAAGATGAATCAGCAGCGCGTCGGTGGCGCCTACCGGATCGAGACGAGCACCGGCCACCACGACTATCCGGTCGCCGGACTCGGCCAGCTTGTGCTCCAGTAACAACGCGTCGATATCCCGCAGCATGGGCAGCAGTTCGGCTCGCTGCGGCAGGCACACCGGGATCACGCCGTAATACAGAGCGATCCGCCGGCAAATGCGCTCGTCCGGCGACAGCCCGACCACCGGCTGTGCCAGGCGGCACTTGCTGAGCAGACGCACGGTGTGCCCGGCTTCCGTCCAGGCCACCACCAGGCGGGCGTCGAGTTCCTGAACCAGCAGGTCCGCACTGTGGGCGACGGCCGTCGTCATCCAGCGGAGGTTCACGTCGGGACCGCCGGGGCACGCAACGCCACCCCCGACCAGGTAGGCCTCGGTCTCCTCGGCGATCCGGTCCATGGTGCGGACCGCCTCGATCGGATAGGCCCCCACCGACGTTTCCGCACTCAGCATGACCGCGTCGGCCGCATCCAGGACCGCGTTGGCCACGTCGCTTACCTCGGCGCGGGTCGCCGTCGGATGGGTGACCATGGATTGCAGCATCTGCGTCGCCACGATGACCGGCTTGCCCGCCGCCTGACACTTGCGGGTCATCTCCTTCTGCAGGATGGGGACTCGGGCCAGCTCGACCTCGATGCCCAGATCGCCCCGGGCAACGAGCACGACGTCGGCGGACTCGATGATGTCGTCGATGTGGCGTTTCGATCTTGGCCACGATGCGGGGCAAAACCTTGGCACGCGGCAGTAGGTTGCGCAGCTCATCCACGTCGTCGGCCGTCCGGACGAACGAGAGGGCGATGTAATCCGCACCGGCCTCGACCGCCCAGGCCACGTCCGCCCGATCCTTGTCGGTCAGTGCCGACATGGCCAGGTCGCTGTCGGGCAGGTTGATGCCTTTGTGGGTTCCGATCCGCCCGCCGACCTCGCAGACGCAGCGCAGGCGGTCGCCCCCCACCTCCTGAACGCGAAGCCGCACGATGCCGTCGTCGATCAACACGCGGTGCCACACGAGCACCTCGTGGATCAGCTCCGGCCGATTGGTGGAAATGCGTTCAGCCGTGCCGACCACGGTCTCGCCCAGAATATCGATCCGGTCACCCGGGCCGATCGGGAAGGCGTCACCTTCGACCTTCCCCACGCGAACCTTCGCCCCGCACAGATCGACGATGATGGGCACCAGGGCCTTGCGTCGGGCGGCCACCGTGCGGATGCGCTCGAACGTCCGGGCGTGCTCCTCACGCGTACCGTGCGAGAGGTTCAGCCGGAGAACGTCCGCGCCGGCAGCAATCAGGGCGTCGAGGACCTCGGCCGAATCGGAAGCGGGCCCGATGGTGGCGACGATCTTGGTTCGAATCATAGGCGATGTCTCCGTCCGTCAGCCGTGCAACTCGATGTAACGCTCCAACGAAGCTAATCCTCCCAGGTTCGGGCCACGTGCTCCACCTGGCGGAAGACCCGGAGCAGGTTGCCGCCCAGGATCTTGCGGATGTCCCGCTCCGAGTAGCCGCGGTCGAGCAGTTCCTGCGTAATGTACGGGTACCCGGACACGTCTTCGAGTTGCGCGGGGAACGTGCTGGCGCCCTCGTAGTCCGCCCCCAGGCCCACGTGGTCGATGCCGGCCACACGAACCACGTGGTCGATGTGATCCACCAGCGTGCCCACCGTGCCGGGCGGGATCGGGTGGGCCTCCCTCCACTCGTCCCACGCCTTCTCGAAGTCCTCCGGATCGGGGTACTTCTCCTTGAGCACGCGCTCCTCCTGGAAGAATGTGGCCGTCATGCGGGCGCCGTCGGGATGAATGAACCCGGAGAAGAAGTTGACCATCACCACGCCGTCGTTTCTTGCCACGGCGCGGAGCACGTCGTCCGGGACGTTGCGCGCGTGGGGTGCGACCGCATAGGCCGACGAGTGTGAGAAGATGATCGGCGCCTTGCTCACCCGCAGGACGTCCCGCATGGTGTCGGGCGAAACGTGGGCCAGGTCCACCAGCATGCCCAGGCGGTTCATCTCCAGAATGACCTTCTCGCCGAAGGCGGACAGCCCGCCGTGACGCGGCTCGTCCGTGGCGGAATCGGCCCAGTCGATCGTCTCCGAATGCGTCAGGCCCAGGTAGCGGGCCCCGCGCTTGTAGAACGTGGCCAGCGTGTCCAGCGAGCCCTCGATGGCATGCCCGCCTTCGACGCCGATCAGCGACGCGATCCGGCCCTCGCCATGAATGCGGACGATGTCGTCGGCCGTGAAGGCCAACTCGAACGTCTCCGGATAGCGCCGGACCATCCGACAGATGAGGTCGAGCTGTGTCAAAGCCGTCTCGGTGGCCGTCCCATCACGAGCCGTCGCCGGCGGAGCGAAAGCCACCCAGAACACCGCGCCCACACCGCCCGCTCGAAGCCGCGGGATGTCGGTCTGGAGCCGCGGCTGCGGCTGGCCCAGGTCCAACTCCTCCGAGGGCGAGTCCGCGTCGGGCCGCAGCCGCCACGGCAGGTCGTTGTGACCATCGATCACGATGGCCGACCGATGAATGCGCAATGCCTCTTCGCTCAGATGCACCAAGGCGCCCTCCTCCCGTTCGCTGCGGGCACGTTGCGACCCGGCATCGCCCTGAACCGGCTGGGACGTCGCGCGGTACTTCGTGCAGATCTCGATAACGCGATCCACCGGAATCGCCTCGCTGGTGTGACCGCCAAACCCGGTGACGGTGGTGGCCCGCAGCAGGCTGTTGACGATCGCCTCCTCGGTGACCTCGCGGGTGGCCTGGAACATCGGCGAGAGGTCCTCGTCTCTCAGGAGCGTGCGTGGTTCGGTGCCGCCCGAGGGCCGATGAGCAACCCGGACCGCCTCGGCCGTCGAGAACGCGATGACGTAGTCCCCGCTTCCGTGGGTCATGGGTGATCCGACGGCCGCCAGCCCGAGCAAGGCCCGTCTGGCCAGCCGTTCGAGTTGGCGGGCATCCAGCGGCGCGTCCGTGGCCACCACGAGCATGCACGAGCCTCTCTCGTCGGCCCGGTTGTCGGCAAGGTCCTGGAGATAGTACCGCCCGAGTTCCCGCCCCACCGGCGCGCCGTTGATTTTCAGGATGCCGCCGAAGTTGGTCTGAGCCAGAACGCCGACCGTGTAACCGCCGATGGACTCGGGCAACCGTCGAGAGGCCGTTCCGATACCCCCCTTCCAGCCCAGGCATCGCGTGCCCGTGCCGGCTCCGACCGATCCCTCCTCAACCGGTCCGCTTCGGGCCGCGGCGATGGCGGCGAAGACGTCCTCGCCGCGCACGCGACGGGCCCGGATATCGTTCAGCCAGCCGTCGTTGGTCTCCCCCACCACCGGGTTCACCGACCCGACGTCTTCGTTGCCCTCCAGATTCAGCGTGTACGTCACCAGCGCATCGGCGCACGTGAAGACCGAAAGCGTGTTGGTCAGCACCACCGGCGTCTCCAGCGTGCCGAGTTCCGCGACCTGGGTCGAGCCGACGAGCTTCCCGAACCCGTTGCCGACGACAATCGCGCCCGGGACCTTCTGCTGGAAGACGTTTCCCCCGTGAGGAAGGATGGCGGTCACGCCGGTGCGCGCCGTTTCGCCTTCGACGATGGTGCGGTGGCCCACGCGCACGCCGGGGACGTCGGTGATGGCGTTCAGCGGGCCGGGCGGGAGCACGCCGATCACGATGCCGATCTCGCGGGCCCGAGGTCGGTCCGAACGCGCCTGCCCGTCCGCCGCCCGACCTTCGCCCGCTGTGCCGACGACCACCGCCCATGCGGTGAGCAGCCACGCCGCAGAACAGCCGGTTGCTGCGAAAGTCATGGTAACGGCTCCTCTACGGCGATCTGGCGGCGTCCCTGTGTCGGCCTCAGCGGCACACAGTAT
>Ga0307379_10005816_pt1 | contig 17101 bp, 18 predicted proteins | sample UN2MG_FD_202237 | JGI IMG/M metagenome (GOLD analysis project Ga0307379, IMG submission 202237) | Soil microbial communities from Risofladan, Vaasa, Finland - UN-2 | ecosystem: Environmental > Terrestrial > Soil > Coastal area > Acid sulfate soil | place: Finland: Risofladan, Vaasa | collected... | reverse complement strand
TGCGTTGCTTGACACCATCGCGGTGTAGACAGAACGCTGCACCACGATTCCCGGGTGACTTCCCATCCCAACATACTTCTCGCTACTACGGTCTCAGGAACTTCTGACTAAAGTAACCGAACCCCGTTCCTCAATCATGACGAAACGGCTTGAACTCATTTAGGATTCCGGTGGACCGGAAAAATGGAGAGGAGACCTAGGAACGGTGCGAGATCTCGTCGCCAAAGCCCCGTATACTGCCTGTATTACGTGGCACCGCTACAGAAGCCGGCCTTGGGGACTAGAGGGCGACAAGTCTCCCATGGAGGGCAACTACTCCCTCGTCTCCCATGGTGAAGAAGAGGAAGTAGTTCACAATCGAACAAGCGAGCATTTCAATACCGGTGATATGTGCTCGAATAGGAGCAACGGTGGTGGCGGCTTTGGCAATCCCTTGGAAAGGGATCCCAAACTGGTCAGGGAAGACGTCCTCGACGGCTACGTCTCCATTGCCGGTTCCCGCGAGGACTACGGCGTGGTGATCGATCCGCAAACGCTTGAGATTGACAGAGAGAAAACGGAAAGTTTGAGACGTGGTAAGCATCTGTCTGAGTGAAAGAAGACACTAGAAACACAGAAGGTGATCAGGATAAACGAGATACCCAAGCTAACCGATGTTCATGTGCATTTGGACTTCTATCCGGTGGACCAAATGGAGCAGGTTTTGCGGCGGGCCGATGAGGCGGGGGTTCGGTGGATGGTCACCTCGGGCTGGGGTATTCCCTCCGCCCAGCGTGGCGTCGAAATTGCGACACAGAGTAAAGAACCCCGCAGCAAGCTGCGGGGCATTGAAGGGCAAGAAGCTAGATGTCTAAACGTAGTTGGTCCTTATGCCACAGTTCGATGTAGCACTGTGTTGTACCATAGATAACGTCGCACACCTGGTCTGCCCTACCAATGCGACAGGCAGGCAAGGCAGACAGGTCTCCGACGTTGAGGGGTTATCCTTGTAAGAGCACATGTGGCTAGTAAGAACAACAAGCTGATTCGCCTCCGGCGAATCCCCGTTTTCCTCCCCCCAGCAAGCTGGCGGGTATCCAACGGAGGGCTTTTATGAAGAGCACCGCTCCAGCGCAACCATTTCCAGCCCGAAACCGACAGCCTCTCCTTCGAGAAAGGCCTGTACCCGTTGTCCCAGTTCCGCGATCGAAGAACTTGAACCAGGTTGAGCACCAACAAACGCTGCCTGTACAAGTGCCTCCACGGGAGTTTGTGCATCGGGAAGAAACACTCGCTCGACCTTGGGTCGCTGTTCAGTTTCCTGCCAAACGATAGCGAGTGTGCCAAAGGCAGAACGCAGTGACACATAGAAAGCCGGATTCATGCTTGTCCTCTTTCCACTGGATGATACAGCAACGCTTCCGCGTGTCTGGTCTGCGCTCAACGGTCCTCACGTCATGCGCGATCAAAAACGATTTCAAAATAGGGCACAAACTTCCCCTCCTCCGATGCATTCTCCGCTGTCATCTTGAACGATCCCGCGGGGAGCTTTCGATAGACGACTCGTGCGCGGCGTTGGGATTTGGGGTAAACAAGCGTGAAAACAAGGGTGGCATCATCCGTCCATTCACCCTGATAGACCAGAAGGTTCCCAAGGCTGTTGATGACGTAGGCATCGTACTTCCCAACTCGCCCATTGAAGGCCACACCTCCATGAACTTCATATCCTTCCATAGCCAGAAGCTCCAAACGACTAACGTAGAGAAGCCACTTGCCGCGCATATCCCAGTGGTAGCTGGTTTTGCCGGTTGTCGGACCACCTGGACCAAAAGGCCCAGGTGATACGTGGCCGGAGTTGCTCCAATCACCGATGAAAAACTCGAGCATTTCCTCTTCTACGGACTTTGATTGCAAATTCATTCGCTTGACCTCCAGGCATCAGTGTCTTCACAAAGTAGCAATGGGCACCCGATAGCGAGTGTTATGCAACTCAGAAGCACACCCATACCACAGCGACCGTCTCAGCGTGAAAACTGCGCTCCTGTTGGCCTTGACGTACTGACATGTTGAAGCTTTTTGCCACGCGCGTTGATCCACAAGATCGAGTACACCGGTGGCAGGGTCAATTGCCGTCGCCGCACCGATGAGTTGCCGAAACATCTCACCACCTTGCACAACAGCACGGAGAACAGCAGGCCGGAGATCTCCGCTTTCCTTTTCTGCGGTTGGAACACGACATTCAATCTGGATGTTCTCCCCATCGATACGAATCTCCTTGATGATTGCAGTTTTGTCCAGGGCGACTTCGCTTCTCTACTCCCTCATTCCTGCTGGACGTGAGTGCCCAAAACCGGCCACAAGAAAGGCCGGTGTTGAATAGGCGGAAGACTCCGAACGGGTCGGCCGTCAAGCCAAAGGAGAACGTCACCGACAGAAACCAGTTCACACTCTGGTGTAGGAGTGTCGCGTCACATGCCAAACTGGCAGTTGCTCAAACCCTCAACTAAGACGTACCCTCTCCTACCTGGCATCGATCTGCACTTCAATCCCATGCCTAGCACCCAATTCTCTCAGATGCTCTAGTTCGCGTCTGTGAACCACATCCAGGTTCGCCAAGCCATATTCCCTTCCCAAACCGCAATACTTGAGCATTCCTAGTCGATGATAGGGCATGATTTCAATCCGTTTTACGCGCGGGAATTGACTGATAAACTGATACATCCGCTGCTGAGTCTCATCCGAGCTGTTGTAGCCTGGAATAAGCGGAATCCTGACGACGATTTCTCCTTCTGTGAACGCATGGGCCACTTCAGCCAAATTCTCTATGATCCTGTCATTGCCTACGCCGGTGTATTCGCGGTGTGCTTCGGCGTCGATGTGTTTGAAGTCGAAGAAAAGCAAATCCAGATACGGCAATACGGATGCTATGCACTCCCACGGCGCAAACCCGGAAGTTTCAAGTGCAGTGTGGATGTTTTGTTTCTTGCATGCTTTCAACAGTTCTCTACAATAATCGCATTGGAATAGGGGTTCTCCCCCTGTCAAGGTGACCCCGCCCCCGGAGTTGTCGTAGAACCTCCGATCCCTTCTGATGATCCCCATGACTTCATCGACCGACTTTGCTTCGCCGACCAATTCACGGGCTTCATAGGAACACAGCTTCACACACTGTGCGCAGACGGTACACTTTTCGTAGTCGGTCACCAATCCGAAGTCTTCATCTGGTTCTATAGCGTTCGACGGGCAGTTCTCCACGCATTTGCCGCAACCGACACATTTGGTTCGGTGGTACATGATCTCCGGCTGGGGGTTTTGTGATTCCGGATTGGCACACCACCTGCAGCGCAACGGACACCCCTTGAGGAAGATGAGTCCTCGGATTCCGGGGCCGTCTCCGGTAGCAAAGCGCTTGATATCGAAGACGGTACCGCTTGCACTTCCGTCGTTCTGCCCGTAATCTGGCGTCCCCATCATCGACAGGGCTCCATTCCTATTGGACAATAAAGGCGGCCCTCCTGTGAATCGTCACCGTCCACGAGAGAGCGTTCATGTTCTTGGGCGCAAACCCTAGCCAAACTCCGCCCGCTGAATGATATCTTCCTGTAATTCCGCATTGAGGGGAGCAAAGAAGGCGCTATAGCCGGCCACACGAACCATGAGGTCACGATATTGTTCAGGGTGGGCCTGGGCGTCTCTAAGCGTATCGGTTCCTATGACGTTAAACTGAATGTGATACTGGTTGTTTTCAAACAGCGTTTTCACTAACCCGGCAACTCGGTTTCTGCCCTCCCGTGTTTTCAGAGTATCAGGGCTCAACCTGGCATTGAAAATCGCTCCCCTCGAGAACCAGATGCTCGGCAGTTTGCTCACCGAGTTGATGCAAGCAGTGGCCCCGTTTCTCTCGGCGCCTGTAGCAGGAGAAACGCCGTTGTTCAGAGGCTCGCCGGCTTTTCTGCCGTTGGGAAGTGCTCCAACAATCTTTCCCATCGCCACATTGGCGGTTACCGAGCTCTGGCAATAGGAGTAAGTCCCAATGGCGGGTCCCTGGCCGTAGCGGGAGTTCTTGAACTCCTTCTGGTAGGTCGAACCGATATAGTCGGTGACCGCTACGGTCCACTTGTCGGCTCGATCATCGTCGTTGCCGAATTTGGGCGCCTTGTTCAGGAGCATCTGGCGGATCTCTTCACCAGTCGGGGACGTCGAATCATCTTCGAAGTTGGTCGCGAGCGCGTGCTGGAGTTGCTCGCCGGTGATCCACTTCTCCACGAAGACAGCCGACTCGATACCGGCAAGGGCATCTCCTGCTGTCATCGCCCCGACCGTGGGGCCGCCGTCCGTGGAGTAGATCGAACCACCCTCAATCAACGATTTTCCTCTTCCGATGCAGTCTTCAATCAGCGAGGAGCGGAAGGCATTGATGTCGTGCTGTTTGTGAACCTCATCGTTGATGTGTTCAATGACAACCTGCCGCTCCATGAAGTAGTGAAGCTGCTTCTTGTAGGCATCCATTACATCTTGCGCGCTTTCAAACGTCGTCAGATCGCCGCCGCCGGGAAGCAGGGTGATCCCTGTAGCTGGGTCCGTTCCGTTGTTCAGGGTGATTTCCAGAACTTTCGCCTTGTTTAACCGGGGACCCTTGCAGGCAAAGTCCCATTTCCCAGGGATGGAGGCTTCGATACACCCCACCGGAGCCCAATTCCAAAGGTCGCTGCTTTCTACTCCCAATACCTTCAGCATCCGCATGACCCCTGGATCATTGTAGAACGCAGGCTGGCCACCCGAATGCGTTTGAACGACCTCCAGCGCTCGATCCATCAATTCCTGAGAGGTCCGCGCACACCACTTCAAAGACACGGACGGTTTTGGCAGACGCATGTTCTCCGTGGCATCCAGGACGACATAGGTCAGGTCATTGGCCGCGTCCTTACCGTCCTTGGTCTGGCCGCCGATCGCGAGATTGATGGCCATGTGATACCCGGGGAAGAACTTCGCCCCCTCCCACGACCGGAAGATATTCATCTCGTTGACCTTGATGAAGAAGTTCTCGACGAGTTCCAGGGCCTTGTCTCGGGTGAGTTTCCCTCTTTCGATGTCCTGCTGGTAGTACGGCCACAGGTACTGGTCGAATCGTCCGAAAGAGATCGCGATACCATTGGTCTCGATCTGAATGCACGCATGGATGAACCAGATCGCTTGCAGGGCTTCCCAGAAGGAGGTGGGTGGGTTCTCGGGGACCCGGCGGCAGTTGCTGGCCATTTCTTTCAGTTCGGCTTTTCGTGCTACGTCCTCTTCACTTCGAGCCATCTGATCGAGCTTGGCTGCAAAGCGGTGAACGAAATCAATCACCGCTTGATTCGTGATCACCACCGCCTCCAGAAACCAGCGCTTCCTGACCTGACCCGGCTGAGTGAGATCAAGCGCATTTATGTGGGCCTTGGCACGCTCAATGAGCCCCGCCAAGCCTTGTTTCAGGATCACTTCGTAGTTGGGTAGAACGTTTCCGAAGCCATTCTGTGTCACCCAATCGTCATCAATGGCCCCTAGATCCCAGGCCTGTCTGGCTTCATCAGGGATCAGTCCCCTCACGATCTCGTAGACGGTCTTGCCGCGCCAGTAGTCTATGGCCTCCAGAATTTCGCGCTTTGCTTCCTCGTCGTATTCATAAACGTCATTTGGTCTTTCCCAAGTATGATACGGGTCGCCGTCGAACTCGCGCTCAATCCACCCCACGGAGTACTCTGGAAAAACAGGGGCACCCCTCGGGCTCCCGGACTGATTGCCGACGATCAACTCTCCATCTCGAACGTAGATGCTCATCCCCTTGAGCACTTGGGCAAATGCTCTCGCCCTTCTTAAGACGATCGGCTGGCCTTCACTGTCTTTCATAGAGTCGGTGAAGATGCGAGCCCGTTCCGGACAAATGGCGGGTGTGATATCAAATAGCTCATCCTTCAATCTCTTGGTCCGAAGACTCATATCCAGATCTCCCCTTTCGCTTCTCCGTCGTAGCTGGTCTTCATCCAGTCAATATAATCGACGCGGAGACCCTCCGCATCATCCATCTTCTGACCGCAGTGGCACGGGCCATGCCCTTACACATCCCACTGCGGAGCGAATTCTGGATCGATCAGACGTTCTCCACGGCCCAAATCGAAGATCGCGGCCATTTCCTCATCGTCGAGAGAAAAGTCAAAGATGCCGAGATTCTGCTCGCAATGCATCGGATCACTCGCCTTGGGAATCGCTGAGACGTTCTCCTGTTGGATCAGCCAGCACAATACAACCTGAGCTGCGGACTTGCCATATCGTTCACCAATTCTGACAAGAAGGGGATCGTCGGCCACCTTACCCATGGCGATGGGAGCATATGCGGTGACCATCATCCTGTGCTTGCGTGCGCACGTCAGAATCGGCTCCTGAGAAAGGTAGGGATGGTACTCGACCTGGTTGCAGACAATGGGGGCAACCTTCACAGCTTCCTCAACCAGGACGACGGGGAAGTTGCTGACGCCGATGTGGCGGGCCCTTCCAGCTTCTCGAAGCTGCATCATTGCTTGCAGTGCCCCCTCGAGGGGGAATGCCGGATTCGGCCAGTGGATGAGCCACAGATCGACGTAATCCGTGTTCAGGCGGCGCAGGCTGCCTTCTAGACTCCTGCGGACTCCGCTAGGGGACAGGTCATCTCTCCACGCTTTCGTCGTGACGAACAGCTCTTCTCGACACACACCGGCGGCTCGAATACCCTCACCGACGCTCTCCTCGTTCTCGTAGATCTCCGCCGTGTCGATGTGGCGATAGCCTGCGCGAACGGCGTGTTCGACGGCCTGTGCGCACTCGCCGCCATTCATTCTGAACGTGCCGAAACCAAGCGCGGGCACTCGAACCTGCTGAACGTCAACGTACTCCATGAATCTCCTTTTTCTGCAGCGCAGTGCAACCGGCCAGAAGTACTAGCGGCCAAACCGGACCGAGTAGTCGTCGTAGAAGGCTTGCGTTGCTGCCTCTACGGCTGGGTTGCCGCAAATCTTCCAGATCACTCCTGACTGCACGGCAGCGTAGTCCGCACCAAGTTTCCAGGCCAGCATCAGCTCTTCTGGTGTACGGACGCTTGCTGCAATCACTTCGACGTCAAGCTTGTGCATTTCAACAAGCTCGACAATGTCGCCGACCACCTGACAGCCGTTGCCTCCGATATCGTAGATGCGAGCCATGTAGGGGGCCAGGTAACTTGCCCCTGCCTGTGCCGCGAGAAGGGCTTCGTTCGCCGCACAGATCGCGGTGGCGGTTATCTGCACCCCCTTGGCAGATAGGGCGTGGATGGCTTTGATTCCATCGGCGGTCACCGGCACCTTGACGATGACCCGCTCGGGATCGATTTGCGAGAGGACACATCCTTCCTCGACCATGGCTTGCGTGGTTGTCGCAGAGACCTGTACGAACACTGGATCATCGACAAGATCAAGAATCAAGCGGACCATTTCGTCCGAAGGCAGACCCTCCTTCGCAACCAGGGATGGATTGCTTGCCACTCCTACAAAGACGCCCAGCTCATAGGCGTTTCGAATATCCTCAGGGTTCGCCGATATGAGAATCAGCTTCATGCTTTTTCGTCCGTGGGCGTGTGGGCCTCGATCGCGTCGAGGAGGAGCCCCATGTGAGCCAGTGCGGGCCCGCCGTCCATGATAACGGCGACGAATCCAGCCTCGATCATCTCGTCGGGTGTCGCTCCTGCGGCTGTTGCTGACTTAACGTGATAAGAAATGCAGCGCTCGCACCCTTTGAGGATCGATGCAGCGATGGCGATGAGTTCTTTGTGCTTGCGGCTAAGTGCACCGTCTGCATGTGACGCCGCGGTGAACCGCCGCCAAGCAGACAGCAGCGATCCGTATGGCGATGCAGCGATCCGCTTCATGTCTTCTGCCAGTTCATCGGTCGCCCGACGCATTGCATCAACGTGAGACATACGACCTCCGTTCAACTACTCCCTGGATTCTCAAAAAGACCTGTTGTTCGCTTCGATCGCGACGCGCGTCGCGCCAGCGTTGAGGAGCTCCTGCGCCGCAGCTGGAGTTTCGATTCCTCCCGCCGCCTTCACTCGGAGGCGGCCGCCGCTTACTTCGAGCAGTTGCTGCACGATCTGCGGGTCTGCCTGACCGGCGGTCTCTGGCTCGGTGGAGACGACACGAAATCCTGTCGTGTTCACCGCGTACGTATAGCCAAGGTCCGATGCGATTGCGCACGTGGAACGAAGTTCGTCCGCCGTGAGATAGGACGTCTCCAGGACGAGTTTTAGGACGGCCCCGTCAGCGGCCTTTCTGATCACCGAAAGCTCAGCCTCTACTTCCGGCCAACGCCCTGCACGAAGCGTGCCGTAGTGTGGGATGATCTCGATCTCCGTCGCCCCCTGTGAAACGGCCACCCTCACTTCCTTTACCTTCACATCCGTCGCTTGCGTCCCGAATGGATAGGCGATGAGAGTGCCGACGCCAAAACTGGCCCCGGACACGCATTGAGCTGCAAGGGGAACGAGGATGGAGGGCACAACGACGCAGGCACATCCGATCGATCGCGTCTTCAAACACATCCGCTCGACGTCTGCGTACGTGATGTCCTTGCGCAGATCTGTGTATTCAATCGCCGCGGCGAGTTCAGGCGAAATCTGTTGTTGTGTGAATGCGTTCATGAAAGGCGCTCCTTCGCTTCCTCAAGGACTTGGAAAATTGGGCTTGCGTGGATCTTGTCCGTTCCCACTTCGAAGTACGCCAGGGCATGATCCAACGTTCGAACCCCGCCGGAGACATCGATTTGAAACGCGTCCCCGAAGACCCTTCGAACGAGGAGGACGTCCTCGATCTGTGTGTTCCATCCGTATCCTGATGACGTCTTGATCCCAGTAACGCCTGCGTTTACGTACACCTCAAGGGTTCTGAGCTTCTCGTCGTTGGTCAAGATAGCGGTTTCCGGAAGCACCATCAGGCGGATCTCGTCGCCAGCGGCCTCGACCATCGCCTGGGTGTCGACCTCCACCGCAGCATAATCGCCGGACATAATCGCCGCAAAGTGTCCCCCGATGTCGATCTCCGCAGCGCCGAGACGGATCCCCGCCTTGATCGCCGCAACCTTCGCCGCAGTCGAAGTGTTTCCAACCGGATAGGCGGCTTCGACTCCGACACCGATCCCGAGTGGGTCGAGGATATCCTTCGCCATCGGTACCCACGGTTGATCAACGAAGATTGCGTCGATGCGCGGATAGTCAGCAAAACGGCGCAGGAATGCTTTGGCTTCCTCTTCCGTTGCCGCGGGAGAGAAGGCCGCCGTCATCATACGGCTGGCAAACTCCACCGCCGTCTGCGGCGCTCCCTGACCTGTCTTTTGGCGTTGTTTTTTCGTCATCACGACCCCTTTCTTTTCTAGCTCTCCATCCCTAAGTGCTGCTCTCCGATTGGAAGTCAGCCAGCCGGGTGTACAATCCGGCCAGCGCGTCGTAGGCTTCACAGAACAGTGGATAGAGCTTGTCGTAGCGCTTGACCGCCTCCGGATTCGGTCGATCCGTTCCGGCAACTGGACACAGCAACCCTGCGACAGAGAAATCATCGAACAATCCAACGCCGACGCCCGCACAGATGGCCGCTCCGAGTGACGTGGCAAACTCGCCGCTTTCGAGCCGCTGGATGGGAATTCCCAGAACATCAGCCAAGATCTGACACAGGATGGGATTTTGAATTCCTCCTCCGATCATCCGTAGGGCTTCAAGGTCAGCTCCTTGCTCCGTTAGCGCTTCAAAAATTATTCGCAGATTGAAGGCGACACCCTCTAGCACGGCGCGTACGACGTCTTCGACGGCGTGGCTTCGCGCCAATCCGATGAACGCCCCTCGTGCGTCCTCGTTCCAGTGCGGGCTGCGCTCCCCGATCAGGTAGGGCAGAAAGAGAATGCCTTTTGCTCCCGGCGGGCTGTTCCCTGCCCACTCGTTTAGGTACGCGTATGCAGCGTCGGTTTCGATGCCCAGCTCTGGACAGAAGAGGATCTCACGAATCCAGTCGTATGAACCGCCCGCACTCTGCATGGTTCCTACCGGCATGTATAGCTGTGGAGCAAGATGGCACAGGTTGAAAATCCTCATTTGGGGGTCAATCACCGGAGAGGGCGTGGCAATAGCGATCCAGGACGAGGAGCCGAAGTAATTGTAGCCCTCGTTCTTGCGGACAACGCCGGCACCAACCGTGGCACAGGCGCCGTCCCCTCCTCCCAGCACCACTGGGACCCCTCCCAGATCCACTTGATCGAAGTGCTTTACTTTCCCCACTACGTCTGTTGATGGTCTTGCCTCCGGGAACAGACGGGCTGGAACATCCACGGCGCGAAGGATGTCTTCGCTCCACGATTTCTTCACCAGGTCGAAGGCGTTGGTGGCCGACGCGTCCGAGAAATCGGTCGCAAACTCTCCGGTCAATCTGGCCACGATGTAATCCTTGGCCTGCAACACAAATCGCGTCTTCTTATAGACCTCCGGCTCGTGATCACGCAGCCACATCAGTTTCTCCAGCGTGTAGTTGGGATTGGGCCGCGTTCCAGTAATCCGGTAGATCTCCTCTTGCGACATCGCCTTAAGCAACGCGGAAACCTGGTCACTAGCACGCTGATCCGCCCAGATGATCGCGCGTCGAAGGGGTTTTCCACGGTTATCCACAGCGACACATCCCATCATGTGCCCACTGAAACTCATCGCGGTGATCGCTGTCTTGTCTACACCGGCCTCTGCCATAACGCTTGCCGTTGCACGGCACACGGCGGTCCACCAATCCTGGGGATCCTGTTCCGCCCAACCCGGGTGATCGTAGAACGTCTCATACGCCTCAAAGGCACTGGCAATGAGTTTTCCCGTCTCGTCAAACAAAGCGGCCTTGTTTCCGGTCGTTCCCAGGTCGTGTGCGAGCAGGTAGGAATTGCTCATCATCTTGCTCCTCAGTGATTGCCTCACGATTTGATCTGGACGACCACTTTCACACCCTCTTGGGAGGAGACAAGATCAAATCCCTGTTGGAAGTCTTCCAGTGGGACGACGTGCGTGACAAAGTCCTCGAGATCGATTGCTCCCGTCCTGACCAAATCAAGCACACGCTCATGGACTGCGGCTTCGTCGGAGAAGGTCGGCCACTGCACGAATTGCAGCGCCCAATTGTAGGGGGCTTTCTGCCAGTCTAATTGCGTGCTGGTCGACGCCGATATTCCGTACACTCCGACCTTGCCGTTGAACTTCACGAGCGTGAGGTTGTCGGTCATCAGCTCATTGATCCCCACCGCGTCGATGACCAGATCGAATCCTTCCGGCGCAGCTTCCTTGGCTTTCGATAAGAAATCCGACTGGCCCGGGTCAAGAACGACATCAGCACCCAGCTTCTGCGCTCGTTCACGCCGCCCAGCGTGCGGCTCGCTCACAATGATCGGCCCTGCTCCCTTGAGCTTGGCATGGCTGACCATACTCAGGCCAACGGGACCGGCTCCGTGGATGAGCAACGAGGTCTCTTTGGTAAGGCCGAAGCGTTCCAGACCGGAGAGCACTTCTTTAAGCGTGATTAACATCGTCGCCTGGTTGACATCCAGCTCCGGCGGAACAATCTGCTGGGCAAGGTAGATGTCGAAGTAGTCAGTCTTCCCATCACGCTCCATGGCTTGGTAGTCTCCCACCACACTGAACTCGGCGAAGCTACCCCAACCGGAGTGATACCTTTTATCCTCAACCTTCTCGAGGATCGACCGAAGGACCAGGTCACCAACCTTGAAGGAGGTGACCTTGCTTCCCACTTCGACCACGCGGCCCACGCTTTCATGACCGAGAACCGCCGGGTACGTATCGAAGCCTTTAAAGTTGCCGTGAATGATCTTAAAATCGGTCCCGTTGCAAATCCCACAGCTGAGTGTCTCCACGAGTGCTTGATACTCGCTGATTTTGGGCTTAGGCAGCTCCTCAATTTTCAGCGTCCCATCTTGATAGACTACTAGACCTAGCATTTCGGGCCTCCTAAGTTTCTACTGGTGTTTTGTCTTTCTTCCTAACGTTGCCGCAAACGATCGAGTACTACGGCAGCCACAATGAGAGAGCCCATCAGGATCTGCTGATAGAAGGGAGACACACCAAGAAGATTGGCACCGTTGCGAAGAACCCCCAGGAAGAGTGCCCCGATCAGTGTTCCAATCACTCCTCCCCTGCCGCCGAATAGGCTCGTCCCGCCGATAATCACTGATGCGATGACGTCCAGTTCCCACCCCTGTGCCGCAAGGGCCCACGCTGACCGAACTCTCGAGGCCAGAATGATTCCTGCAAAACCTGCTAGCGTGCTGCACAGCACGAAGTTCTTGATTCGATACCGGTCGACCCTAATCCCCGAGAGCCTTGCGGCCTCGCGATTCCCACCGATTGCGTACACGGCACGACCGTACGGTGTTCGTGTAAGAACGACGTAGCCGATAATGATAGACAAAGCGAAAATGATCACTGGGACAGGAATTGGACCAACCATCCCTCCACCCAGAACCCCAAAGGACCGTGGGAGGTTCCCGATTGAGAGGCCCTGGGTATAAGTGAGCGTCAGTCCCCGACCGATCGACATCATTCCAAGAGAGACCACGAACGAGTGCACGCGCCCTTTTGTAATCACGAATCCCATTGCTAGCCCCATCATCGCCGCAATGGGTATGGGAATGAGAATGGCTGCTACCGGAGGTATCCCATTACGCGCCATTAGCCCTGCCGTCAACGCGCCGCAAAAGGCGGCGATGGAACCGACGGAAAGATCGATGTCAGCCGAGAGGATAACAAACGTCATTCCCACGGCCATGATGCCGATCATCGACACCTGGCGAATGACGTTGAAGATATTCGTGACACTCAAGAATACCGGTTTGATTCCCGCAATGATCGCACACACCGCAATGAACACCAGGATAATTCCGTACTCTCGGACCGCACGCGATCCGTACCGTTTCGCTAGTAGCCAAACTTGCTTACCCAAAGAATCGTTCGTCGATGCCATATCCTCTTACCCTTTCATATGCTGGCACAGTGGACGCCTGAGCCCCCTCCGTTTAGTATTCTGGCTGTCGCGAGAGGGGCGGGAGGACTCGGCCTGTTGGCCCCCTCCCGCCCTGCGATGTTCCTACTTAAGCTCCGGCCAAAAATCGGCCCACTCCTCCAGGTTATCCGCGACCAACATCCACGGCAGCATGTCGCGGTCCAAGACCTCGGGAAGCGCCCCGTCGATCAGGTACTCCGCGACCTGTTTCATGACGAGTGACGCCATTGAAACCGGATATTGGATACTCGCATTGAGCTCCCCGGCGAGGATCGCTCGAAGTCCATCCGGCACGCCGTCGTAGCCGACAACAATCACATCGTCGAGGTCGATCCCGGCGTCCTTTATCGCTTGAATCGCGCCGAGCGCCGAGTCGTCATTCGCGCAGATGACCGCGTCGAAATCTTTACCCGTCGCGGTGATTGCGTCTTCCATCACGCGCAAGCCCTCTTCGCGGCTGAACTGCCCGCTCTGCTCGTAGACGAGCTCCAGTCCGGGATAGTAGACCAACTGCTCATGAATACCTTTCTGGCGGTTGATCGCCGGCGAAGAGCCCAACTGACCAACAATGTGGATGATCTTCCCAACGCCGTCGAGCTTAGCTGCGCAGTACTCCAGCGCCAGCCGACCGCCGAAGACGTCATTGCAGCCGACGTGGAACAGGAACGGACCGCCAAACGCGCGGCGGTCGAACGTGGCGAAGGCAATGCCTTTCGCCTCTGCGTCCTCCATGATCGGGATCAGCGTGTTGACGTCGATCGGGTCGGTGATGATCGCATCAACCCCTTGCGCGATGAAGTTCTCGATGATCTCCACCTGCTTGCTAACGTCCCCTCCAGCGTTGTCCACGATCAGCTCGATTTCCGGGTACTTCGCTGCCTCATCGATCAGCGCTTGGTACGAATACGTCATCCAGGTGAAGGCCAGGGTCATGACACAGAATCCGACCTTGTACTGTGCGGCAAACGCGTTGTACACCGGGAAAATCACCAATCCCGCAACTAGCGCAATCATTAATACCCGCTTCAACATGCTTGTACCTCCTGTTATTTTCACACCACGACTTCTGCCTTCTCGGTGTGGTTATTGCTTCGCACAAGAGCTACTGACAGAATTCCTTCTTTTGTTATCTCGTCTCCCAGTAGCTCTGAGACGATCCTTCCTTCGCGAAGAACGTAGATCCGGTCGCAGACATTGACGAGCTCATCAATCTCGGAAGAGATGAGCAGGATGCCCGCTTTGTTCTCCGCCAATTTTCGGATCAACGCATAGATTTCAGCCTTCGCTCCGACATCGATGCCTCGCGTGGGTTCATCGAACAAGAAAACCTTCGCGTTGGAGCAAAGCCACCTTGCAACTACAACCTTTTGTTGGTTTCCCCCGCTCAAGAACTCAACCAGTTGGTTGATACTTGGCGTTTTGATATCCAAGGCTCTTACCTGATGCATCACCTCCTTTGACACCCGCGATCTGTCGAGGAGAAGACCTCTACCCCGAAAGCGCAGGCGACAGAATCTAGTGAGAGAGGCCAAAATAATGTTGTTTTTAACAGAAGTACACAGCACAAGACCGTGACTCTTTCTATCCTCTGGCAGGTAGCTAATCCCGCGTTTGACGGCATCGTTCGGTGAGCGAATCGTGATTGGCTCGCCAAGCAGGTGAATGGTTCCCGAATCGATTGGATCCGCGCCAAAGATCGCTCGAGCCACCTCGGTGCGACCAGAGCCCATGACACCGGCCAATCCGACGATCTCCCCTTCACAAACCCGGAGAGCCACATCCGAGAAAACACCCTTCCGGGTTAGCCCTTCCACTCGCAGTACCTCTTTCCCCTTTTCTTGGCACGTGGATCGTCGGGTCTGTTTTGCGACAGTCTTTCCCACCATCAATGGAACGAGTCGGTCAATAGTGGCTTCCTCAGCCGGAAGCGTGTCGACCTTTCGTCCGTCCCGCATGACCGTGACACGATCAGCGACTCTTCCCACCTCTTCCAGACGGTGCGAGATGTAGATAATCGCGCATCCACGTTCTTTCATCTGTCGAATCACTCGGAACAGTTCCTCGATCTCCTTGGAACTCAGAGCGGCGGTCGGTTCGTCCATGATGTAGATCTGAGAGTCAAGGGCGAGGGCCTTGGCAATCTCGACCATCTGCTGTTTTGCCACACCCAACATCCGCACCTGCGCAGACGGCGAGATGTCCACCTGGAGCTCGTGCAATAACCGTGCCGTGATTTTGGTCATCGCCCGACGATCGATGAAGACCTTAGACAGATGCCTAGACCGCCGGGGGAGATGTCCTAGAGAGACGTTCTCGGCAACACTGAGATAGGGAACCAGGTTGTACTCTTGATAGATTGTGGCGACTCCTAGTCCTTGAGCGTGCCCGGGACTACGGATCTCAACCTCTTCACTTCTCAGGGAAACGGTTCCCTCGTCCCTCTGGTAAACACCGGCGAGGATCTTGATCAGCGTGGACTTCCCCGCTCCGTTGGCGCCGACCAGCGCGTGCACTTCTCCCTCGGACACGTCGAAATCAACGTGGTCCACGGCGAGAACGCCCGGGAAACGCTTGACGATCCCCGCCATGCTTACCAGGCTCACGGGGTATCGCCTGCCTTTGGATCCCTAGTAGAGAGGCCTTGTGAACAAATGTCCGCACCCTTCAGGCTCTCCCTGTGCTCGGGTCGGCGGACCGTACTCTTAAAGGCAACCCCCTCTTTGATATATGAAACCATATACTCGATGGGGGGCTCCTCGCTGCTAATGAACGTAAGGCCTGACAGGACAAGAATGGGACTGAAGAGCGGGATTCCCAAAAGATCCGCCACTTCTTGCTCCACCACTTCTGTGGCTTCCACCTGCCGCTCCGATCGGTCGATGATGCAGTCGTGACGCTCCTCGAGGGTGGCGTACAGGCTGCCTCGCACGAAACCCTGCTCTCCCAAAGAGGAGAATCGATCAGCGGCCAGGTATGCATCACAGACCATCACTGGGCGCTCGTCGACGAAGCGCAGTCGGCGCAGATAGATGACCGGCTTGGTGGCATCAAGGTGCAGAGCGTGGGCGATCTCCGGGACCGCCGGGGAGACCTTTCTGCGGATCAACTTCGTGCTAAGGGTGGCATTCGGCGGAAATTGCTCAGTTAAGCTCAGGTTGTTGCTGAGCAAGGCCAAGGAGACGAGGGGCTCTCGATGGACAAAAGTACCTCTGCCCCGTTCGCGTACGAGCCATCCTTGATTCAGCAGTTCTTGGACGGCCTTACTGGCGGTGGGGCGGCTGACGCCAAAACAGGAGGAGATCGCCTCTTCCGATGGAAAGCGATCTCCCTGCTGTAGCCCTTGCCCTTCGATGTACTTCTGAAGGATGCGATAGAGCTGATGATAGAGCGGAATCGAGGATTCCTCCACCAGCCGTTGCTCTGCTTTTGTCAGAAATTCGGCGAGATTGGCTTCCGCATCGCTTCCGTTGCTCATTGCGCGTTCCCTGTATTCCTTTTTCGCGTCACCGAAGACAGTCCTACTCTGAGAACCTCTCCGGCTCATGCACTGAGTCTTCACTCATGCACTGAGCTGCGCTGTTGAAGTAACCTGTTACATCAACTATTGATGAACACCTTCCGTGCCATCGGCCATGCTTTCGCCAGTATACTGACATGGCATACCGTTGTCAAGTCGATAGGTTGAATTAACAACTTGACAGCAACCGTTCAATCTGTTAGAGTAGCAAGCAGTGGCTAGGCCACGGAAAGGAGGAAGTTGAGAATGTTCGTGGAGTTTTCCTACCCGCTCGACCCCAGCGCCATCCTCATGCCCGGGTCGATCGCCAAACCGGAAGTCATGCCGCGATCGCGCATGGTGCCTCCTCCCGAAGATGCAGACGAGGGGGTTCGCTGGGATTCGTACAACACCACCAGTTTCGTAAAACTGTTTGTCCACACCGGTACACACATCGACACGCCGTACCACGTGGATGCCAACGGCGCCAAGCTTGGAGCGTTTGGGATTGAGGATTTCGTGTTCGATCAACCGGTGTTGCTCGAAATTCCCA
>Ga0307379_10005814_pt1 | contig 17101 bp, 13 predicted proteins | sample UN2MG_FD_202237 | JGI IMG/M metagenome (GOLD analysis project Ga0307379, IMG submission 202237) | Soil microbial communities from Risofladan, Vaasa, Finland - UN-2 | ecosystem: Environmental > Terrestrial > Soil > Coastal area > Acid sulfate soil | place: Finland: Risofladan, Vaasa | collected... | reverse complement strand
AATCGTCAATTAAGCATGACCCGGCGATGGGCGCTTATCTCAATCTATTTCTACTAGCGCCAAACCTCGGATCGTCTGCAATTCTCCCAGAAAATCCAGCTCAGAAAACAAGAGACACGGGCTTTGATGCACCGTTACTTTCGCTCTTCTGCCCTTTAGGGGCCGCAAAAATTGTCGGGCCCATTGAAAATTGGGGCTTTTGGACGCGGGGCTCGCCTTGCGCTTTTCCGCCAATGCGGTTTCGCGCGTGGATCCCGCGCCTTCTGCCAATCACTTGGCGAGGAGCACCCTCCCTGTCAAGGGCGCAAGCCCCGTGCCAGTATGGTTTTTTCTCGTCTTGGGCCTGGCTCTGTTCACCGGCCGTTCGGTGCAAGTTCAGGGCCGGGGCGGGCCACACCTAATGCCGCTTCTCCGGGCGGCGGCCCTGCTTCCAAGAGGACTTCTCGCGCATCACCTGCGCAATTTTCTCGTTGAACCTGTCGTTAAAAACACGATCCCCCGCGTCTTCAGCGACCTCGGTGCTCGCGGCGCTCGCAACCTGCTGCTGGAGCGTGGAGAACTGCTCATATTCGGCCTCGGAGACATCCGAGAGTTCGGTGGCGGCATCCCAAACTTCTCTCTCGAGGACCGGGAGCGCTCGCCAGCGGAACAGAAGCTCCGTCAATTGCGCCTCCACCTTCTCTCGGGGCGTGTCCGGCTGCAAAAATGCGACGCGTCTAAAGGGGCTTTCGCGGAACAGCCGCTCCAAGGGCTTGGCGTGGGGCCCCTCTTGCAACATGGCGATGAGGCGCTCGCGGGTCACGGCCAGGTCCGCGAAGATGGCGCGGGTGACGGCGCCGAGCAGCGATGCAAGCCCCTTGTCCTTGATCTCGACGCTCGCCACCTCCTCGGCGAACTGGTCGAGCAGCCAAGGGTGATTGACCAGCGCCAGGGTGACGATGGTGGCGAAGCCAGCCGACGACAGCGGCGTGATCTCGCGCCGCGCCCCTTTTCGTGTCCCTGGCCGGGGTGCGGGCCCACGTTCACGGGAAGGCCGCTCGCGCCACAGCGCAAACAGCCGGTTCTTCACCTCGCGCCCGTAATGGTCCTTCACCCGCGTATTGCCGATCTCTCCAAGCAGGGTCTCAAGCCGCGCCTCGAAGGCGGCACGGCGCTCCGGCGTGTCGAGGCTCGCCGCCGACATTTCCCGTGTCCACAGCATGTCGATGAGCGGGCGCGCGGCGCCGACACGCGCTGCAAACGCGTCTGGCCCGGCGCCGCGCACAAGATCGTCAGGGTCTTGGCCTTGGGGCAGGAAGGCGAAGCGGAAGGAATGGCCTTCGCGTAGATGCGGCAGCATGCGGTCGACGGCGCGCGCCGCGGCCGCCTCGCCGGCTTTATCCCCGTCGAAGCAGATGACCGGCTCCGGCGCCAGCAGCCACAGAACCTCCATCTGGCGCTCGGTGAAGGCGGTGCCGAGCGTGGCGACCACATTGACGAATCCCGCCTGATGGAGCGCGATCACGTCCATATAGCCTTCGACCACGATCAGCTCGCCCTTGTCGAAGGCCGGCTGCCGGGCGCGGGCGAAGTTGAAGACCATCGAGCCTTTGTCGAAGAGCCGCGTCTCAGGCGAGTTCAGATATTTGGGCTGGGCATCGGCTTCAAGCGCCCGGGCGCCGAAGGCGATGACGCGGGACTTGATGTCGAGAATGGGAATGGTGAGCCGGTTGCGAAAGCGATCATAGGTAGCGCGCCCGTCGTCCGGCTTGATGATCAGCCCGGCGTCGAGCAGCTGCGCCTCGGTGAAGCCCTGCTTGATGAGCGCGGACTTCAGCGCATCGCGCGACCCGGGCGCATAGCCGATGCGGAACTCATTGATGGTGTCACGGGATATGCCGCGACCTTCCGCGTAGCCAAGCGCCTCGCGGCCGGCGGGCGCCCTTAAAGACTCCTCGAACAGTTTGGCCGCCGCCTCGAGGGCATCGAGCAGACCCAGACGCTCCTTCACCGTGCGTTCGTATTGCGGATCGGGGGCCGGCATGGGCACGCCCGCCTCGCCCGCCAGCCGCTCCACGGCCTCCGGGAAGCTCAATCCCTCCGTCTCCATGAGGAAGGTGAAGATGTCGCCGTGCTTGCTCGACGAAAAGCAGTGATAGAAGCCCTTCTGATCATTGACGGTGAAGGACGGCGTCTTCTCCTTGTTGAAGGGCGACAGCCCCTTCCACTCGCGCCCGGCCCGCTTCAACGGCACGCGGCGCGAAACCACCTGGCTGACGGGCAGCCGGGCGCGGATCTCATCCAGAAACGAATCGGAGAATTTCATCGGTTCGACAGTGGGCCCTAAACGGCAGGCGGCGCGCGCCGCGATTCGCGGTCATACCCATTATCCACCGTTTTGCGAACAAATTGGGAACGGAAGCCACCGACGCTGGCGCCTCGGTGGCGGCGAAACGGCGGATGGCCGGGACAAGCGCGAGGTGGCATGAGATGGTTGGCGCCCAAAGGAGAAATGCCACATGTCCGACGACCTCATTACCTATGTGCCGTTCCTGGTCATCGCCGTGTTTGCCGTGTTCGCGGCCTGGGCGATGCGCGGCAAGGCGATCCCCGATTGGGTGGTCGGGGTCGCAGCGCCACTCGCCGGCGCCGGCTTTCTCTATCTCTTCTCCGAGTCCATGTCCGCCGTGGTGTTCGGGGTGGCACTGATCGGCATCGGCGGCTTGGCCTGGTATCGCTATTGGCCCGGCCAATCAGGGGATGGCAGTGCCGATAGCCCGAAGTAAGCTTAGAGGGAGGTTCGAAGGCGCTTGATGGAGACGATCCTGGTCGCAGCCCTCGCCCTGTTCGCCCTGGTGGCGATCGTGGTGTGGTGGATGCTCGATATCGACATTGCCGACATCGTGGCCATCGTCGTGGCGCCGGCCGCGGGTATCACCCTCATCTATTGGTACAGCACACCACTTGCGTGGGCGGGTGGGCTGGTGTTGCTGGCGATCGGCGGCTTTGCTCTCTATTACCTGATCAAGCGCCGCGCCGGGGCTCCGGAGTGAGGGGCACAAGAAAAAGCCGGGCAGAGCTTTCGACCCAACCCGGCTTGTCGGCCGCCTCGCGCTTGGACTAATTGACCACGCGGCTGGCAGCCTTGGTCAGGAGCTCGACGCGATTGAGCACGATGAGCTTGGCCGCGTTCGGACCGCAGGTGAGCACGACCTGCTCGTCCTCGACGGCGTCGAGATGAAAAAGTTCGCCCGGGTGCAGAGACACACGGACACGCGTCGAAGCGTGGCCGCCACCCGCCGGCGACACGTCGAACACCACGGCGCTGACCGAGCACTTGCCGCCGTCCGGCTCGTAGTACGCAATCATGCGGTTGGTGCCGACCGTGGCGAGGATCGGCTCGTTCGGACCGACGGGACCGAGATTGGCCCACGCATGGTCGGCGGCGGACGCCATATGCCCAAAGGCAAGCACGCTCAGCGCGCTCGCCGCGGCGATGGCAAGGATATTTAAGGGTCGCAGCAACATCGGTAGGCCTCCAAATCGTATGTTCAGCACAGAATCACTCTGTGCTGCGCTGCGATATAGATAGTGTTGCATCGCGACAAATCCATGTTGCAGCGCAAGGCATACTGACGCGTGGCCGCCTGCCGCAGGATTTTTCCGAAGACTCGATTTGGTTTGTTGATCGTGGTGCAGTTTGCACAACACGCATGCAAGCGTGTGGATGTGCGCGAATCTAGGTCAGCTTCGCCTTCACGAGTCCGCTCGCTTTGCCGAAGTCCATCTGGCCCGCATAGCGGCTTTTGAGCGCGGCCATGACCTTACCCATGTCGCGCACGCTCGCGGCGCCGGCTTGCGCGATCGCTTCGTCGATCGCCTTGGCCGTGTCCGCGTCAGACAGTTGCGAGGGAAGGAACTCGCGGATGATGGCGACCTCCTCGCCTTCTTGCATGGCGAGCTCGGCGCGGCCGGCGTCCGCGTAAATCTTCTGCGACTCCTCGCGCTGCTTGATCATCTTGGCGAGCAGATCGAGCAGCTCGGCGTCGGTCGCTTGTTTCGTCCCCGCCGTGCGCGCGGCGATGTCGCGGTCTTTGATGGCGGCGCTCACCAGTCTCAAGGTGGAGACGCGGCGGGCGTCGCGCGCCTTGGTCGCAGCGTGCAAGGCGGCGGTGATGGTCTCGCGCATGGATTTCGCCACAGGTGTTCAGGGAAGAAGCTCCCAAAGTAATCGACAGCGCGCGGGCACGCAAGCGAATTTGCCGGTCTAACCTCTTGTTCTAACAAGAAAATATTTCGCCCTGTAGATTGACCCGGCACCGTGCCTGACGTAAAGAGCGGAGCTGAGGATGGCGGATAACGACGTCCTCGAAACCCGACCGAGCGAAACGGGCCTTGCCGCGCGACGCGGCCGCCCACAGTTTGCGCCAATGACCGACGATCCTGAAGCTCTGGCCGCGGAGGCCACATCCTCGCGCGCGCGGCGCGTCCGCCCGTGGGCCGACGAAGCACCGACCGCCCTGCTCGTCCTCGCCGACGGCACGGTGATCGAGGGGCATGGAGCAGGTGCAGTCGGCACGGCGGTGGGCGAGGTCTGCTTCAACACGGCGATGACCGGCTATCAGGAGATCCTCACCGACCCGTCCTATGCCGGACAGATCATCACCTTCACCTTTCCCCATATCGGCAATGTCGGCGCCAACACCGAGGACACGGAGACGGCGAATCTCGCCGCGGTGTCCGGCGTGCGCGGCTGCGTGATGCGCGCGGCCATCACCGCGCCGTCGAACTGGCGCGCAGGCCAAGACTTCGATGCGTGGCTCAAGGCCCGCGGCATCATCGCCATCACCGGTATCGATACGCGCGCGCTGACTGCGCTAATCCGCGAGAAGGGCATGCCGAACGCGGTGATCGCGCACGCGCCGGACGGCAAATTCGACCGCGATGCGTTGAAACGCGAGGCGGCGGCGTGGCCCGGCATGGTCGGCCTCGACCTCGCCAAGGAGGTGACGTGCGGCCAGAGCTACACGTGGGACGAGACGGAATGGCAGTGGGGCGAAGGCTATGGACACCAGGACCAGCCCCGCTTCCATGTGGTTGCCATCGACTTCGGGCTGAAGCGAAACATCCTGCGCGAGCTGGCCACGGCCGGCTGCCGTTTGACAGTGGTGCCGGCGACAACGAGCGCCGAAGAGATCCTGGCGCGCAAGCCTGACGGGGTGTTAGTGTCGAACGGCCCGGGCGATCCGGCGGCGACGGGCGTCTATGCGGTGCCGGAGATCAAGAAGCTCGTGAGCTCAGGCGTACCGCTGTTCGGCATTTGCTTGGGCCATCAGATGCTGGCGCTGGCGCTCGGCGGCAGAACTGAGAAGATGCATCAGGGCCATCACGGCGCCAACCATCCGGTGAAGGACTTCACCACCCATAAAGTCGAGATTACGTCGATGAACCACGGCTTCGCCGTCGAGCGCGATAGCCTGCCCGAGACCGTCGAGGAGACCCACGTCTCGCTGTTCGACGGTTCCAACGCCGGGCTCAAGCTGACCGGCAAACCCGTGTTCTCGGTGCAGTACCACCCGGAAGCCTCGCCCGGCCCGCAAGACAGTCATTACCTCTTCACCCGCTTCGTCGAGCTGATGGCGCAGCGCAAGGCCGCGAAGCCCGCCAGCTAATGCCCAAACGCACAGACATAAAGTCCATCCTGATCATCGGGGCCGGACCGATCGTGATCGGCCAGGCCTGCGAGTTCGATTATTCGGGCACCCAAGCCTGCAAGGCCCTGAAAGAAGAGGGCTACCGCATCGTGCTGGTGAACTCGAACCCGGCCACGATCATGACCGACCCCGAGCTCGCCGACGCCACCTATATCGAGCCGATCACGCCCGAGGTGGTCGCCAAGATCATCGAGAAGGAGCGCCACGTCTTGCCGGGCGGATTCGCGCTGCTTCCCACCATGGGCGGGCAGACCGCGCTCAACACCGCGCTCAGCCTTCACCGCTCCGGCGTCCTCGATGAATTCGACGTCGAGATGATCGGCGCGCGCGCCGAGGTGATCGACAAGGCCGAGGACCGGGAGCTGTTCCGCGAGGCCATGACCGAGATCGGGCTGGAGACGCCGCGCTCGCGGCTCGCTGACGCGGCCTCGCTCAAGCGCGCCGACCGGAAGACCTACAAGGCGGAGATCGCGCGCATCGAGGTGGAAGCGAAAGACCCGGACGCGCGCGCCAAGGCACTGCTCGAATTCGAAGCCGACTGGGCGCGGCACGAGAGCGCGCGGCGGCGGCGCTATGTGGAGAAGGGCCTGATCGAGGCGCTCGAGGCCATGCCGGACATCGGCCTGCCCGCCATCATTCGCCCCTCCTTCACGCTCGGCGGCACCGGCGGCGGCATCGCCTATAACCGCGAGGAGTTCCTCGAGATCGTCGAACGCGGGCTCGACGCGTCGCCCACCTGCGAAGTGTTGATCGAGGAATCGGTGATCGGCTGGAAGGAGTATGAGATGGAGGTCGTCCGCGACAAGGACGACAACTGCATCATCATCTGCTCCATCGAGAATATCGACCCGATGGGCGTGCATACCGGCGACAGCATTACGGTGGCGCCGGCGCTGACCCTGACCGACAAAGAATATCAGATCATGCGCAACGCCTCGATCGCGGTGTTGCGCGAGATCGGGGTCGAGACCGGCGGCTCCAACGTGCAGTTCGCGGTGAACCCGGCCGACGGGCGTCTCGTCATCATCGAGATGAACCCGCGCGTGTCGCGCTCATCGGCATTGGCGTCGAAGGCGACCGGCTTTCCCATCGCCAAGATCGCCGCGAAGCTCGCCGTCGGCTACACGCTTGACGAGCTCGCCAACGACATCACCGGCGGGGCGACGCCGGCTAGCTTCGAGCCCACCATCGACTATGTGGTGACCAAGATCCCGCGCTTCGCCTTCGAGAAGTTCCCGGGCTCCGCGCCGACCCTGACCACGTCGATGAAATCGGTGGGCGAGGCCATGGCCATCGGCCGCACCTTCCCGGAGTCGCTGCAGAAGGCGCTCCGCTCCATGGAGACGGGGCTCACCGGGCTCGACGACTACACGTTCGAAGGCCTGGGCCAGGGCGACGACAAGAACGTCATCCGCGCCGCGCTCGGCACGCCCTCCCCCGACCGGCTCCTCAGAGTGGCGCAAGCCTTGCGGCTCGGCGTCGACCACGAGCAGATCTACGATAGTTGCAGTATCGATCCGTGGTTCATCCGCCAGCTCCAGGACATCGTGGATATGGAGGACCTGGTGCGCCAGCATGGTCTGCCGAAGACCGCCAGCCAATTCCGCGCGCTCAAGGCCATGGGCTTCGGCGACGAACGGCTGGCCACGCTCGCCGGTCTGGAGCCGCAAGACGTGGCGGCGATGCGCCGGGCGCTCGACGTGCACCCGGTCTACAAACGCATCGACACCTGTGCGGCGGAGTTCGCTTCGCCCACGGCTTACATGTACTCGACCTACGAGACGGCCTTCGCCGGGGCGCCCAGTTGCGAGGCGCGGCCTACCGCAGCCAACAAGGTCATCATCCTGGGCGGCGGGCCCAACCGGATCGGCCAAGGCATCGAGTTCGACTATTGCTGCTGCCACGCGGCGTTCGCGCTGTCGGCCACCGGCTTCGAGACCATCATGGTCAACTGCAACCCCGAGACCGTCTCCACCGACTACGACACCTCGGACCGGCTCTATTTCGAGCCGCTGACGGAGGAGGACGTGCTGGAGATCGTCCGCACGGAGACCGCGAACGGTACGCTCAAGGGCGTCATCGTGCAGTTTGGCGGCCAGACGCCGCTCAAGCTGGCCGCAGCCTTGGAGCAAGCCGACGTGCCTATCCTCGGCACCTCGCCCGACGCCATCGACCTGGCCGAGGACCGCGACCGGTTCAAGGCGCTCATCGAGCGGCTGGGCATACGGCAACCGAATAACGGCATCGCCCGCTCGGCCGCCGAGTCGGTGGCCATCGCCAAGGCGATCGGCTTCCCGGTCGTCATCCGCCCGTCTTACGTGCTCGGCGGTCGCGCCATGGAGATCGTGCATGACGAGGCGCAACTCGCCCGCTATATCGCCGCGGCCGTGGTGGTATCGGGCAAGAGCCCCGTCTTGATCGATTCCTATCTGCGCGACGCGATCGAAGTGGACGTCGATGCGCTCGCCGACGGCACGGACGTGTTCATCTGCGGCGTGATGGAGCATATCGAGGAGGCCGGCGTGCACTCGGGCGATTCGGCCTGCTCGCTGCCGCCGCATTCGCTCAGCGATGAGATCATCGCCGACATGGAGCGGCAGACCAAGGAACTCGCCCACGCCCTTGGCGTTGTGGGGCTGATGAACGTTCAGTTCGCCATCCAGAACGACGATATCTACATTCTCGAGGTCAATCCGCGTGCGTCCCGCACCGTGCCGTTCGTGGCCAAGGTGGTCGGGCTCCCCATCGCCGGCATCGCGGCGGAGGTCATGGCCGGCAAGCCGCTCGCCGCCTTTGGCCTCAAGCGGCAGAAGCTCGACCATGTCGCGGTGAAGGAGGCGGTGTTCCCGTTCGCCCGCTTCCCCGGCGTCGACCCCGTGCTCGGTCCGGAGATGCGCTCCACGGGCGAGGTCATGGGCATCGACCGCGACTTTGCGGTCGCCTTCGCCAAGAGCCAGCTCGGCGGCGGCTCTAAGCTGCCCCTGTCAGGCGCCGTGTTCGTGTCGGTCAAGGACTCAGACAAGGACCGGGTGGTGGCGCCGATCCGGAAGCTCACCGAAATGGGCTTCCGCATCATTGCCACGCGCGGCACCAAGCGCCATCTGGATGCCCACGGCATCCCGTGCGAGAAGGTCAACAAGGTGCTGGAGGGCCGTCCCCATATCGTCGACGCCATCACCAATGGCGAGATCGATATCGTGTTCAACACCACGGAAGGCGCCAAGGCCCTGGCCGACTCCATGTCGATCCGCCGGTCGGCCTTGATCAAGCACATTCCCTACTATACAACCCTGGCCGGCGCCCTGGCTGTGACCGAGGCTATCAAAGCCCTCCGGGAGGGCAGCCTGACCGTCGCCCCCCTGCAAAGCTATGTCGGCAAGGGCAAGCGATACCTGGCCGAGACGGCCTAGGAAAATCGGTCAAAATCAACAGATTCTTGACTTAGGCTGGGCACTTCCTTGACACTACTCAAGGGAGACGTCCTTAGGAGCTGCGACTGACATGGATAAAGTGCCGATGACCGCGGAGGGCTTTACTGCGCTTGAGGCTGAGATCAAGCATCTCAAGTCCGTGGAACGGCCGCGGATCATCAAGCTCATCGCCGAAGCGCGCGCGCATGGAGACCTCTCGGAGAACGCCGAATATCACGCGGCGAAGGATCTGCAGGGCCTCACCGAGGCGCGCATGGCCGATCTCGAGGACAAGCTCTCACGGGCCGACATCATCGACGTGTCCAAGCTCAAGGGCGACCGGGTGATGTTCGGGGCGACCGTCACCCTGGTCGACGAGGACACCGACGAGAAGGTGAAGTACCGCATCGTCGGCGAGGTCGAGGCCAACGTGAAGCAGGGCAAGATCTCCATCACCTCCCCCATCGCCCGGGCCTTGCTGGGCAAGGGCAAGAAGGACGTGGTCGAGGTGTCGACGCCCGGCGGCGGCAAGTCCTACGAAGTGGTCAAGGTCGAGTTCAAATAGGCCGTCCAGCTCATCGCCAGCTTACGGGCGGGCGAGGCCTGCACCGCCGCTGAGCGCCGCGCGCAAGCCGACAGCCGCGCCCTTGAGGGCCGGGAACTCGGCCAGAATCACATAGATCGGAATCGGCGCCAGGAAGGCCTGCATGCGGCCTTTATGCTCAAAGGCGTGGCGGAAATCGTCTTGGGCCAGCCGCGACACCAGCTTGGGCGCGATCCCGCCACCGAGATAGACGCCGCCGCGGGCGCCGAGCACCAGCGCCACGTCGCCGGCAAAGCGGCCGAGCCAGGCGACGAACACATCGAGCGCCTCTTCGGCAATCGGATCTTCGCCGGCAAGCGCCCGCGTCTCCACCTCAGCGGGGGCGAGCGCATCTTCGGCATGGCCATGAGCGGCGGCGACAGCCTGATGCAGATCGCTCAAACCGGGACCTGACAGCGCGCGCTCCACGGACAGATGCTCACGGCCCGACCGTAAGCGCTCGATCAGGGCCAGCTCCCGCTCATCCTCGGCGCCGAGGGTGACATGGCCCCCTTCCCCGGGCACCGCGACCCAGCCGGCGACCGACCAGACAAGGCCGGCGACGCCGAGCCCGGTGCCAGGTCCGAGCACAACCTTGGTCCCGCGCGGCAGTGGCGCCTCGCCGCCGATCTGGTGCAGCTCTTCCGCCGCGAGATGGGGCAGCGACAGAGACAGCGCCTCGAAATCGTTGAGCACATGGACGTGCTTCAGCCCCGCGGCGGCGCAGAGCTCCGACTTGGCGAAGGACCAGGGCGAGTTGGTGAGCTTGATCTCATCATTGGTCACCGGCGCGGCGACGGCGATGGCCGCGTGATCGATGGGCTCGGCAATGTCCTTCAGGTAGTCGCCGATGGCCTCGGCGAGGGTCGGGTAATCGGCGCCACGGAAGCTGCGCACCGCGGCGAGCTCCAGGGTCGCAAGATCGGCCACGGCGAAGCGCGCATTGGTGCCGCCGATGTCGGCGACGAGGGCGCGGGACGGGATCTTGCTCGTTTCGCTCATGGCCTTGGCGATGCGATTGGGCCCAGCTCGGTTGGTAAACCATTTTGTGATGGCTCGCGAGCTTTGCAGGCCGCCTCGATATGATAAACCCGGCACGGGCAAAAACCCTTGCAAGGACCGTCACATGATCTCCCGGCTCATGATGCTGGCAGCGCTGATATTTGTCATCTCCGCCCCCCTGGCGCTCGCGCACGAGGGCGCAACCGGCGTGGTCAAGGAGCGCATGGACCTGATGAAGCGCCAGAAGGACGATATGAAGGTCATCGGCTTGATGGCCAAGGGCAAGGTGAAATTCGATGCGGCGAAGGCGGCCGAAGCGGCCCGCGACATCGAGCTGACGGCAAAGAAGATCCACGAGCTGTTCCCCGAAGGCACCGACGGCGGCCATAGCGAAGCCAAGGACGCAATCTGGAGCAAGTGGGACGAATTCACCGGCAACGCGGACACGCTCGAGGCCCAAGCCAAGGCCCTGGCCGCGGCGCTGGACAGCAGCAATCCCGGCTGGAAAACTGACTTCAAGGCGGTGATCGACGCGTGCAAGACCTGCCACAAGAGTTTTCGGGCCGAGAAGGACTAGGGCAGCAACTGGCGCGGGCCCTTCTTTGGTTGATGAAGCCGCGCCGGGGCCCCACAATCCGCTTCTCTGCTTCGTTTGCACCCGGCGCCGGTAAGGCATGATCGACAAGCTCGAATTCATCATCGCGCTCTCCCGCGAGCGGCATTTCGGCCATGCGGCCGAGGCCTGCGGCGTGAGCCAGCCAACCTTCTCGGCCGGCATCAAGCAGCTCGAGGACACCATGGGCGTGCTCTTGGTCGAGCGCGGCTCCCGCTTCCGGGGCTTCACGCCGGAGGGCGAGCGGGTGCTCGACTGGGCGCGGCGGATCGTCGGCGACACCCGCGCCATGCGCCAGGAGATCGAGGCGCTGAAGCATGGCCTCTCCGGCCATATCCGCATCGCCGCCATCCCCACGGCGCTGGCCATGATGTCCATGATCACAACGCCTTACCGGGCGCAGCACCCGGACGTGAGCTTCACCATCTGGTCGCGGAACTCCATCGAGGTCCTCGGCATGCTGGAAAATCTGGAGATCGACGCCGGGCTCACTTATCTCGACAACGAGCCTCTGGGCCGGGTGCAGACCGTGCCGCTCTATAGCGAGCAGTACCGGCTGCTGGCCTCGTCCGACAGCCCGCTCGGCGACCGTGAGTCCGTCACCTGGGCCGAGGTGGGCAAGGTGCCGCTCTGCCTGCTCACCCCGGACATGCAGAACCGGAGAATCATCGAGACCCTACTCCGCCAGGAGGGATCCGAGGTGGCGCCGACGCTGGAATCCGACTCCATCATCGTGCTGTTCGCCCATGTGCGCACCGGCAAATGGGCGAGCGTCATGCCGGCAAAGCTTGCCGAGGTCCTGGGCCTCACGGAGAAGGTGCGTGCCATCCCCATCGTCGAGCCCGAGGTGTCGCACTCCATCGGGCTCGTGGTGCCTCAGCGTAACCCGCTGACGCCCCTCATCAATGCGCTGGTGAGCGAGGCCAAGCAACTCGCGCCCATCCTGAACGCCAGCGTGCCCTTGGGGGCGGTGGTGCCGGGGCCGGCCAAGGCGAAGACCCGGGCCGGCACTTAGGCCCGCCCAATGCGGGCCCAAAAGCACTGTCACACGATCAGGAATCCCGATCGGGTCACGGGGCTGATTTATTGATTTCACAAGGCATTTTCCCCATTTTCAAAGCTGCATATGGAAGCGGCTGGGCATGCCTCGATATCAACCATGGACGCCTGAGCGCGCGAGCGAAATCATCGCGCAGCATCAGCACGAAAAGGGCGCAACGCTTCCGATCCTGCACGCTCTGCAGGCGGTGTTCGGCTGCGTGCCGTTGGCCGCCGAGCCGCTGATCGCCGAGGCGCTCAACATCTCCCGCGCCGAGGTGCATGGCTGCGTCACCTTTTATCACGACTTCCGCCGCGAGCCGCCCGGACGCCGGACGCTGAAGCTCTGCCGCGCTGAGTCGTGCCAGGCGGCCGGCGGCGCGGCGCTCGAAGCGCGTGCCAAGGAAAAGCTCGGCATCGGCATGGGCGGCACGACCGCCGACCGCCGCGTCACACTGGAGCCAGTCTATTGCCTCGGGCTCTGTCATTCCTCTCCGGCGGCCATGCTCGACAAGGACGTCTACGGCATGCTCGACGCGGATCGCCTCGATGCGCTTCTGAAGGAGGCGCAGTCGTGACGGTCCGCATTTACATCTCCCGCGATTCCGGCGCGCTGTGCGTCGGCGCGGAAGCCGTGACCGAGGCGTTCCGCAAAGAGGCCAAGGAGCGCGGCCTCGATGTCGAGATCATCCGCACCGGCTCGCGCGGCATGTATTGGCTGGAGCCTCTGGTCGAGATCGCGACGGACCAAGGCCGCGTCGGTTACGGGCCGGTGAAGGCTTCCAAGGTCGGCAATCTCATCGACGCCGGCATGCTCGAAGGCAAGCCGCATAAGAAATGCATCGGCGTAGTGGACGACTATCCCTGGTTCAAGAACCAGACCCGCCTCACCTTCGCCCGTTGCGGCATCATCGATCCCCGCTCGCTCGACGACTACCGCGCCCATAAAGGCTATGAGGGCCTGAAAAAGGCGCTGGACGTGGGCCCTGAAGCCATTGTCGAGGAGGTCATCAGCTCCGGCCTTCGCGGCCGCGGCGGCGCGGGCTTCCCCACCGGCATCAAATGGCGCACCGTGGCGGCGACCCCGCCACAGCAGAAATACATCGTGTGCAACGCGGACGAAGGCGATAGCGGCACGTTTGCCGACCGCATGGTCATGGAGGGCGATCCCTTCGTCCTGATCGAAGGCATGACCATCGCCGGCATCGCGGTGGGCGCCACCTACGGCTACATCTATCTCCGCTCCGAATATCCCCACGCCATCGAGGCGATGAACATCGCCGTCAACGAAGCGCGCAAAGCCGGCTTCCTGGGGCCGAACGTGGCCGGCTCCGAATATGCCTTCGACATGGAGGTTAGGGTCGGTGCCGGCGCCTATGTGTGCGGCGAGGAGACATCCCTGCTCGACAGCCTGGAAGGCAAGCGCGGCGAGGTGCGCGCCAAGCCGCCGCTGCCGGCCCATATCGGCCTGTTCGCCAAGCCGACCGTAATCAACAACGTGCTGTCGCTCGCCACCGTGCCGATCATCATGTCGGACGGCGGCCCGTTCTACCGCGATTTCGGCATGGGCAAGTCGCGCGGCACCATGCCCATCCAGCTTGCCGGCAATATCAAGCATGGCGGACTGTATGAGACGGCGTTCGGCATCTCGCTCGGCGAACTGGTGGACGACATCGGCGGCGGCACGCGCTCGGGCCGGCCGGTGCGCGCCGTCCAGGTGGGCGGCCCGCTCGGCGCCTATTTCCCCCGCGAGCTGTTCGACACGCCGTTCGACTACGAAGCCTTTGCCGCCGCCGACGGCCTGATCGGCCATGGCGGCGTCGTGGTGTTCGACGACACGGTGGACATGGCCCAAATGGCGCGCTTCGCCATGGAGTTCTGCGCCATCGAATCGTGCGGCAAGTGCACGCCCTGCCGTATCGGCTCCGCGCGCGGCATGGAGCTCATGGACAAGATTGTCGCCGGCGATGACCGCGAAGCCAATCTCGTGGTGCTCGAGGATCTGTGCGACACGATGAAATTTGGATCTCTTTGCGCTCTTGGCGGGTTCACCCCATATCCAGTGATGAGCGCACTCACCCATTTCCCGGAAGATTTCGGCGCCGGCAAGAAGCGCCTCCAAGCTGCTGAATGAGGAAGCCCAGATGTCTCTGATCCAGGAAGTCGACTACGGCACGCCGGCCTCGAAATCCGAAAAGACCGTCACGCTGACCATTGACGGCGCCGCGGTCACCGTGCCCGAAGGCACCTCGGTGATGCGCGCGGCCATGGAGATGGGCACGCAGATCCCCAAGCTCTGCGCCACGGACATGGTCGAGTCGTTCGGCTCCTGCCGCCTGTGTCTCATCGAGATCGAAGGCCGTAACGGCACGCCGGCGTCCTGCACCACGCCAGTCGCTGACGGCATGGTGGTCAAGACCCAGACCGACCGCCTGAAGCGCCTGCGTAAGGGCGTGATGGAGCTTTACATCTCCGAGCATCCGCTCGACTGCCTGACCTGCTCGGCCAATGGCGACTGCGAACTGCAGGACATGGCGGGTGCGGTGGGCTTGCGCGACGTGCGCTACGGCTATGACGGCGCGCGCCACCCCAATCCGGGTATCGACGCGTCCAACCCCTATTTCACCTACGAGCCGTCGAAATGCATCGTCTGCTCGCGCTGCGTGCGGGCTTGCGAGGAGGTGCAAGGCACTTTCGCGCTGACCATCGCCGGCCGCGGCTTCTCATCGGTGGTGTCGCCCTCCATGGAGCAGCCCTTCATCGACTCCGAATGCGTGTCATGCGGCGCTTGCGTGCAAGCCTGCCCCACCGCGACCCTGAACGAGAAATCGGTCATCGACATCGGCACGCCGGAGCATTCGGTGGTCACAACTTGCGCCTATTGCGGCGTCGGCTGCACCTTCAAGGCGGAGATGCGCGGCGACGAGCTGGTGCGCATGATCCCCTACAAGGACGGCAAGGCCAATCGCGGCCATTCCTGCATCAAGGGCCGCTTCGCTTACGGTTACGCCCACCATTCCGACCGCATCGTCAATCCGATGATCCGCGAGAAGATCACCGATCCGTGGCGGGAGGTCTCCTGGGAGGAGGCCATTCAGCACACGGCGTCGGAGTTCAAGCGCATCCAGGCGAAGTACGGCAAGGACTCGGTCGGCGGCATCACCTCGTCGCGCTGCACCAACGAGGAGACGTTCCTCGTGCAGAAGCTGATCCGCGCCGGCTTCGGCAACAACAATGTCGATACCTGCGCCCGGGTGTGTCACTCGCCGACCGGCTATGGCCTCAAGACGACCTACGGCACCTCCGCCGGCACGCAGGACTTCGACTCGGTCGAGCAGTCCGACGTGATCCTCATCATCGGCGCCAATCCCACGGACGGCCACCCGGTGTTCGCCTCGCGCATGAAGAAGCGCCTGCGCGAGGGCGCCAAGCTGATCATCGTCGATCCGCGCCGCATCGACCTGGTGCGCACGCCGCATATCGAGGCCGACTACCACCTGCCGCTGAAGCCCGGCACCAATGTCGCCGTGGTCACGGCGCTGGCCCATGTCATCGTCACCGAGGGCCTGGTGAACGAGAAATTCGTGCGCGAGCGCTGCGACTGGGACGAGTTCCAGGAGTGGGCGGCATTCGTGGCCGACCCGCGCCATAGCCCTGAGGCGGTCGAGAAGATCTCCGGCGTTCCCGCCGAGGCGATGCGCGGCGCCGCGCGGCTCTATGCCACCGGCGGCAACGGCGCCATCTATTACGGGCTTGGCGTCACCGAGCACAGCCAGGGCTCGACCACGGTGATCGCCATCGCCAATCTCGCCATGGCCACCGGCAATATCGGCCGCGAGGGCGTCGGCGTGAACCCGCTTCGCGGGCAGAACAACGTGCAAGGGTCCTGCGATATGGGGTCGTTCCCCCACGAGCTGCCGGGCTACCGCCACCTGTCGGAGACGGCGACGCTGGAGATGTTCGAGGAGTTTTGGGGCCGCCCGCTCGACGCCGAGCCGGGCTTGCGCATTCCCAACATGATCGACGCCGCGCTCGACGGCTCGTTCAAAGGCATCTACATCCAGGGCGAGGACATCCTCCAGTCAGACCCGAACACCCAGCACATGGCCGCGGGTCTCGCCGCCATGGAATGCGTGGTGGTGCAGGACCTGTTCCTGGTCGAGACGGCGAACTACGCCCATGTGTTTCTCCCCGGCTCCACGTTCCTCGAGAAGAACGGCACGTTCACCAATGCCGAGCGGCGCATCCAGCGAGTGCGCAAGGTCATGGCGCCGATCAACGGCTATGAGGATTGGGAGATCACGCAACTCCTGTCCAACGCGCTGGGCTATCCGATGCATTACGACCACCCGTCGGAGATCATGGACGAGATCGCGCACCTGACGCCGACCTTCGCCGGGGTCTCCTACGAAAAGCTCGACGAGCTCGGCTCGGTCCAGTGGCCGTGCAACGCGAACGCGCCCGAAGGCACGCCGATCATGCATGTGGACGGCTTCGTGCGCGGCAAGGGCAAGTTCGTCATCACCGAGTATGTGGCGACCGACGAGAAGACCGGGCCGCGCTTCCCGCTGCTGCTGACCACGGGGCGCATCCTGACTCAGTACAATGTGGGCGCGCAGACGCGGCGCACCGCCAATGTGGTGTGGCACGAGGAGGATCGCCTGGAGATCCATCCGTTCGACGCCGAGAACCGCGGCGTACGAGATGGCGACTGGGTGAAGCTGACAAGCCGCACCGGCGAGACGAGCTTGCGGGCCTTGAT
>Ga0307379_10005813_pt1 | contig 17102 bp, 12 predicted proteins | sample UN2MG_FD_202237 | JGI IMG/M metagenome (GOLD analysis project Ga0307379, IMG submission 202237) | Soil microbial communities from Risofladan, Vaasa, Finland - UN-2 | ecosystem: Environmental > Terrestrial > Soil > Coastal area > Acid sulfate soil | place: Finland: Risofladan, Vaasa | collected... | reverse complement strand
TCGCTCAGGGAGCACCGATACTGTCGATATCTATACTGGGAGTTCGCGTGGGGTTGTTTCTGCTGTTCATTGCGATGTTCTTTGGTGGCGGACTCATACAGGGGGCCCAAACGCCTCTCTTCAATCTGCCGGGTGACATCCTCGGCAAGGAAATGGGAGGAACCGGCGCCGGGATTATGGACGGCTGGTTATATCTTGGCGCGGCCTTTGCAGGGTTCTTCCTGGGTGGGATTCTTGACAATTACGGACTGACTCAGGGTCTTACGGTTATGGCTGCTGTCAGCGTAGCGTCAGGTCTGCTTGCTATCCTGATTCAGAGATAGAACGCTGAAGGTAAACAACATTACTCTTTGCTAACTGCCGTATATGCCCACAAGAATCAGGCCAACCATGATTAACGCTATACCCACAATCCTTACTAACACTCTGCGTTCTTTGTATATCAGAAAAGCCGCAACAACACCAATTACGATACTGAACTGCCTGAAGGCAACAACATAGCTGGCGTGCCGGCTCAATTGATATGCCCATAATACAAGCCAATACGCCCCGAAAAAACAAATCGCTCCCAACGCTGGGCCCTTCCAACCGATAGTTTTGTCCTTTGTCGGCTTATTATTGGTTATCCATCGCAATACCAGCAAAACCACACTGGCAAAAAAGAAAAATATGTAACAATATCGAGCCGCAGTAGCCGGCCCTGCCAGAACTACTTCCGAAGCCACTTTATCAAGCAGTGAATAACCCACTGTCCCAATAGCAGCCAAAAGCATCCAGAGTATCGAATGGTGAAAATAGCGGCGAAGCGATATCTCGCGAAAGGAGTCAAGCGGCGTCAGCAAACACCCCACCGCTACGAGCACCAATCCCACCCAGCCCGGTCCGTTCAAGAACCGGCCCCGAACCAGGTCCCCGAACGCAACTAAAAGAACGGGCAAAGCTCGTGCTACAGGGTAAACAATTGTAAAATCAGAAGCCCCATATGCCTTTGCCAAACTGTACAAATATAAACCGGCACAAAATCCTGAACCCACAAGACAAAACCACGCCTTTGCCGGAAGAGACCGTGTCAATCCCTCACTTATCGCCGCCGGCAGAAAACCCACAAGTACTACTATTAAAAGCATCCTCGCGAAAAATGCCATCTCCGACCTTTGCCTCCGCGCCAGAAGATTCCATCCTGAATGCATAAAAGCCGATATAATCACTAATACTATTACCGCCGCAGACATATCTATCCCTTCATTTCTGCACTAATGTTTACTAAGCTGCAAATAAGTCAACTTACCTCTTTCTTTATGATTTTTCAAGGCTCGCGGAATGTTCAGGAAAAAATGTTGATTGTTTTTTAAAATATCATTACATTAACCCACTCAGGCTCAGTAACAGAAAATAATACCCCCAGTAAGGTTGAAAGGAGCAAAGGTGGCAATAGTAAATGCAAGGGAAATGCTTCTCAGGGCCACGGAAGAGAAATATTCCGTAGGAGCATTTAACATAACTAATATTATTCAAATGGAGGCGGTCGTAGAGGCCGCGGTAGAAAAGCAGGCCCCGCTCATAGTTCAGGTCTCTGTAACACCCTCTAAAGATATCGGCCCTAAGGTTATTAACTCCGTTTACCGCGTTTTGGCAGAATCGGCGCCCATACCTGTTTGTCTCCATCTCGACCATTGTCCCGATGTGGCCTTCTGCAAAGAATGTGCTGACGCCGGATATACCAACATTATGATTGACGCCTCAAAGCAGGTCTTTGAAGAAAATGTCAAACAAACAAAAGAGGTTTGCGATTACGCCCACCAACTGGGCGATATTACCGTAGAAGGAGAATTGGGCACCGTCTCGGGCGTCGAGGACCAGGTCAAGGTCGCTGAAAATGAAGCGGCCCTTTGTGACCCGAACAAAGCCGAGGAGTTTGTCGAAACCACAGGAGTCGATATTCTGGCGCCGGCCATCGGGACCGCGCATGGAATCTACAAAACCGAAAATCCAAAACTTGACTTCGACAGACTAAAAAAAATATTCGACCTGTTTAACAAAAAACAGGCAAAAATACCACTCGTAATTCACGGCGGAACAGGACTGAAGCCTGACGTCGTCAAAAAACTCGTCGCGATGGGCGGTTGTAAATTTAACGTGTCCACCGACCTCAAACACACACTGCTCGACGCCACATACCAATATATCTCAGAACATCGAGATGAATATAATCCCGGCAAGGTCGATACCTATGTCAAAGAGGCAACCCGTAATAAAATTAATTATTGGATTGACCTGTTAGGCTGTGCCGGAAAAGCATAAGTCGTCTTTATGGAAAGGAGTTGGTTTCGTGAAAAATTTTGAACAATATTATGTCCCGTGGATAAAAGGACAAACAGCTTACGTCTCTGAATACTGCGAACTTGCATGGCAGGATATGAGCCTCCACCGGATGATGCATAATGAAACACCGCTGGTGCCGTCTAAAAAAGTCCTCGCTGCTATAAAAGAGTATGCCGAACTGTCAAACAGATATCCGGACAGTGGCAAAGTCGTCAGGAAAAAAATCGCTGACATAAACGGCCTTGATGGCCCGGAAAATGTCCTGCTTGGAAACGGCTCCTGTGAAGTTGTTGACATGATTTTCAGATGCCTGCTTTTGCCCGATGACGAGGTTATTCAGCATACCCCCTGCTTTGGCATCTACAGATTAAGATGCCACGTCCTCGGCGGAAAACTTGTTTCGGTTCCCATGATTTACAAAGACCAGCTCGAATATGACCCCGATGGTATTATCAATGCCATCACTGATAGGACCAAAGTTATAGTCATCGCTAACCCCAACAACCCGACAGGCAACTTCATGGATGAAAAGGATTTCGTCAGAATAGCCAAAACCGGCGTCCCATTCATAATTGATGAAGCATACGTCGAATTTGCGGGACTCGAAAAATCACTGGTCAAGCTAATTAAAGAATACGAAAATGTCATGATTTTAAGGACCCTTTCCAAGGCCTACGGCCTTGCAGGACTCCGGTTCGGATATGCCCTCGGGCGCAAGGAGGTTATGGAGCAGATTTCCGCCTCCAGACTTCCTTGGAACACTGGGACAATAACTATGGGCGCAGCTCTTGCCTGCCTCGAAGATACCGAAGGCCTTCAGGAAAGAAGAGACTTCGTTAATAGCGAAGTGCAGTTTATCGAAGAATCGCTAAAGGACGTCCCCGGCCTGACCATCTTCCATTCACACGCCAACTATATCCTTTTTGACGGCGCCAAGACCGGAAAAAAAGGAAAGGACCTTGTGGACTTTGCTCTCAAAAAGGGACTCATTTTTAACGCCCCAAAACCAATGTACGACAGTGATGGTTTTTTCAGAATTACTCCCGGAACAAAAGAAGAAAATAGATTGGCTGTCGAAATTGTAAAAGAATTTTTCGCAGCTTAGAACTTAAAAAAGGAAAAGTAAATGGCTGAAATTAAAGCGATTATATTCGACCAGGACGGCGTCATTATCGACACCGAAAGAGACGGCCACCGCGTCGCCTTTAACGAAACCTTCAAAGAGTTCGGATTCGACGTCGAGTGGGACGTCCAAAAATACCACGAGCTTCTTCAAATCGCCGGCGGTAAGGAAAGAATGAAGCACCACCTCCAAACCGAAGGCTTCGGCGTGGAGGTTAAACCAGAAGATGCAGACGAACTTATAAAGAGACTCCATAAAAGAAAAACCGAAATCTTCGTTCAACTTATCGAAAGTGGAAAACTGCCGCTAAGGCCCGGAGTAAAAAGGTTTATGTCCGAAGCCATGGAAAAAGGCCTGATTTTGGGTATCTGCACCACGTCCAACGAAAAAGCCGCTCACACCGTCGCTTATCAGATTCTAAAAGATATAAATTTCGACTTCGTTCTGGCAGGAGACGTCGTCAGTAACAAAAAACCCGACCCCGAAATCTATCTGCTGGCACTTAAAGAAACCGGCCTGGAACCACAACAATGCATTGTAATCGAAGATTCCAGAAACGGAGTCCTCGCCGCCAATGCCGCCGGTATGCATATCGTCGCTACCACAAACGGCTACACCGAGAAAGAAGACCTCAGCGATGCCGACATCATAGTGACATCTCTCGGCGACCCGGATGGCGAAAAAGCAACACTAAAAAAGGCCGATCGGAAACTTGACTTCGATGGCGTCCTTCATATTGACCGGTTGTTGGAGTATTTCTCAAAAGCCAACTGAGCTATCGGTCCTCCGAAATTTAAGGAAATACTATGAGACCCAAAATCAGATTCCTCGACGATGCTCTCTTATCCAAAATTGTTTCCGAAGCAAGGAACCTGCTCTGCAAACTCGGTTTCGAGATAAACAACGAAAATGTTCTTTCCATACTCTCCGACCACGGAGCAAAAATTAACGGACAAAACAACCACGCTTTCCTCACGGACGAACTTATCGATAAAGCGCTCAAAACAGCCCCCAGTTCTTTCAAACTCTACGACGTCCTCGAAAATCAGACCCACGATTTCAAAGAAGATAATGTTTATTTCACGCCGGGTTCGACCGCCCTTAATGTCCTCGATTACAATACAAAACAAATCCGCAAACCGACTACTGCCGATTACATCGACCATGTCAAACTCGTGAGCCGGCTTGAATACATCGCCTCACAAAGCACCGCCTTGATACCTTCCGACGTCCCCCAGGAAATCGCGGACAGCTACCGCCTCCTCCTCAGTTTTCTCTATTGCGAAAAACCCGTCGTTACCGGCGCATTCACCATAGAGTCTTTCGAAACAATGAAACAAATGCAGCTGGCAATAAGAGGAACCGAAAAGCAACTAAAGGAAAAACCCCTCACTATCTTCTCTTGCTGCCCCACTTCTCCTCTCAAGTGGTGCAATGTCACTTCACAAAATCTCATAGACTGCGCCGAATATCATATACCGGTCGAACTTATCGCCATGCCCCTCTCAGGTTTTATCGCCCCCGTAACACTCGTCGGCACCCTCATCCAGCATACCGCCGAAACACTCAGCGGTATAGTAATCAGTCAGCTCGCCCGCCCCGGTACGCCAATTCTCTACGGTGGCTCGCCGGCTATTTTCGATGTCCGTTACGAGACCCCACCTATGGGAGCAATAGAAACTATCATGATAGATTGCGCCTATAACGAGATTGGAAAATCTCTCGGTCTGCCCACACAGGCATACATATCATTGAGTGACACAAAGCAGCTCGACGCCCAGGCCGGCCTTGAATCCGGAACCGGCGCCGTACTCGCCACTCTATCGGGCATCAATAGCATATCAGGCCCCGGTATGCTCGACTTCGAAAGTTGCCAGAGCCTGGAAAAGTTGGTCATGGATAACGAAATCTGCGGCATGGCCCTGCGACTCACAAAAGGCATTGAGCCAAAAGACGATTTCCCCTCCTTGCCTCGGTTTGAAGAATTAATTAAAGAAAAACACTTACTCATCTCACAGCACACCCTGCAACACCTAAAGACAGAGCATTTTATCCCCGGGCCCGTAATCGACAGAAAAAATAGAAAAAGATGGAAACAGGACGGCTCGCTCACCCTTGAAAACAGGGCCCATCTCGAAGTAAAAAAGCTGATAAAAGACTATCAGCCTTCACGCCTCCCTGAGGACGTTAAGAAACAATGTCGTGCCCTGATTCCCGCCAAAAACCTTCCTTGCGACTCAAAATAAACAGGAAAAAAACCAGACTGTCTTTAGCTTAGGCAGTTTTTACTTGGGTTGAATCTGCCGATTTGGTATAAATTAGACTCAATAACTTAATTTGCTGCGTATTCAAAGGAGCTAAATCATGACACTACCAAACCGAAGAGATTTCTTGTCCCGTTCCGCTGCCGTCGCTGCCGCCCTGGGTCTGACCTCACTCGCTAAGAGCAACGCCGCCGACCAAACGACTCCTTCCCCATCTGACCTCTCTTCACAACCCAATCGAATGGCGGTCTCTACATATTCATTCTGGCGATTCCGCGAGGATTCCAAGCTGCCCGTAGAAGACTGTATCGACCAGGCCGCACTGATGGGCTTTGACGGCGTCGAGCTCCTCCATATCCAGATGACTGATGAATCAAACCCCTACCTCCAGAGCCTCAAACGCCGCGCACTCACAAACGGCCTCGACCTCTGCGGCTTTGCTACCCATCAGGGTTTCGTCTCACCCGATCCCGACATCCGACAAAAAAATATCGACCGCACCATCAAATGCATCGAACTTGCATATAAACTCGGCATACCAACCATGCGAATCAACACCGGAAGATGGGGCACAATCAAGAGCTTCGACAAACTCATGGAAAACCGCGGCATCGAACCTGTCCTCCCCGGATACACGCAAGACAACGCCTTTGAGTGGGTCATCGAGAGCATCGAAAAGTGCCTACCCTCTGCTGAAAAGTGTGGCGTCGTACTGGGCCTCGAAAACCACTGGGGACTCGCAAGCACCCCGGAAGGTGTCCTCAAAATAATCAATGCCATCGACTCGCCCTGGCTAAAAGTCACCCTCGACACCGGAAACTTCCTCGAAGACCCTTACGATAAATTGGAACAACTCGCCCCTTACACCACTTTCGTTCACGCAAAAACCTACTATGGCGGCGGAATCTGGTACGCACTCGACCTCGATTACCCCAAAATCGCCAGGATTATCCGCAAACACAACTACAAAGGCTACATCTCCCTCGAATTCGAAGGCATGGAAAACCCCCAAACCGCCATACCAAAAAGTCTGGAACTGCTGAAAAAAGCTTTTACCTGATTGGACTACTTAAGCCATTCGTACAAATCGTAATGCTCCTTGTCCATCCCCAGGCTCTCATAAACTTCCTGTGCCTTCTTGTTTTGCTTATCAACATACAGTCGCAGCCCCTTCAACTCTTCCGACCCCTCCACTTTCTTCTTCAGGTTCAGGTATAGTTCCTTGAACACGCCTTTCCGCCTCGCCTCCGGAACAACATAAAGCGAATGTATCCAAAGAACCGTCCCGTTCCGCCAGTCGCTCCACTCCGGTATCGCCAACAGCACTCCGACTATTCTTTCTTCTTCCTCTGCCACCCAGTACGTCCCTCGCTCAGGCCGCTCGAATACCCCTTCAACCCCCCTGCTCACAACCTCCCTTTCCAACTGCACACCCTCCGTCTCCTGAGCCATCTCCAGCTCAAACTCGACAATCCTCTCAGTGTCACTCAATTGTCCCTCACGTATCTCAACCATATTCTTATCTGCCGTCCGGTTCAATGATTCTTATAAGTGATGTTCAATGTTTTGAATAAAAATGAATAAACATCCGTGACTTCTTCGATGATTTTAGACGTCGGTTTGCCGCCGCCATGGCCTGCCTTTGTCTCCACGCGAAGCAAAATCGGATTTTCACCGCCGCCCTTCTCCTGCAGAGTCGCAACGAACTTTTTTGCATGCGAGGGTACAACCCGGTCGTCTGTATCCGCCGAAGTAACAAATATAGGCGGATACTCGACCCCGCTCTTGATATTGTGAAGCGGCGAATATGCATAAAGGTATTTAAACTCCTCCGCACTCGCTTCGGCATTGCCGTATTCCGGTATCCAGTAACGACCAACGGTAAATTTGTGAAATCTTAACATGTCGGTTACAGGAACTTGACAGACAATAGCGACAAAAAGCTCTGGCCGCTGAAGCATGCACGCCGACGTCAAAAGACCGCCATTGCTGCCACCTTTGATGGCAAGCTTCTTCGAGCTGGTATACTTGTTCTCGATAAGCCACTCAGCCGCGCAAATAAAATCGTCGAAAACGTTTTGCTTGTTCCCAAGCATACCCTCCTCGTGCCACCTCTCGCCATATTCCGTACCGCCCCGCAAATTCGCCACCGCATAAACACCGCCCTGCTCGAGCCAAACAATGTTCGAAATCGAAAACGATGGCTTTATCGTAATGTTAAAACCGCCATAACCGTAAAGCAGCGTCGGATTATCACCATCGAGAACCAGCCCCTTCTTATGAGTTATAAACATCGGGACCCGCGTTCCGTCTTTCGAATCATAGAACACCTGCTTCGTTTCATACCCCGAAGCGTCAAAATCAATCTGCGGCTCCTGAAATATCGTCGGTTTATCCTCTGCAAAATCACAACGATAGCTCGTGCTCGGAAAAAGAAAGCTGCTGAACGAAAAGAACATCTCACTATCATCCTGCTTGCCCCAAAGCCCGCTTACTCTCCCGATACCAGGCAGCGAAATCTCCTTCACATAAACACCCGAACTATCGTATATCTTCAACTGGTGACACACATCATGCAGATACGCCACCACAAAATGATTATTTATAAACGCAGCGTAATCAATCACATCCCTCTGCTCAGCCACTATCTCTCGCCAGTTCTCACGCCCCGGCTCGTTTATATCAATAGCGATAATCCGCCCCCTCGCCGCACCCGAATCCGTATGAAAATAAAAAACCCCGCCCGTATTCCCGATAAATTCATATCGTGCGTCCGCATCATCCAAAAGCCGCACAAAATCCTCCTCGCTCGACACCCCGCGGTAATAAACACGGTTCTTAACGTCCGTACCGTGATACACATTCAGGATTAAAAACTCCCCGTCCTCGGTTATCATCGGCGAGAATCCCAGTTCCTTCTCGTCAGGCCGCTCATAAACAAGGGGGTCCTCCGATTGCTCCGTCCCCAGCTTGTGCCAATACACCCGGTTGTAATTGTTCCTGTCCTCCGGTGCAACACTGTTCGGCTCCGGAAACCGGTCGTAAAAGAAACCCTCCCTGTCGTGCCTCCACGCTATACTCGTAAACTTGCACCATTTGAGCACCTCCTCGTAATCCCCGCCCCCGTCTATATCAAGAACCTTTATCTCCTGCTGGTCGCTCCCGCTCGCCGAAAGCCCGTAAGCAAGCAGCCTGCCGTCCTCGCTCACCGCAGTCGTGCTCAAAGCAATCGTCCCGTCTTCACTCAGAAGGTTCGGATTGATAACGACCGCCGGCTCACTTCCAAGAGACTCCTGCACATACAAAACCGACTGATTTTGCAAACCGTCGTTCTTCCGGTAAAAATAACGACCGCCCTTCTTCCACGGCGCAGAATACCTCGCGTAATTCCAAAGATGCTCCAGCCGCTTCCTTACCGCCTCCCTGCCGCCGAAACTACTTACAAAATCACCGCTCAACCTGTTCTGCTGCTCCACCCATTCCCCCGTCTCCGCGGAATCCGCATCCTCGAGCCACCGATACGGGTCCGCAACCTCGACCCCGTGATAAACATCGACTACCGATTCCTTCCTCGCTGAAGGATAAATCCACTTGGCTCTCTCGGCCTTCTCCGCCTTCTTACACCCCCCGTATAAAAGACAAAAAACCGCCACGCTGACATATAACGTCTTCTTAAAATAACGCATTACCGCTCCTGTATTTGAGTAATAAGTTCGTCCGATTAATAAAACTTACCTTAAAAGCCGACCGGCATTATAACCCGGCCTCCAAAAAACCGCCATTCCCGAAACTATAAAAAAACGACGCCCCTCGTTTAGGCTTATGTTTTAACCCCGAATCCCTGCGAAGGCAGGGACCCAGTCGTCGTTTTAAAACACTCGTCTACTCGTTTACTCATCTACTGCCTCTTTCAATTACCTAATGAGGTTGAAAACCTCACTTAGTTAGCACCCAGGCTACGTCCTGGGTGGATATCTTTACCGCTGCGACTCGGGGGTTCTATTCGCTACGTCCTGGGTGGCTGTATAAATCGCAACTTTTTTGTCTATTTCCCCTTGATTGTCCTCAACTGCCCCTATAGCCCCAAAACTACTTCGGAAAAGTAAATGCTTGATAGTTCAAGGTGAATTTTGTTAAAGTTATTGATGTCGTGTAGAGAAAAACGTCTCTTTTAAGCATTTAAATGAGAAATGTCAGCTTAAAGAGCAATCTTAATTTCTTTCAGACGTCCCAGGCTTTCCTGCGGCAGACTTTGCGTCGGGAAGGTTAGTCCGGAAAATGGATTTGTGTTGACGTTTTGCGGGAGAGTTGGAAAATATACCTGAGGTTTTTATTAACTCAAGTTGAAAGGCAATATTGCATGAGAAAGTCAGTGGTAGTTTTGTTTATTTGTGTAGCTTTGTTACCGGCCTTGGGGTTGGTTGGCGGATGTCAATCGGGCCAAAGCGACAGGGCAAATGCCATGCTTGATAAGCAGATAGCTGAAGGGACATGGCGGGTTCTTTCGGATATCCCCGTCGGACGCTTCGGGGGGGCGGCGGCGGTTGTTGGGAATAAGCTTCACGTTTTCGGCGGCGTTAATATGAACCCCCACACTCCCGAAGGCGAAGATAGGGCAAGGGCGGTAAATTTACATCATATCTACGACCCTGCCACGGATTCATGGAGCGACGGCAAGCCGATGCCCGACGCCATGGGCTGGCCGGCAATAGTGGTTTATAAAGACAAGATATACATGTTCGGCGGCGATAATGAAGCAATCGACAGAAGCATGACGACCACTGCGTGGGTCTATGACCCAAAGACCGATACATATAAGGATATTGCGCCGCTGCCGCATCCGCGCTCATATTGTTATGCAGAGGCGGTGGGCGACTATATTTATATTTTCGGTGCGAGAACACTGCGTTCTGATGGAGCCGCAGACCGAAGTACCTTCCTTTACGACCCGCGAAAAGACACGTATGAGCGAATGTCCGACATGCCCGAAGGAGCAAGGTTCATTGTGCACGGAAATTATAACGGCTGTATCTACGCCGTTCACGGTGAGACGGACTTTGAAACGTATGCCGATGGTGCCCTTAAATACGATGTTGCCGCCGACAAATGGACAAAGCTCGATGCCCCGCGCATAGAGCAGCGCAAGTGGTATCTCAGTCAGCATTCGACCAATGTAGCAATCGGCTCAAAGCTCTTTATACTTGGCGGATGGAGCAAAGTAACCAACTCACGAAGTGACAGGGCGTCTTATTTTGATATGGCCACTGAGACCTTCGGAGAGGTTGAGCCGATGCCCGAAGGCCGTTGCTGCGGTGCCGCCGGTGTCATAAAAAATAAACTATATGTAACAGGCGGATTCTGGAAAGAACTCGATGATACCTGTGACTGCAAAGAGACCTGGGGCTTCCCGTTTCCAAAACAATGAAATCAATAAGGATTTTTAGTGCTGTAATCGGTATTTTGCTTATAGCAGCAACAATTAGCTGCAATAAGAAAAATCAGAGTCATGCTGACCGCAGGCATGCCCCTTACGAACCCAACTGGAAATCCCTTGCCCGGCATGAGACGCCCGGATGGTATGAGGATGCTGTTTTCGGTATATACTTCCATTGGGGTGTTTATTCGGTGCCAGCTTTCGGGTGTTGGGGCGGCCGGAATATGTACCAGCCGAAAGGTGGGAAAACAGAGGAATGGGGGCACATCGACAGGGATAAATATTCCAATACTTACGATTATGTTAAGAAAGTATATGGAGAACCTGGTACAGAGTTCGGATACAAGGATTTTATCCCGATGTTTAAAGCGGAAAAATGGGACCCGGACGAGTGGGCCCGATTGTTCAAAGAAGCGGGTGCTGATTTTGCAGGACCTGTAGCAATCCACCACGATGGCTTTGCCATGTGGGACAGCGATTGTGCCGAATACAACTCCATGGACATGGGACCACACCGGGACGTTGTCGGGGAGATGCTCGAGGCCGTCAGAAAACATGGTATGAAGACATTCGCATCATTTCATTATTATACGAACTGGGACTTTTTCAATCCGGGAAGAAAGATATGCCCCAAGGGCGTGGACGTCAACAATCGAAAGTACGAGGGGCTTTACGCGCCGGTACGTGAATATGATGGTACGTGGTCAGAGGAACCAATCTCCGAGAGTTTCCAAAAAGGGTGGTACAACAGAGTCATAGAGGTTATTGCTAAGTACTGTCCGGATCAGTTGTGGTTTGAAATCGGTTTCAGTGATCCGGATTGTATAGGTGAAGACTATGTGAAGTCAGCCCTTGCCCATTACTTCAACACAGCCGAAGCCTTGTGCAGGCAGGTCATTGTAACGCGCAAGGCAGACGATCTTCCCCTGTCCTGTTCCGTATTAAATTTAGAGGCACACAGTGAAGATGAGGCACAGCCGGTTGTCTGGCAGACTGATATAGCTCTTGGAACCAACCATGCCTGGGCTTACTCACCAGACGCGGTTTGCAGACCCATCAATGGGGTCATAGACGAAATAGTGGACAGGAAGAGTAAGAACGGTCTCACCTTGCTGAGTGTAGCCCCTAAGGCCGACGGCACACTCCCGCCATCCCAGATTGAAGGCTTAAAAGAATTGGGAAAATGGATGGCCATTAATAAAGAAGCGCTTAAAGCCTCCCGGCCAGCACCGTATATGAAAGGCGGAACCGATAATTGGAAAGCAGGCTCAATTCGGTTTACAGAAAAAGGGCAATATCTTTATGCCATTGAATTGGGAAACGAGTTGGACAAAGAAAATGTTTCTGCTGAATATGAAGACAGCAAGCCACCAAGCGCCCCATACATCATCCCTGGTGTAAAGCCTGTAAAGGACTCCAAAATCACAATGCTCGGCAGCAGCGAGAACCTGCCCTGGCATCAGAAGGGCAGAAATATATTAATCGAGAAAATGCCTGACCCGCTGCCGTGCGACTATGCCTGGATCTTCAAGATTCAGGTTAAAGAGTGATTCTTTTTGGAAAAAACTATAGGCATAAACTTCGTTTCATTGTAAATATAACTAATTGACAATATTAAGTCACGTCAACAAGAGGTACATGATGCCAAAGAAGCTTGACAGAAGGACATTTTTGGCAAGAACCGCGGCATTATCCGGTTCAGCACTTCTGGTCAGGGATTCTTTCACAAAGATGGTGGTTGCAGCAGAAAATAAGCAGACAAATGAGCGAGAATTTAAAATCGAAGGACAATATCTTAATCTACCGGTATCATACGACGAGGACGACAGAGTGACGCTGGAACTTGTCATCGATCAAAAAGTAGTGAGAACTTTGGATATTTTCCTGCCCGATTCCAATCCTGGCTTCTGGGTATTTATGGATATAAGTGAATTCAAAAATAAAAATGCTCTGCTGAGAACCCATGAAGGAGAAAAGCGAAAAGGACTTGGCCTGGTTTATCAGTCAGATGAAAGAAAATACCTTAAGAATGTATATAAAGAACAGCATCGACCACAGCTTCATTTTTCCACTATTCGGGGGTGGATAAACGACCCGAATGGCTTGGTCTATTACGATTGCCAATACCATCTTTTCTTCCAGCACTATCCCTACGGGTACTACTGGGGGCAGCCGCATTGGGGCCACGCGGTGAGCACCGACCTGGTCCACTGGAAACAGTTGCCGGACGTGTTGTATAGACACGAACTTGCCGGCATCTACTCCGGCAGTTCAGTTATCGATTACAAGAATACATCCGGTTTCAAAACGGGCAAAAACGATGTTATGGTTGCTTTTTACACAACAACAAAGATGCTTAACGGCCGGGAAGCTTCTTGTCAGTGTGCTGCTTATTCCAACGACAAGGGCCGAACCTTTAAAGACTATGAGAATAACCCTGTTATCGGCGATCGATTCGATATACTCGGTACACACAATGCACGCGACCCGAAAGTGATCTGGCATGAACCAACCCAAAAGTGGGTTATGATCGTTTTTGAGCGTATCGGCAATTCCATATTTACTTCCGATGATCTGAAAAAATGGGAATACCAAAGCCATACCCAGACATTCTGGGAGTGTCCGGAACTGTTTGAGCTGCCGATAGATGGTAATCCTCAAAACACCAAATGGGTTATGTACGGCGTGTCCGGAGACTATCTAATCGGTGATTTTGATGGAAAGAAATTTACGCCGGAATCAGGAATGTTCAACTATCTCCAGGGAAAGTTCTTTGCAGCACAAACATTTACCAACGTTCCCAAGTCCGATGGACGCCGGATTCAAATTGGCTATGTTGAAATTCCCGGCTGGGTTGAAATTCCCGAACCGGCACCCCCTTTTAATGGATTGATGAGCTTTCCGACCGAACTTACCTTGCGAACCACCGCAAATGGTGTCCGGATGTTCAATGAACCGGTGAAAGAAATCGAAAAGCTCCATACCAAAGCCCATAAATGGGACAGTCTTACAGTAGAGCAGGCCAACAGAAAACTCAAGAACATTAATTCAGGTTTGCTGCATGTTAAATGTGAAATCGAAAATATAAACGCCATCGCATACAGTATTATTTTCGATGAAGATGTCCTGTACTATACGCTAAAACCGAATATTTTTTATTTCAACATAGAGGATCCCGAAGCCGAATCGTTTCGTCTAAAGTACCTGCCGGAACTTGGCGGCAATAAGATGTTCTATGAATTCATCGTAGACCGCACCAGTCTGGAAGTTTTCGTCGATCATGGAAGGTTCACGATGATCCTGCCCAGAAAACTCAATCCTGAGAACCGAGGGGTGCGGTTTGCTGCCGGAGATGGAGGTCAAAAGATTAATGATATCAGAGTCAGCAAACTCGAAGTGCATGAAATGCAATCGATCTGGAAATAAAGAAGAAAGATGACAACATGGGACACAAAATCAAATTAATCATGCCAGTTTTGTTTTTCGTAATACTCACTATTTCTCTAAATGCTGCCCAGAAGGACAAATTTCAAGCTGAAGGTTTAACCGAACCTGTTGTTCCAAAACGTGGCGAACCTGCGGTAAAGGTTACTTTTCCTCACGATGATTTTTACATGCTTTTCGACCCGCCTCAGGTAGCGGGCTATTTTACCCCGGAAGGAATTGGTTTTTCAAACGAATGGGCGGAAACGAAGTCTCCTGAAGATGATGGCGGAGATTACGGAGAAGTAGGTTTTGACCGCAATGCCGTAATGTGGACAGAAAGGCAAAGTCCTGCTCGAAAGGTCGTCCGTTTCCGCGGGACTCTTGTCGATGGCGATGGAAATGTTGCCCATACAGAAGTTGAAAGTGGTTCACCCTATGGTAAAGGCGATTGGTCGGATGAATGGTTCTATATTTATCCGGATGGTGTGTCCGTGCGGGTTGTAAAGATTTACACCGGAAAAACAAAAGATGCGGTAGCTTTCTGGGGCAAGCCCGGATACGCTGCTTTTTGGGGCGTTCGGGGGACAATTTTCGAAACACAGGAAACTTTCATTCACGGCGTGCCCGGCCTGCAGCCTCCAGATATCATTGAAACTGAGGCACTTACGCTTATAACAATGGATGGCCGGTACAAACGTATCTCTTACAAACCCTATCCTCATGACATAAGCTTGTTTGAGCCAGCCAATATCCAGATGGTTAACCTCAAAAGTAAATACCACCCCTTTACGATTGTTACAGAAGGTAATGTGGAGATTAAACCTTATTACATGCCAATGGATGACCATCGAAATATCGACAAGACCGTTTTCATTACCTGGCCACGCCGTGGCTATTTCGAAGACGGAGACTACACATCTGCCTTGTCGCATGTGATAAAGTGGCAATGGCACGAAAATACAGAAAACACTTTAGTTCAAATTTATCTTTTAGGAATGACTGATGAACCGACTGAAAAGCAGCGTGTTGACAAACTCGTCAGACTGGCAAGAAGTTGGCAGAATGCACCTGAATTAATCTTAAAAAGTGATGGGTATCACTATGATGGTTATGAAATAAAAGAGAAAGCTTACATCTTAACCAATACCTCGGAACAAAAAGATTTGCATTTATTCATAAAGGCCAACTCTGAAAGACCACTCTTGAACCCGGCATTCGTAATAAAAGGATGGGGAAACAAAGCTGCAGAGGTTGCATTCAATGGTCAGAAACTAACGGCGGAAAAGGACTATCGTATCGGACACGAAGAAACAGGCGGCGAATCAAACTTGGTTGTTTGGTTGAACCGCAGCTCAAAGGAATCTGCCAGGGTCACAATCGCACCAACCACAAAGTGAATATTTGAAGCGATGATGAATGCAGTAGATTCTGAATCACTCTACCTATACAGCACCGGACATTCAATCCAGTCGCGAACGGATGTTAAATACGTTCATCAAATTTTCTTTCCATCTCCAGCATCTTCTCTTTCATCTCCACTCCCCCCGGTGTGCTAAAGCCGCCCATCCTGCCGTCACGCCTTATGACCCTGTGACACGGAATAATCAACGGCAGTCTGTTCTTCCCTAAAATCCCCCCAACCGCCCGCGCTGCATTTGCCCTGCCCGCCGCCGCCTTTACTTGCCTGCCCTCGAAATTCTCAGCTTGCCCCCGAAATTCTCAGTCAGGGGTCTTCGTTTACCTGTTTACTCGTTACGACTCCCCGAAGTACCCCTTATGGGGGGCGAATCCTTAACAATAATAAATAATCAATAAACAACAATCAATTCAAATGCCCCTGACCCTCCCGAAGCTTGCACCATAGGTGGGATGCCATAGGTACTGGCTCCTCTCTTTTCCCTACGCCCTCCGCGGAAAAATCTTACGAAGATACGCGATATTCTTCTTGAACTTCGCTGCCTGCTCGGCCGTCACCGCCTCCTTCGGCGCCCAGCTCGTATCCTCGAACAGTATCCACCCGCGATAACCTATATCGTCCATCGCCCCCCGCACCCGCTCAAAATCAATCGCACCCTCTCCGAACATCCCGCCGTAGTCCTTCGCGTGAAACTGGCATATATTCTCCCTGCCCAAATACCGTATCTCCTTGTAAATGTCGTACCCCTTCTTCGCCGAGTTGCCCACATCATAATAAACCTGAACCGCCGGCGACCCGACATTATCGATTACCTCCATGTTCTGCTCGGCGCTCATCCACGATTCAAGTCCTATTACCACACCCGCCCGCTCCGCCTCCGGCGCAAGCCGCTTCAGCTTGCTCGTAACAATCTTCCTGCCCTCCGCGTCCGAAGACAATTCCCCCTCTCCGAAAAACGCCAAAAGTACTATCTCTACATCCATTGCCTTGGCCGTGCGAATACCGTCACCGGCCCAAAGCTCCCACCGCGGGTCGCTCTTATATGGCGTCCAGCCCAAACCAACCATCGCAAGCGATGCAATCTCCATCTTCCCTCCCTTCAGTGCCTCCAGATAT
>Ga0307379_10005808_pt1 | contig 17111 bp, 12 predicted proteins | sample UN2MG_FD_202237 | JGI IMG/M metagenome (GOLD analysis project Ga0307379, IMG submission 202237) | Soil microbial communities from Risofladan, Vaasa, Finland - UN-2 | ecosystem: Environmental > Terrestrial > Soil > Coastal area > Acid sulfate soil | place: Finland: Risofladan, Vaasa | collected... | reverse complement strand
GATTCCCTTTCCGGATATAATGCGGTGTCGCCGCAGGGGAACGAACAGCGAAATTTTTTCAAACCCTGGATGCTGCTGTTGCTTTTACTGCTGGGAATTCTGGGTTATGTATTTTTCTCACACCAGGGCCGGAGTGTTGCCGTTAACGCCCACGATCCCGGAGCGGAGCTGGCGATCGAGAACTACCTGCTGGAGGGAAAGACCAATATCGTCGATTTTTACAGCGACTATTGCCCACCTTGCAAAAAGATCTCGCCGCTGCTCCAGGAGCTGGGCGACAAAAGGCCCGACCTGGCCGTGCTGAAAGTCGACATCAACCGCAAGGGGGTCAAGGGCATCGATTTGGGCTCCCCCCTGGCCCGCCAGTATGAACTGCGTTCCATTCCCCATTTCCGCATTTATGATGCGCAAGGCAGCCTGGTAAAGGAAGGGCAGGAGGCGTATGTTGAAATTTTCCGCATGCTGGCCGCCGCCGGCATCCGCATGTGAATTTGGAGGAGAAAAAGCATGGATATGAAGATCACTTTCCCGGGCGGCAAAAAAGTCAACGCCGAATACAACGGCTTCACCCATAAGACCGATCAGCCTTTGAACGCGGGCGGCGAAAACAGCGCCCCTTCGCCATTCGAACTCTTTTTGGCTTCGCTCGCTACCTGCGCCGGTTTTTATGTTTTATCCTTCTGCCAGCAGCGCGGCATCACCATGGATGGGATCGAGCTCCGCCAGAGTATGGCATACGATGCCCAGACGCACCTGATCGGCCGGATCGACATCGAGATCATCCTGCCCGCGGGTTTCCCGGAAAAATACCGGGCCGCCGTGGTGCAGGCGGCCCAGTTGTGTACGGTGAAAAAACACTTGGAAAACCCGCCCAAGTTCAATTTGTTCACTACTATCCGTTAAATTACTCTGCCGCTCCCTCCGCATCGAAAATTTCGATAACGCGGCCGCTGGCCACAAAGCGGATATTGCGGCCAATGGCCATCACCTGGGCCAGTTCCGGCTGCTTTTTCAACAAAGCGAAATAGTCATTGGAAGCGAAGGCGATGCGCGTGACCGGCAGTTTGGCCGCTTCCTGGATGCGGGCATCGTTCCAAACGCCGTTGCTCAGGTAAAAAGCCTTGCCCTTGACGGTTTTGAATTGCCGACCCTGGTCCTGCAAACGGCTGTCTCCGGACCTGGTTTCTGAGACCGTTTGGGCCTGGTTCAGCTTCTGCAGTTCGCTGCTGGCGCGCACGCTGCCTTGTCCCGACTTGTCCTTCATGCCGGCGAACTCCTCGCGGTGCTTTTGGGCCATTGCCGGACTGGCAGCCAGACCGCGGCCCAGGGTCATGTCGCTTTCGGCCAGATCGCCGCGGTCGCGGCGGATCTTTTCATCTTCCACGATCAGGTAGCTGGTATAGGGAGTGACAATGCCGTATTGCCTGGCCAGTCTGACTACTTCATTGACCAGTTCCCTGTCTTCCCCGTGCAGGCGGATTTGTTCGAGCAGGAAACCGACGCGCCGGGCCGCCCAAAGCGGCAGGAGAAAATCGTGGCCGGGATCAGCGGCAGGAAAATCGGCTTGAAAAGTGAACTCCTCGCTCCGGTTATTTACCCGGCCGCTGACGGTGATCGCGGCCCGGCCTGAACCCCGGTAACGGCCGACCACAGTCAGGGCTGAACCCCGGTACAGGTCGGGCAGGTCTTTGGGGTAAATCTGCAAAGCGCGGACATGGCCGGAAAAGGTCAGGCGAATGTCGCTCAAAACCGGCGAACGGATCTTGTCGTAAAAGCGGGCGATGCCGCTTTCGATATTCTCATTGAGCGCAATGTAGGTGCGGAAAGTCCGGGTCTGTTCGGACAGTTTATCCAGCAGGTGGGTGTTGATGTCGCTGCCTATGGCCACCGGAAAGATCCGCAATTGCCCGGGCTTGGCACGGGCAATGATGCGCAGCAATGCCTGCTCATCGGTGGCGCCGATGGTCGGCTTGCCATCGGTGATCAGTATGACCAGGCGGGGACGTCCCGCAGTCCCGGCCGTGGCCAGCGCCGTTTGCAGCGCTTCTTCGCAGTTGGTGCCGCCGCCGGCCTGCCATTGGTGGACGAATTGTTCGGCCCGGCGCAGATTCGCGCCCGCGGCTGCCGTCAGGCCCGGGAACAAGGCTTCGGCCTCGGTGGCGAAGCGGATAACGTTGAAGCGGTCGCCGCGGTTCAACCGGCCCAGGCAATAGAGAATGGCATTTTGGGCCTGCTCCAAGCTGCGGCCGGCCATGCTGCCCGAAGTGTCCACGACAAAGGTGATGTCTTTTTCAGCGACATTGCTCTCCGCGCTGCCGCTGTTCGGGCTGGCGCTAAAGAAAAAAACGCCGTCCTGGCCGCGCGGGCGGTAGGTCAGCATGGAAAATCCGAAACGGCCCGAGGCGGGCGTGAAAAAAACCTTGAAGTCCGTATCCGGGAGGCTATTCCTGCTTATGTAGCTCACTTTGGCGCTTTTGGAAGTGGGGCGCTCGATGCTGACCGGATGGGTCGGGCAATGGATGCCGGCCAGCATGGTGGATGAATGGATTTGTAACTCGATGCTGACCTCAGGTATGGCCCGGGCCGAAAATTTTTCCGTGCCCAGCGGGTAGGAATAGGCGATGCTGCCGTTGCTCATTTCCAGGACTTCATGATAGGAAATCTTGATCCTCTTTTTGCTGTAGGGTTCGATAGGGAAGACCCGCATTTTGAAAACGCCGCGGCCGTCGTATTCCAGCAGGGCCGGATCGCGCAGCCGGCGCACGATGTCTTCGTAAATGTTCCGGGCTTTGGCCGCGTCGAGCAGTTCGGCCCGGGTTTCCCGGCCGTCGATCCACATGCTGAAGTTTTGGATCGTGGCGCCGGCCGGCAGGGGAAACAGGTAATATCCTTCCAGGCGCGAGGAGTTGGGGTTGTAGAATTCCTGGTCCACGGTCGTGGTGGCCAATTGTTCGCTGATCTCGACTTTGACGTCGTGGCGGACGACCTGCAAGGGGAAAGGTGAAACGGGGCCGGGCCGCGGCGGCCGGGGGATGACGATGAAGCCGTCAGCCAGCAGTGCCGTGCCCGTGGTGGCCATCATGGCCAGGGTCAGGAAGAGCAGTACGGAAAATCGCAACTTTCTGTTTTTCATTTTCTTCTCCATGGCTGCGGCCGTTTATTTGTCAAAACTGAAGTTTTTTGCCTTGGCCTGGAGGCGCAGGGCGCGGATGATGGCTGCGTCCAGGGTGCCTGCTGCCGACTGGTTTTTCAGTTTGTCCTCGACGAAGCGTTGGCGTTCATCGTGCAGCCGGAAGATCTTTTTCTGCAGCGTTTCCCGTTTTCCCTGCAGGGCGGATACGAATTCATTCCGCTCCTTCACGGTCATGCCTTTCATTTCCTCCGGCAGTTCGGCTTCCGCCATTTCTTCCAGCTTAACCTGGCCCGTTTTTTTGGCGTCGACCAGGTCCCAGGCGGAATTGCTGTATTGCGGGGCTGCTTTGGCCGCCGCCCGCTGGGCTGCGACCTCGCTGCTCAATGAGGCCGCGTTCTTGTCCTGTTCCTTCTGGCGCTCTTTGCCGCTGGCGCCCTCGCGCCCGTAGGCCAGGTAGGTCCGGTTCATTTCCTGGCTGAGGCGCGCGATCTCCTTGTCCTGCGGAGCCGTGATCGGTGGCGGAGTGTGGTTGGCGTCGATGGCCAGGTACTGACCGTCTGCCAGGTCGGCGCCGGCCTTCCATCCCGTTTGCAGCCCTTCCTGGAAATTGCCGCAGAAGATGGTGTTGACGAGGATGCCCCGGGCGATCGCTTCACGGCACGAGTTTTTATAATCGACCGCTCCCTGGCTGAACGGCTCGTTGCCGGCAATGACGATCATTTTCAGATCGCCGTTCCGCCCGCTCCATTCCAGGTCGCGGACCGCGCTCTGAATGACCAGGCCGCAGAATTCCTGGCCGCCATTTGTTTTTAGCTTGAACAATTGTTCCGAGATGCGGTCCAGGTCGTCGCTCAAGGGCACGATGCGGCGCAGGTAACCCGCCGTGGCGGGGATGCTGTCCTGGCCATATTCGTAGAGGGCAACCTGCAAGCGGGGCGCCAGGCCGTTTTTTCTGGCCGTGGCCAGTTCATTGACGATCTTCCACAGCCTTGACTTGGCCTGGTCGATCAGGCCGTCCATGCTGCCCGAAGTGTCCAGAAGGATCGCCAGCTGGATGCGGGCCGGCTGCGCCGCCGTCGGGAACGACTTGCCATGCAGGCTGAGCGCCAAACATCCCGCCAAAACCAACAACAGAACTTTTTGTCTTTTCATTTTGCCTCCTTAAGATGGGATGAGACGGCAGGCAAAAATAAATTTCTGTCGAGGAATAATTTTATTGAAAAATGTGTCTGACTATGAACCTCAAGGAAAGTCTTTGGGCACCTGCCCGGTGAGCCCAACGGCCATCCCATGAGCGGGGTTCCTGCTAATATTTTTAAAGCCCGCAGGACGACGCCATGGGATAGTGCAGTCGAACCTCGGCAGGTCAAAACTTTCCGGGTGAATGGCAGACACATTTTTCCAAACAAAATCAATTCAATAATAATGTTGGATTCACTGTGTTTTATAGCTGGCCAATTACCCTGAAAAACCTTGACACGCAGGCGGAACGGACATATAGTAAACCCTGACTCGCCGAGGAAAAAAATGAAAAAACCCTTTGCGCCGCGTGAAAATTATGAAAAAAGCAAAAAACGGGTCGGCTACACCCCGAGTCGGGAAACCAAACCTCAAACCTATGCCAAATTGGGATTCAAGTGCGGGCTGGAAGTGCACCAGCAGCTGAAAACCGAAAAAAAACTTTTCTGCAACTGCCCGGCCGGGAAATACCACGAACACCAGGATTACGACGCCGAGATCGTCCGCCACATGCGCCCCACCCTTTCCGAACTGGGCGAATACGACGGCACGGCCCTGATGGAGTTCAAGACGCGCAAGATCGTGGTCTACCGCATCAAGAATGAAACCACCTGCACCTATGAAATCGACGACACGCCGCCTTTCCTGCTCAACCGCCAAGCCCTGGAGATCGCCATGGAGGTGGCCCTGTTGCTCAAAACCAACATCGTCGGCGAGCTGCACATCACCCGCAAGCAATACCTGGACGGCAGCATCCCCACCGGCTTCCAGCGCACCGGCATCCTGGGCATCGAAGGGGAGATCCCCCTCAGCCAAAAAAAAATCAGGATCATCCAGTTGAGCCTCGAGGAAGATTCCTGCCGTGAAATATCCGATATCGGCCACACTCGGATGTATTCCACCGACCGTCTGGGCATGCCGCTGATCGAAACCGTCACTTACCCGGACATGCTGACCCCCGATGAAGCGGCCGAGGCCGGCCACTATATCCGTTTCCTGACCCGCAGCACAGGCAAGGTGCGCACCGGCATCGGCGCCGCCCGTGAGGACGTCAATGTCAGCATCAGCGGCGGCACCCGCGTGGAGATCAAAGGTGTGGCCCATATCGCCTGGATACCGGAACTGGTGCACAACGAGGCCTTCCGCCAGAAGGCGCTGCTGGAGATCCGCGAAGAATTGCATAAGCGCATCGGCGCCGGCAAGGAGTGGGCCAGTGCCGCCAAAGAGGTGGACGCCGAAGCCCTGGGCGATGGATCCCCGCTGTTCAAGGAAATTCAAAAGCGGAAGCTGCGCCTGCTGGCCGTAAACTTGCCGCACTTCAGGGGCATTCTTTCATTTTTCACCCAGCCCGGGAAAATGTTCGCAGACGAGATCAGCGACCGTCTGAAGGTCATCGCCTGCCTGGAAAAGCCCAACATGGTCCATGGCGAGCAGATCGATCCCTTGCCCGACGAAGAGATTTTTAAAGCCATTCGCAAAATATTGAAAGCCGGCGAAGACGACGCCCAATTGCTGTTCTGGGCAGCTGCCGATGACATCAAGACCGCTTTGGAAACCATCGAGGAGCGCTGCCGGCTGGCCCTAAAAGGTGTGCCCAATGAGACCCGCAAGGCCCTGGCCGACGGCCGCACCCTATTCGAACGGGTGCTGCCCGGCCCGGACCGCATGTATCCCGACACCGACTCGGCTCCCATACCTGTAGAGGAGGAGTTGATCGAGCGCGTGCGCTCGGCCATGCCGCCCGATGTCCACCAGCGCCTCGGCCAGTTCAGGACCTGGGGCGTTCCCAGCGACACTTTTCCCTTCCTGCTGCGATACAACCTGGCGCCCCTGCTGGAAAAGATCAGCGCCGATTTCGGTGTCGAATCGCGATTTGTCGCGGTGATCCTGGGGCATAACCTGAAAAACCTGGCCGGCAAAAAACCGGCTTTTGCTGATTTCAATCGCCAGCGCCTTTACGATCTGTTCGCTTTCGTCCAGGCGCAGAAACTGGACAAGGAAATCATAAAAGTCATGCTGCCGGTGGTGTTCGAGCATCCCAACATGGATTTTGAATCGGTTCTGACCACGGTGAATTTCAAGAGGATGAGCCGGGAGGAGATACTGGCGCCGCTGCCCCTGTTGAAGGAAAAATTCAAGAAGATCGCCACTTCAAAGGATCCAACCGCTGCCGGGCGCTGGATCGTCGGCAATTTGCGCAAACTGGCGCTGGGCAACATGCCCATGCGCGAATTGGCGGCGCAGCTGGCCAAGGGGAAAAAATCATGAGCGACCTGTTCAAGGGCTACAAGGGGCCGGCGTTGGAGCTGCTCAAGAAATTCAACATCCGTGTCTGGAGCGATACCGCGGTCAAGACCACGCGCGGCGATTTCAAGGGTATCGTGCTGCCGCGCTCGGAAAACGACGATGACTCGCATATCGTGCTGAAGTTGGCCACGGGCTACAACGTGGGCATCGCCGTGAAAAACGTCCTGGACATCGAGGAGTTCGGCTACAAGGAAGCGCACTACAAGATCCCGGAAAAGCAGTTCCCTTTTTCCAAGGAAAAGAAAAACGTCAAGCTCCTGGGCACGGGCGGCACCATCGCCTCGCGCCTCGACTACCGCACCGGCGCCGTGATCCCGGCCTTTTCGCCGGGAGAACTGTACGGTGCCGTGCCCGAGCTGGCCGACATCTGCAACCTGACCACGGAAAAATTGTTCGCCGTTTTCAGCGAGAACATGGGGCCCGAGCAGTACAAGGGCCTGGCCAAGGCCATCGGCGCGGAGATCCGCAAGGGCACCGACGGCATTGTCATCGGCCACGGCACCGACACCATGCACCACACCGCCGCCATCCTCTCCTTCATGGTGCAGAACTCGCCGGTGCCCATCGTCATGGTCGGCTCGCAGCGCTCTTCGGACCGGCCCTCCTCGGACGCGGCCCTGAACCTGATGCACGCCACCAAGACGGCCGCCGATTCCGATATTGCCGAGGTTATGGTCTGCATGTTCGGCCCCACCTCCGACGAATACGCCCTGCTGCACCGCGGCACGCGGGTGCGCAAGATGCATTCCTCCTACCGCTCGACCTTCCGCACCATCGGCGACATTCCCATCGCCATGGTCGACCGCAGCAAGATCACGCCGCTGCGCCAGGACTACAAGCGCCGTCGCAACGACCGCAACGTGGACATCCTGCCTTATTTCGAGGAGAGGGTGGCCATGGTCTATTATTATCCCAACATGCAGCCCGACATCATCGATTCCCTGGTGGACAATGGCTACCGCGGCATCGTCATCGCCGGCACCGGCCTGGGCCACATCAACAAGCCCGTCTACCCGGCCATCGTGCGCGCCGCCGAAAAGGGCGTGACCATCTACATGACCGTGCAGACGCTCTGGGGCTACGTGCACATGTTCGTCTACGACACCGGACGCGACCTGATGGCCAAGGGCATCATCCCGGCCGCAAACATGCTGCCCGAAGTGGCCTACGTCAAGCTGGCCTGGGCCTTAGGTCAAACTACAGATCTCGGTAAGGTGAAGGATTTAATGCTGACCCCCATCGCCGGCGAGACCACCGAGCGCGAGCCGTACAATGGTTATTTAATATTCCAGGGCGGCATCCCCGAGGTCGAAGAATTCATCAAGAAGTTTCATAAATAAGGAAGGACCTTGCCAAGCAAACCTTATTGAAAACTTTTTTTTCTAATTTTCCACAAATCACTCACAACCATTCTTGACTTTTCCCCCGCTTTATATTAAATTTATTGCAGAGGAAGTTTGGTAATCAATGATTACCCGCCGTACTTGCCATCGTTAGGGAAGAATTTGGGTCGGTACGGATGCTTCTTGCAGTTTCTGCTGCATACCCTAATTAGCTTATAATGTAGCTAAAAAGGAGGCTCGTATGCAGAAAAAAACACCGGCCGATCTTACAAACAAACCTTTGCTTTTCCAACTTCAGCAAATTCAAAAAGCATTGAAAAGCATTGACCCTGTTGTGATGATAGAACAGGGGTTTGTTGCCTATTCCCGGAAGCAAGTCGTGGTACCTCCGGTTGGGGAATTGATTTTTGAAAATCCGCCCGGAGAGACGCATATAAAATACGGCTATATCAAAGATGACGATTATTATGTAATTAAAATTGCCAGTGGCTTTTATGAAAATTACAAAATCAATCTCCCGGCAAATTCCGGACTTATGTTGCTGTTCAGTCAAAAGAGCGGTCAGCTTTTATGTGTCCTGTTTGATGAGGGCTATCTCACTGCAGTGAGAACAGCAGCCGCCGGGGCGGTTGTGGCCAAGTACCTGGCTCCAAAAAATGTTCATCGCATCGGTGTTTTTGGAACTGGTCAGCAGGGAAGATTGCAGGTAGAATTTTTAAAACCAATTTTAGATTGTACGGATGTTATGGTATGGGGTGTCAATCAAGGAGAAACTGATGCCTATAAAAAGTATATGGAGTCTCGTGGATATTACGTGCAAACAACCCTGGAGCCCAAGGAGATTGCCTCAAGCTGCAATTTCATAATCACTGCGACTCCAGCCAAGACTCCGTTATTGCAATCCGATTGGATCAAAAAAGGAACCCATATCACTGCCATGGGTTCGGATACTGCAGAAAAGCAGGAATTGGACGCAAAGATACTGCAAATGGCAGACATTGTTGTCGCAGACAGCATCAGTCAGTGTCTGTCGCGAGGAGAAATTTATCAGGCTTTAAAAGCAGGTGTTTTGAAGGAAGGTAAGGCTGTTGAGTTAGGTAATGTGATTGTCAGCAAGGGTCTGCAGCGGACAGCAGATGAACAGATTACCGTTGCCGATTTGACCGGGGTTGCCGTTCAGGATGTTCAAATTGCCAAAGCTGTTTATAAAGCACTTGTAAGCACTCAGGAGGATAGTAATGAAAATTGAAGATTTTCAGTTGGAAAGGATAGAGTCCTTATGGGAAAATACCGTCGAATACAACTTGACCGAAACGGGTATCCATCCTTTTACCCTTGAGGAATTACTGGATGAAGCGGAAATCAAAAAACTACATTCCATACGTCTTGGTTATGGTCAGACCAACGGTTCAATCGAGTTAAGAGAAGTGATAAGCAGCATGTATCCGGGGACAGATCGGGATAATATATTGGTTACCAGCGGTTCAATAGAAGCAAACTTTGTCTCTATATGGAATCTTTTGAACAAAGGCGATGAACTTGTCCTTATGCTTCCCAATTATATGCAGATTTGGGGGGTTGCCCGTGCTTTTGGCATTACCGTCAAGCCTTTTTATCTCAAAGAAGAATTAAACTGGCAGCCGGACCTTGCTGAGCTGCGAGAGCTGGTCACAGCAAAAACCAAAATGATCGCCGTCTGTAATCCCAATAATCCCACCGGCGCCATTTTGAGTGCAGAAGCGATGACAGAGATCATAAGGCTTGCCCGGCAGGCAGATGCCTGGCTTTATGCCGATGAGATCTATCGAGGCGCGGAGTTAAACGGTATGGATACCCCATCATTTTATGGCCGCTACGAGAAAGTCATAGCTGCGGGAGGGCTGTCAAAGGCCTATGCACTTCCCGGACTAAGAATCGGCTGGATAGTAGGACCGCACAAAAAAATTGCCGATTTCTGGGCTTGTCGTGACTACACCACTATTGCAACTGGAATTCTCAGCAATCGCATAGCCGCTTTGGCCTTACAACCGGGAAAAAGAGCGCAAATAATCAAGCGTAATCGTAAAATATTGAATGAAAATCTCGAAGTATTGACTGCCTGGGCCGATACACACAAAAACCTTTTCACCTTCATTCCTCCGCAAGCCGGGGGAATGGTTTTTTTGCGGTATCACATGAAAATTAACTCCACAGAACTATCCACAAGAATCAGGGAAGAAAAAAGTACTTTCATCGTTCCGGGCGATTGTTTTGGAATGGATCGGCGGATTCGTATCGGCATCGGTGCAGAAAAGCGTTACATAGCAACCGCGCTAAAACGGATCAGTGAAGTTTTAAAAGAAATCTCATGATCAGAAGTAACAATGCGGCTATGTCAAGATAAAGTGCAGCCTTACTAAGGCTCTGTCAGTTGCCGTTCAGACAGCATTGTCGGAGAATTGAATGACTGATTTAAATAAAAAGAGCAAATCATCAGCTACACTGGTCAGACAACTTGGGTTGTTCGATTCGACAATGATGATGGTTGGAATTGTTATCGGTTCCGGCATTTTTCTCACAACCGGCATTATGGCGAAATCACTGCCGTCTGTGAGCCTGCTGCTGCTGGCATGGCTTGCAGGTGGACTGATTACCCTTGCCGGAGCGTTAATTTTTGCCGAGTTAGGCGCTGCAATGCCGGCAGCAGGCGGTTTATATGTTTACTTGCGTGATGCATACGGTCCGCTTACGGGATTTCTTTATGGCTGGATCACTTTTTTAGTGTACATGTGCGGTTCTGTTGCCGGGCTTGCAGTTGCTTTTGCAGAATATTTTGGCTATTTCTTTCCATCCCTATCGACAAAAACTTATATAATTACAGCTGGTTGGTTTTCTCTTTCCTACGGCCAATTGGTTGCCGTAGGTTTGATTTTACTGCTTTCGGCGATCAACTACTTTGGGGTTGTATTTGGCAAATATATTCAGAATATTTTTTCAGTCATTAAGATTGGAGCTATATTTGTCTTCACTATTTTTGGGTTCGCAATTGGTAATGTTTCGTCCATAGATTTCTCCATAAATCCCATGAATTTCAGTTTTGCTCAACTTATGACAGGGTTCGGCATTGTTATGGTTGCCGTATTCTGGACATTCGATGGCTGGAATAATGTCAATTTTATAGCCGGAGAGATTAAAAATCCGAAAAAAAATCTGCCATTTGCGTTAGTAATGGGCACACTACTGATTTCAGTGCTTTACTTGCTTGTGAATATTGTTTATTTTATTGCCTTACCGGTTAAGGAAATGGCCGGAACGGTAACCATTGCCGAATCAGCTTCTTCGGCTCTTTTTGGCAGAACAACGACAGGGCTGTTAGCTGCTGCGATCCTTATCTCGGTTTTTGGCGCTTTAAACGGAACAATTATGGTTGGCGCCAGAGTTTATTATGCCATGGCAAAAGATAAGTTGTTTTTCGCTAAAGCCGCCATTATTCATCCACGTTTTAAAACGCCTACTTCTGCAATTGTCATGCAAGCCGTATGGGCATGTATTTTGGCATTATCCGGAACATTCGAGCAACTTTTCACCTATGTTATTTTTGTGGCGATTATTTTTTGGATTGGCGCTGCGTTGTCGCTGTATGCACTAAGAAAAAAATATCCAAATCTTCCTCGGCCATACAAAACATGGGGATATCCGATTACACCGGCTATTTTTATATTGGTATCGCTGGGAATTCTTGTCAATACGTTAATCGAGTCGCCATTGGAGTCATTGAGTGGATTGGGGTTTGTCGCGATCGGAATCCCGATATATTATTATTGGAAGCATAAGAAAAAACAGCAATCGTATTAGAAAAGGATTTTAAGATGAAGTATACAGATTTACTGACAAAAACCAATGAGGCCGCGGGAAGAATCCGGAAATATATCATCGAGACACCTGTTGAATTATCGTTTGCACTTAGTCAAAAACATAATTGCCGGGTCTATTTAAAAATGGAAAATTTGCAAACCACAGGTTCTTTTAAAATTCGCGGCGCCGCCAATATGATCCTTTCACTCTCAGAAGCAGATAAAGAGAGAGGTGTTATCGCTGCCTCAAGCGGCAATCATGCCGCGGCCGTGGCATACATGCTGCAAAGAACAGGTATTAAGGGAACCATTTTTTTACCAGAAAATGCCAGTGCAGCAAAAGTTTCAGCACTGCGTGCCTGGGGTGTGCAAATGGAATTTTATGGAACAGATGTAGGCGATACGGAAATTTTTGCCCGGGAAACTGCCTATAGGAAAAATAAAGTTTTCATTCCACCATACAATCATCCGCACATTATCGCCGGACAAGCAACCATAGGGCACGAACTACAGCGATAACTTGCCGCCCCTATCGATATCGTTTTTATCCCTGTTGGCGGCGGCGGTTTAGCGTCCGGAGTGGCCGGATATTTAAAATCAGTGAATAATAAAATTGTAATCATAGGTTGTCAGCCGCAAAACTCAGCCGTGATGTATGAATCAGTGAAGGCGGGGAAAATTGTCAAAATGGCATCGACAGCAACACTTGCCGACGGAACCGCAGGCGGCATCGAAGATGATTCCCTGACATTTGAATACTGTAATCGTTATGTTGATGATTATGTGCTGGTTGCGGAAGCTGAAATCAGGGATGCCATAATATTGATGCTGGAAAAACACTTTATGCTTGTGGAAGGAGCAGCCGCACTTTCCATTGCCGCCTTTTTGAAAACTAGGCAAAGATTTAACAATAAAAATATAGTGCTGCTCATTACCGGCAAGAAAATCAGTTTAAATACATTAAAGACGGTTCTTTTCAATGGGGGATTGAAAGAAAAATAAATACCAGGAATAAAATGTATCTAAAATGAAATAAAAAAAAGGGGGTATTAACCATGAAGATTGAAACATGTTTCGAAATTTTTACTGAATCTCGCCAAAAAGGCACTCAAGCAGAAGATACGCAGCGGAGCAGTCGATTTCAGGCAGGTACAGTCACTTTCATAATAATGCTATTTTCTCTGATAATGAATGTCAGTGCCCAAGTGAGGCACCCTATTTCGCCTGATGAAGTCCTCGGAATTGTGAGGATTGGAGATGTGCTGATAACGCCCGATGGGAGGAATGTTTTCTATTCTGAAGCCCATTTGAATTGGGACAAAAACGAATATATTAAAAAGTATTACCTGATCCCATTTTCAGGCGGGGCCCCGCAGCAGTTTATTGGGAAAGAAGGCGGAGAAGCCTTTCAATTCTCTCCTAACGGAAGATACCTTTCGTTTTTAAGGGAAGTCGATAAAAATATGCAGCTTTTCCTTATTCCTGTATCAGGCGGTGAAGCACTTCAGTACAGCAAACATAAGGGGGGCATTGAGGAATACAAATGGAGCAGTAGCAGTAAACTGATATTTTTTACCGCCAAGGACACGATAAGCGAGAAGCAGCAAAAGGAATGGGATAAAGGAGCCGATGCCTATTTTGTTGATGAGGGTCCGAACGGAAAACTCGCCGGACAGTGGAGCAATCTTTATGTATTTGATATTGAATCCAAGCAAGAGACCAGCCTGACAAAGGAAAAATTTATTATGGAAGATTTTGATGTCACGGCAAATGGTAAATCTGTTGTTCTGACAGCACGGCCAAATAATCGCCAGAATTATCCAAACCATTCGGAATTGTATTTGTTTGATCTTGATAAGAATAGTTTGAAACGATTGACTACAAATATGGCGCCGGAAAGTAATGTGAAGTGGTCTCCTGACGGCAAGGTTTTTCTCTATCGTTCTCCAGATGACAAAGAATTCGAACTGCGCAATGGATACTTCTGGATCATGAATCCGCAAACTGGAAAAACCCGAAAACTGACCGCACAAAATAAGGGTGAAGTCGATCATGTGGTTTGGATGCCGGACAGCAAAAGTTTACTTTTTAATGAAGTTCAAGGCACGAATGTAAACCTATACCGCCTTGACATAGAGCAAGATACACTGACGCCGCTTACAAGCAAAACCGGTACTTTGCGTGCCCTGGCTTTTTCGGAAGATCGCAGAAAGATGGTCTATTCATTTTCAGATTTCAACAGTCCCGAGGATATTTATGCTTCCGCCGTGACATTCCAAAATGAGGTTCGGCTTACTCGGGCAAATCCGTGGATCGAGAATGAGATTCTACTTGGCAAAGGTGAGGTGCTGCGCTGGAAGAGCTCTGATGGAACGGAAATAGAGGGTGTGTTCACCTTTCCCGGCAATTTCAAAAAGGGCGAGAAGGTTCCCTTGATCCTTGATATCCACGGAGGTCCCAGCGGCTATTTTGGAAATGATTTCGATTCATTTTTTCAACTTTATGCAGGGCTTGGCTATGCTGTTCTTGGCATTAATGTCCGCGGCAGCAGCGGATACGGTGATGCTATTCTGCGCGGGCTTATAGGCGATGTGGGTGGCGGAGAATTCGATGATTTGATGACTGGGGTCGATTATGTCATTGCACAAGGCTATGTCGATCCTGAACATATGGGTGTTAAAGGCTGGAGTTGGGGCGGCGTCAGTTGCGGCTGGGTGGTAACCCATACGGATCGTTTTAAGGCTGCCTCCTGTGGCGCTGGGGTGTTCAGCTGGCAGGCCGAATCCGGACCTGGATATAATTATGATGTCTCGCTCTGGTATATCGGCGGTAATGCATGGAAAAACCCGGAGGAGTGGCGGAACCGTTCCGCTCTGACATTTGTTACAAACGTGAAAACGCCGACGCTTCTGCTGCACGGCGCAAACGATATGACCAGCAGTACAAACCAGAGCATGGTATTCTATACCGCTTTGCGTGATTTAAATGTGCCCACCCGGTTTATGAAATTTCCCCGCCAGGGTCATGGCGTGCGCGAACCCCGCTTGCGACGTATTTTGCTGATTGAAGAGATTAAATGGATGCAGAAGTATATTTTAGGGAAGGAATGGAGCCCGCCGGAAATGAAACCTGATATTACTCAGGAATAAAACAAATAATTATGAATAAACACATTGGCAAAAAAAAGATTTGGAGCATTTTATACTTATAATGCCCGTTTTGTTGCCGTCATTTTCGGTCATAATCTGAAAAACCTGGCCGGGCGGTTGCCGGCATTTGCCGAATTCAATTTCCAGCGCCTCTATGACCTGTTCCGTTTCGTCCATGAACAGAAACTAAAAAAAGATATTATCAAAACGATGCTGCCCGAAGTGGCCTACGTCAAGCTGGCCTGGGCTCTGGATCAGACTACTGATCTTGATGAAGTTAAAACTTTGATGTTAACCCGCCTTTCTCACAAAGATTTGCTGCCATTGCGTAGATGGACATGTCTACACTCTCGGACTCCGTTGGCTATCTTACTCGTACCTACAGTATGTCTCAGGTCTCTTCGGTCGCCTCTCTTGTATCCACAACCATCTGTGTAATCTCGAGATAATGATTGTGAGAAAGGCGGGTTAACTCCCGTCGCCGGCGAGACCACCGAGCGCGAGCCCTATAACGGTTACTTGATCTTCCAGGGCGGCATCCCCGAGGTCGAAGAATTCATCAGGAAGTTTCATAAATAGAATCAGGGAAGTAATTTGGTAAATTCCGTTTTTCTATTATTAATAGTTTGATTTTATACGAAATAAAATACCCTTGGTATATCTAAAAGCATATTATTAAACTATTGCTTGAAAAAAGTTTGTTTTTATGCTATTTAAATAACCATGGGTAATCTAAATCATAATAAATTAAACCATCTTCTGGGGCATTGGCCGAGCGGAACTGTTGCCTTGTCCTCATGGTTAAAAAAGGAGGGTTATTCCAATCCCCTTCTCAGCAAATACAAAAAGAACCACTGGATATCATCCATAGGCCATGATGCGAATGTTCGTCCCAATGACAAGGTAAATTGGACCGGCGGTCTTTATGCGCTTCAGGAACAACTGCATTTGCCTGTTTATGCCGGGGGAAAAACTGCGCTGCAATTACATGGATATGCCCATTTTCTGCCCATGGTGACGGATACCAATGGGGAAGGACTGCTGGATGGTACAGGTTTCGGAGGCGGCTCGGGTTCAGGTGCCGGAACGGGGTTGGGGACGGGCTCCAGTGACCAATTTTCTATAACCCTGTTTGGTCCCCCCGGTATGAGGATGCCATCCTGGTTCCTGCAGTACGACTGGCAGGTCAAGATTTGCCATGTGATGACCAAGATGCTTCCATATGAAGATGGCTTGGGATTGACGCGAAAAGAAATGGGGGCCTTTTCCATCAAGGTTTCAGCTCCCGAACGCGCCATGATGGAGGTCCTGTATCTGGTTCCTCGGAAAGAGTCTTATGAAGAGGCAAAGCTTCTGATGGAAGGATTGTCCACCCTGCGCCCGGAGCTGGTCCAGGCGCTGCTGAAAAACTGCCTTTCAGTAAAGGTGAAACGGCTTTTTATGCACTTGGCAGAAACATGCAATCTGCCCTGGATGACCAAGTTGGACACCAGAAAGGTCAGTTTTGGGAAGGGAAAGCGGGTGATCGTAAAAGGCGGGCATTTCGACGCGAAGTACAATATCTCCGTACCGGGACCGCGCCTGGAACAGCCGGCTTCGGTGAAAAAGTAATGAAGAATAGCCCGTTCTTCAAGCAGGCTGAATTGATGCTGCGAACGCTCCCATATATCGTAGCCGAAAAGTGTTTTGCATTGAAGGGAGGAACGGCCATCAATCTGTTTGTACGCGATATGCCACGTCTGTCCGTTGATGTTGATCTTACCTATTTGCCTATTGAACCTCGGGAAGAATCGCTGAAAAAAATAAGCGCTGCTCTTGCCCGGATTGCTGCCGCTATCGAAAAAACTATACCAAAGGCCAGGATTCAGGCAGGGCATGTCCACGGTGATAAAAATATAGCCAAGCTCTTTGTTCGAATCCCGGAAGCTCAAATCAAGATCGAGCCGAATCAGGTCATTCGTGGAGCCATCTTCCCATCGGTGGAACTCACTTTGTCCAGGAAAGCTGAAGAGCTCTTCGAGCTTTCCGTCTCCGTTGCGACGCTCTCTTTGGCCGATCTCTACGGCGGAAAGATTTGCGCCGCATTAGACAGGCAACACCCGCGGGA